>Ga0164243_10009538_pt1 | contig 14119 bp, 10 predicted proteins | sample OricompcompostOP_FD_108781 | JGI IMG/M metagenome (GOLD analysis project Ga0164243, IMG submission 108781) | Organic Plus compost microbial communities from Emeryville, California, USA - Original compost - Organic plus compost (OP) | ecosystem: Engineered > Solid waste > Mixed feedstock >... | reverse complement strand
GCGAGAGCGAGAGCGAGAGCCAGCGCCAACGCGAGTGCGAGAGGGAGAGCGAGAGCGAGGGCGAGGGTGACGGCGAGCGCGAGTGCGAGAGACAGCGCGAGTGCGAGAGCCAGCGCCAGCGCCAGCGCCAGCGCGAGTGCGAGTGCGAGTGCGAGAGACAGCGCGCGCGCCCCCCGTCGTCGGCGCCGCGACTGCCGGCCGGAGGGTGTCCGCTGAACTGTGTGTAGGGCTGAGGCGCGCGGGGCCGTCGTCGGCGCCGCGACTGCCGACGCCGTCGGCACCGAACATAGCCTCACGCCAGCGGCGAAGCACAGCACGCGCGCGGCGGCCGACGACATGCGCGACCACCATCTCCGTCGGGCGCCCAGTCGTCGACGCGCAGGACCCGCGACGAGCGCCCGCCCAGCGCACGCGTCCCGAACACCGCACATCTCTGCGGCGATCCCACGCACCGCCACCGCCCTGCTGGCGCTTGGCGCGGGGCGTGCGCGGCAGGCCGCAGGGCGCCCCCGCCGCCCCGGAGCCTCGATGCCACTCCCTTCGCTCGTCACCCCGACGCGACGCTCGCGGCCGCCGCGCTCATACCAGTCACCACGTCCGCTCAGCCGCCCTGCTGGAGCTTGGCGCGGGGGCGTGCGCGGCAGGCCACCCGCCGCCCGAAGCCGCGAGGCCATCTCGTACTCCTTCGCGCGTCAGAGCTCCGCGCCGCCGACGCGACGCTCGCGGCCGCCGCGCTCGTACCGTGCACCACGGCCGATCACGCCGTCACCGCCCGCCGTCACCGCCACCGCCCGCCGTCACCGCCCGCCGCCAGCCGCCAGCCGCCAGCCGCCAGCCGCCACCGTCACCTACTGCCGCATCCGTGCCCGCGCTCGAGGACCGCGCCCCCGCTCACCACCACGTGTCGTAATCCTCCGCGATCCCGACGATCGACTCGAGATCGTGCACATGCCCCGTCGCCGTCCGCACGCGCCCGCTGAACGCCCCCACCACGTGACGCAGTCTCTGCTTCACCAGCGGCAAATCGACCCGCTGCTCGACATGCGTCACCGGCGCCATCTCGATCTCGACATTGTCCGCCGAGATCCGCCAGTACGCCCCCTCACCCTCCGAGTCGATGTGCACCCCCGTCAGCGCCTCGCGCTTCCCGTCGACCCACACCGCGTTCTCGCTCACCGGCGCATCGGGCGTGGGATCGACGAGGTTGAGCCCGATCACCCGGCCATGCTTCGTGCGCCCGCACAGCGCGATCCACCGCCACACCGAGTGCCGCAGCGCGTACATCTTGGTGAAGTCCAGCGTCCCGAACGAGCGCCCGGGCCGGAACGCAACCTCGCGCCCGTCGAGGATCGCGCGCCCCGTGACCTCGAACGCGGCGAACTTGTGCGTGTAGTTCCACCGCCCGCCGGGCAGCGGCACGCAGAGCGCCAGGTGCTCGTCGGAGGCTCCGCTGGCGAACACGAGATCCGCGGCGAGCCGCCCGCCCGCGTCCGTCCTCGTATCGAGGTGCACCGCGAACCGCCGTCCCCCCTCCTGGTTGTCGATCGTGATCTCGAGACCGCGCGCCGCGAACCGGTGCCGGCCGTACGCGCTCGAGCGCGACACCTGGGTCCCGAGCATGAGCGGCGTGACCGCGAACTTCTTGTGCACCGCGCCGCCATGCAGCTCGGCGGCATACACGAAGCCGTTGCTCGCGAACCCTGCGGTGCCGACCACGAACGCGACGAACAGGTCGTCGGTGACCGCGGTCATGTACTGCCAGCTCTTGAGCCGGAGCCTCTGACGGAAGGCGCGCTCGACGAGCGCTCCGCCCGGCGCACCCGCGAGCCGCGCGAGCGAATGCTCGATCGCTGCGTCCTCGAGGTTGGGCTCGCGCAGCGGATGATCCCAGGCGCCGACGATCGGTGCGGCACCACGCGTCGTGACGAGGTCGCCCACGCTCAACCGCCGAGCTCGATGCCGACGCCGCGGGCCGTGCGCACGAGCTCACCCGACGGATCGACGAGCTTGAGCTTCTTCACGGCCTTCTCGATCGGCTTGGCGACGATCTTCCCGTGCTCGACCGCCGCGACGTGACCGAACTTGCCCTCGGCGATCAGCTCGACGGCCTTGACCCCGAACCGGGTGCCGAGCTCGCGATCGAACGCCGTCGGCGAGCCGCCGCGCTGGATGTGCCCGAGCACGGTCGTGCGCACGTCGTAGTCGGTCCGCGCCGCGATCAGCTCCGCGACACGCTGCCCTGCACCACCGAGCCGCTCCTGCTTGGTCGGATCGCCCGGTGTCACCACCGACAAGCTGCCGCCCTTGGGCTTCGCTCCCTCGGAGACGACGACGATCGAGTAGCTGACGCCGCGGCCGTGCCGGCGATGGAACGCCTCGACCACGCGGTCGGGGTCATAGTCGATCTCGGGGATCAGGCAGACGTGCGCGCCGCCCGCGAGCGCCGAGGTCAACGCGATCCAGCCGGCGTACCGGCCCATGACCTCGACGATCATGATGCGCTCGTGGCTCTCGGCGGTCGTGTGCAGCCGCTCGATCGCCTCGACGACGACCTCGACCGCGGTCTGGAAGCCGACCGTGTACTCGGTCGCCTCGAGATCGTTGTCGATCGTCTTCGGCACCCCGACGATCCGCGTGGCGCCGCGCTGGATGAACTTCTGCGCGAACGACATGGTGCCATCGCCGCCGACCACGACCAGGCCGTGCAGATCGAGCCTGGCGAGGTTCTCCATGACGCGCGTCGAGACGTCGTGGATCTCGACACGCCCGTCGGGGAGCTTCACCGGGTACGCGAACGGGTTGGCGCGGTTGCTCGAGCCGAGCATCGTGCCACCGCGCCCGACCAGGTGCGCGACGTTGGCCGGGGCCAGGTCGACGTACTCCTCTTCGTAGAGCCCCTCGAACCCGTTGCGGATGCCGACGACCTCCCAGCCGTACGTCTGGCGAGCGTGCAGCGTCACCGCGCGGATGACGGCGTTGAGACCGGGGCAGTCACCACCGCCCGTGAGGATGCCGATGCGCGTGCTCATCGGCGTCGAGTATCGCGCAAGCGGCGTGGGTCAGGACGCCACGCGGCCCGGGATCCGCAGCTTCGCCCGGAGGTCGTCGGGCAGCTCGGCGAGGTTCTCCGGGTCAAGATCGACGATCAGCCCGCGGCACGACGGCGCGCCGCAGTAGCACGGCTCGGCGACCTCGGCGGCGAACGCGTAGTCGTAGGTGATCTCTTCGCCGACGGCGATGTCCCGCAGCGCCACCCACCACGCCTTCATGGAGTCGCTCGTGCCGTCCCACTCGAGGCAGACCTCGGAGTTCGGCTCGCACGAGTGGTTGAACCAGCGGGTCTGGCACACGAGATCGTAGAACATCGGCTCGCCCGTCGGAGACGAGTCCTCGTCGAGGATCAACGCGTACGTGTCGTCGAACTCGGTGTCGGCGTCGTAGATGACGCCGTCTCCGAAACAGAGGATCTCGCCCTTGGCGAACGGGCGTGTTGCGACACCCCCGTAGCCGTGGATCTTCGAGCGGACGACGCGGATACCTTCGAGGGGGGGCATGGGCTGCGTATCTTCGCGAAGCCGGGCGCGTTCGCAAGGCCGGCTCGACGACCTCACGAGATTTGTTAGAGTCCCCGCGCGATGACGAACAAGCTCAAGGTCGGCGTCCTCGGCGCGACGGGCATGGTGGGACAGCGCTTTCTGTCCCTCCTCGATCGACACCCCTGGTTCGAGGTGACCCTGGTCGCGGCGAGCCCCAGCTCGGCAGGCAAGATCTACGCGGACGCTGTCGCGGAGCGGTGGGCGCTCGGCGCGGAGCTGCCCGAGCACGCCGCGGAGCTGATCGTCCACGACGCGAGCGACGTCCAGGGCATCGCCGACCAGGTCGACTTCGTGTTCTGTGCGGTCGACATGGACAAGGCGGCGACGGCGAAGCTCGAGGAGGACTACGCGCGCGCCGAGACGCCGGTGATCTCGAACAACTCGGCGCATCGCTGGACGCCCGACGTGCCGATGATGATCCCCGAGATCAACGCCGACCACGTCGCGGTGATCGAGGCCCAGCGTCGCCGGCTCGGCGCGAAGCGCGGGTTCGTGGCCGTCAAGCCGAACTGCTCGATCCAGAGCTACGTCCCGGCGATTCACCCGCTGCGCTCGTTCGGTCCGACCAAGATCGCCGTGTGCACGTACCAGGCGATCTCCGGCGCCGGCAAGACGTTCGAGTCGTGGCCGGAGATCGTCGACAACGTGATCCCGTTCATCAAGGGCGAGGAGGAGAAGAGCGAGCAGGAACCGCTCAAGATCTGGGGTCACGTGCAGGATGGCAGGATCGCCACGGCGGTCGGACCGACGATCTCGGCGCAGTGCGTGCGCGTGCCCGTGTCGGACGGCCACATGGCCGCGGTGTTCGTGCAGTTCGAGCGCAAGCCGACGAAGGACCAGATCCTCGCGGCCTGGCGCGAGTTCGCTGGCGCGCCGCAGCAGAAGAAGCTGCCGAGCGCGCCGACGCCGTTCCTCCAGTACCACGACGAGGACGCGCGGCCGCAGACGAAGCTCGATCGCGACGCAGGCCACGGTCAGGCCGTGTCGCTGGGCCGCCTGCGCCCGGACGCGATCTTCGACTGGCGGTTCGTCGCGCTCTCGCACAACACGGTGCGAGGTGCCGCAGGCGGCGCGGTGCTGACGGCGGAGCTGCTCGCCTCCGACGGTTTCATCACCGCGAAATGAACAGTCTCTGGTCGAATGGTCAGGCCGGTTACTCGAGAATCAGAGAGCGATCGGCATTCGTCGCGAAACTCGCATAGTTCAGCGTTTTCCCGTCAGCGAGCGGCCCGTCGCTGACATCGACCGAGCGAATACGCACACCAGTTTCTCACCACCAACTCGCAACGTACTGCTTGCCTGGCGAATGGATCCGGGCGACCGTAGCGAGTGATGGCCAAGAGCCTCATACCTGAGCGTCGTCGCAAGCGCGCCGTGGAGGAGCCGGCTACCCCGCGCACATTCGCGCGCGGCACGCGCGACGGAATTCGCCCGATGCGCCTCGACGAGGCCGAAGCGATCACGGCCGATGACGACGTGATCGCCGACCTCCACGAGGTCGCGGACGACAGTGCACATGACGCCGCCGATGCGGCCGCGATCGACGCGCGCATGCTCGAGATCGGGCGTCGGAGGTTCGGCATCACGAAGTTCCGCCCTGGCCAGGCGCTCGCGATCCGCAACGTGCTCGCGGGCATCGACACGCTCGCGATCATGCCGACCGGCGCGGGCAAGTCGCTGTGTTACCAGCTGCCCGCGCTCGAGCTGCCCGGCGTGACGCTCGTCGTGTCCCCGCTGATCGCGCTGATGAAGGATCAGCACGACAAGCTGGAGCAGCTCGACATCGAGGTGCTGCGGCTCGACTCCACGCTGTCACCACGCGACGAGCAAGCCGCGCTCGCGCGCCTGTCGCAGAACCGGCCGTGCATCGCGTACGTCACGCCCGAGCGGCTCACGGAGCCGCGGTTCCGCGAGCGCCTCGCCTCCGTCAACGTCTCGCTGTTCGTCGTCGACGAGGCCCACTGCATCTCGCAGTGGGGGCACGACTTCCGTCCCGCGTACCTCGGCCTCGGCGAGGCCGTCGCCGCGCTCGGCAAGCCGCCGGTGCTCGCGTTGACCGCGACGGCGCCGCCGAAGGTCAAGGACGACATCCTCGCGCAGCTCCGGCTGTCGACGCCCGACTCGCAGGCGTCGGTGATCGACATCGGCCTCGATCGCCCGAACCTTCGCTACCACGTGATCAAGGCGTCGAGCGAGCGCAAGAAGCAGGCGCTGCTGCTGCGCCTGATCGAGAAGCAGCGCGGCTGCGGCATCATCTACGCCGCGACCGTGAAGACGGTCGACGCGCTCGCCGACTTCCTGTGGTCGCAAGGCGTGGAGTGCGGGCGCTATCACGGACGCATGCGCGCCAAGGACCGCGAGCGCGTGCAGACCGCGTTCATGGAGAACAGCGAGCCGCGGCTCATGGTCGCGACCAACGCGTTCGGTCTCGGCGTGGACAAGCAGGACCTGCGGTTCGTCATCCACTACAACTTCCCGGGGTCGCTCGAGAGCTACTACCAGGAGGCCGGGCGCGCCGGTCGCGATGGTCTGCCCGCCGACTGCATCCTGCTCTACCAGCCCGAGGACAAGCGCATCCAGAGCTTCTTCCTCGGTGGCCGGTATCCCACGCCCGAGCAGACGCGGGCGGTCGCGGAGGCGCTCGTCGCCGTCACCGGCGGCAAGATCGCCACGCCCGACACCGACGAGCACGACGAGGTGTTCAAGTCCGTGAAGGACATCGCCGAGCGCGCGGACGCCCCGGCGAAGAAGGCCCGGGTCGTGCTGTCGTTCCTCAAGGAGGTCGGCTTCGCGGCCGAGGCCCCGGGCGCGCGGTTCGCGCCGCTCGCGACCGAGCCGCCGAGCCTCGAGAACCTGGCGCGCGCCGCGAGCCGCTACGAGCAGAAGCGCGCGCAGGATCGCGCCCGGCTCGCGTCGATGCTGCGCTACGCGCAGTCGCACCTGTGCCGGACGCGCCTGCTCGTGACCTACTTCGGGTACACCGACGCGCCGCCGTGCGGCACGTGCGACAACTGCCTGCGCTCCGCGAAGGCAGCGCAGCAGGTCGGCCGCGAGGCCGAGACGGTCGCCGCCGCCCTCGCCGCCCGCCGCGGTGGCGTCGACGCGGAGACGCGCAAGGCGCTGCTCGAGGAGGCGCTGCGCCGCGGCCGCGGTGGTCGGGGCCGCGCGCTCAAGATCGAGCGTGTGAAGCGCCCGGTGTTCGGCCCGCTCGAGAAGGGCGACCTCGTGCGCCACGCGACGTGGGGTGAAGGCGAGGTCGTCCGCGTCGTCGGCGACAGCGTCTACACGTTCTTCCCGGTGCACGGCGAGAAGCTGCTCAAGACGAGCTTCCTCGAGAAGATCGAGAACTGAGCGCGCGCGCCACCCGCCCGGGACAGGCGCGCGTAGAATAGCGGCGATGAAGCAGCTTCTCCTCGCGTCCGTCCTCCTCCTCGGCACCACCGGGGTCGCGCTCGCCGGCACGATCCGCGTCGAGAACGGCGACTCCAAGAACCACACGATCGAGCTCAACTGCAGCGGCTCGAAGAAGTCGGTCGAGATCCGGTCCTCGACGACGGCGAGCTACACCTTCCACTCGACCTCCGACTCGTGCGAGATCGTCGGCGGCACGGTCAAGTTCCCGACGAAGAAGCTCGAGAACAACCAGAAGTGGAAGATCAAGAACGGCGAGGCGAAGCCCAACTGAGCGTCGCGTCACCGCCCGGCGGCGGACCGCACCTGCGCGAGCGTCGCTTCGGCTGCCTCGACCGCCTTGGGGCCGGCGTGGGCACGCACGAGCGCGACGCCACGCTCGGCGCTCGCGATCGCCTCCGCGTGCTTGCGCTGCATGGAGAGCGCGCGCCCACGCAACAGCAAGAGGTCCCCGTACGTCGCGGTCTCTCCCTGCCCCGCCTTGTCGAGGATCGACTGCGCGCGCGAGAGCCACGGTAGCGCCTCGGCGGGCTTCCGGCGCCGGAGCGCCCCGGTCGCCAGCGAGTGCAGCGGTCCCGCGAGGTTCGGGTGCTCGGGACCGAGGCTCGCCTCGTAGATGTCGAGCGCGCGCTGACACATCGCGCGCTGGCGCGCGTGATCGCCGAGCTCGCCCGCCACGGAGCCGAGCCCGCACACGACGTTGCCCACCGCCGGATGCTGGCCGCCGAGCGTACGCTCGAGGGCCTCGAGCGCGCGCTCGTACATCGCCAGCGCCTCGGCGTGGCGCCCGAGCTGGCCCAGACACGAGGCCACGTTGGCCCGCATCCGCGCCGCGACCCCCGCCTCGTCGGATCGTTTCTCCAGGAGCGCGATGCCTTCCTCGTACACGCCGATGGCGTCCTCGCAGCGCTCGAGCCGCTCGAGCACGACGCCGATGCTGTTGGCCGTGTACGCGAGCGACGGGTGGCCCTCGGGGAGCGTGCGTTGCTGGAGCGCGTGCGCGCGTCGTAACAGCTCGAGCGCCTCGGCCGGCTGGCCCATGACGTCGAGCTGCGAGCCCAGCATCTTGAGCCCGTGGGCGACGCTCGGGTGGTTCTCGCCGAGCACCTCGCGGTGGATCGCCAGCGCCTGCTCGAGCGCGGCCCGGGCCTCGTCATGGCGCGCGAGCTCACCGAGCGCGAGGCCCTGGTTCTGGAGCGACGTGGCGACCTTGAGGTGCGTGGGACCGAGCCCGCGACTCATGTGCTCGACCGCGGCCGCGAACTGCTCGGCCGCGCGCGCGTAGTCACCGGCGCCGAGCGCGATCGCGCCGCGCGCGTTGGCGAGGTTGCCGCGCAGCTCCTCCGGTGAGCCCGCGCGCTCGAGGGCCGCGGCGACGACCGGCTCGAGCTGCGCCGCCTCGGCGGGCCTGGACAGCTGATAGCCGACCGTGCCGTAGAGCAGGATCCACATCCGCGCGAGCATGGCGTCGTCGCGCGCGGCCGCGGCGATCGGCGTCGCCTCGCGCAGCGTCGCGGCGACCTCGTCGTGGCGCGCGAGCCCGTTCAGCGAGACCGCCATCGCCATCCGCGCCCGCGCGCGCAGCGGGGCATATCCCAGCGCGTCGGCGTCCGCCGAGACGGCCGTCGCCACCTCGAGCGCATCGGCGAACTTGCCGGCGCGCTCGAGCGTCTCGGCCCGCGTCAACCGGCGCTCCAGCGCGTCCACCTGCGCGCGCATCCCGGGCTCGGCGGGCGGCGGCAGCGCGCCGAGCAAGCTCGCGCCGTCGGCGCACGCCCGCGCGCTCGGCAAGGCCTGCGCGGCCTGCACGGCGCGGTCGACGAGCGCCTGCTCGGGCGAGGTCGCGAGCACGTCGACGAGCGCGGTGATCTCGAGCCCGCGCCGATCGAGGCACGCCATGCGGAGCTCGCGGAGCTCGGTGGATTGCTCGTGGCGCGCGGTCGCCTCGCACGCCTCGCGCCGCATCGCGCCGAGCTCTCTCGCGCGCGCCGCGAGCAGCGTGTCGAGGCGCCCGAGCGTGACCGAGGCGTCGCGCGCGGACGAGCGCACGAAGGCCTCCTCGACGCGCGCGCGCACCGCCGGCGACCACAGCGCGGTGCCAGCGCGCTCGGCGGCGGCGCATGGATCCGGCGGCTCCTCGCCGCCGAGCGCGAGCGCGAGCGCGACGCCCGCCGCGCCCACGGCCGCGACGCCCGCGACGGCGAGCGCGCGACCGCGGCCCGCCGCCGCGCGCTCGAGATCGCGCAGCAGCGCGTCCATCGACGGGTACCGCTCGCCGGGCGCGACAGCGAGGCCGCGCACGAGCACGCGACGCAGTCGCGACGACACCGACCGCGCGCGCGACGGCTCGCGGATGCGGCCCGCGAGCACGTTCTCGGTGTACGCGTGATAGCCGCGCCCTTCGAACGGCAGCTCGCCGTACAGCGCCTCGTAGAGCGCGACGCAGAACGCGAACTGATCGGCGCGCGCGTCGATCGCCTCGGCGCGATGCTGCTCGGGCGCCATGTAGCCGGGGGTGCCGAGCAGCGCGCCGGTCGCGGTCATCGACAGCTGCAGCGAGTCGCGGTGCACCGGCTCGGCGTGGCTCTGCGCGCGCCGGCTACCCTCGGCGATCGCGAGCCCGAAATCGGCGACGCGGATCCGGCCGTCGCGCGCCACCAGCACGTTCGCCGGCTTGAAATCGCGGTGCACGATGCCGGCGCCGTGCGCGGCCGCGAGCCCGCGCCCCGCCGCGACGAACGCGTCGATGATCGCGCGGCGCGGCCGCTGCTCCGCGGCGAGCCACTCGGCGAGCGTCGTCCCGTCGACGTACTCCATCGCGATGAACACGCGGTCGTCGAGCATGCCGACCTCGAACACCGTGACGACGTTCGGGTGCGACAGCTGCGCCATCGCCTGCGCCTCGCGCACCAGCCGCTGGCGCCCGACCGTGGTCCCCACCGGATCGCCGCGCACGATCTTGATCGCGACGTTGCGGGCGAGCGACGGATCACGCGCGAGCACGACGACGCCCATCGCGCCGGCGCCGATCGTGCGCTCGACGACGTAGCGCCCGAGCTTCGCGCCGCGCTCGAGCGCGGGCCCGCTGTCGCGCACGGGGGGTGCCGACCCGATCGTCGGCGCGAGCTGCATCGTGTCGAGGCTCGCTGCCGGCGGGCGACTCGGAACCGGCGTGTCGCGACTCGGCAGCGTCTCGTCGAGGGCCTCGACGCGCTCCGGGTCTGCCGGAGGATCCCGCTCCGGGCCGCTGCCCCTCATGTGCGCATTGTAGCGCGGCGCGGACGCGGTCCGACCGCCCATGCGCAGATCCGGCGGCCCCGAGCGCAGAACGGGGCCCGGGGCCGGGGTCACGCCTCGTCGGGGATCCCGCGGGCGGAGAGGCGCTGGCGCCGGATCTCGTAGAGCGCGATCGAGGCCGCGACCGAGACGTTGAACGAGCCCACCGCCGAGCGCGCCATCGGGATCACGGCGTGGAAGTCACAGTTCTTGGCGACGAGAGGCCGGACGCCCGTGCCCTCGGCGCCGAGCACGAGGCACAGGGGCAGCGTGCCATCGAGGTCGTCGATGCGCTGCGCGCTCTCGGTCGCGTGCACGGCGACGCGCCACAGCCCGAGCTCGCGGAGCTCGTCGAGAGCTCGAACGAGGTTTCCGACCTGCACGACCGGCAGCAGCTCGCTCGCGCCCGCCGACGCCTTCGCGACGACGGCGGTGACCTGCGCGGCGCGGTGCTCGGGGATCACGACGCCGCCGGCGCCGAGCAGGTACGCGGAGCGCAGGATCGCGCCGAGGTTCCGCGGATCCTCGACGCCATCGAGCGCGACGATCAACGCCGACTCGCCGGTTCCCGGCGAGGGGATCAGGTCCTCGAGCTCGGCGTACGCGAACGCGCCGAGCCAGGCGACCACGCCCTGGTGTCGGGCGCCCTCACCCGCCGCGCGCTCGAGCGTCTGGCGATCGCGATCCTCGACCCGGATCCCCGCGGCGCGGGCGGCGGTGACGATCGACGCGACGGGATCGCTCGTCGTGCGACCCGCGCGCTGCGGATCCACCCACACCGCGCGGAGCGCGTGAGGCCGCCGCGCGATCAGCTCGGCGACCGGCCCCGCGCCGTAGACCACGCGCTCCCCGGGGCCGCCAGCGCTCGGCGGACCGCCGCCCCCGTGGCCGCGAGGGCCCCGCATCGGACGGCTCATGACGCGAGCTCGGCGACGATCGCGCGCGCCGCGGCGGCAGGATCGGAGGCGTCGCGCAGCGGGCGCCCGACGACGACGAGATCGGCGCCGGCGTCGCGCGCCTGCTTCGGCGTCATCACGCGCTTCTGATCTCCGACCGCCGCGCCGGCGGGGCGCACGCCCGGCGTGACGATCAGAAACGCGGGGGGCGCGATCGCGCGGATCGCCGCGACCTCGTGCGGCGACGCGACCACGCCCGCGCACCCGGCGGAGATCGCGAGCCGCGCGCGTCGCGTGACGAGGTCCGCGACGGGGCCCTGCGCGCCGACGTCCGCGAGATCCTGCTCGTCGAGCGAGGTCAGCACGGTCACCGCGAGCACGCGCGTCGCGGGTCCGGCCGCCGTCACCGCCGCCTCGAGCATCGCGCGCCCTCCGCCCGCGTGCACGGTGAGCAGCCCAGCGCCGAGCTCGGCGACCCGCGCCGTCGCCCGCGCCACGGTCTCGGGGATGTCGTGGAGCTTGAGATCGAGCATCACCGCGCGCCCGCTGCCGACGTGCTCGCGGACGATCGCGGGGCCCTCGGAGCAGAACAGCTCGAGACCGATCTTGAACCAGCTCGGCACGCCGCCGAGCCGCGCGACGAGCGCGTCCGCGTCCGCGCGAGTGGGCGTGTCGAGCGCGGCGATCAGCCGGTTGCCGACGCCGGGAAACGAGCCAGGAGACGAGGCCGCCATCGCGGCGGGTGTACCACTACTGCGCCGCGCGGATCGCGAACACGTCCGGGCTCTCCTCGACGACCGTGTAGAGGATGCCGGGATCGGCGCGCCGGTGCTCGGCGTCGAAGCGGATCGTCCCGGTCAGGCCCGGGAGCTCGCCGCGCGCGAGCGTCGCCGCGAGGCCGACGCGGCCACCCGATCCCGCCGCGGCCGCGAGCTGGGCCGCGTCGTACGCGTACGCCTCGAGGAAGCCCGGGGCGCGGCCGAACGCCGCGATGAAGCGATCGAGGAACGCGCGGCTCGCGGGATCGGCGTCGTCGGGGTAGTACCCGGGCGCGAACAGCGCGCCGAGGGAGTGGCGGCCCGCGTTCGCGACGTACGCCGCCGTCAGGTTCTCCGCCGTCGAGAGCAGCAAGACCGGCCGCCCACCGATCACCTTCTTGGTCCCGAGCGGACGCGGGATCGTGCCGGTCGCCGCGAGCGCGGGTGCGATCAACGCGAGCACGTCGGCCTGCGCGGGCGCGAACACGGCGTCCCAGTTGCCCTTGAGCTTCGCGGTGAAGCCCGCGAACGATTTCGTGTCGCTCTTGTAGTCGACGCGCGTGACGATCGTGCCGCCGCCCCGCGCGATCTCGTCCTCGAACGCCGCGCTCATCGCGCGCCCGTAGCCGTTCTCCGCGGCGAGGATCGCGAACCGCCGCACGCCGAGGGCGAGCGCGCGCCGCGCGAGGGCCCGGCTGCGCGCCTCGCCGGAGTGGACCATGTGGAACACGAACCGGCCGCTCGCGTTCTTCTCGGCCGCCGTCGACAGGCTGAGGAGCGGCACGCCGAGGCTCTCGGCGCGCGCGCCGGCGGCGTCGACCGCGCCGGACTCGATCGGACCGACCACCGCGATCACGTTCGCGCGGGCGAGGTCCTCGACGGCGATGCCCGCCGTGTTGGCGTCCTGCGCGGTGCGGATCTCGACGGCGGCGACCCCGCGGCCGTCGGCGACCCCGGCCGCGAGCCCGAGGCCCGCGGCCGCCGCCTCCGCGACGCGGTTGCGCATGCCACCGAGGGACAGCACCGCGCCGACGAGGTTCGCGTCCCCCTGGCCGGCGGTCGCTATCGCGGGTCCGATCGTGCGCGGCAGACCGACCGCCGCGCGCACGTGACTCGCGTCCTCGCGAAAGCGCGCGGCCGCGGCGAGATCGCCGGCCTCCTCGGCGAGGACCGCGAGCCGGCTCGCGACGGCCGCGATGCTCGGACCACGCCGATCCGAGATCTCGTCGAACAGCCGCGGCAGGACGCCGGGATCGGCGCCGGCGACGACCTCCTCGACGCGGGCGACGATCAGCGCGCGCTCGGCCGGCGTGACGCGCGGATAGAGCTCGTCGAACACCCGCAACGACGCGAGCGGCTGCTCGCTCTGCGCCGTCGCGTACGCGAGCGCGGCGAGGTACTCGGTGCGCTCGGCGTCGTTCTCGATGGCGCGCTCGGATCGCCGCAACAGCTGGAGCGCGCCGCGCGGATCGCCCGTGTAGTTCAGGGCGATGCCGAGGAACAGCTCCGCGCGGGTCGTCAGCCCGGGATCGGCGTTCGCCTCGACGACGTTCTCGAGCGAGTCGCGCGCCGCGTCGAACTTGCGGTCGCGGAGCGCGGCGATGCCGGCGTACAGCTCGGCCCACGGGACGATCGGGTCCTCGGGGTACTGCTCGACGATCGTGCGGAACTCGTCGCCGCTCGTACCGTCGCGCAGGAACTTCGCGCGCGCCTCGACGAACCGCGCCCGCGCCTCCGAGCTCCCGGTGTGCGGGACGTCGGGGACCAGCGTCCTGCGGGTACCACGCGCGCACGACGCGAGCGCGATCACCAGAGTCAGCAGGGCGAGCACGCGGCTGGGCATCGACACCGCTCGACGATAGCGAGCAGAGCGGGTGCGAGCAAATCGGGCAGCGCGCGCTCGTGATTCGGAGTATCAACCGCCCTGGACAAGCCCCGCGCGGCCCCTCGCGGGGTCCTCGAGGCCCGAAAAGGCAGGAATAGACCAGATGTCACGTACCGAACGCATGCTCGCCGACGTCGAGCGGGGCTTCGAAGCCCTCGAGAACGGCGAGATCGAGACCGCCGCCAGCATCGTGGAGCGCTGCCGGCGGATCGATCGCAAGCACCCCGACGTCGTCCTGCTCGCCGCGGCGCTCGCCGACGCCGAGGGCGACACCGACGCAGCGCTCGCGGAGTACCG
>Ga0164243_10009535_pt1 | contig 14121 bp, 9 predicted proteins | sample OricompcompostOP_FD_108781 | JGI IMG/M metagenome (GOLD analysis project Ga0164243, IMG submission 108781) | Organic Plus compost microbial communities from Emeryville, California, USA - Original compost - Organic plus compost (OP) | ecosystem: Engineered > Solid waste > Mixed feedstock >... | reverse complement strand
TCGACGAACAGGACCCGCGCGTGGCGTCGCGGTTCGATGGCGGCGCGCGCACGATCTCGCTCGCCGACGGCGCGGGCCTCACCTGGTTCGTGTCGCTACCGGAGGGTGCGCACCTCGTCGCGAGCGTGGCGGCCGGCTGCGTGATCGACGTCCGCGCGCGGCCGAGCGCCGACGCGTTCGCGGGCGGGATGCTCGCCGGGCCGGAGGCGCGCGTGGACCTGAGCGCGATGGGCGGTAAGGTCGTCGCGCTGTCGCTCGTCGCGCGCGACTGCCCCGAGGCGACCTCCGCCAAGATCACGTCGCCGAGGATCACGATCCCGGGACATGCGCCGGAACCGTTCCCGAAGGCGCCACCGCCGCGCTACGTCGTGCTGTGGGTGATGGACGCGCTGCGCGCCGACAAGCTGCCGGCGTTCACGCCCGGCGCGCGCGCGAAGACGCCGCACCTCGACGAGCTCGCGAGGTCGAGCGTCGTGTTCCGCCAGTACTACGTGCAGGGCAACGAGTCCCAGACCAGTCACGCGAGCATGTGGACCGGCGTGTATCCCGCGGTCCACGAGGTGCGCTCGGCGGGGGTCGGCGGGACGTGGCGCATCGCGGACCGTCTCGACGTGATCGCCGAGCAGCTCGCCGGGGCGGGCTTCGCCACGACCGGCGTCACCGCCAACGGCTTCGTCACGGAGAGCCGCGGCCACGCGCGCGGGTTCCAGGTGTTCCGCAACATGATGCGCGAGAAGGGCGTGATCAACGGCGTGATCTTCGGGCAGAAGGTCGTCGACGTCGCGCTCTCTCAGCTCGACGCGCAGCGCGCCACGCCGACGTACCTCTTCCTCGGGACGATCGACACGCACGGGCCGTGGATCGCGAGGAAGCCGTGGGTCGACGTCTACTCCCCGGGCCCGTACGACGGCCCGTTCCAGCAGTACGGCACGGCGAAGGAGCTCGGGTTCCGGCCCGGACGCATGGGGTGCAGCATCATCCCGCCACCGCCCGACATCGAACGCCTGCGCGCGATCTACGACTCCGCGATCAGCTATCAGGATCAGCAGCTCGGCCGGTTCATCGAGCAGCTGAAGTCGTGGGGGATCTGGGACGAGACGATGCTCGTCGTCACCGCGGACCACGGCGAGGAGTTCTTCGAGGACGGTCGGTGTGGCCACGGTGGCTCGTTGCGCGACTCGCTGATCCGCGTGCCGCTGCTCGTCCACGACCCGTCGCGGTTCCCGGGAGGCACGATCGTCGACGAAGGCGCCGAGGGTGTCGATCTGCTCCCGACGTTCCTCGAGGTCGTCGGGGCACCGCCACTCCCGGAGGTGCAGGGACAGTCGCTGGTGGCGCTCGCGCAGGGGATCGGCCGCGGCTGGGCTCGCCCCTCGTACGCGTCCCAGTACGAATACGCTCACGCGATGCGGATCGGGCGCTGGAAGATCCGCGTCGGCAAGTCCGCCGTTCCGTGGATCGCAGATCTCGTCGCCGATCCGGAGGAATCGCGAGATGTCTCTGCCGATAGGCCGGTCGAGCGCCGCATGCTGACCGACCAGCTGGGCATGTTCCTCGCACTGCGCACGCAGTGGAGGAAGCAGACATGGGGCGTCGTGACCAACGTGACCGCCGCCGGCGCCGCGGCGCTCGACGAGGCCGCGAGTCCGTGAGGTGGATCGTCGCCGCCAGTGCGTGCGCGCTTGCCACGTGCGCGACGCCGGATGGGCCGCCCGCCCGCGGTCCGAGCGTCGCGACGGATCCCGGTCACCGAGCGGAGACAGCTGTCATCACGACACCCGCGTCGGCGTCCGCTCCCGCGCCGGCGGTCGTCGTCGCGACCGGGCCCGAGCGCTGGCTCAAGGGCTCGACGCACGTGCACGCGAGGCCCTCGGGCGACTCCTCCGAGCCAATCCCCGACGTGATCCGCTGGTACGAGAGCCGCGGTTACGACTTCATCTTCCTGACCGATCACAACCGCGTCAGCGAGCTCGATCGTGACGCGGGCACCGAAGGGAGCCCGTTCCTGCGCGCGCCCGACGACGGCCTGATCGTGTTCGCGGGCGTCGAGCTCACGCACAACCCGAGCGGGTGCACGCCGCAGCGACATCCGAGCGACAAGTGCCGGATCCACGTCAACGTCCTGGGACCGACCTCACGACCACCGGGCAAGCTCGCGTGGACGCCTCGCTCGACGCGGGATCGGCGCGAAAAGTACCTCGCCGCGCTGGCGCAGCAGCAGCAGCTCGGAGGCATCGCGCAGCTCAACCACCCGAGCTGGTTCTGGGGGATCACCGACGAGCTGCTCGCCGAGCTCGCGGGCCACGGCATGCGACTCGTCGAGATCGCGAACATCCAGTTCGAAGACTGGAACGCGGGTGACGCCGATCACCCGAGCCTGGAGGAGATCTGGGATCGCGCGCTGATGCGGGGCGCCACCGTGTGGGGCGTCGCCTCGGACGACGCGCACGACTACTCGGGGCGGGCCGATGCGAAGTGGCCCGCAGGAGGCGCGTGGATCGTCGTCAAGGCGCGGCGCGATCCCGCGGCCATCCTCGCCGCGCTCGCGGACGGCCGGTTCTACGCTTCGACCGGCGTCACGCTCGAGCGCGCCGAGCTCGAGGGCGACGCGCTCGTCGTCGAAGTCGCGGCCAGCGACGCGGCCGCCGGCGCGGTCACGATCGAGCTCGTCGAGAACGGACGGCGGGTCGCGCGCGTGCAGGGGCCCCGTGCGCGACGCGAGGTGCCCGCGTCGGGGTATCTCCGCGCGGTCGTCACGCGTGCGGACGGCGCGCGTGCCTGGGTGCAGCCGGTCCGCCGCGCGACCACGACGCCACGTGACCCATGAACGAGCCAGGATCAGGCACCAGGGCGAGAGGACGCACCTCTCGCGTCGCGAGCCGTCGCCTGTCTCGGCGCGCTCCGGGATCTCGAAGCGACGTGCGCGCGGCGCGCTGCCGCACGCGTTGCGGCACGCTCAGAGCGAGACGTAGCCGTGCTTGACGGCGAACCTCGTCAGCTCCGAGTTGTTACGGAGGCCGAGCTTCTTCAGCACGTGACCGCGGTGGGTGTCCACGGTCTTGATGCTGATCTCGAGGTGCTCGGCGATCTCGCGGTTGGTCATGCCGCGCGCGAGCATCTCCATGACCTGCGCCTCGCGTGCGGTCAGCGCGCTGGCAGGGTGGCCCTCGCCGGTGGCGAGCAGCTCCTCGACGCCCGGTGGAATCACCTGCTCGCCGCGGCTCACGGAGCGAATCGCAGACAACAGCGTCTCGGGGTCGACCGACTTGTTGAGGTAGCCATGTGCGCCCGCCGAGATGGCGCGCGCAGCGTAGCTGGGTTCCGTGTGCCAAGTGAGCACGACCACGAGGGGCGCCGTGTCCAACGGTCTCATTTCCGTGAGTACGTCGAACCCGGAACGGTCGGGTAGGGTGATGTCGAGCAACAGCACGTCGGGTCGCTCGCGCTTGATCATTTCGAGGGTTTCCGCCGCCGTGCCGGCCTCGCCGACGACTTCGATGTCCTCGGCTCGGCTCAGGGCCTCGCGCAGCGCCCAGCGAACGATCGTGTGATCTTCAGCAATTGCTAGTCTAATCATGGGACGAATCCTCCACGGCTAGTCACAAAAATTAGCAATGGGCAGGCCGTGACCTGGCGCGCTATCGTGAGGCGCCTCTGGCCGCTTACGATGCGCGGCGCGCGCCATGATTCCTGCTGTTCTTCCCGCGACGCTCGGACAATTTCGCGTCGAAGCGATCCTAGGAGAAGGTGGTAGCGGCATCGTGTACGACGCGGTCTGGGGCCCGCGTCGCGTCGCGCTGAAGGTGCTGCATCCGAGCCTCGCCGACAGCGAGCGCGTGCGGGCGCAGTTCCTGAGCGAGGCCGGCCGCCTTCAGGCGATCGCGCACCCGTCGGTGGTCAAGGTGCTCGCGGTCGGCGAGCTGCCGGATGGTCGCCCGTACCTCGCGATGGAGCGCCTCGACGGAGAGACGCTCGCGAGCGTGCTCGCGCGGGGGGCGCTGCCGCTCGCCCAGGCGCTGGACGTGTTCGAGGAGCTGTGCGCGGCGGTGAGCGCGCTCCACGACCGCGGGCTCGTGCATCGCGATCTGAAGCCGGAGAACGTGTTCCTCGTCGGCGGCAAGCACGCGGTGCTGCTCGACTTCGGCATCGCGAAGGAGCTCGCCGCGCCGGCCTCGACCACCACGATCGACGGGGCGGTGCGCGGGACGCCCGCGTACATGGCGCCCGAGCGCTTCTTCGGCCAGCCCGCCGGGATCGCGACCGACGTCTACGAGCTCGCGCTCGTGCTCTACGCCATGCTCGCCGGCCAGCTGCCGTGGGAGGACCACGCCGATCCCGAGGCGCGGCTGTCTCCGCGTCCGCTCGTCGAGCTCGCGAGCGTCCCCGACGAGCTCGACGTCGAGATCCGGCGTGCGCTGTCGACGCGCGCGCAGAACCGGCCCGCGTCGGCGGGGGCGCTGCTCGAGGTGGTGCGCGCCGCGGCCGCTCGCGACGGTGCGCCCACGGCCGCGGAGACCGCGCGCATGCGGCCGGCGTCGGGTGGTTCGAGCGCGACCGGCGAGGTCGCCCGGACCCCGCGCCCACCCTCCTCTCCGTGGTTCGGGTCGCGCCAGCACACGACCGATCGCGGCAAGACGCCGCTCGCGTGGGCCCCGACGGAGCACGCGACGCCGCCGGCGCCACCCGCAGTCCCCCGGCGACGGTGGCGTGCCGTGGTGGTCGCGTTCGGGCTCGCGGGCGTCGCGGCCGGCGCGGTGGCCTGGCGGCTCGGGCGCACGGGCGACGACGAGGCGCACCCGGCGAGCGCCGCGCTCGTTGCAGAGGTCCGCGCGCCGGACGCTGCGACCGTACCGACCGCCGACGATCCGTGGGCGCCGAGGCCCGTCCCGCCCACGCCCGAGCTGCCGGCGCACGGTCCCGCGCTCTCGCTCGCCGAAGCGCGCGAGGAGGCCGCTCGCGCGCTGCGACACCTCCCCGCCGACACCTCGTTCGTGGTGGCGGCGCTCGTCGGCCCGCTGCGGCGTGATCCGCGGTTCGGCCCGCTGTTCGACAAGCTCGGGACGAACGCCAAGGTCGCCGAGCTCACGTTGCTCGTGCCGCCGTGCGTGCGCGCCCTGATCGCGGGCTCGGAGTGGTTCGTGTTCGGCTCGGTCGGGTTCGGTGCGGAGGACCAGGGCACGCTGATCGTGCGCGGTCGCTGGGACCGGGACGATGTCGAGCGCTGCTTCGCGGTGACGAGCAGCGTGCGCACGATGACCGACGGTGCGCGGCTGCTCGAGCTCCCCGAGGTCGGCTGGATCGACTTCCTCGACGCGCGCACCGTGTACATCAGCGTTCGCCAGGACCTGACCGCGGCGCAGGTCCACTCGCTCGTGGTGCGCCCGCCGGGGCTGGCTCCGCGCACGCGCGCGCTCGTCGCGAAGCTGCCGGCCGAGCGCGCGCTGACGTTCGCCGTCGACGGTACGGGTGGCGTCGAGTGGCCGCAGGACGTGCTGCCGGCGGGGAGCGACGCGCGCGCGTGGTTGCGGCCGGACGCCGACACCGTCGCGTTCGATGTCGCGCTCGACGTCAAGTCCGTGGCCGAGGCGCGCCGGCTCGAGGAGGCGATCCGCGCCGAGGTCCGCGAGGTGTTCGCCACGGCGTCCCCGGCGGTCGGCTCGATGGAGGTCACGCGCGCGGGGACCACGGTCCGGATCACGGGCTCGCTGTCCACCCTGCTGCTCGGGATGGTCGCTGCCGCGCTGTGAGCGTGCGCGGCCCGCGTGGACCGGGTCGAAGCAGGCTCGGCCCCGGGGGCGCGGGGCGCGGGCGGTGCCGACGATCTCGCGACGCCGCGGCCGGCGCCGGGGCGCGACGCGGCGGGTGCGGCGCGTGTATTACTATGCGCGCCGATGTCGCTGTTGTCCTCGACCGCACCCCGTCCGCTCGTCGTTGGGATCGCCGGAGGTACGGGCTCGGGCAAGACCACGGTGGCGCACAAGCTCGCGGCGTCGATGCCGGGGCGCTGCGTGACGATCGAGCACGACGCGTACTACTTCGACCAGAGCCACCTGTCGCCGGAGGAGCGCGCGCGCATCAACTACGACCACCCGTCGTCGCTCGAGAGCTCGCTGCTCGCCACGCACCTCCGCGAGCTGCGCGGGGGACGCGCGGTCGACATCCCGATCTACGACTTCGCGACGCACAGCCGGCGGCCGGAGACCCGGCGCGTCGAGCCCGCGCGGGTGATCATCGTCGAGGGCATCCTCGTGTTCACCGAGGCCGCGCTGCGCGATCTCATGGACATCAAGATCTTCGTCGACACCGACGCCGACATCCGGCTGATGCGCCGGATCCGCCGCGACCTCGAGCACCGCGGCCGCACGTTCCAGTCGATCCGCGACCAGTACTACGCGACGGTGCGCCCGATGCACCTCGAGCACGTCGAGCCCAGCAAGCGGTGGGCGGACCTGATCGTGCCCGAAGGCGGCGACAACACCGTCGCGCTCGACGTCCTGCTCGGTCAGCTCGGCCGGATCGCGTTCGGCCGGGACTGAGCTACGGCACGAGGATGCTCGCGCCGGTGGTCGCGCGTGCCTCGAGATCGCGGTGCGCCTGCGCGGCCTGCTCGAGCGGATAGCGGCGCTCGACGGAGATCTGGATCTTGCCCGACGTGACCATCGCGAACAGCTCGTCCGCCATCTGCTGCGTGGTCTCGACGGAGGTCAGGTGCGTGAACAGCGTCGGGCGCGTGACGTGGAGCGAGCCCTTCGCCGACAGCTGGAGCAGCGAGATCGGCGGCACGGGGCCGGAGGCGTTGCCGAAGCTGACCATGAGGCCGAGCGGGGCGAGGCAGTCGAGCGAGCGCTCCCAGGTGTCCTTGCCGACGGAGTCGAACACCGCGTTGACGCCGCGGCCGCCCGTGATCTCGCGGACGCGCGCGACGACGTCCTCGGTGCGGTAGTCGATCGCGTGCGCCGCGCCGTGCTCGAGCGCGCGCCGGCACTTCTCGGGCGAGCCCGCGGTCGCGATCACCCGGTAGCCGAGCGCGCGCGCCCACTGGCACGCGATCAGACCGACGCCACCGGCGGCCGCGTGCCACACGAGGTAGTCGCCGGGCTCGAGCGGGGCGCGCGTGCGGCGCAGTAGCGCCTGCACCGTGAGCCCCTTGAGCATCATCGCCGCCGCGGCCTCGGTCGAGATCGCGTCGGGGAGCCTCACCACCGTGAGCGCGGGGACGACGCGCGCCTCCGCGTAGCTGCCCGGCGCGCGCGAGGTGTACGCCACGCGATCGCCGACCCGCACGTGGGTGACGCCCGGGCCGACCGCCTCGACGGTCCCGGCGCCCTCGACGCCGAGCCCCGCGGGCAGCGGCAGCGAGTACAGCCCGCTGCGGTGATAGGTGTCGATGAAGTTGATCCCGCACGCGTCGTGGCGGACGCGGACCTCGCCAGGGCCGGGTTCTCCGACGGAGATACGCACGAGCTTCATCACCTCCGGTGCGCCCGTGCGCTCGATCTGGATCGCGCGCGCCTCTCTCATGTTCGCCTCACGAGAAGGCTAGCACCCGAGGCGGTAGAGTGCGGACATGGCGGACTCCTCGCTCGTCGTCGTCACCGGCGGTGCCGGCTTCATCGGCTCGCACACGGTCGACCGGCTGCTCGACGCGGGCCATCGCGTCGTCGTGCTCGATGACTTCAGCACCGGCAAGCGCGCGAACCTCGCGCAGCACGCGCAGAGCGATCGGCTCGAGATCCTCGAGTGCGACGTCGCGCAGGGGATCTTCGCCGCGCTCGCGCCCGTGACGGCGAAGCACGGCCCCGTCGAGCGCATCGTCCACCTCGCGGCGCAGGTCTCGGTCGTGAGCTCCGTCGCGAACCCGCTGACCGACATGCAGGTCAACTACGGCGGCACGCTCCAGGTGCTCGAGTACGCGCGCGCGCTGGGCGTGAAGAAGGTCGTGCTCGCGTCGTCGGCGGCCGTGTACGGCGACGCCGCCGAGCTGCCCGTCGCCGAGGAGACGCGGACCCAGCCGGTGTCGCCGTACGGCATGCACAAGCTCGCGTCCGAGTACGCGCTCGACTACTACGCGAGCGTGCACGGCGTGCCGACGACCGCGCTCCGGTTCTTCAACGTCTATGGCCCGCGCCAGGACCCGTCGAGCCCGTACTCCGGCGTGATCTCCATCTTCAGCGATCGCGCGAAGGCCGGCCGCGCGCTCACGATCTTCGGCGACGGCACCCAGACCCGCGACTTCGTGTACGTCGGCGACGTGGTGCGCGCGATCTGCGCCGCGCTCGCCGACGGTAACAGTCGCCTGATCGCGAACGTCGGGACGGGGACCGAGATCACGATCACCGAGCTCGCGCGGACGATCGTCGAGCTGTGCGGCGGTCGGTCTCCGATCGAGCACGCGCCGCCGCGCGCGGGCGAGATCCTGAAGTCGCGCGCGAAGGTCGACCGGCTGCGCGAGCAGCTCGGCGTCGTCGCCGAGACGACGCTCGTCGACGGCCTGCGCGCGACGCTGGGTTAGCGTTGTCCGGGCCCGCGAGCTGGGCGAGCTGCCTGCCCGCGGTTACGGGGGCGGCACGGTGTTCGGGCTCAGCTCCCACCCATCGGGCAGCGGCGCCCCGCCGAGGTCATAGACGACCGCGTCGCCGACGGGTGGCACGATCGCGAGAAACGCGTGATGGAACGAGCAGCCGACGAAGCAGTCGCCCCAGCCCACCACGATGTCGATCTCGGCCTGCGCCTCGTCGGTGCCGGTCCCGGCTGCGTCGATCCATCGCCACGTCGCGCCGATGTCCCCCACGATCGGCTCCCCGACGGAGGGCAACCACGACGAGGTCGGGACAAGCCGCTCCTCGAGCACCCACGGATTGAACACGCGCGAGCTCCTGATGCTGAAGCCCACGTAGTCTCCGGAGGCGCCCGGCTGAGAGTTGTAGGGAATGGCCCCGATCTCCGACATCACCTGGTCGAAGACGGGAACCCCGGTGGGAGGGGCGGGTTGATCGCGCACACCCATCCAGGCGGAGAGCACGAGGGGATTGTTGGTGCGAAGCGACATCCTCACGTACAAGCCAGCGTCGTACCGGAACAGCGCTCTCGTGAGCGCGGGCTCGGCCGCGTTCACGCGCAGCAGCCGCTCGTAGTACCGATCGATCTCGGTCTGGGTAGGGATGAGCTCGGACGTGTCGTGGGCCGCGTGGATCGCCGCCGCCGAGCACAGGGACTCGGACACGCTCGCTTTCGGATCGGACCAGCCTGTTTGCTCCGCCGTGCAGACGAACTCCGGTTCCCCGCAGCCGCTGCTCCACCAGCCCACCATGGCTACTGCGAACAACCCTACCGCATGTTGCGTCTTCATTGACCGATCCCTCCCTGTGCGGCGAGATGCCAGGCGACACCCGCGCGCTCCACGGCCACGGCTCCCCCGTCCGATGGGCAGGCTTCCAGCGTGGCGCCATTCTTGATGCGGATGCTGAGCGTACATGTTCTCGCTGCGAAACAGCCCGGACGCTCGAGCATCTCGATTTCACTTTGCACGCTATTCGACATCAGCGTTCCACCGCAAGGATCCAGAGGCGGACTGCCGCTGCAAGCCAATACGAGGTCGAGGTCATTGTTGACCTCGGATGCCCCCAGGTTCGTATCGACACAGGCTTGCCAGGCCAGAGACGCGCGAATTCTGGTGTACGCAGGGATTGTCATCGTGGTCACGACATGTTCGCGACATGCAGTTCCACAGGACGTAAAGCTGGCATCGGTCAGCTGACGAAATGCGTAGCGATTCTCATCGAGAATAGACTTCAGCGCTCCGAAATCGATCTGCCCTGCGCCGTCCTTTGCATCCTGTGCACTGGCAGGTGCTCCGCCGTTCTGCGACCATCGAGTTCCACGTCCGATTGGACCATCGCCGTTGGCGTCGCGCGTCGACGCGAGCAGTACCGCCTTGTTGACCATCGGGTGAACGAGCGCGCTGAACCAGCCCTCGTACTGATGTGCCTGAATCGCCGCCGAAAGCAGGAGAGGAGCCGCAAAACTGGTCCCACGAATCTGATCGGCGTTCCCGGTATACTCGGAGTACGCCATCAGGCTCGATCCGGGCGACACGTCGATCCGCGGCATATGGAGCCCGCTGGACGCCCCGGAATGATTACCGGGAGCGAGCAAGTGTGGGCGCTCCAATCCATCAGCTCCGTTGACATAGCTGGAATCGAACGTACGAAACTGGGTCTCGGGCGCATTGTACGTGCGGTAATCAGACGAGCCGACGCAGAGTCCATTGTAGAATACCTGACAGGCTGTGGAGGCGGTACAGTTCTCCTCGTTCTGCGGGTTGCACGAGTCTGCTCCGTTCCCTGCTGCCTGAGTGACAAAGGTCCCATAGGCACGTGCGGCCCAATTCAGTGCAAGCTGACCTGCGATGTGGGTCGACTGGCTCCGATTGACATATAGCGCGGGGGGCGCGTTGGGCTGTTGACAGGGCTTCGGTTGACACGAAGGATCCGTTGCGTTGGGGCAACCGGTCGTGACTAGAAAGTCCAGTCCTTCGAGACCTCCGAGGTCGAAGTCATTCCCGATTCGGAGATTTGCGTCCCATGCGCCGGTGGATGCGAACGTCGTGCTTGGTGGGGCGTTTTCAATTCCGTCACCATTAGGGGAATTCGACTCTGCAGGATAGTTGTAATTGCCATACATACCCACAGAGGCCGCCACCGATGTCAGGTGGTCCTGAACGCAGATCTGCTCGCCAGTGGGTGTAGCCGCGCGGCAGCGGCGGGCCATCTTGGCACCGCCCCCCAGGTCGATGTCCTCGCACTGGTCCTCCGAACTGCACGTCTTAGGACAGGTGAGATATCCCTGGATTATGCTTCCCGCATAGAAGCGGGCATTATTTTTCGCGATCCCCGAGGCGTTGAACTCCGTCTCGTGAGGCGACGCCTCCCAGAGTCCGGCCTGAATGCCGCCGCCGTCACATGGTCCACCGCAAATATCTCCTCCATACAGCCCGCCAGCGCCAGCGGAGGCCCCCATCGCCGCTCGGCCCGCGTATCCCAGCAGCTGCGGGATCTCCGTGGACACCTCGTCGATGCGCACGACATCGCTGGAATGAAGGGCCTGCGAGCGCAGCAGTGCCACGGGCAGCTTGGTGCGAATCCATGGGAGCCCGCGCGGGTTGCTAATGACCTCACCTCCGTGTTCGTCAAGCAACGTGCGAACACGCGCCTTGGCGAGCGTTACCCTCGCGACCTGAGCGTCAGCGTGCTGCCTGGACCATGCTGCGAGCTCGGCGATGGGAACGGCGAGCTCCGTACCGTCGTACGGTCGCTCGGGCTCGGGCGTCGTTGCGCGCACCATGATGCTCACCTCGATGAACGAGGAGGGCTCCATAGCCGCCTGAACAGCGAATAGCTCCGCGGACATTCGGCCGAACCGCCGGTAGTGAGCCTCGCTCTCCCGAGCCCAAAACTCCTGAGTCGGTAGCACCACTCCATCCTCATCGACGACATACGCGCGAGAGTCGTCCGCCGTAGTAGCGACCACCAGGACGACGGTATGCCCGATTCCGGGCGCAGTGCGTGTCGAAACCGAAGAGACCGTCTCGCCGACGCGAAGACCGGAGACGGCGAATGCGTTGATCTGTTCCGGCGTCAGCTGCGAAGGGGAGCGACTGCTCGGCTGAAAGTCATAGGCGACCACGCTCAGCTGCGAGACGCTTTGGCTCGAGTCCTTCGGATTTTCCGCGGTACACCCCCAACCCGCAATTCCACAGGCAACGAACAGGGCGCAAGACGAGACGAGCGCCGTCGCGCGCGGCGGCCCTGCAGCCCCCGAAGCGGAAGCGCTGGTTGTGAACATCTCCAGCAGCGTACCTTGCGTGCGTGGAAGCGTTCAAGGAATCACTGAAATTTACGCCGCTGTGGAGGCCAAGCGTTCCTCGCTCAACCGGTAGACCGGCGCTGACGGTTGAACAGCCAGCGAGAAGCCGCGAACGAGGCCGCAGGTGTGATCCATGGTCCGATATGATGCCCCGGCCCACGGCTCAGATCGACTGGACCTGCTTGCCGGCCTTGACCCAGCCGGCGATGCCGTCGGGCAGGACCTTGACGTCGGTGTAGCCGGCGAGCCGCGCCTTGTCGGCGGCTTCGTGCGAGGCGCCGCAGTGCGCGTTCGCGCAGTAGAACACCAGCGGCTTGGTCTTGTCGGCGGGGAGCTCGCTCGGCAGGAACGTCTCGTAATCCGAGAGCAGCACCGCGCCGGGGATCACGCCCATCTTCTTGCGCACCGGATCGCCGTTGGCGTCGACGGGGACCGCGGCCTTCGACGCGAGTTGCTGGTCGAGCTCGTCGACTCCGATCGTGGGCACCGGGTCCGCGACGGGGACCTGGACGGGGTCCTGCGTGGCGGGCGCGGGCTGGTCTTTCGAGCAACCGAGCGCCCCGGTGGCGAGGGCGGCCGCGGCGGCGGCGACGAACACGAGCGTGCGCATGGACCGGACCGTACCCAAGCACCCCGGCTCCGGCAACGCGGATGAGGCCCGTACGCTGACGCTGGTCTCACCGAGAGTGGATCGACATCCCGGCGTCGTCGCAGTATCCCCGAAGGAGGTTCCGATGACCGAACCGCGCCGCGACCCACCCTGGATCTTCCGCACCTACGCCGGGCACACGAGCGCCCGCGCGTCGAACGAGCTGTATCGCCGCAACCTCGCGGCGGGCCAGACGGGGCTGTCGATCGCGTTCGATCTGCCGACCCAGTGCGGCTACGACCCGGACCATCCGTTCGCGCGGCCCGAGGTCGGTAAGGTCGGCGTCCCGATCGCGTCGCTCGACGACATGCACGCGCTGTTCGACGGGATCCCGATCGAGCAGATGAACACGTCGATGACGATCAACGGCACGGCGATGTGGCTGCTCGCGCTGTACGTCGCGCTCGCGCGCGAGCGGGGCGTCGAGGTCCGCGGCCTGCGCGGCACGACGCAGAACGACATCGTCAAGGAGTACCTCGCGCGCGGCACGTACATCTTCCCGCCCGAGCCCTCGCTGGACCTGATCGCGGAGACCTACGAGTACTGCGTCGCGAATCTGCCGCAGTGGAACCCGTCGAACGTGTGCAGCTATCACCTCCAGGAGGCGGGCGCGACGCCGGTCCAGGAGCTCGCGTTCGCGCTCGCGGATGCGATCGGCGTGCTCGATCGCGTGAGGGCGCGTGGCCGCGTCGACGCCGCCGCGTTCGGCCGGTGCGTCGGGCGGGTCTCGTTCTTCGTCAACGCCGGGATGCGGTTCGTCGAGGAGATGTGCAAGATGCGCGCGTTCGTCCAGCTCTGGGACGAGCTGTGCCGCGAGCGCTACGGCGTAGAGGATCCGAAGCTGCGCCAGTTCCGCTACGGCGTGCAGGTCAACTCGCTCGGGCTGACGGAGCAGCAGCCCGAGAACAACGCGTGGCGGATCCTGATCGAGGCGCTCGGCGTGACGCTGTCGCGCGACGCCCGCTGCCGCGCGCTCCAGCTGCCGACGTGGAACGAGGCGCTGTCGCTCCCCCGGCCGTGGGATCAGCAGTGGTCGCTGCGGCTCCAGCAGATCCTGGCGTACGAGACCGACCTCCTCGAGTACGGCGACCTGTTCGCGGGGAACCCGGTCGTCGCCGCGAAGGTCGACGGGCTGTGCGCGGGGGCGCGCGAGGAGCTGCGGCGGATCGAGGAGCTCGGCGGGATCCAGGGCGCGATCGAGAGCGGCTACTGCAAGCAGGAGCTCGTGCGCTCGATGGCGGCGCGGATGGCGCGGATCGAGCGCGGCGAGCAGACCGTGGTCGGCGTCAACCGGTGGACCGAGGGCCTGCCGTCGCCGCTGGTCGCCGGCGAGGATGGCGGCGTGTTCCGCGCCGATCCCGCGTCGGCCGACGCGGCGCGCGCCTCGCTCGAGCGCACGCGCGCGCGGCGCGACGCCCGGCGGGTCGAGACCGCGCTCGCGTCGCTCGAGGCGGCGGCGCGCGCCGGCCAGCCGATCATGGAGGCGTCGATCGAGTGCGCGCTCGCGCGCGTGACCACCGGCGAGTGGGCGGGCACGCTGCGCGGCGTGTGGGGCGAGTACCGCGCGTCGACCGGCATCGGCGGCGCGGCGATCTCGCTCGGCGGCG
>Ga0164243_10009533_pt1 | contig 14124 bp, 21 predicted proteins | sample OricompcompostOP_FD_108781 | JGI IMG/M metagenome (GOLD analysis project Ga0164243, IMG submission 108781) | Organic Plus compost microbial communities from Emeryville, California, USA - Original compost - Organic plus compost (OP) | ecosystem: Engineered > Solid waste > Mixed feedstock >... | reverse complement strand
GTCGTCGCACGTTCCGCAGGAACCGGTGTTGTGAACGCGTCAGCGGCCGCTTGCTTCTGACGAGCATCTCGAGCGCCCTCGATCCCGGTCTGGACGCGGCGAGTGAGAAATCCTCCACCGATCCCGAAAGCCAATGCCAGGCCGAAAGACCATCTCCTCGCCACTCCGCCGTGGTGGCTGCAGGCACCCTGTCGACCGATCGATGAGGACTGCCACCCGCTGTTGCAGCGGCTTGGGCCTTCCAGATAATTGAACAGGATCAGGCACAATACAAACGTGATGACACCGATGATCCATGGCAGCTTCGTGCTCATTCGCCCCCCAAGGCAGACTGCGCCAGAACTAGGCCGGCGCAGCCTGGACGTCGACGGGCCTTGGCAGATGCACGGCCCATCCCGAATTCCGCGCGCGGCAGCTTCGGGACTATGATGACGGCAGGCCGGCAGCGACCTCGGCTTCAAGCGTTGCCTGATCGTCTCTAGCGACAGTGCGCTTGTCGGCGGACTTTCGCTTCGCTGCCGGCGCCGAAGGAGCCAGGTAGATGGCAGCATCGAGCCCTCAACTCACTTGTGTTTTCCGATGAGGGAGAGGCACATTGCTGCTTGGAGTTCGATTCCATTAGGGGGGTGGATGATGGCGGCCTACGACGAGATTGTGATGGATGCTGCAAAGCAGGCAGAGCAAGAACTCTCACAATCACTCGACGCGGACGTGCTCTACTTCAACGCCGAAATCAGAATGAACATCTTTGCTTGGTTTCGCGAACTCGTAGAGAAGCTTGCGGCACGCTCTGACAGGAAAGCTGCGATAGCGATTTTTCTAACGACGCCCGGGGGAGAGGCTGAAGCGGCGGAGAAGCTCGTGGAAGTCGTGCGGCACCACTACTCGCTCGTCTACTTCGTCGTCCCCGTTTCCGCGATGTCTGCAGGGACCATCTTTTGTATGTCGGGCGACCGCATCTACATGGATTATTCGTCGTCTCTTGGCCCCATAGACCCACAAGTACCTGACCGGGATGGCAAGTTCCTGATCCCTGCTCTTGGCTACCTCGACAAGGTGGCGGACCTGCTCGATAAATCGAGAAACAACACGATAACGCCTGCTGAATTTCAGTGGCTGATGCAGCAAGACCTTGCAATGCTGAACTTCTATGAACAGGCCCGCGAGCTTTCTATAGCGCTGTTGCAGAAATGGTTGGTCCAGTACAAGTTCAAAGATTGGGCTATCCATCAGACCACCAACTCCGGCGCGCCCGTGACCCTTCAAGAGAAGGAGACACGCGCTAAGGAAATAGCAACGCTATTGTCCAACAATTCACATTGGCACTCGCATGGACGTCACATCGGGATGGGCACCTTAAAGGACACCTTGCGCCTCCTCGTCGACGACTTCGGAAGCGACTTAAGCCTCCAAGGAGCGGTGAGGCGTTATCATGACACATTGACAGACTACCAAGGCCGCGTGAATACCAGCGCGTTTTTGTTCAGCAGCAAAGCACTCTAAGGAGAATTCCAATGACGATTGCGGACCAGGTCAAAGATCTCCAGCAGAGGCAGGGCCAACTGCCATCCGATTTTCGGCAGCAGATTGACAGCGCCGCGGCCCAGAAAAATGAATCAGGCGGCGATGCGCCTCGTCAGTCATCCAAGGGCGTGGATCGTTCTCGCGAATTCAGACCGGTCGAGAGGCCCTCAAACCTACGTATCCTAGTTCGTAACTAAGGGGCGCACCGGCGACGCCCGCCAATGATCTACTGGACATCCATCACTCCCTCATAAAATACTGTCGCGGGGCAACTCGGGAGGATTGGGGTTCATGTGGTCGCCGAGCTCAATATTGATCGCATTCGCTGCTTTGGGTCTGACAGCTTCATCCGCGTTTGCAGACCCTGCAAAGTCCTTAATCGGCAAGACTGACTTCGACGTTGTGTCATGCGCAGGGGCGCCCGAGTCGGTCATCGATTTCACCGCTGGGCGTCAAGTGATGACGTTTACCGCAAGCCGGCGAAGCGGTGGTCTTTTCGCCAATAATAGCGGCCTTTTCGGCCACAAGTCCGAAAGCTCATGCCAAGCCATCGTTCAGCTACAGGATGGTGTCGTTACGCGTGTAGAGTACAAGAAGGTGGGCGGTTTGCTTTCGACGGCCATGCTATGCGGTCAAGTCCTCGCCGGGTGTGACTAGCGGCCGTTATGCTCGGATGGCTTCAAGCAGCAATTTCCTCAGCCACTCCTCAGGCGTGACACCCTCTTTCTCGGCCTTATAGGCCAGCGTGTACCGTTGCAGGTTGGTCAGAGGCACCTGGCAGAATATCTCACCCTTGGTAATGCCGGGCAGATATGAGGAACTGACCTCGCCGCCGAGCTCCTCGGCGATCTGCACCGATGACCGCCCCAGGCCGGCCAGGTAGCCGAGCCGGATGTAAAAAGCACTGGACCTGGTCTCCACATAGCCGTTTCCGCCCCGGTGGCGATCGGTGGGAAGCGTCTTTTCCAGTTTCGTGGGCATACCCCGCTCAGACGCCACAACTCCGCTCCCACCGGACTTTGCCGGCCTAGGCATCGAGGCCCAGCCTGTCGGCGACCTGATGCGCCAGTGCAGTGGTCGCGTTGATCTGCGTGTTCAGCGCCAGGATCCTCGCCTTGTCGACGACGAAGCCAGATTTGGCCTCGACCTCCGCATCCAGCATCGCGCGCAGCACGCTGATGCGCGATCGGGCCGCCACCAGATCGCAGATGGCATCCGTTTTTCCCGAGTTCACCTCAATTCCGGCCTCGATCATGTGCCGAACGACGCGTTTAAATGCTGCCTTCTCGGCACGTGAAAGCGAGGAAGGCGCCCGGATATCCTGGGGTTTAGCGGCGGTGGTTTCGTGCTGCATCTGGGTTTTCTCGGCCAAAATCTCGGAACGACGGAAAAAAATGCGGTAGTGGGGGCCCGGCGGGTCCGGCGGAGACGGCGATTGGTAGGTCTAGACTCCCCCCGCGGGGGTCAGCCGACTGCCCGGGACCGGCCGTGGCCCCGAACGAGGTTGCGTGAGAGGAAGCATTTGACCCTCGCCCTATGACGGCAATAGCGTGCCGATCATGCTGTCCAAATCTCGTATTCGTGACCTCGCAGTACAGCTTCGGGCTGCGATCGAAGCAACGCCGCCTCTCGGCTTGCCATTTGGCCTTTGCGAGTTCCCAAAAGGCTCGTGCGGTGATGCCAGCGTGATGTTGGTAAAGTTGATGGCGGTCAAAGGGGCAACGAGCGCGGCGTACATGAATGGCCACCGGCGGGTGCCCGAATACATGTCGCATGCCTGGGCGTTCATTGACGGATATTTTGTGGACATTACAGGCGATCAGTTCGGTCGGCCGCCCGTCGTCGTCACCAGCTTTGATCCTTGGTTCGAGCAATGGGAAAATGCTCAGAGCATCGCCTTGGGCGCCCCTAGGTTCGACAGCTTCGCCGAAAGCTCTCTTGTTGGGTTCGAGCGTTTGCTCGCCGGCATACGCTAGAGCAAGCGATGCGTTTTCGCTTCCGTGCATCAATGCGCGTCTGCCTCCGGTCGGATCGGTTGGAACAAACGATCCGACCATTCATGAATGCGGTTGATCGACACCCCATCCTTGGTGACGACAGCATGGTCTACATGGGCGCCTATCCAGTAGGCATGCCGCCCATCTGGGTTTGTGGGGTCGGAGCCAGGGATCGCCCGCGCCAGTTGAAGCAGCGTCAGCCCCGGCGCCGCTATACCGTCGGCGAAGGAGGCAGCCGTCAGGCCCGCATCGCTGAGCTGGTCCTCCGGGATGGTTGGCCCACCACCTGAGGGTGTCCCTCGATCCCACTTCCAGAGCGTCCATGCCGGGATGGCATCTTGGGGGAAGGATGCAAAGTAGAAGCTCGAGGGCCCGTCGCGCTCCGAGATCGCGGCAATGGACATCTCCAGATGCTGTGGCACATCGCCAGGCTCGGCGGCCAACGACACCAAGCTCTCCACAAGCACATCCAGGGTGGCGTCGACGGAGCCGCAGGCGGACAGGTCGATGATCTTCGCCGCTATGCGCTGGAGGTCGATATGCCGGCCCCTGCCCGTGATTGCCATCGGCACGTGGGGAGAGGTGGCGATCTTGTCGACGGCCGCGATCAGCAAGCCGCTGGGCAGGCAGCACGCACCGTCCACAACAAGCTCGACACGGTCATCGTAGGCTACGCTCAGAAACGCGCTCATGTTGCTGGTCCCAGGGCAAACACGCCACCGATCGGCGCTCCAAGCCCCTGCTTCAGCAGTTGGCCGCCGAGATCCTTCAGCACATCGCCGAACGATTGTGCGAGGTCCTTGCCTTCGATGAGGTCATCGATGAACGTGCCCAGTGCATCCTGTGCCATGTAGCCGAACTCCTCCATGGCACGCGCCGAGGCGTCTATGGCGGCGCTCTCTGCCGCAATGGCAGTCGCCAGGGTTTCGATCTGCCGCTGTTGCTCCGGTGTCGCCTGGGCGCCTGCCTCGCGCAGCTTGTTGTTGATCTCCTGCTGCACGTTCGAAAGCCCAATCTGCGAGCGCTCGAACTCGAGCTGCTGGATCAGATCGACAACTGCCGCCTTCTGCTTCTCGACCTCGGAAGTGGCGCTAGACCGACTGCCCTTGCCCGGCTTTGCCGGCGGTGGCGCCGCCGGGTCGACTGTCTTGAGCGTGCCATCGGGATTGGTCGCAAACCCCTCATAGAGGTTCGGCTGCTGGCCAACACCAGCAAGCTGAGTGCGCAGGCGGAGATCATTCTTGGCGTCCGGAGACAAAACCTCGAACATCGGCTGGTTGCCGCCCAGGCCAGCGCCCGGCACGCCGACCTCGTTGAAGAGGTTGATGAAGTCGCGCAGGGCCTCATAGGCACCGACGATCGCACCCTTGAGGCCCCTATCCACCGCAGTGGCCAGCTCGCTGAACTTTCGGTCGAGCTCCGCAGCCGCATCGACCATGTCGGAATCCATGACCGCGCCAAGCTCATGGGCCTTCTTGATGGTTTGATCGATGCCGCGCTTGCCCTGGTCAATCAACTGCACGAACTTCTCGCCGCCGTTGCCGCCGAATATCTCGTCGGCGATACGGATGGCCGAGGCTCGGTCGATCTCGCCAAGCTTCCCGATGATCTCGGTGAACAGCGCGCTCGGGTCCTGGAGCTTGGTCTTGAGCTCATCCGCGCTATATCCCAGGCGCTGGAATGCTTCAGCGGCCGATCCGCCGCCGGTTGTGACGAACTCATCCGCGCGCAGCGACAGCTCCTTGAGCCCGTCGACCATCGAGTCAACGGCAATGCGGTTCTGCTCCGCGACGAAGCGAAGTTCGGAAAACTTCTCGACGGACACGCCGGCGCGTTTGGCGTCATCGCCGATTGAGGCGATGCTCGATGCTGCGTTGCGAATGCCGGCGACTATGCCGGTGGCACCCAGAGCAAGCAGCGGCGCCGCCAGGCCACGCGCAAATGACGCGCCGATGGAGCCGACAGAGTTCGTGATGCCGGAGGCGGTGCGCCTGGCATCCGCACCGAACTTGTTGAGGTTGCCGCCAGCCTTCTGCAGGCCGGCGTTGAACTCGGCAGAGTTCAGGCCGAGGTCGACGTAAATACCGCCAGCGTTCTGAGCCATCAGGCGGCCTCACCGGTCGCGAAGTGCTTCTTGACGAACAACCCCAGCGCCTTGCCCACCTCTGCTCCGCAAGTGGCCGCACCGCGCTCGTCGATCTCCTTGGAGGCCCGCTTTGGTGCGGCAATGAACGCAGTGTCATCGGCAGGCGGTAAGTCTATCCCCACCATCATCCAGGATGGCGCGTAGTGGGATGCGGCCAGAAGACCTGTAAGGGTATGCAGCGACATGCCGCCCTCGGCATTGGCTTCCTCGATGATGTTGCCGATGGACTTTCCGAGAAAACGCTCGGCGGCGACGAGCTTGGCCGCGGTGAAGTTCATGACGATTTCGCCTTCCTTTTCGCGACGCGCTTCGCCGTCGCCTCGATCTCCGACGCGATGGTGTTTCGCAGCGAGTCCGTGAAACTTGCCTTGTTCGACGCCAGCGCTGGTCCGAGGAACGGATGCGCTCGGGCCTTAGATGTTCCCCACTCCGCAAAATGTGCGTGACGCGCCGTCGCCTGCACCCGAACGGTTGCCGAAGCTCCGCGCCCGGCGGCTTCCTTGTTCGCTGAGCGCAAGGCAGCGGCCGCTTCCTGCCGACTACCGCCAGCCCTCATGACGCAGCGAACGCCGCCTTGCCGGCATTGTTGCGGACAACGGTCATCCCTATGCTGTCACGCAGATCACCGGTGTCGACGGGCGCGAGTTGCTTCGCGTCGGCCGCGATCGGGGCGGCCGCCTTCTTGAGCGCGCGCTCCAGAACCGAGCGTGCGGTGCTTTTCTTGAACTGGCCAAGGGCGGCGTTGAGCTCCCGCAGGCCGGAGATTTTCACTCGCGCCTTCATCATTGCACCCTTGTGGTTGGAGCGTCGGGGGCGAGGAGTTGGCGGACTGTCTCCCAGACCACCATCTCCACCAGCTTGACCACCTCCGCTTCGGTCGGATACCGCCCGAGCCTTGCGATCGTCAGTTCCCAGAACTCCTCTCGCTCCAGGATGGGGATCACGATGCCGGCGACCTTGTCCGGATCAACAGGCACCGCCGATCTAGCCGAGCTTGATTGGCGCATGTTGCCTCTCCTGCTTGGCATCAGCGTCGCGGCCATCGCGCCCGGCCTTGACCATAAGCTGCCAGTGCTCGGGTGACTGGCCGGGCCCCTCCCCTTCCGGAACGTCCTTGAGAGCCACCCAGGCAGAACCACCGGAGGTCACGATCGAGCCGCGCGGATAGGTCATGGCGCGCTGCCAGGTGCCGACGTACTTGATGCCGGCAGTCTCCAACTCAGCCATTCGCCGCTGGAGATCGGCGATCAGGGAAAATGCCTCCTTGGCCATGCCCATGGCTGGCCCAGCAAGATCGACAACTACGCTGGCGCGGATCACCGCATCCGGGCCAAAGCCGCTCTCCTTGAGCATGTCAGTGATTGTCTTGCGTCCATGGTCGACGGCGCGCTGAATGGAACCGTCGCTCTTCTTCCACAAAGGCTCGAACTCCGGCCATGCACGCGCTTTCGCGGAAGAGAGATGAGAAACTGCTGTGGTCTCGAGCTTTGCTGATTGGGTAGACTTCGCCAGCGGCGCAGCGAGTTCCTTTTCCGTCACCACGATAAGGCCCGTCTGGATGCCCACCTGGCGCTTGACGAGGAACTCATGTTCCTTCTCCAGGGCCTTGCGAGCCTCGTCCAACGCGTCGGTACGAGGCTTGTCATCCCAGTGGAGGTATTCCTCCCGCTCGATACCCTTCAGCGCCTTGGCGATCTCCTTCAGCCGAGCCTCGATGCGCTCGATTTCGCGTTCGCCGGGCGGTCGCAGATGCACCACCGGCATCTTCCGTCGCGGCTTCTGAGAAGCCTTTCGCTGCTCCTCGGTCGGCTTCACCAAGGGCAAACGCATCTCGCGCTCGGTGACCTCGATCAGTCCTCCCTCGATGCCGACGCGGCGCTCGAGGTAGAACTTGCGCTCACCCTCCAACTGGTCGGTTGCAGAGTTGATGACCTCGACCCTGGCCCGGTCATCTTTGGCCTCGCGCTTCTCGCGTTGCAGCTTCTGCTTAGCTTTGCTGATCTCACCGAGACGGGCATTCAGGCGCTTGACCTCTCGCTCAGCCGGCGAGGACAACTGAACCACCACCGACGCCTTGCGCCTCCGAGGCCTCGCGGCGCCCGCTGCCTTGTAGCTGTCGATGCGGGCATCAGGATTGGCCGGAACCGCCACAAGCGACAGCTCGAACCATTCCCACGACGAGAACATGATGCCGCCCCCAGGCATCGGCTCCCAACCGCCAGGGAGCGGACGGAAACCGATCGAGACCGTCTTTCGCAAGCCAGACTTCACCAAGTCCCAGGCGTAGTCGACGAGATCCTTAGCGGCGCCGGGCGCCTCGATCTTTGCGATTTTTGCCTTGAATTTGATGCCCTTGGCAGTGGCCTTGGCCTCGATCACCTCGCCGACGGCTTTGTCGTGCTCATGATCGAGCAGCAGCGGCAGCGGCAAGGTGAACTGCGCACCGGTGCTAAGTACGATATCGCCGACACGATCGGTGGTCGGCGAGGTCGCAGTTCCTTCGATCAGCCTTTCCTCAGCGTCCAGGAGCTTGACCCGGACGAACGACGCTCTCGCGGTATGGACGACGCCGGCTTTGTCGGTCATGCCGCATCTCCACCGTGATCGGCATCCCGGTCGCGGTCCTCATCGCGCTCGGCACGAACATCCTCGTTCGCCGGTCGAAGCAGGTTCTTTACCGCCTCGACGTCGAGCTCAGGGGCCTCGATGGCGCTCATCATGCGGGTAAACATTCGGACCGGTTTGGGCTTCTCAAGCATCATGAGAATCACCCTATCAGCGACCTAAAATGCGCGCCGTCACCGGTGACGTAGTGCTATTCGTCTGGAGGCAGCGCCACCAGAAAAGCCAGGAGTTCCTCCACTGATCTTGCCAGAGCCTCGCGGTTATCTTCATCCCGCGGATCGAGGCGGTCGATCTCGATCAAAGCCTGGGCGAGATCGACCTCGGGCACCCGAACCCTCAAGACGATCTCCCCTGCCTTCAGCCGACGCCGGTAGTCGCGGGAGTGTTTAGGGCTGCTCAATCCGGGCTAGCCTCGACCTGGCTGCTGTCCGCCGACGCCATCGAAAAGGCCGGCCTCGATCGCTTCGGCCGTTCGCCGGAACTGCTCGGCGGTATGGGTCTTGCCGAACGCCTTGACGGCAACGAATGCGCTGTACGTCGCCAATCGATCTACGATGATGTGCGCTGGAATCTTCTCGGTGCGCATGCGCTCGATCGCTTCCTCGACTATACGGGAACTGGCTTCTGCGGCGTTCTGATCTTCGGGTTTCATGCTGTGCTCCTATTGACGAAATGGTTGGTATTGCTGCCAATTCCTCAGTGGGGACTCGGGGGCGGATCATGAAGTGGTGGCGTATCCGCAAGGTCGCGAACGCGGCCACGTGGCAAGCAATATTCTTTGCGATCGGATTGCTGGCGGGCGTGGTTCTTGTGGCGTTCCTGCCCGGCATGCCATGGAGTGCAACTGTCGAACCCCTCGGAGCCTCGCCTCAAGAGGCACTGGACCTCGCTGCGCAACGCAGTATGGCCAGCGCGGCGTGGTTTATGGTGGTGATAACGGGCGCGTCGGCGATAGTCGGCGGCGCCGGGCTGTATTTGATCTTCCGCACTTTGAAAGAAGCCAAGCGAAGTGCGGACGCGGCAGACAAGGCTGTAGAGGCGTCTCTTGCCGCGATAGAAACGACAAGGGAGATGGGGCATGCCCAGGTTAGGGCGTACGTGTCCATTTCTGGCTGCTGGCTGTCGCGCTCTGAGAATGGACAACTTACCTTGAAGTTTGTCTTCAGGAACTCTGGCCAGACGCCTGCCTTGAATGTCTGGACCTCGTATGATTTCTACATTGGCTCTCACGACGAGAACGCGGTGCTCCGCGATCAAGGTGGAGAAAGCCGGTCCGACACCGCCCCTGAAGAAAAACGGGAAGCAAATTTCGACCTTTCCCCCACGGCAAGCGCTGCGGTTTCCGAGAGGTTGAATGCGGGTGCTGCGTATGTATACGTCGAGATCAGTGTAGTGTTCGACGACGTATTCCGTAAGGCATGGGATAGCTCCTCGAAATACTACGGATACATCAGATCGAATGCTCCCCGCGACATCACGCTCTATAGAGAGCTTGACGAGTACTGATACTGCGCGTGGGTATGGGCGAATGTAGATCACGCCCTGCCTCCTGGCCGCCGGCGCGCCTCCCGGCGCCAGAGTTCGGCGTTGACGGCGGCAGTGAACTCATCGAGTTGCCGATCAACGACTTGTTCTGGCAGGCCGTGGGCCTTGAGAAGCTGGCAGAGGGCCCAGAGCTCCTTATCGAAGCATTTTTGCCGGCTTTCGTCCGACCGACGTTTTTCGATGAGCGCAGCGACGCGGCGCACTCGTCCGACGTTGCGCCGTTGCGGGAAAGCCAGCACCGACGCCGTCGGCGGAACCCAATCCAGAAGATCAAGCTGCTCACTCATCACCGCCTCCTTTGCGTGGCACAGATTTGGTCGAGCACCCGGCAGTTGGCACAGATTTGGTCGAGCACCATTCTTCCATAGAAGAATCATTGGTAGTCGACCGTATCTGTGCCATCCGGCGATACCAGGTTCGCCTCGACACTCCGGCAGAGATCCATGGTTCAGTCGAAGTGATCGATTGAGAGCGGGGCAGCGCCCCGCGCTTCTCCCGGCGCAGCCGATTGATCCGTTCGTGACGCGTCTCGTCGCAGGCTTCTATCAGCCGACGAATACCGTACTCCTCGCGCTCCGCCGCGGTGAGTTGCACCATTTCTCCGATCATGTGAGCATCGAATTTGAGGGCGCCCGCCGCTTTGGCGGCGGCGACCTCGACCGCCACCCTGTCGATGAAGTCTCCCGGCACAGCGATACCGACCCACTGCGCATGCCGAGCGACGCTCGTAGGCGTCACGTCGATATCAATGCGCGCCGAGGCATAGGCGACAGCTCTCGCCCATCCCTCCAGGCTGCCGAGAGCCAGCGTCTGAGAGGTGCGGCCGCGGAAGATAGTTCGGAGATAGTTGCGCAGCTCGAGCCCGATCGTAACCTCTGGATCGCGGAGCAATGGATCCATGGCCGGCGTGTTGGCATAGATCGAGCGAACGACGGCGCGGGCGTGACCCGCGTCGTCTCGCGCCGCGATATAGGTCCGCTGCCTCATGCTGTGCCGAACACCACCGGGACGATGTTCGCCTTTCCCCGGCGGGCCTTAATCAACAATTCGACGCGGGTCTGGAACGCCTCGAGCGTCATGGCCGTGGCGTCGCGCAACACATCAAGGTTGCCCTCTCCACCGGCGCGTATCTCCTCCACGGTGGCCACGACTGCGGCCTCCCGCATCTCGTCGAAATAGGCCATAGACGCCGCCAGGTCCGGGATGCTCATGGTACGGGCATAGACGTAGTCGGCCATAACTGACCCCATGGCGGCGCAATACTCGGGAATCGTTTCGCGCTTCATGCGGCAGCCTCAACGCGCCGGCGGACTTCCCAGTCGGTGATCTCGTCCTCGCGAAAGAGGCGTCGGCGATTGATCACCATTGGTTTTGGGAATGCGAGTGCCTCGTCCTGGAGCCACCGCCAAAGGGTCATATCGCTGATATTGCCGAAGCGTTCCCGAACCTGCGTAGCGTCAGATAGCGGCTCGACGTGCTAACATCCTGCATCGTGTTACCTCACGTGTTGAGGTTCACGAATATTTACACGAACGCCACTTCACGCAATCGGGGTCCGTGAAGTGTTTAGGCCGCGTCCAGGATCAAACGGTCCTGTCGGAGCTGAAAGAAGACACCTTCTTTGGTCCGAAAGTCATCCCGCGACCAACCTTGTCTGGCCATTTCGGTCTCTTCTTCTCGAATGAACTTGAGGCACTTTTGCACCTCGACATACTTTTTGCCCGCTCCCACATGGTCGCGAAGCTGGCGTAGCGCACTTGGCTTCATGCCATTGGCAGCAGCGACTCTCTCAATTGCTCGCTTCACGGTGCAATCCAGGTGCGCCGCGAACCAGTCGACCGCCCATATTGCTCGGGCTTTCGCACGAGCGATTTCTCCCGTGCGCTGGCGCGCATCCTCACTGACCGCGGTGGGCTTCAGAAGGGGCAACGTTGTGCCCAAATTCAGAGCTTCCAGAGCGGCGATCAAGACATGGCCAGGCGAACTATCACCGGACGACAGTGGGGTCATCGAGTCGGCGAGCAGCGCCGCGCCGCGCAGCCAGAACATCATTGCGGTCCGCTTTTCCTTGGCAGTGACCGCCAGCCTGTATAGCCTCAACCCATGTTCGATGAGCTTGAACTCATCGTCGCCATCGAACTCCTCATCAAAGTCAGGCAGCTCGATCATCGGCTCCTCCGTCCTTTTCCTCGACATCGAAGACCGGGCCCTCGCAATGATGGACGACGAACCGCTCCCAACGCTCCAGAGCATCGCGCTTCTCGTCGAAATACTCGTATCGATTATAGACCCTGGCGACGCCGCTCACCTTGCCGGTGATGTGGTTCAACAGCGCCTCAATGATGTGCGGTTCGACCTTGAGCTTCGCCATGCGTGACGCTGCCGTCCGGCGCAGATCGTGGATGGTCCAATTCGGGATCGTCACCGCCTCAGGGTTGCGCCCGTCACGCTCGGCTTCCAGCTTGGCATAGTAAAGCATCCGGGCATCGAGCCGAGCCTTGAGCTTCGTCCAACCGGAGGTCGGCTTCAGTCGGAAAATCAGATCTCGATCCGGGCTGCTCTTGTCGAGCGGGTTCTCGGCGGCCCAATCCCTCGCGTCCTTCAATTCAAAAGCGATCGTCCTCGTCAACGGCACCATGTGCTCCAGGCCGTTCTTTGTCCGCTCTGGTGGCAGAAGGATATGCGGCGCCTCGTCATCGCCGTGGATTTCGGGTTCGAGAAGGCCGCCGATCTCCATGCGACGCTGAGCGGACAGCAACAAAATCCGAACGCAGTAGTCGAACAGGTCGCCTTCGTTGGTCGCCAACCAGAGCCATCGGATTTCATCGCCAGAGAGGATGCGCTCGCGCCCTTTTTCCTTCACGGGCGCTTTTACGCCGGCGCAGGGGGAGGCCGGCAGGCGGTCCTTCTCCACCAGCCAGTTGAAGAATTTCCGCGTGGACGAGAAAACGCGATTGGCGTGAGTGGTGACGCCGCGGTCGACGAGCGCATCGAGCAGATCAATGACGTCGCGCCGCGTTATGCTGCCGATCTTGCGATCGCCCCATGCCGGCCGGATCTCAGCTTCTATCACCTGCTCATATTGCGCGATCGTGTTGGGCTTGCCGTTCTTGCGGACGTAGTTCTTGAGGAACTCATCGAGTTGAGCCGAGACGGTATCCCCCTTGTCGAGCGCCCTGGCCTTCGCCTGCTTTCGCTCCTCGGCAGGGTCGGTGCCTCGTCGAACGCTTCGCGCCAGCTCCATAGCTTCTTCACGCGCCTCGGCGAGGCTGTAGTCCGGAAACCGGCCAATGGTGAATTTGCGCGGCTTGAGATCAGGGCGCCGCCGATATCGAAATGCCCAGCTCTTTATTCCCGATGGCTGCACCACTAGATGAAGACCGGGTGCAGCAGCGTCGGGCACCTCCATCCGAACAGGACTTGGGAGCAGGCTTTCCACCTGCTTGATCGTCAGTTTGAAGGCCACTCGCTTCGGCTCCAGGGGTAACGCCGGGGTAACACAATGTTCCCGTTAGGTACTGATGTGAAGCGATGGTACGTGATATGCAAAAATCACGCAATGCCTAGGATTTCTAGGCGCATTCGAGGATTTTTCGATAGGATGAGATAGATGGCGATACGCCAGACCGACCGACTTCTAAGCTGTTGGTCGCAGGCTCGAGTCCTGCCGGGATCGCCAGTCCGCTCGGCATCCGCCGATGGCGTCGCCTTCACCTACCACCGGTTCTTCTGAACGTAATCGATGAAGGCTTTGAGGGGAGCCGGAACGTACTCCCGCCCGTGATAGTAGAGGTATGGGCCCGTAAAGCTCCGCCAATACGGTTCCAGGATGGGCTCTAGCGAGCCATTCGCGAAAGCTGGCCGCAACCAATCCTCGAACAGATGCACGACGCCGCAGCCGTCGATGGCGGCGGATACGGCGAGGTCGATCGCGTTTATGTCCACCGAAATCGGACCTGCCGGCTCGATTCGCACCGCCGCGCCGGCGCGTTCGAATTCCCATGTGGCCGGCGCGCCGCTGCTGAGCAGGCCGTGCAGGCAGGCATGATCGAGGAGGTCCTCGGGTTGTTCGGGGCGCCCGTGCCGTGCCAGGTAAGCAGGCGAAGCGGCCGTGGCAAATCGCTGCTTCGCGGGCCCGATCGGTATGGCGATCATGTTCTTGGTGAGGCGTTCGTCGTAGCGGATGCCCGCATCGAACCCTTCGGCAAGTATGTCCACGAGACTGTGTTGCGCCACAACCTCTACGCGAATGTTCGGATAGGCAGCCACGAATCCAGGTAGAATTCG
>Ga0164243_10009532_pt1 | contig 14124 bp, 15 predicted proteins | sample OricompcompostOP_FD_108781 | JGI IMG/M metagenome (GOLD analysis project Ga0164243, IMG submission 108781) | Organic Plus compost microbial communities from Emeryville, California, USA - Original compost - Organic plus compost (OP) | ecosystem: Engineered > Solid waste > Mixed feedstock >... | reverse complement strand
TCGTCATGGCGTCGAGCGAGCTGAACGAGGTCATCGGCCTCTCACACCGCGTGCTCGTCTGCCGCTCCGGAAGCGTCGTCGGCGAAGTCGACCGCCAGCCCGACAGCGCCGAGAGGATCATGCACCTCGCCATGGGCTCGGCCGGTGGCGGATCGACGGCGGGAGCGGCCACATCTCCGGCGAACGGACCCGCTCACGCGACGGCCACAGGGACCGACGCGCAGACGCCGGCGGACACGAGCACGGAGACGGAGACGACCGTATGACGGCGGCAGTCGAGACCCAGACGCGAACGACCTCCGGACGGTGGCTCGCCCTCTTCGCAAGCCTGGTGCGTCGCGGGGCCGCGGTGTGGATCATCGTCGTCGCGCTTCTCGTCGTCCTCACGGTCATGCGCGGCGGCTCCCTCTGGACCCAGGCGAACATCGCAGCGCTGCTCACAAGCGCCGTCGTCCTCGGGCTGGTGGCGCTTGGCCAGCACATGGTGATCATCTCGGGCGGCATCGACCTGTCGGTGGGCGCGAACGTCACCCTCACCACTCTGCTCACGGCCGTCCTCATCGATGCGTACCCCATCCGCACGGTCCCCGTCATCGTCGGGATGATCGTCCTCGGCGGGCTGCTCGGCGCCGTGAACGGGCTCATCATCACGAAGCTGAAGATGCCGCCGTTCATCGTCACCCTGGCGACCCTCTACCTCATCAACGGCACAGCCCTCTGGATCAGCAGCACCCCGGCGGGCCAGGTCACGTCGGCTCTCTCGGCCTTCGCGCTCGGACGCATCGGCCCGATCCCCTACATGTTCGTCGTCCTCGTCCTCGCGATCGCGGTGGTCTGGTTCCTGCTGAACCGCACGGTCTGGGGCAAGCACGTCTTCGCGATCGGAGGGGATCTGGAGTCTGCGCGCTCCGTCGGCATCACGATCGACCGCGCACTCCTCCTCGTGTACATCGCCGCGGGCGTCTTGGCAGGCATCGCCGGCATCCTCCTCGCCGCGCGCTCGTCCGTCGGATCGCCGACCGCGGGAGAGGGCCTCGAGCTGTCCGCGATCACCGTTGTCGTCCTCGGCGGCACATCGCTGCTCGGAGGCAAGGGCACCCTGCTCGGGACGATGGGCGGCGTGGCGCTGCTCTCCCTGATCACCAACTCGATCACCCTCCTGCAGTTCCCGTCGACGATCACGGACCTCATCCGTGGCATCGTGATCATCGCCGCCGCGGCGATCTTCGTGACGAGGTCGCGGCGATGAGCACGCCGGTCGTCGACGCGCACGCCCACGTCTTCCGTCCGGCGTCGGTCTCCCCGCGGGGCACGGACGCCCTCGCTCCAGCCGAACGGGACGCACCTGTCGACCGATACCGGGAGCACCTGCGCAGCGCCGGGATCGACCACGCCGTGCTCGTGCCGCTCGACGCCCACGACGACTACGTGGCCGAGTGCGTCGCATCCGACCCCGTGACATTCCGCGGCATCGCCGTCGCGTCGGAGGCAGAGCTCGGGCTGCGGGGCGGCAACCCGATCGACGCGTTGCGCAGACGCCGCGAACGGTTCGGGTTTGACGGCGTCCGCCTGCTGTGGCTGGGCGAGCCCGGCCGGGCACTTGCGGAGTCACCCGTCATGCCGCTTCTGACGCACATGGAGGAGACGGGCCTCATCCTGTGGAGCTATCTTCCTCCCGACCAGGCTCAGTTCCTCGACGAGCTGGGCAGGCTGCTCCCCGGACTTCGAGTTGTTCTCAACCACATGGGCTTCACGCCGGCCGACATGCGCGTCGACGAGCACGCCAGGCCGTGGTTCCGGCACGGTCTGACGTCAGAGACCGTCAGCCGGGTGCTCGCGCTGGCACGGTATCCGGGCATGCACCTGATGTTCTCGGGCCAGTACGCGCTGTCGCATGCGCCGTATCCGTACGAGGACATCCGGCTCGACGCAGCGAGGCTGGTCGACGCCTTCGGTCCTCAGCGCACTCTGTGGGGGTCCGACTCCCCATGGATCGACGATGAGCCCGGGTACCTCGCCACGAGCCGGCTCGTCGAGATCGCACTGCCCGGCCTGTCAGCCCACGACCGCGCCGCCGTCATGGGCGGCACCGCGGCGACCCTCTTCGACCTCCCGCGCAGCTGAGCTAGCGCGGCCGGCAGAAAGGCGGCCCTCATGCCCGAGCTCTCCCCGTTCGCCGAACGGATGCCCCGATCCGGCATCCGCCGGGTCATGGACGCCGCCTGGGCGTCAGGCCGGGACGTCATCGGGATGCACGTGGGCGAGCCGAGCTTCGTGCCTCCGCCCCACGTACTGGATGCCGCGAAACGGGCGTACGACCAGGGTGACACCCACTACGTCGCGAACGCCGGGGTTCCGGCCCTACGTGCTGCCATCGTCGACAAGCTCGCCGAGCAGAACGGCATCCGTGTCGGCGCTGATCAGGTGATCGTGTCGGCCGGCGGTGCAGAGGCCCTGCACGTCGCCTTCTCGATGACTCTCGAGGCAGGCGATGAGGCACTCATCCCCGACCCTGGCTGGCCCAACTATGCGATGGCGGTCGGACTGCTGCAGGCGACCCCGATCGGCTACGGCCTTCGCCCGGAGAACGGCTTCCTGCCCCGTGTCGACGAGCTGGAACGGATGGTGACGTCGCGGACGAAGCTGCTCGTCGTGAACTCGCCGTCAAACCCCCTGGGCAGCGTCATCCCGGGAGAGGCGATGGAGGAGCTGGTCCGCTTCGCCGAGCGGCACGGCATCTGGCTGCTCTCGGATGAGTGCTATGACGCCCTCACCTACGGCGTCGAGCACGTGAGCCCCGCGCGCTTCGATCGTCACGGGGTCGTCCTCAGCGCGTTCAGCTTTTCGAAGACCTACGCGATGACCGGTGTGCGCGTCGGCTACCTCGTGTGTCCGCCCGAGGTGGCGCCCGTTGCGGCAAAGCTGCAGGAACCGATGATCGCCTGCGTGAACGCGCCGGCCCAAGCGGCGGCGATCGCAGCACTGCGTGGTCCACAGGACGCGGTGGCGCAGATGCGGGATGCCTACGCGCGGCGACGTGAGCTCGCCATGAGACTGCTCGACGAGAACGGCATCGGCTATCTCGAGCCGCACGGCGCGTTCTACATCTGGGTCGATGTGAGGGAGCTCGCGCCAGAGCCCGTCGACGACTGGGCGCTTCGGCTCCTGGACGAGAAGGGCGTGGCGGTGGCGCCTGGCACGGCGTTCGGCGCCGGCGGCGAGGGCTGGGTGCGGCTCTCACTCGCGGCGTCCGACGACGACATCCGCGAGGGGATCGCCCGCATCAGCTCCATGCGGTGAGGCCGTGCTCGCCGCCGCTCGGCACGTCGTGACGCCCCTCGCATCCGCCGCCCTGCCATGATGTGAGCATGCTGCACGTCACCGTGATCGCTCCCCGTCATGCCTGCGATGCGGCCGTCCGGGCGATCGACGCCGACCCGACCACCTCTGATGTCGCGGTCGTCCGCGGGGCCGCTCGCGACGGCGAGGCCGACCTGCTGATGTTCGACGTCGCCCGCGAGAACGCGAACACCGTTATCGACGAACTGCGCGCGCTCGGCATCGCGGAGTCCGGCTCCATCACCCTGACCGAGCCGCTCGCCATCATCTCCCGCGAGGCCGACGACGCGGAGGCCGCTGCCGACGGGAGCCCGTCCGATGGAGTCGTCTGGGCGCAGATCGAGGAGCAGGCGCGCGGGGACTCACGGATGTCGTGGTCGTACGTCATCTTCCTCGTGCTGGCCTGTCTCATCGCGAGCGTCGGCCGCTATCTCGATCAGCCGATCCTCATCATCGGGGCGATGGTCGTCGGGCCGGAGTTCGCGCCGATCGCGGCGATGTGCGTCGCTCTCGCTCGCGGCAGAGGCAGTCTCATCCTGCCCTCCGTCGGCACTCTGCTCGGCGGATTCGCGATCGGAGCCGCCGTCACCTGGCTGCTCTGGATCGTGGTCTATTCGCTGGGCTGGGTGACCCGCGCCGGCGTCGTCGACGGACCGCTCACCGAGTTCATCGTGAAGCCCGACGTCTGGTCGTTCGTCATCGCGCTGCTCGCGGGCGTCGCGGGCGTCCTGTCGCTGACGACCGCGAAGTCGTCCACCCTCGTCGGCGTGTTCATCTCGATCACCACCGTCCCCGCCGTCGGCACGATCGGGATGACCGTCGCCGTCGGAGCGTGGGACGAGGCGCTCGCGTCACTCGTCCAGCTCGGCCTGAACCTCGGCGGCCTGCTCGTCGCCGGTACCGCCACCCTCTTGCTTCAGAGCCTCGTCTGGCGCATGCGCCACGGAAGCGGCGGGCCACCGAGCCGCTCGATGGCCCGGTGGCAGAGATCTCGCCGCTCCGCGTCATCATCCCGCCGATCGGCACTCTCTTAAGCACGAGACAGTGCAGAGCACGACGAGACGGAGGATCCGATGACCACGGTCATGCTCGACGACGAGACGACGACACCGTTCAGCGAGAGGGCGTTCTGGGCCGAGCTCCGGTCGATCGCCCGACGCAATGCACCCGACCCCGGTGCACGGGACCGTTACCGCCGGGCGCGGGTCGAACCGTTCGAGACGCGACTGGCCACTCCAGCCGAGCGCCGGCTCCTCGCCGCCCTGACGTCCTGACCCCGGAAAGAGGAAAGCTCTGGTGGTATGGTCAGCCGTGACTGTATAGTCACTCCATGCTGACCATTTCTCATCGACTGGACGCGATGAACCGCCTCGGGCGCGCCATGGCGGATCCGACCCGATCGCGGATCCTGCTCGCCCTCTTCGAGGGCCCGGGGTATCCCGCCCGGCTCGCCGCCGATCTCGAGCTCACGCGCACCAACGTGTCCAACCATCTCGCCTGCCTCCGAGGGTGTGGCATCGTCGTCGCCGTTCCGGAAGGACGACAGACGCGGTACGAGATCGCTGACCCTCACCTCACGCGCGCCCTCGGGGAGCTCGTGAGCGTCGTCCTCGCCGTCGACGAGGGAGAACCGTGCACCGACGAAACCTGCGACCTCCCGCTGTGCTGCGGGCCCGGCGCGGGGATCCCTCGGGAGGCCACGCACGCATGACGGGAACCGTCACGCAGCCGTCCGATGCACGGCGGTCCGTGCTGCGACGACGCATCCGCCTCATCGTCGCGTTCACGATCGCGTACAACGTGCTCGAGGCGATCATCGCCATCGCGGCGGGAAGCGTCGCATCCTCGGCAGCGCTGATCGGCTTCGGGCTGGACTCCGTGGTCGAGGTCCTCTCCGCGGCCGCGGTGGCCTGGCAGTTCGCCGCACCCGATCATGAACGTCGTGAGAGGGTGGCGCTCCGCGTGATCGCCTTCTCCTTCTTCGGTCTCGCCGCGTACGTCACGGTGGACTCGGTCCTCTCCCTCGCCGGCGCGCGAGAACCGCAGCAGAGCCCGGTCGGCATCGCTCTCGCGGCGCTCAGCCTGATCGTGATGCCGCTCGTCAGCTGGCTCGAACGGCGAACAGGACGAGAGCTCGGATCGGCGTCCGCGGTCGCCGACTCCGCGCAGACGCTGATCTGCACCTACCTCTCGGGAGCCCTCCTCGTCGGCCTGGTCCTCAACCAGCTCTTCGGGTGGGCCTGGGCGGACGCCGTCGCAGCCCTCGTGATCGCCGCCTTCGCGGTGCGAGAAGGCGTTGAGGCGTGGCGAGGCGAGGCGTGCGCCGCGCCGATGGATGCCCTCACGGGTGAGCGCACGGTGGAGCACGACCACGACTGACCGTCGGCGACGCCCGATCCGTCGCTGCTCAGCCCTGGGGACCCGCGATGTTCACCATCCATCCCACCCCGTAGCGGTCGATGCACTGCCCGAAGCTGTCTCCCCACGGCGCCTGCTCGAGGGGGACGACGACCTGGCCGTCCGCACTGAGCTTCTCCCAGTATCCGCGGAGCTCGGCGTCGTCATCGCCGCTCAGCGACACGGCGAAGTTCGTTCCGGACCGGTACTCCATCTCGGCGGGTGTGTCCGATGCCATCAGGGTCAGGTCCCCCGCCTCGAGCTGCGAGTGCATGATCTTGTCCTGATCGCCGGGGTCCTGAGACATCTGGAACTCGGCGAACGTGCTCACGGTGAGCTCGCCGCCGAACACCGACTGATAGAACTCCATCGCCTCGCGGGCATTGTCCCGGAAGCTGAGGTAGGGGTTGAGTCGCGTAGCCATGATCTGCTCCTTTGCATCGGCTGGTGATCCGATTATCGGCCTTGCACCGCTGGAGCAACAGGGTCCGCGTCACCCCGGCCGGACGGCCGCTCAGATCGCACTCCAGTCGATGGCCACCCCGAGGTACTCCTCCGGTCGGCTGGCGAGGCCCGCGAAGGCGTCCGGAGCCTCCGCCGGAGACACGGTGTGGCGGATCAGGGGGTTCACATCGAACGAGCCCTCCTCCATCAATGACAGGACGACCCGGCGATTGGCGGCCTCCGTCCAGACGTCGGCCGGGGTTGCGATCACCGGAGCCGTCGAGACGTGCGCGCCGACGATGGTCAGCCCCTTCAGGTGGGCCTCGGCGTATGGACTGAAGTCCTGGACGGTTCCGCGTGTGCTGCCGAGCAGCACCACGCGCCCGCCGCGACGCGCCATCTTGAGTGCCGGCACGAAGGCGTGGGGTGACCCGGTCGCCTCGATGACCACGTCGACTCCGGCGGGGGCGAGAGCACTGATCACGTCCTCCGTGTTCTCGGCTCCGGGATCGAGCACGTGTGCGATGCCGAAGTCGATCGCCGCCGCCCGGCGCTCCTCGATGAGGTCGAGGGAGATGAGCGGATGGGCGCCGTCGAGCTGGGCGAGACGTGACGCGAGCAGGCCGACCAGACCGGCTCCGACGACCGCGACCGTCTCGCCGAGCTGGATGCGCGCCTTCCGGACCCCGTTGAGCGCGATGCAGCTCAACTGGCTGAGGGCCGCTTCGCGGTCCGTCACGCCGTCGGGGATCCTCGCGAATCGGGCAAGCCGTTCCGGTCTGTTCTCGACGGCCGCGGACGCATGCTGGATGGGACCGGAAACGCGGTCGCCCGGGGCGAAGTCGTGGATGTCCTCCCCCACGGCGAGCACAGTCCCTGCGAAGGAATAGCCGGGATAGTAGGGGGTCGTCCGCTCAGGCGGGCGCTCCGTCGTCCGCCCGAGGTAGTTGGCGATCTCCGTCCCGGCGCTGATGATGGTGACCCCGGTCGAGACGAGGATGCCGTCGGCAGGCGGGCGGTCGGGGAGCTCGAACTCCTCGAGCTCCATCTCCCCGATACGGGGCGAGGCCAAGCGGTGAGCGTGCACGTCTGTTCTTCCTCTCGTGGTGGTCAGTCGTCGATGGGGACGCCGGCTTCCGCCGCGCTCCGCCTCAGGTAGGCGTTGCTCTCTCGAGCCACGTACTCGGCTCCGGCGCTGACGTCGAAGGCCTCGACGGAGACCACACCGTCATAGCCGATCGAGGCGAGAGCGCGGAAGACGGCGACGAAGTCGGTGTCGCCGAAGCCGGGACCGCCGCGGTTCGCGTCGTTCGCCTGTACGTAGGCGACGGAGCCGGCCGCGCGCCGGATCACTTCGGGCAACGGCGCCCCCTCCGCCGACATGCTCTTGACGTCGAGCACGACACGCGTGTTCTCGGCGCGGACCTCGGCGACGACGGAGAGCGCCTCGTCGACCGTCGTCATGAAGTCGGTCTCGTCCTCTGGCAGCGACTCGAGGCAGATCGTGACATCCAGGCCGGCGGATGCCTCCGCCCACCTCCTGACCGTGTCCACGGCGAGCCTCCGCGCCTCTCGCCTGCTCATGCCGTCGGGCGTCGAACGCTGCGCCGGGGACCCGAACACGAGGTACCGGCCGCCGACGTCCTGGCAGAACCGGCTGAGCTCGACGAGATGCTGCGTCGTCCTGCGGCGGACCTCTGGGTCGGGGGACGCGACATGCAGCCCGGTCGTGCCGGCGAGCAGCCAGTGCATGGCGACGATGTCGAGGCCGCGGACTCGCGCAGCGTCGCGGATCCGTCGCCGCTCCGCCCGATCGATCTCCTCCACCGGCCGCCCGAGCGTGTACGGAGCGAGTTCGACCGCATGGTAGCCAGCGTCCGCGATCGTCTCGAACTGCCGCTCGATGCTCATGCCCTCGAAGATCTCGTTGCAGACAGACAGTCTCATCGCGCGCGCACCTCGGTGCACTCCAGATAGCGGGAGAAGTGGCCGTGCACGTCGCCGCTGGTGGCGTCTCCGGCGTGCACGAGGACGCGATAGCGGAACCGGATCGACTCCCCCAGCTCGATCGTCAGCGAGCCGTCGACGGAGGGGTCTCCGGTGAAGTCGCGGAGGCCGAACGGATTGACCGCCATGAGGCCGTAATCACGGACGTGCCAGCGAGCGGCGACGGGGTTGGCCGGATGGTCGAAAATTGTGACGCCGAGAGAGACGCCGTCGACGACGCCGGAGTAGTCGCACCAGGCCGCCGGCCGGCCCCAGGCATCGGACTCACCGACGACACCGGATGCCAGCTCGATGCGACCGCCGCGTCGTTCTTCGAGCTGGGGATTGACGCGGACCGCGACGAGACCCGCCTCTTTCGTGTCGGAGAAGAGGACGCTGCCGTCCGACGCGACGATGACGCTCTCGACGTCGATCGCCTGGCTCTCGTCGGCCTGCACGGGATGGATGCGGATGGTCCGGGTGTCGTCCAGAATCGCAGAGGAATCGGCCCGGTACCACGTCGTCCGGTGGAGGAGCTGCGTCACGTCTCCGTCCGCCGACACCTCCGGAGCGGCGATGCCGCCGATGCGGCCGTGGCCATCGAACTCGGTCCAGACGTCTGCGCCGCCCACGTCCCGGTGGCCCCACCAGATCCCCTTGTGGTGCACGTGGTCGTCAGAGTCGGCCGGGACACCGTCCGTCAGGTCGCGGGTGACCGTCCGGCTGCCGGGGCCGACCACCGTGCGGATGTGGGGCCGCACCGGGTCGTCTGCCACATACGTGAGTCGGCGCCCGCCACGCTCACCGACGACGATCTCGTCCCGCACGTTCTCTCCTGGTTGTGACATGTTCCGTTTCCTCGTCTGATGCGTGACGCGTGACCGACCCACCCCACCTGCGAACGTCCGTGGGACCGACTGGCCACAGTGGCGTCACTGCATTCGCTCGAGCCGTTCGTCGACGGCGGCGGCCGAGAAGGCCTGATCGATCACCATGTGACGTGCCCCCTGCACGCCCGCTGCATCGCCGAGTCCGCTCACGGCGATGGTAAGTTCCTTCGTCGCGAGCGGCACGGTGCGCTCGAAGACGGTCTCACGCACAGCGTCGACGAAGTACGGGCCCGCGGTCGCGAGCGACCCTCCCAGGACCAGCACGGCCGGATTGAGGAGCGCCACGGAGGTGGCCAACACCTCCCCGAGCTGTCGGCCCGCCTGCTTCGCGAGCGACACCGCGAGAGGGTCGTCGGCGGCAACGAGCGCAGCGACCTCGGATGCGGAGTTCACCGCGACGCCTCGCTCGCGGAGCTTCCTGGCCAGCGCGCCCCCGCTCGCCTCGGTGGCGAGGCACCCGGTGGCACCGCACGTGCACAGGGCGCCCCCTCCGTCGTGGACGATGCGGATGTGCCCGATGTCGCCGCCACCCCCCGCGATCCCGCGCTCGGCGCGCCCGTGGAGGATCACGCCCGCGCCGATGCCCGTTCCGACTTTCACGAAGATCAGGCTGGGGGCCTCCGGGTACCGTACCCGCGCCTCGCCCAACCCCATCAGGTTGGCATCGTTGTCGACGAACGCCGGAAGCCCCGTCGCTTCGTTGAGCCTGTCGGCGATCGGGTAATCGTGCCAGCCTGGCATCAGCGGCGGGGTGTTCGGCCGCTGCGTCGAGAATCGGACCGGGCCGGGGATGCCGACGCCGATGCCTGCGAGGTTCAGCGTCTCGAGGCCGGTCCGGGAGATCAGATCGTTGATGCGGCGGACGAGGTGCCGGATGACCTCGTCCGGCTCGGCGTCGATCTTGAGATCGCTCGTGGCCTCAGCGTGCACACGTCCGCCTGCGTCGATCAACGCAAGGTGCGCATGGGTGGCGCCGAGATCCACGGCGACAACGAGCTGCCTGTCGTCGTCGAACGAGAGGATCTTCGCCGGACGCCCGGTGGCTCCGACGAGTTGCCCGACCTCCCGGACGTAGCCCGCTGATGTGAGCTGCGACATGCGCAGCGAGAGCGTCGACCGGGACATCCCGGTGACCTGCTGGAGCTCGCGCCTCGTGCGCACCTGTCCGGAACGGACGAGCTCCAGGATCTCTCCAGCGGTCGCGGTAGCGGAGGGGGACACTGACTATCCTTTCTCTGCGCCGGCCGTGAGTCCGCCGGTCAGCAGGCGTTCGGTGGCGAAGAACAGGATAACGATCGGCAGGGTGAGCACCACGGAACCCGCCATGAGCACAGTGGTGGGCACCTCGATGCTTCCCGAGAGCTGGGACAGCCCGAGCGACACCGTCCACTGGTCGCGGCGGTCGACGAGGAACAGCAGCGCGAAGAGGAACTCGTTCCACGCGATCATGAAGACGAACAGTCCCGTCGCCATGATGGACGGCAGAGCAAGACGCAGGGTGATGCGGCGCAGCACGCCGAGCCGGCTCAGGCCGTCCATCATGCCCGCCTCCTCGATGGACTCCGGCACGGTCTCGAAGTAGTTGCGCATCATGTAGATCGCGACCGGCACCGTCTGCGCGATGTACACCAGGATCAGGCCGAGCAGCGAGCCCCTGAGGCCGATCCGCGTGAAGAGGACGAACAGCGGTATCGCCATGACGATCGCGGGGAAGAGGTACGACGCGAGGAAGAGTGCGCTCACCTGCTTCCGACCGAAGAACGGCAATCGCACGATCGCGTACGCACCCGGGATGGCTATGAGCAGCGACAATGCGACCGCCGACAGCGCCACGATGGCGCTGTTCGCCAGGAAGGAGCTGAAGCCCTGCCCGCCCGCCGACGTCGGCGCCAGCACCTCGACGTATGTCTCCAGCGTGAAGTCCGCCGGCGCGACGATCAACGAGCCCGGGTCCCTCAGCAGTGCCTCGATCGGCTTCACCGAGAGCAGGAACATGTAATAGAAGGGCAGAAGGGTCACGACGAGGAAGAGGGCGATGACCACCCAGCGTAGGATGCCGAGGGTCCGCCGTTCGATACGGAACCGCGACCACGTGCGGCGCGGGCGCGGCGACGCTGAGGCCGCTGGGACCTCCTCGATGCGATCAGCCGTGGCGTGGGCGCTCATACCCGTTCTCCTCTCCGGCGCAGCAGCAGCAGATAGACGGCGAGCAGGGCCACGAGGACGAGCGCCAGGACCACCGACTGCGCGGATGCTGCGCCGACGTTCCGCTGCACGGTCAGGAAGTCGTACACCCGGACGCTCGCGACGCCGGTGCCCGCGGCTCCTCCGGTGAGGAGGAAGATGTCGTCGAACTCGTTGAACGTCCAGATGACGCGCAAGACGACGAGGACCGCGATGATCGGCATCAGCTGCGGCAGCACGATGTGCCGGAAGCTCTGCAGCGGCGTCGCACCGTCGACGAGAGCGGCCTCCTCCGGCTCCGAGGACATCGCCTCGAGCCTGGCCATGATGAAGAGGAACGCGAACGGGAAGTACCGCCACGCCTCGAAGGCGATGGCCGTGAGGAGCGCTGTCGGCACCGGGATCGTGGCCCCGAGCACGTCGAGTTCGCCCGTCGCCTGGGAGAGGAAGGGAATCCCCTCAGACCACCCGAGCACGTTCTGGCCGAACTCGTTGACGATTCCGAACTCGGGATTCAGCATGATGCGCCACACGAACGTGACCGCCACGACCGGGGCGACGTAGGGAAGGAGCATCGCGGCCCGGACGAACGTCCGGCCTCGGAATGGCTTCCTCACCGCCATCGCGGCGATCAGCCCGAGCGTGACCGAGCACAGGACCGACCCCGCGGTGTACATGAACGTCACCCCGAGGCTCTTCCAGAGCCCGCCGGACGAGAGGACGTGGGCGAAGTTGTCGAGGGTGAGCGCGGCGAACGGGTTCGCCGTGCCGACCTCGATGAGCCTCAGCCGTTGGAAGGAGATCAGGACCGACCAGAGCACGGGTACGACGACCACCGCGACGACGATGACGAGGGTCGGTGTCATGAGCAGGAGCCCGGTGCGGGCATCCCGCTGCCGAAGGCTTCGGCGCCGCCTCGGGCGGAGAGCAGCTACGGTCACGTTCACTCCAAGATTCTGATGAGGGGGCCGTTCCCGGCCCCCTCACGGTGGGCCTAGTAGCCCAGGTCTTCCTTGATGCCGTTAGCCTGCTCTTGAGCCTGCTTGGCGGCATCCTCTGCGCTTGTCCCCGAGTCAAGCATGGTGGCGAGCGCCTGAGGCACGACGAACTGACCGGCGACAGCGGAGGCGAGCTGCCCCTGCCCCTGCGGGAAGCCCCAGCGGCTGAAGGTGCTCGGGCTGTTCACGACGGCGTCGAGGATCTCCGGCGGGTAGACGTCCGAGAGAAGCGCCTTGGTGTCGACACCGGCCTCGAGCGACTGCCAGGCCGTGCTGAACTTCTCGGGGTCGTCGGCGGTGCCGAGGCGCACCGGCACCTTGCCCTCCGGTGCGATGCCGAGCCAGTCCTCGTAACCCTGGTCCATCGCCCACTCCACGAGGTCCTTCGTCTTGGGGTTGGCGTCGCGCAGGATCGTCCACGACACGATCTCGCCGAAGGACTGCGGCTCAGAACCGTCGGGACCTTCGATCGCGCTCACCACGCCGGTGTTCGCGGCGAGGAAGCCGGGGTCGTCCGCGCACTGCTCGCACGTCGGCAGGGCATCGGCGCGCAGGCCAGCGAGCTCGTCGAGAAGGAACGACGACCAGACCATCATGGCCGCATCGCCCGCGAAGTAAGTCGCGCGCGTGGTGTCGGCGTCCTGGTTTCCGGCGACCGACGTGTCCGTGATCATGTCGGCGTAGAACTGGAAGGTGTTGATGCACTCCGGACTGTCGAGGGTGATGTCCCCATCATTGTTCACGAGCTCACAGCCGTTGGCGAGGGCGAACTCCTCGAACGTCTGCTGGGTGAAGGAGTCGTTGGGTGCCGTCGCCGCCACGATCCCGGCGACTCCGTCGGTGTTGAGCGTCTCTGCGGCCTTCCGGATCGCATCGTACGTGGTCGGCGGCTCGAGACCGGCCGACTCGAACAGGTCGGTGCGGTAGAAGAGCAGCTGTGCCCATGCGTCGCTCGGAACCGAAAGCTGCGTGTCGCCGTCCTTCGTGAGCGAGAGCGCACGCTCCGAGAACGTGTCTGCGCCGAGCGCATCGACGACCTCTGCTGCCGCATCCGTGTCGAGCAGGTCGTCGGTGTACAGCTGGTTCACGCTGTTCAGGTTCAGGGCGGCGATCACGTCGGGAAGGTCGCCTGATGCCGCAGACGAGGTCAGCACCGTCGTCAGCTGGTCCTGCGACACGGCGACGACCTTGACGTCGACACCCGAGGTCTTGGACCACTCGTCCAGGATCGCCTGCTGCGCGTCGACGCGATCGGCGACGTCTTCGGTCGTCCACACCGTGATGGTGCCGTCGTCGGTCGCCGACGGACTGTCGGAACCACCGGTGCACCCGGCGAGGGACAGCGCGGCCACCGCGGCCAGAGCTGTGACGGGTAGGAGCTTTCTCATTGCTTCATCCTCTTTCGGTCGCTACGTGGGTTTTGCTCTCGGGAAGGAGCGACGTTCATCCGGGTCGCCGTTGACGGGATCCTCTGACCGCAGGAACATTCAACCATATTTATGTCTGATCACAATACGTAAGTTGTAACAATTTGAGTTTACCCCGCGGAGCACAGGAGCTAATTATGTCCGATAAGACAATTAACTCGGTTGCAGCGCGGCAAGGGAACCTCATACGATGTCCCAATGACCAACGCCACGCCCGTGCAGGCGCACCCCTCGCCCACTCTCAGCGCGCGAGACAGTGCCACAGCCGTCCTGCTCCGGAACTGGCGAGGCTCGTACACGGTGCCGGCAGGGGGGTTGTACCCGCACCAATGGAGCTGGGACTCGGCGTTCATTGCGATCGGCTGGCGGCACATCTCGGTGATCAGGGCTCAACAGGAGCTCGACTCGCTCTTCTCCGCCCAGTGGCGGGACGGACGGCTCCCGCAGATCGTGTTCAAT
>Ga0164243_10009529_pt1 | contig 14126 bp, 8 predicted proteins | sample OricompcompostOP_FD_108781 | JGI IMG/M metagenome (GOLD analysis project Ga0164243, IMG submission 108781) | Organic Plus compost microbial communities from Emeryville, California, USA - Original compost - Organic plus compost (OP) | ecosystem: Engineered > Solid waste > Mixed feedstock >... | reverse complement strand
GGCCCTCGCCGAGCTGGGCTGCACGGCCGCGCAGGGATACCACTTCTTCAAGCCCATGCCGGCCGACAAGATCGGTGCCGTCCTCGGCACCCTGCTGGACGAGGCACGCCCGAACGTCTTCCCGCTCCGCACCAACGGCGCCTCCTGACCCCCTGGCGCTGCCCCCCGCCCGGCCCGCCCCCGCTGCAGCGCGTGATCATGAAGTTATCGCCCCGACACGCCGGGTGGCGTGGCGATAACTTCATGATCACCGGGCCGAGACAAGCCGGGCCGAGCCAGGGCCGGGCCGGGTCGGGGCCGGGTCGGATGGTCGGAGTCCGGCGGGATGGGGGGTGGCTGGTTATGGTCGTCGGGTGAACCGACTCGCTGACGCCACGAGCCCCTACCTGCTCCAGCACGCCGACAACCCGGTCGACTGGTGGCCGTGGTGCGAGGAGGCGTTCGCGGAGGCGCGCCGCCGGGACGTACCGGTCATCATCTCGGTCGGCTACGCCGCCTGCCACTGGTGTCACGTCATGGCGCACGAGTCGTTCGAGGACGACGCCGTGGCCGCCCTCATGAACGCCGGTTTCGTGTCGATCAAGGTGGACCGTGAGGAGCGCCCGGACGTCGACGCCGTCTACATGACGGCCACGCAGGCGATGACCGGCCAGGGTGGCTGGCCGATGACCGTCTTCGCCACGCCGGACGGCACGCCGTTCTTCTGCGGCACCTACTACCCGAAGCCCGCCTTCCTCCGGCTCCTCCAGTCGGTCGGCACCGCCTGGCGTGACCAGCGGGACGACGTGCTGCGCCAGGGCGCCGCCGTGGTCGAGGCGGTCGGTGGGGCCCAGGCCGTGAGCGGGCCGACCGCGCCGCTGGAGGCCGGACTGCTCGACGCCGCGGCCGAGCAGCTCGCCCGGGAGTACGACGAGAGCAACGGCGGATTCGGCGGCGCGCCGAAGTTCCCGCCGCACATGAACCTGCTCTTCCTGCTGCGGCACCACCAGCGCACCGGCTCGGACCGCAGTCTGGAGATCGTCCGGCACACCTGCGAGGCGATGGCCCGGGGCGGCATCTACGACCAGCTCGCCGGCGGATTCGCCCGCTACTCGGTCGACGGGCACTGGACCGTGCCGCACTTCGAGAAGATGCTCTACGACAACGCCCTGCTGCTGCGGACGTACACGCAGCTGTGGCGCCTCACGGGGGACCCGATGGCGGCCCGCGTCGCCGCCGAGACCGCCGCGTTCATGATCGACGACCTGGGCACCCCGGAGGGCGGCCTGGCCTCCGCCCTGGACGCCGACACCGAGGGCGTCGAGGGGCTCACGTACTCCTGGACGCCGGCGCAGCTCGTCGAGGCGCTCGGCGAGGACGACGGTCGCTTCGCCGCCGACCTGTTCGCGGTCACCGAGTCCGGCTCCTTCGAACGCGGCACGAGCGTCCTGCGGCTGGCCCGGGACGTCGACGACGTGGACCCCGACGTGGCGGCGCGCTGGGAGCGGGTCCGCGCCCGCCTGCGCGAGGCGCGCGACACCCGGCCGCAGCCTGCCCGCGACGACAAGGTGGTCGCCTCCTGGAACGGCCTCGCCGTCACCGCGCTGGTCGAGCACACCGCGCTGACCGGCGACCCGGTGACCGCCGCCGCGGCCACTCGGATCGCCGAGGTGCTCGCCGAACGCCACCTCGTCGACGGCCGGCTGCGGCGGGTCTCACGCGGCGGCGTGGTCGGCGAGCCGGCCGGTGTGCTGGAGGACTACGGCTGCGTGGCCGAGGCGTTCTGCGCCATGCACCAGCTCACCGGCGAGGGTCGGTGGCTCGACCTGGCCGGAGGTCTGCTCGACGTCGCCCTGGAGCGGTTCGCCGCACCCGGAGGCGGCTTCTACGACACCGCCGACGACGCGGAGCGGCTGGTCACCCGGCCCGCCGACCCGACCGACAACGCCACCCCGTCCGGCCGGTCGGCGGTCGTGGCGGCGCTCGTGGCGTACGCGGCGTTGACCGGCCGGACGCGCTACCGGGAGGCGGCCGAGGCGGCGTTGGCCACGGTGGCGCCGATCGTCGCCCGGCACGCCCGCTTCACGGGGTACGCGGCGGCCGTCGGCGAGGCGCTGCTCTCCGGTCCGTACGAGATCGCCGTGGTCACGGACCAGCCGGCCGGCGAGCCCCTGCTCGCGGCGGCGCACCGGCACGCGCCGCCCGGGGCCGTGATCGTGGCCGGCCCGTCCGACCGGCCCGGGGTACCCCTGCTCGCCGACCGTCCGATGATCAACGGGCGGCCCACGGCGTACGCCTGCCGGGGTTTCGTCTGCGAGCGGCCGGTGACCGAGGTCGACGACCTGGTGGGGCAGCTCGGCCGCTGAGGCCGACCGCGCGGCGACGGCGGGTGCCGTCCGGAGGCCGCGGCCCGGCGGCCGCGGGCGGCCCGCCGCTCCCGGCCGACGTGTGATGCGCCATCCGGGCGCGGCGCCGGCGAGCTGCCCCGATAGGCTTGCGCCGCTATGGACTCCCGTACCGGTCTGCCTGTTGTCGGAATGGTGGGCGGTGGCCAGCTGGCCCGGATGACCCACCAGGCCGCGATCGCCCTCGGCCAGTCGCTGCGCGTGCTCGCGCTGGCCCCCGACGACGGTGCCGCGCTGGTGGCCGCCGACGTCCAGTACGGCGACCACACCGACCTCGCCGCGCTGCGCACCTTCGCCAAGGGCTGCGACGTCGTCACGTTCGACCACGAGCACGTGCCCAACGAGCACGTCCGCACGCTCGCCGCGGAGGGCGTGACGCTCTACCCGCCCGCCGACGCGCTGCGGTACGCGCAGGACAAGCGCGCCATGCGCGAACGGCTCACCGAGCTGGGCGCGCCGGTCCCGGCCTGGCGGCCCGTCGCCTCCCCCGACGACCTCGTGGCGTTCGGGACCGAGGTCGGCTGGCCGGTGGTGCTGAAGGCGGCCCGGGGCGGCTACGACGGCCGGGGCGTCTGGATGGTGACCGACGCGGCGCACGCCGCCGAGCTGGCCACCACCCTGCTGGCCGGGGGCACCGAACTGATCGTCGAGGAGCGGGTGCCGCTGCGCCGGGAACTGGCCGTGCAGGTGGCCCGCTCGCCGTTCGGGCAGGTCGCCGCGTATCCCGTGGTCGAGACCGTGCAGGTCGACGGCATCTGCGTCGAGGTGCTGGCCCCGGCGCCCGCGCTGCCCGAGGAGGTGGCGGTCGCCGCCCAGCAGCTCGCCATCGACCTGGCCACCTCGCTCGGCGTGGTCGGCCTGCTGGCCGTGGAGCTGTTCGAGGTGACCGACGCCTCGGGCCGGCCGGGGATCGTCGTCAACGAGCTGGCGATGCGCCCGCACAACTCCGGGCACTGGACCATCGAGGGCGCCCGCACGTCGCAGTTCGAGCAGCACCTCCGGGCGGTGCTCGACTACCCGATGGGCGACACCTCGCTCGCCGCGCCCGTCGTGGTGATGGCGAACGTGCTCGGCGGGGAACCGGGCGGGATGTCGATCGACGAGCGGCTGCACCACCTCTTCGCCGCCGAACCGGGCGCGAAGGTGCACCTCTACGGCAAGCAGGTCCGCCCGGGCCGGAAGATCGGGCACGTCACGGTGCTCGGTGACGACCTGGACGACGTACGGGCGCGGGCCGCGCGGGCCGCCCGCTGGCTGCGTACGGGGCACGAGTGAGCGGGGCCGCGAACCCCGTAGGCGCGGACGGAGGGCAGGACGCGATGGCGGCCGTCGGACTGATCATGGGTAGCGACTCGGACTGGCCGACCATGAAGGCCGCTGCCGAGGTCCTCGACGAGTTCGGGGTGCCGTACGAGGTGGGCGTGGTGTCCGCGCACCGTACCCCCGGCAAGATGATCGAGTACGGCCGCAGCGCCGCCGACCGGGGTCTCAAGGCGATCATCGCGGGGGCCGGTGGCGCCGCCCACCTGCCGGGCATGGTCGCCTCGGTCACGCCGCTGCCGGTGATCGGCGTACCGGTGCCGCTCAAGCACCTGGACGGCATGGACTCGCTGCTCTCGATCGTGCAGATGCCGGCCGGGATCCCGGTCGCCACGGTCTCGATCGGGAACGCCCGTAACGCCGGCCTGCTGGCCGTACGCATCCTCGGCGCCACCGACCCGGAGTTGCGGGCGCGGATGGTCGCGTACCAGGAGGGCCTGGAGCGGATGGTGGCCGAGAAGGACGCGAAGCTGCGAGCCTCCCTGGCCTGACCCCCCGCAGCACTCCCGCGATCTTGCACTTTCGGCCCTCGTTATGCGCCGTACGCCCCATTCGCCGGGGCCACAAGTGCAAGATCGACGAGAATGGGGTGGCGGGCTCACCTCATGCCGCGCAGGGCCGTTTGCAACCGCTCCTGGGCGCGGCGACGGCGCTCGTTGCTGGCGCCGAGGATGAGCAGCAGGATCCCGACGGGGATCAGCGCGAGCCACGGCCCGAACGCGAACAGCGCGTGGATCGCCGTGATCGCGGTGACCGTCGCGCCGACGATCACCGGCGCCTGCTGCCGGCTCGACGAACCGAAGATCAGTACGGCGACCGCCCCGAGCAGCAGGAGGACCTGCCGCAGCGTCGTCGACCCGGTGGCCAGCACGATCGCCAGGCTCGGCACGAACGCCGCCACGAGCGCCGGCCCGTACGCCGTCCAACTGCTGAGGTCGGGCCGTTCGCGGAGTTCCAGCACCCCGACGAGCAGGGCGAGCGCCGCGAACGGCAGCGTGTACGCCTCGGGCAGCGCCACGTCGGCGACCCGCATGAGGATCCACCAGGCGGTGATCTCGCAGACCACCACCGCCCAGAACAGGACGCGCCGTTCCACCGGCCGGCGCGTGGGCCGGCTCGCCGCCACCCCGAGCACCGCGCCCCAGGCGGCGAGCAGGGCGGCGATGTGCCGGGGCGAGTCGAAGGCCAGCGCCAGCGCGATGAGCGCCGCCGCGTGGCCGCTCCACTCCACGGTGGCCGCCTCGCGCTGCGCCTCGGGTTGGCGCAGCCGAGGCAGCAGGGCCGCGAAGACCTGCAACGCGGCGCCGACCGCGAGCACCCCGAACGCGGACCAGACGGCGGCCAGACCGGCCACGAGGCCGGCGGTCAGGACGAACAGCTGCGCCATCAACGAGGCGAACAGCCACCCGAGGATGCGGGCCCGCTGGGTGGTGCCGAAGAGCGCCGCCACCGTGCCGACGCCGACCGCGCCTCCCAGCGTGAACAGCGTCAGCTCCCGGGTGGCGAGGCTGCCGGCCAGCCCGGCCCCGCCGGCGGCCAGGCCGATGACGAAGACCAGGACGCGGGCCAGCCGCAACGAGCGGGCCGGTTCGATGAGGGACGGCGGCGGGGTCAGCGCGAGTCCCAGCATCGAGATGGTGAACACCGACAGGGCGGCGAGCACGCTCGCGGGCCAGCCGTTGCCGAGCGCGGTGGGCGCGATGAGCAGGGTGACGGCCGCGCCCGGCAGCACCACGGGCACCGCCCGCGTACGCCGGCCGCCGCTGAACCCGGTGGCGGCGAGCGCCGCGGTCGCGGTCAGCAGCAGCGCCGTCAGCACGTGCGTCGGGTCGACCGCGCCCGCCGGCGGGGTGAGCAGGTCCGGCGGCGGCCCCTGCCACACCCGGGACAGCGTCCGGTGCGGGTCGACCAGCGCCACTTCGAGGGCCTGCGCGATGGAGGCCAGCGCGAGAGCGGTCGGCAGGACCGCCGCGGCGAGCGCGCCGGCGGCCGGGCTGACCCGCCAGCGGCGGCGCTCCGGGTCGTCGGGCAACCGGCGCAGGGCGCCGTCGAGCAGCACCTGCCAGCGTCGCACCGGCTGTGCCGAGCCGACCGGCGGTACGGTGGCCGCCCGGACCAGCTCCGCCAGGACGCCGAGCAGCGCGGCCGCGGCCGCGTACACGCCGACGGCGAGGCCGGTGGGGAACGCGGCCAGCGCGCTGATGGTCGCGCCGCCCGCCACGGCCACGCTGGCCCAGGGCAGGTACTGCGGGATCCGGTGCCGCGCCGCGGCCACGGCGGCCAGCCCGAGGCTGGACGCGGCCAGGGCCGCGGTCAGCACCACCTGGGCCGGGTGACCGAACTCGGCGGCCAGCGCGGCGAGCGCGCCGGGGAGCGCCAGCAGCGTGGCACCCGCCGCGGCACCGCCGATCTGCACGAGGTGCGGGGGCATGCCCTCCACCTCGACGTCGTCGACCAGCGTGCCGGCGAGGTTGCGGGCCAGTACGGCGACCACCAGGCCGATCAGCGCGATGCTGCCGAGCGCCAACGCCGTGGTCCACGGCCGGACGAGTCCCGCGCCGGCGGCGTGCAGGGCCACGACGCCGGCCACCGTGGCCCGGGACAGCCCGGCCCGCGGCTCGATCGTCGCCACCGCGGCCATGCCGAACACGGTGGCCACCATCGCCCCGATGAGAACCGGCGACCACCAGGGCAGCGCGAACGCGGCGGGGGCGCCGATGGTGGCGAGCACGACGGCGGCGCCGGACACGTCGTACCGCCACGGCGGGGGCAGCAGGACGGCGGCCGCGACCGCGAGCAGGACCAGCGCGACCGGCGCCTGCCAGGTCGATCCCCCGGTGGGGGCGGCGGGCCAGCCGGAGAGGTCGCCCGCCCAGATCGGGCCGGGGGTGGCGAGCACCCCGACGCCACCGCGCAGCGCGATCCAGCCGGCGACCAGCCCGATCAGCAGGCCGCCCACGGCGAGGCCGAGGATGGGGCCCCGGCGCCACTCCTCGGGCATCGCGCGGGCCCCGACGGCCACGACCAGGACCAGTCCGGCCGCCACGGCGAGCTGCCCGCCGGGGGCGAGGACGGCCGCGATCCGGACCAGCGTGGCGATCAGCGCGGCGGTCACCGCGGCGGCGGCGAGGTCCGACCCGTCCAGGGTGAGGTCGGCGCGGCGGCCGGCGTCGATCGACGGGGCCAGGAAGAGCAGTACGGCCGCGACCAGCAGGAGCGCGCCCACCCACGCGTCGGCCACGGTGGAGCCGGGGGCGCCGAACGCGGCGGCGGACACCACCAGCGCGCCGAGCCCCGTGCCGACGGCCAGCGGTGCGGGGATGTGCCGCTGCGAGACCTGCACGATCGCCGCGTACCCGAGGGTCACGCAGACCGCCAGGAACGCGGCCGCGAGCACCGGGACGGTCGTCTCGCGGAGGGCCGACGGGGTGGTCGGGGCGGTGGCGGACACGGTGGTGGCCACGAAGGAGGCCACCGCGCCGGGCAGGGCGAAGGCCGCGCCGCCGGCGGCCCAGGCGGAGACGACGTCGGCGGGTGCGGGGGCGATGCGGAGCCGGGGTGCGACCGCCACGAGGACGCCCGCCAGGAAGAGCACGAGCAGCACGGCCGTCGTGAGCGCCGGCCGGGCCAGGCCGGCGCCCGCCCCGAGCAGGCCCACCGCCGCCGCGCCGATGGCGTGCGCGTGCGCGGCCCGGGTGGTGGGTGCGGAGAGCCCGACCACCCCGATGCCGACGGCGGTCAGCACCATCGGCCACGGCGCCGCCGCCCAACCCAGGCCGAACGAGGCCGGTACGGCCAGCGCCGTCAGCGCCGCCGCGGCCACGGCGAACTCGCGGCGGATGTCCTCCGGCAGGGACAGGATCGCCGCGACCGTGAGCAGGAAGGCGCTCGTGGCCAGCTGCCAGGAGGCGGGACCGACCGCGGCGGCCAGCTCGGTCGGGTACCGGGTGAGGTCGGCGTCCCACGCGGGGAGTGACGCCTGGACGGGGGCGATGCCGGCGCGCAGGGCACCGCCGGCCACCACGAGCCCGCTCACCGTGAGCGCCACCGCCGAGGCGAGCTGCGGCCCGCGCCGGGCGGCCTCCGGCAGGGCGCGGACCGCCAGCCCGGTGACCGCGATGACCGCGGAGATCAGCAGCAGCGCCCGGCCGGGCAGCGCCACCGAGGCGATCCGGCTCAGCGCGCCGATGACCGCGAGGGTCAGGATGCCGGCTCCCACGTCGGGCAGCGGCGGGCGGCGCAGGGCCAGTGTGCCGGCCAGGCCGGCGACCGCGGCGAGCAGCAGCACCAGGCCGGCGCCGACGGCGGCCGGCACGGTCGCCGCGCGGAGCAGGGCCGTCACGGCGTACGCCAGGGCGAGCGCGACGGCCACCCCGTGCAGCAGCCAGGTCAGCTCGCGGAGCCCGGGAACCGGCCGGGCCGGCGCGTCGGCCCGATCCGGCTCCGGCGCCAGCACCTCGCCGGCCTCCTCCGGGGCCGCCTCGGGACGCTCGTCGGCGGACCGCTGCCGGGGCGCGGTCGGGGAGGCCGGTGGCGGCGGTGGCGGCTCCGGCAGGTCGCGGCGGACCGGGCGCTCCACCACGACGCCGGAGCGGGCGAGCCAGAGGTCGAGCAGGGCGACCACGGTGAGCGCCATGGCCCAGCCCGCCGGGCCGGTGATCCGGTCGTACGCCAGCAGCGGCACCACCGGCTGGGCGGCGAGCACCGTGGCGAACCGGGGCGCGCGCAGCCCGCTCCAGGCGGCGTAGCCGAGCGAGACACCGGCGGTGGCCGCGAAGACCATGCTGGCGAAGACGGCGCCCGAGGCGCCGCTGCCGCCGATCCGGTCGACCGCCCAGAGCGCGTACCCGGCGAGCGGCACCAGCAGCAGGCCGACGGCGGCGATCGTCTCGGCCGTGGAGGTGAGCCCCCGTCGGGCCAGGACCGGCGGTGCGAGCAGCAGCAGCACGGTCGCGATGAGCAGGATGCCGAGCCGCGCGACGGCGTCCATCGAACTGGTCGCCACGGCGGCGAAGACCACGGCGGCCACGCCGAGCAGGAGGGCGCCCAGCCCGAGCGGGATGTTCTGCACCTCCCGCGAGGACGCCTCCGGCGGGTGCTCGGGGTCGTCGGCGTCGAGCCAGGTGGGCGGAGGTGGCGGGGGTGGGGGCTCGGCGGTGCCCGGTGGGGTGCCCTGGCGGGGAACCCGTGGCGGGGCGCCGGTCGTGGCGGTCGGTGGCCGCCGGCCGGGGCGCCGGCGGAGCACCCGGCGCGGCCGGGTGGCCTGCTTGAGCCGTTCCTCACCGGCGTGCGCGAGGATGTCCCGCTGGAAGAGCGCGGCCTGCATCTTCGCGGCGATCTGCCGCTGCTCACGGGCGATGGCGGCGTCGCGCGCCTTCATCTCCGCGATGGACCGCTCGATCTCCGCCAGGTGTTCGACCCACTGTGGCTGCTCCGCGCCGCAGTGCGGGCAGCGGACGGCCGGCTTGATGGCCCGGCCGCACGAGGAGCACTGAAAGGTCGCCACGACACCCCTCCACCCGCACTGTGGACTCCCACTGTCGCAGCATGCCCAAAGCCGGCGCCATTTTCGACAGTTGTCGGCGGGTCCAGGACAAACGAGTCCGGGGGAGAAAGGACACGGCCGGTCGCGGATGCTCCGCGACCGGCCGTTACACCGCGTCGGTCAGGGGCGGCCCATGCCGCGGTACTCCCAGCCGGCCTGCGTCCACAGTGCCGGGTCGAGGCAGTTGCGCCCGTCGACCACCTTGCGGCCGGCGACGAGTTCACCGAGGGCGACCGGGTCGGCGTTGCGGAAGTCGGCCCACTCGGTGAGCACGCAGACCAGGTCGGCGCCGGTGACGGCGTCGGTCATGCTGGCCTCGTAGGTCAGCTCCGGCATCGCCCGGCGGGCGTTCTCCATGCCCTGCGGGTCGTAGACGTGCACGTCGGCGCCGGCCTTGCGCAGCAGCCCGGCGACGGCGAGCGCCGGTGCGTCGCGTACGTCGTCGGTGTTGGGCTTGAACGTCGCGCCGAGCACGGCGATCCGCGTGCCCGACAGGTCCGGCCCGGCCGGGCCGGAGCGGCGGCTCAGCAGCTCCGCGGCGAGCTGGAGCACGCGGCTGCGGCGGCGCTGGTTGATGAGGTCGACCTCGTGCAGGAAACGCAGCGCCTCGCCCGCGCCGAGCTCCTGCGCGCGGGCCTGGAAGGCGCGTATGTCCTTGGGCAGGCAGGCGCCGCCGAAGCCGAGGCCGGCCTGGAGGAACCGGTTGCCGATGCGGGGGTCGAAGCCGATGGCGCGGGCGAGCTGGGTGACGTCGCCGCCGGCGACCTCGCAGACCTCGGCCATCGCGTTGATGAAGGAGATCTTCGTGGCGAGGAACGCGTTCGCGGCGACCTTGACCAGCTCGGCGGTGGCGAAGTCGGTCACCACGAGGGGCACCTCGCGGTCCTCGGTGGCGGCCAGGTCGAAGACGCCCTTGTGGGCGGCGTAGAGCATGCCGTTGGCCCACTCGCTCTTCACGCCCACCACGATCCGGTTGGGCCGCAGCACGTCGTCGACCGCGAAGCCCTCCTGGAGGAACTCGGGGCTCCAGGCCACCTCGACGCCGAGGTCGGCCGGCGTGTGCTTGCCGACGAGCTGCTCGACCCACTCGGCGGTGCCGACGGGGACGGTGGACTTGCCGACGATCAGCGCCTTGCGCCTCAGGTGCTGGGCCAGGCTCGTGACGGCGGCCTCGACGTACGACAGGTCGGCGCCCATGCCGTCCGCGCGCTGGGGGGTGCCGACGCAGATGAAGTGCACGTCGCCGAAGTCGGCGATCTCGGCGATGTCGGTGCTGAACCGCAGCCGCCCCGCGGCGAGGTTGCGCTTCAGCAGCTCGTCCAGGCCGGGCTCGTGGATCGGCACCTGGCCGGCGTTCAGCATGGCGATCTTGTCGGCGTCCACGTCGAAGCCGAGCACGTCGTAGCCCAGCTCCGCGTAGCAGATGGCGTAGGTCGCGCCGAGATACCCGGTGCCCAGGAAGGTCACCCGGGGCCGGGAGGCGCCCGACGGCGGGGTCACCGCGGCGATGGGCGGTACCGGCTGGCTGTTGGGGTAGGGAACTGTCACGCCTGTCTTCTCCGCTCGCACTGGGCGGCGCACCGTTGCGTCGCGTACTGCTGCGGCGCCTGGCCGGGCACCGGAGAGCTAGCTCGTCCTTCTATGGTCGCCGATCCGCGGTGGTGCTCGCCGAGTACGAGCCTACGCCGCGGTAACTTGTATCTGAACCCTGGTCGCTACCCTTCAGTCTGCGCGGTCAGCGGTCAGGGGACGGTACAGACTGCGCATGATAGCGGTGAAGGGGAGGGGCCGGTATGCCCGCAGAGGAGTCGTTCGACGTCTACCGATTGCCTGAGGAGCACGAGGCGATCCGGGAGGCGGTGCGTGAGGTCTGTGCGGCGAAGGTCGCCCCGCACGCCGCCGAGGCGGACGAGACCGGCGAGTTCCCCAAGGCCTCCTACGACGCGCTGCGGGCGGCCGACTTCCACGCGCCGCACATCCCCGTCGAGTACGGCGGCGCCGGAGCCGACGCGTTGGCCACCGCCATCGTGATCGAGGAGGTGGCGCGGGCCTGCGCGGCGTCCTCCCTGATCCCCGCGGTGAACAAGCTCGGCACCATGCCGCTGCTGCTGGCCGGTTCGGAGGAGCTCAAGCGGCGCTACCTGACCCCGGTGGCCGCCGGTGACGCCATGTTCTCCTACTGCCTCTCGGAGCCGGAGGCCGGCAGCGACGCGGCGTCGATGACCACCCGGGCGGTGCGTGACGGGGATCACTGGGTGCTCAACGGCGTGAAGCGGTGGATCACCAACGCCGGTGTCTCCGAGTACTACACGGTCTTCGCCGTCACCGACCCGTCGGCGCGGTCCAAGGGCATCTCCGCCTTCGTCGTGGAGAAGTCGGACCCCGGGGTGAGCTTCGGCGCCCCGGAGAAGAAGCTCGGCATCAAGGGCTCCCCGACCCGCGAGGTCTACCTGGACGACGTGCGGATCCCGGCGGACCGGATGATCGGCGCCGAGGGGACCGGTTTCGCCACCGCCATGCGGACCCTGGACCACACCCGGGTCACCATCGCCGCCCAGGCCGTCGGCATCGCGCAGGGTGCGCTGGACTTCGCGAAGGGGTACGTGCGGGAGCGCCGGCAGTTCGGCAAGGCGGTCGCCGAGTTCCAGGGCGTCCAGTTCATGCTCGCCGACATGGGCATGAAGCTCGAGGCGGCGCGGCAGCTGACGTACGCGGCGGCCGGCAGGTCCGAGCGCGGTGACGCGGATCTCACCTACTTCGGCGCGGCGGCCAAGTGCTTCGCCTCGGACGCGGCCATGGAGATCACCACTGACGCGGTGCAGCTGCTCGGCGGCTACGGCTACACCAAGGACTACCCGGTCGAGCGGATGATGCGCGACGCCAAGATCACCCAGATCTACGAGGGCACCAACCAGGTGCAGCGCATCGTGATGGCCCGCCAGCTGCTGCGCGACTGAGCCACCGGTCGGGACGGGCCGGGCCACCGGTCGGGGCGGGCTGGGCCACCGGTCGGGGCGGGCCGGTGACACCACCGGCCCGCCCACGGTCTCAACGGATGCCGGTGGTGTCCTCCGGCTTGCGCGGCGGGGCGGACCACGGCGACTCGCCGCCCGTACGCCGGGGCAGCGGCTCGGTCGGCGTCGACGGGTACGCCAGCGTGATCGGTGGGGTGTCCGTGTCCCGGTCGGTCAGGGTCGGCGGCCAGTCGGCCAGCGTGGGGGCGTTGTCCTTGTCGTTCTCCGTGGCCACCGCCGCCGGCTCGGCGTCCGGCGCCGGCCAGCGGCGCCAGCGCTGCACGCTGAACGTCGCCATGAGCAGCAGCAGGCCGATCAGGAAGAGCGTGCCGTTCTCGACCGGCAGCTGGAGCGGCAGCGGATCGCCGAACACCGTCCAGCCGTCGGGCACGGCGTCGCGGACCGCGAACGGCGCGACGAACATCCCGACGTACGGGGTGACGAGCAGCAGCCCGGCCACCAGCGGGCCGAGCGGCGAGATGCGCAGCGTGCCGAGCAGGCCCAGGAGGATGCCGCCGACACCGAGGTAGACGGCCGGCTCGATCAGGTTGGCCGTGTTGAACGTCCCGATCTCCACCCAGCGGTCGATCGTGCGGCTCGACCCGTCCTGCCCGAGCGTGACCAGCACCCAGGTGATGGGCGCCACCACCAACCCGGCGAGGAAGCTCCAGAGATGTCGCATCCGCGCACCGTACCGTTTCCGTCATGACCGAGCACCCCTCCGCCGCCCCGGCCGGCAAGCCGACGTCGTACTCCCGGGTCACGTTGAGCCGCATCATGACGGCCGTCGACGTCAACCTCTACGGCACCGTGCACGGCGGCGTGCTGATGAAGTTCGTCGACGACGTGGCGGGGGCCGCCGCGGCCCGCCACAGCGGCGGCACGGCGGTCACCGCGGCGATCGACGAGATCGTCTTCTCCGAGCCCGTCCGCGTGGGTGACCTCGTGCACGCGCACGCGCAGGTGAACTGGACCGGCCACAGCTCGATGGAGGTCGGCGTCCGGGTGGTCGCCGAACGGTGGGACTCGGCCGAGGAGGAGCCCATCCGGGTCGCCACGGCGTACCTCGTCTTCGTCAGCGTCGACGTCGGCGGCACCCCGCGACCGGTCCGCCCCGTGCTGCCCGAGACCCCGGAGGACGAGCGCCGCTACCGGGAGGCGGAGATCCGCCGGGCGCACCGTCTCGCCCGCCGGCGCGCGATCCAGGCGCACCGCGCCGGCTGAGGCACACGCACCAGGCGCACCGCGCCGGCCGAGGCACACGCGGGGGCCCCTCGACAGCCGCCGTCGACGGGGGCCCTGCCTGCCGGACACACAGGTTCGCTGCTCGCCATGTGGATCGACCACGCCCCGTGGGCGGGGACGGGTGCGGACAATGGCGCTTCGAGGTGAGGCAAGATGGCGCCACGGCCCATTTCACAGTGTCGTGTCCGGGCCAGGGGAGGGTGGAGCAGTGGGTGACGTGCTGTGGACGCCGCCGGCGGACGTACGCGAACGGTCCCGCATCGGGGACTACCTGCGCTGGCTGCGGGAGCACCGCGGTCTGGACTTCGCCGACTACGACGCGCTGTGGCGCTGGTCGGTCACCGACCTGGACGCGTTCTGGCGCTCGATCTGGGACTACTTCGAGGTGGTGGCGCACACCCCGCCGACCGCCACGCTGGCCGACCGGGGGATGCCGGGCGCGCGCTGGTTCCCCGGGGCGACCCTGAACTACGCCGAGAACGTGCTGCGCATGCCGGGCCGGGCCGACGACGACCCGGTGGTGATCGCGCGCGGGCAGACCCGCCCGCCGGCCACCCTGACCGCCCGCGAGCTGCGGGAGCAGGTCCGCCGGGTCGCCGCCGGCCTGCGACGGCTCGG
>Ga0164243_10009528_pt1 | contig 14127 bp, 14 predicted proteins | sample OricompcompostOP_FD_108781 | JGI IMG/M metagenome (GOLD analysis project Ga0164243, IMG submission 108781) | Organic Plus compost microbial communities from Emeryville, California, USA - Original compost - Organic plus compost (OP) | ecosystem: Engineered > Solid waste > Mixed feedstock >... | reverse complement strand
GCCACTTCAACCGTGTCGCCCTGACGTCTTTTCGGCCCGGTCGCCCCGGCGGAACATTCTCTCGGTGGCGACCCGGAGTTGGGCGGCGCCGCCCGGGCGGCGCCGGGCGCGCCCACCACCGGACGGGCGGCGGCCTCCGCCGCTTGTCCGGCAGCGGCCGGGGGTCTTTCGTCCGGTGCCGTCCGGGTGGGCCGCCGCGTGCCCGGCGGTCGCGCGTGCTCTCTCCGGTGCCCGGTGGCCGCCGGGGACGAGCGCGGTCGGTCGCCGCGTGTCCGGTGCCGGCCTTGTGGGTCCGGTGCGTGCGAGGGGCGCTGGGAGCGTTCGTTCCCGGCCGGTCCGGTGGGTGCCCGGATGTCTCGTGGCGCTCGGTGGTCCTCAGCGTGGCCGTGCCGGGCCCAGTCCGGGGCGCGGCCGGGGCGTGCGTTATGTGCCGCCCAGAGGGCCGCCCTGAACCGGGCGGGCCCCGTGCCCGGCGCCCGCCGGTGGCCTCCGCGTAGCCGTGCCGGCCGGGGGCCGTCACCGGGCCGGTGGGCCCCCCAGGCGTCGGTCCGCCCGGTGCAGGCGGGGCGTTCTGCGGCGTGCCGTCAGGGGGTGCGGCTCGTCGCGGTGCGCCAGATGTGCGCCGCGGCCTGGCGGACCAGGGACGGCAGGCCGGTGGCGGCGCGTACCTGCCGGACGGGGCCGCAGACGGAGACGGCCGCCAGGGCGGGGCCGTTCTCCCCGGCACCGACCACGGGCGCGGCGACGCAGGCGACGCCGCGTACCGCCTCCCCGCGGTCGTGGGCGATGCCGCGTTCGCGGATCTGCGCCAGTTCGGTGTGGAGCCGTTCCGGAAGCCGGGCCGCGGCCGGGTGCGGGGCGTGGGCGAGCAGTGCCTTGCCGACCCCGGTGCGGGCGGCGGGCAGCCGGCCGCCGACCCGGGAGGGCAGCAGGGTGCCGAAGCGGTTGCCGACCTTGTCGAGGTAGACGACGTCGGCGCCGCCCTCGTCGAGGATGGCCAGGTGCGCCACCAGGCCGGTGGTCTGGTGGAGCCGGTGCAGATGGGGCGAGGCGGCCTCGCGGACCCGGTCCTGGTGGATGACGAGTGAGCCCAGTTCCATGATGCGCATGCCGAGCCGGTAGGTGTGCGCGTCGCGGCGCAGGTACCGCACCTCGGCCAGGTGCTCCAGGATGCGGTGCGCGGAGGAGCGGGGCAGTCCGGTGCGGCGGACCACTTGGGCGAGGGTGAGTCCGTCGGCGTCTTCGAAGGCGTCCAGGATCGTCACGACGCGGTCGATCATCGAGACCGGCGTGGACGCTGCGGTGTGCGGGGGTGCTACGGCGGCGCGCTCCGGCGCGGTGGCGCTCATGGGACCTCCTAGCGGCGCTCGCGAGACACCGGTGTCTCGTTGCCGGGAGGCTACGCGCGGCCCGCGCCGCCCGGGAAGAGGTTTGCACTGCCTAATCGAAATACTGCCAATCGGCATACGACCCGGGGCCGTTGCCGTCCCTCCCGTCCCGGCGGCCGGCCCCCGCGCCCCGTCCCGGCGGGCCGGCCCCCGTGCCCCGTCCCGGTCAGCGGGACCGTCCCCTGCGCCCCGCCCGGATGCCGCCCGAGACTCGCCCCACCGGCACAGGAGGTGGAGGCGAGACGATGAGCGCGCGCAGCACCACGGACCACGGCCCCCGGACCATCGAGGCGGGTGCGCCGCCCGCACGGTACGCGCGGGGCTGGCACTGCCTCGGCCCGGCGGAGAAGTTCAAGGACGGCGCCCCGCACGAGATCGAGGCGTTCGGCACCAAGCTGGTCGTCTTCCAGGCGCGGGACAGCGGCGCGCTGCACGTCCTCAACACCTTCTGCCCGCACATGGGCGGCAATCTGGCCCATGGCACCGTCAAGGGCGACGCGCTGGCCTGCCCCTTCCACGACTGGCGCTGGGGCGGCGACGGCAAGTGCGCCGGCATCCCGTACGCGCACCGGGTGCCGCCCCGGGCCCGTACCCGGGCGTGGCGGACGCTGGAGGAGAACAGGCAGCTCTTCGTCTGGCACGACCCGCAGGGCGCACCGCCGCCGGAGGGCGTGACGATCCCGCGTATCGAGGGTGCCTTCAGCGACGAGTGGAGCGACTGGACGTGGCACACGGTGCGGATCGACGGCGCCAACTGCCGCGAGATCGTGGACAACGTGGTGGACATGGCGCACTTCTTCTACGTCCACAACGCGTTCCCCACGTACTTCAAGAACGTGTTCGAGGGACACGTCGCCAGCCAGTACATGACCAGCGATCCCCGTGCGGACATGACCGCGGCGGACACCCTGTCCGCGCAGGGGCGGCTGCGGTCGGAAGCCTCCTACTACGGGCCGTCCTACATGATCGACCACCTGTGGACGGAGACCGGCGGGGCCACCGTGGAGACGGTGCTGGTCAACTGCCACTACCCGGTGACCCCCGACTCCTTCGTCCTCCAGTACGGCGCGCTGGTCAGGAAACTGCCCGGCATGAGCGACGACGAGGCGGCGCAGGCCGCGGCCCAGGCGGCCGAGGGGCTGGCGACCGGCTTCGAGGAGGACATCGCCATCTGGCGGGCCAAGACGCGCATCGACAATCCGCTGCTGTGCGACCAGGACGGGCCCGTCTACCAACTGCGCCGCTGGTACGAGCAGTTCTACGTGGACGTCGAGGACGTGCGCCCCGAGATGACCGACCGCTTCGAGTTCGAGATCGACACCGAGCGGGCCGTGGCGGTGTGGCGGGCGGAGGTCGCCGCCAATCTCGCCCGCCGCGGGACGGGCACCGCCGCGGGGGCGGGGGGGAAGTGACCGCGTGGTGATGCAGCCCGTGACGTGCCGCACCTGTGCCACCGAAGTGCTGGTGGAAAAACGCAGCCTGCCGCACACCACCGTGCAGTGGACGCGTGCCACCTCCCACTGTCCCGAACTCGCGGGTCACGGCCCCGCCCGTGTCGCGGTGTGCACCCGGCTGCGCGCCACGATCGAACAGGCGGTGCGGGACGGCGCCTTGGAGGTGGCCGGCGATGACGAGTGAACCCGCCACCGTACGGCTGCGCGTGGAGCGGGTGGAGCGCGAGACGGCGGACGCCGTCAGCCTGGTGCTGAGCCGCGCCGACGGCGGCGTACTGGAGCCGCGCCCCGGCCAGTTCGTGACCGTGCGGCTGCCCGGGGGCGGGGCGCGCTGCTACTCGTTCTCGCGGGTGGGCCCCGAGCCGCGCATCACCGTCAAACGCGTACCCGGCGGCCGGGGGTCCTCCTGGCTGTGCCAGGTGCGCGCGGGCACCGAACTGACCGCGCTGCCGCCCTCCGGGGCCTTCACCCTGCGCGACGTGGACGCCGATCTGCTGCTGGTCGCCGGGGGCAGCGGCATCACCCCGGTGCTGTCCCTGGCGCGCGCGGCACTGACCGGGGGCGGCGGCCGGGTGGTGCTGCTGTACGCGAACCGTGACGAGCGATCCGTCATCTTCGCCCGGGAGCTGCGCGACATGGCCGCCGCCCACCCCGGCCGGCTGCTGGTTCTCCACTGGCTGGAGTCCGTGCAGGGGCGGCCCACCGCCGACGCGCTCGGGCCGCTCACCGCGCCGTACGCCGCCTCCGAGGCGTATCTGTGCGGCCCCGGCCCGTTCATGGACGCCGCCGCGGCGGCGCTGCGGTCCCACGGGGTGCCCCGGGAGCGGGTGCACCGCGAGGTGTTCGTCTCGCTCACGGGCGACGCTTTCGAGTCCGCGGACCCGGCACTCTCGTCGGCTCAGGCCCCGCCCCCGGTTCAGGCCCCGGCGTCGGCCCAGGTTTCCGCCCCGGGCGATGCGGCCGGCGCATCCGGCGAGGAGAGCGCGGGCACACAGGGCGCCGGGACCGGTGCGGGCGCCGCGCTGGACCTCGCCCTCGACGGGGAGCACCACCGGCTCGTCTGGCCCGCCTCCGCCACCCTCCTCGACACCCTGGTCGCCCAGCGGCTCGACCCGCCCTTCTCCTGCCGGGAAGGCTCCTGCGGCGCGTGCGCGTGCCGCGTGGTGGCCGGCGAGGTGGCACAGCGCACCACCGGTGTGCTCACCGACGAGGACCTCGCCGACGGCTACGTCCTGGCCTGCCAGTCCCTTCCCGCCTCGGACCGGGTGAGCGTCTCCTACGACTGATCTCCCCCGGGCGCGGCGCCCGGGGGCGGCGGCACGGCCGCGCACCGCCGCCGGCCCGGTCAGGCCGCCGCGGTGCCCTCCGGGGCCGCCGGGCGGGTGGTGGCCGGGAAGGGCTCCGCCGAGACGCGGATCTTCGACTGGCCGTGGCCGGTCAGCTCCCAGTCGTCCATGAAGCGGGCCCGCAGACCGTGGCGGTGGGCGAGGGAGGTGAGGGTCTCCGTGCGGTAGTAGAAGTCCTCCCGCAGCACGTGGTGTTCGGTCCCCAGGGTGCGGTCGAAGGTGAAGTCGAAGAAGCCGCCGGGTGCCAGCACCCGGCCGACGTGGGCCAGGCACTCCTCGATGACCTCCAGCGGGGAGTGCGAGAAGACGCTGTGCGCGTGCACGACGTCGAAGTACGCGTCGGGGAGGAAGTCGAAGGTGAGGTCCTGGGTGAGGGTCAGGTGCGGCAGCTTGGCCTGGAGCCCCTGTTCGGTCAGGGTGCGTTTGGCGGCGATCAGCACGTCGGGGGAGATGTCGGTGCCGTAGTAGTTGCCGGGTTCCAGATAGTCGATGAAGCGCCAGCCGGCGCGCAGATTGCCGCAGCCGATGTCGAGCATGCGGTGGCCGGGCCGCAGGCCGTGCGTGCGCAGGTAGTCGAACTGGAGCTGTCCCAGTTGCAGCCATGCCTCCCGGGTGGGGCTGCCCACCGCGGCGTCCGGGCTGCGGCGGGTGTCGGAGGCCATGACGGCGCGGTAGTAGCTGACGTGGTCGCGGTACTTGAACGCCAGCCAGCGGTCGCGGCCCGCCCGTCTGAGGTGGGCGGGGATGCGGTGCGGATGGGTGAGCGCGTACCGGGCCTTGTGGGCGAGGGCGGTGCGGTCGACGACGAGGTTCTTCCTGCTGGCCATGGCTGCTCCGTCTCCGTTTCCGTCTCCGTTTCGGCCCCGGGGGCGCGGGTCGGGGTGCGCGGGGAGGGGAGAGCCCCCACCGGCCCGGTGCGATGGTGCGGTTGTACGACGGACGTCCTGTCGTCAGTCTCCGCGCCGCTGCACGGCGGCGGATCGGCGTACTGCGCCGGTCGGCCCTTCGGGGTCACCCGCCGGGGTGGCGGGCGCGCCGTCGAGGTGGAGCCGGCACACCGATGCGGCGGCCTTGTCCAGCGACACGCCGACGCGCTGCGGGTACAGCAGCCCCCTGGATGAGCACGCCCCGCGGTGGCCGTGCCGCCCAAACCGTTGGCCCGTACGGGTGGTGCTCTGCGAAGCTGCCGTGCCGGAGGTGCATGAGTGGTGCGAGGGACGGCGAACGGGACCGAGGCGCGCAGCGTGGCAGAGCTGCGCACGCTGCTGGAGCAGGGGCACCGGGCGAAGTACCTGTTCTTCTGGGGGCACCGGCCGCCCAGGGGCGGGGGTGTGGGGCCGGGCTGTCTCAGCCAGTGGTGGCCGGCCCCGTTCACGGTGGACGGGGTGGAGTACGCCAGTGCGGAGCACCGCATGATGGCGGCGAAGGCCCGGCTGTTCGGCGACCCGGAGGCGGAGCGGCGGGTGCTGGCGGCGCCGCACCCGCAGGCGGCCAAGGCGGCGGGCCGTCAGGTGCGCGGCTTCGACGAGGAGGTGTGGGCGGCGCGGCGGTACGGGATCGTGGTGGCCGCCAATGTCGCCAAGTTCGGGCAGAACGCCGAGCTGGGCGCGTTCCTCGCGGCGACGGCCGGCCGGGTGCTGGTCGAGGCCAGCCCGGTGGACCGGGTGTGGGGCATCGGGCTGGCGGCCGACGACGAGCGGGCCGCCGACCCCGCCCGGTGGCGGGGCGACAACCTGCTCGGTTTCGCCCTCATGGAGACCCGTGCGGTGCTGGCCCGGTCCGGTCGGCCGGGCTCGGAGCAGACGGATCCATGGCAGACGGACCCGGGGCAGGCGAATCCAGGGCCGACGGATCCAGGGCGGACGCACCCGGTGCAGACGGATCCGGGGCAGGCGGGTTCCCCGTAGCCGGGACCCCCGTAGCTGGGACTCCCGTAGCCGGGGACCGGGGAGCCGGGTCCCGGGGGCCGGGGGTGCCCGGGGCGGTGACGCGGGCGGCCGGCCCGGTCAGCAGGGCCGCGGCCTGTTCGACACAGTTCTCCACGAGTTCGGCCACGGTGGGCAGGTCGTCGATGAGTCCGGCGACCTGGCCCGCGGCCATCACCCCGGTGTCGGTGCGGCCGTCCACCATGGCGGCCTTCAGCAGCATGGGGGTGTTGGCGGCGAGCAGCATCTGGCCGAGGGTGAGGTCCTTGCCGTGGCGCAGGGCGCGGCCGTCGCGCAGCATGGCGGCCCAGGTCATGCCCGTCTGTTTCCGGAAGGCCGCCGCGTGCCGTACCGCCCGCAGCAGTGAGGCGATCCGGCCGGAGGACTCCAGCGCGGCGACCATGTCGCTGCGCAGCATCCGGTGGGGCAGGCCGTCCACCTTCGTGGTGACGGTGACGTCGGTGACGCGGGCCGCCAGGTAGCGGGCCTTGACGGCGTCGGGCACGGTCGATTCGCGGGTCAGCAGGAAGCGGGTGCCCATGGCGGCCCCGGCGGCGCCGTAGCACAGTGCGGCGGCCAGTCCGCGCCCGTCGTGGAAGCCGCCCGCGCCGATGACGGGGATGTCCACGGCGTCCACCACCTGCGGCAGCAGCACGGAGGTGGCGACCTGGCCGGTGTGTCCGCCGCCCTCGGACCCCTGGACGAGGACGGCGTCCGCGCCCCAGCCGGCGACCTTCTCCGCGTGCCGGACGGCGCCGACGGAGGGAATGACGAGGACGCCCGCGTCCTTGAGCCGGCCGATCAGTTCCCGGGAGGGGGCCAGGGCGAACGAGGCGACGCGTACGCCTTCCTCGATGAGCAGGGTCACGCGGTCGGCGGCGTCCTGCGCGTCGGCGCGCAGATTGACGCCGAAGGGGGCGTCGGTGCGGGACTTCACCTCGCGGACGGCTTCCCTGAGCCGGGGCAGCGTCATCGTCGCGGAGGCGAGGATGCCCAGCGCCCCGGCCCGGGCGGTGGCGGTCACCAGCCGGGGCCCGGCCACCCAGCCCATGCCGGTCTGGACGAGCGGGTGCCTAACGCCGACGAGGGAGGTGAGCGGTGTGGCCAGCGGCCCGGGGCGGGGCGTGGCCGGTGGCCGTCCGGGGCTGCTCTGCGGTCCGGGGCTGCCCGGCGGCTCGTGGTGGCCGGTGGTCATGCGCGGACCTCCCGGTCGCGGGTGGCGCGCGGGTCGAGGACGTCGCGGATGAGCCGCAGCTCCTCGGCGGTCGGTGTGCGGGTGACGGGCACCTCGTCCGGGATGACCAGCGGGAACCCCGTCCGCTCCGTCACGTCCGCGACGGTGACGCCCGGGTGGACGCTGGCCAGCCGCATCCGGCGGTCGGGGGTGGCGAAGTCGAGCACCGCCAGATCGGTGACGACGCGGCGCAGTTCGTGGAAGCGGGCGGCGGCCGGGCCGGCCGCCGCGGCGCGGTCGTGTCCGACGCCGCTGACCATGTCCACCCGCTCGGTGAACACCCGCGTGGAGTGCCGGGGCACCCAGTAGGAGACGGGGTGGTTGACGGTGTTGGAGGGGGCGCCGCGCGAGCCGAGCAGCTGGCGTGCGGGGCGGTTCCAGTCGCCGATGCAGGAGATGTTCTGGTTGCCGTGGGCGTCGAGCTGGCTGGCCCCCATCATCATGTGCCGTTTGCCGCGGGCGGCCAGCGACAGGTGTTTGCGGTAGGGCAGCCAGCCCTCGATCCGGCCGGGCCCGGTGGGTTCGGCCACCAGCATGGCCTCGCCGTCGGTCAGCAGCAGTCCGGGGCTGAAGGTGAGCCGGGCCAGCCGTGCGCCGAGCGCGGGCACGACGCCTGCGGTGGCGGCCAGCACCTCTCCGTCGCCGCGCCAGGTCTCGGCGCAGGCGACGACGCAGATCTCGGCGCGGGTGGCGGCGGGTGCCGTGGGCGGGGTGGTGCTCGTGGCGGGGGTCATGCGGGGGTGTCCTTCCGTCCTCGTCCGTCCCGTCCTGGTCCGTCCGCGCCGGTCCGGGCGCCCACCGCCTCCTGGTAGGCGTCCTCGTCGCCGCCGAGGTAGCGCTCCTGGAAGGCGGCCCACGCCTCGGGATCCTTGGCGGCCTGGACGTAGGCGCGCTGGAACTCCTCGTCGCGGCCGTAGTCGGGGGCGCAGCCGGTGAAGTGGGCGCCGTACGGGGTGTGCAGGACGCCGGTGACGTTCTGCCGCTGCACCAACAGGGTCTGGGGCGGCCCCTCGAAGCCGTCCACGAGCTGTTCGCAGGACAGATAGGTCTCCTCGGCGGCCTCGGTGAACAGGTCGTCGAAGTAGGGGTCGGGGCCCAGGCACTGCCCGTTGCCGCGCGCGTCGGCGCGGTGCATGTGGACGAGGGCGACATCGAGCCGCAGCGCGGGGGCGGCCAGCAGTTCCTCGCCGTCCTCGTAGGGCGAGGTGACCGTCCGCAGCCGGGGGTTGTGGCGGGGGATGTCCGAGCCGAGGCCGCCGCGTACGGGCATGAACGGCAGTCGGTGCGCGGCGGCGGTCAGCCCCCACAGGAACATCGACTCGTCCCATTCCTCGAAGGCGAGGGTCCCGCTCTCGCGGGCGGCGCGGAAGTGCGGTTCCAGCGGTACGGAGTCGAGTGTGACGAAGGGCGCGACGAGTGTGCGGATGCGTCCCGCGGCGGCCAGCAGTCCCACATCCGGTCCGCCGCAGGAGACGACGGTCAGGTCCTTCACGCCGGTGCGCAGCAGGGCCCGCACCAGTGCCATCGGTTTGCGCCGGGAGCCCCAGCCGCCGATGCCGACGGTCATGCCGGAGGTGATGCGGCCGGCGAACTCCTCCAGGGTGAGGCGCTTGTCGGGCGGTGCTGCGGTCACGGTGTCACTTCCCTTCGGTCCCCTTCCGGGGAGCGGGTGCGGACGAAGGAGTCCCGGTGCCGGTCGGAGACGCCCGAGAGGTTCGCCTCGAACGTGAAGCCCTGTTCGTACCGGTAGCTGCGGCGGACGTCGACGGGATCGATGCCGTTGAGGGCTTCTTTGGCGAGGCGCAGCAGGTAGCCGTCCTTGGCGGCGATCCGGGCGGCCAGCCGGAGGGCGACTTCGGGCAGTTCCTCCGCGGTCGGGGCCAGTTCCCACACCGCGCCGTACCGGTGCAGTTCGCGGGCGGTGAGGGTGTGGCCCGTGTAGTAGAGGGGGCGCATCAGGTGGGGCGGCAGCAGGCGGGAGAGGTGGGTGGCGGCGCCGAGGGCTCCGCGGTCGAGTTCGGGCAGCCCGAAGGTGGCGTCCTCGCTCGCCACGATGGCGTCGGCGTTGCCGATCAGGCCGATGCCGCCGCCGAGGCAGTGGCCGTGGACGGCCGCGACGACGGGGACCTCGCATTCGTAGACGGCGGCGAAGGCCGCGGCGCAGCCGCGGTTGGCGCCGATGAGGGCGTCGTGGCCCGGGGTGCGCTGCATCTCCTTGATGTCGACGCCCGCGTTGAAGCCGCGTCCGGCGGCGGTCAGGACGACGACGCGGTGGGCGGGGTCGCGGCCCGCCGCGGTGACGGCGTCGGCCAGGTCGTACCAGCCCTGTACGGGCAGGGCGTTGACCGGCGGGTGGTCGACGGTCACGACGGCGATGCCGTCGCGCGGGCGGGAGGTGGAGACAGACATGGGCGGATCAGCTACCTTTCCACCTAACGTTTGTTTGGTGTGAAGCTAGCAGTGCGCCGGTGCGTTGCGGAAGAGCCGGACCGCCGCACGCGCACCGCATCGAGCCGAGGGAGGCCGCCTCATGGCCGTTGCCGTCGTCACCGGGGGAACCCGCGGAGTGGGTGCGGGCATCGCCCGCGCGTTCCTCCGCAGCGGGGCGCGCGTCGTCGTCTGCGGGCGCCGCCCGCCGGATGCGCCCGTGACCGCGGCGGGCCGCGAAGCCCAGTACCTGCCACTGGACGTACGCGACGCACAGGCGGGCGAGGAACTGTGCGCCCGCGTGGTGGGGGAGCACGGCTCCCTGGACGTGCTGGTCAACAACGCGGGCGGCACCCCCTACCGGCCCCTGGCCGAGGGCGGCGCCCACCACCACGCCCGGGTCGTCGAGCTGAACCTGCTGGCGCCGCTCCATCTCTCCCGCGCCGCGCACACGCACATGCGGCAGCAGTCAGGCGGCGGCGCCATCGTGATGGTCGGCAGCGTCAGCGGGGGCCGCCCGTCACCGGGGACGGCCGCGTACGGGGCGGCCAAGGCGGGCCTGGAGAACCTGGCGCGCTCGATGGCGATGGAGTGGGCCGCGGACGGGGTGCGCGTCAACACGGTGGTGCTGGGCATGGCCCGCACCGAACGCACGGAACTGCACTACGGCGACGCGGAGGGGGTGGCCGCCGTCTCCGCCACCGTGCCCATGGGCCGGCTGGCCGAACCCGACGAGGTGGGGGACGCCTGCGTGTTCCTGGCGTCCGACGCCGCCCGCTACATCTCCGGCGCCTCCCTGGCGGTGCACGGCGGCGGGGAGCGTCCGGCGTTCCTGCAGGCCGCCAACGTCAACAAGCCCTGACCAACCTCAACAAGCCCTGACCGGCCGCCACAAGCCCGTACCCGCCGCCGGCAACCCCCTGGCCGACCGTCAACAAGTCTTCACCGGCGCCCCTTCCACGAACCGGAGGTCACCATGTCCGAAGAACTCACCGCGCCCGCCCGGATCGCCGAGGGCCGGGTCGTCGTCGTCACCGGCGCGGGCCGGGGGCTGGGCCGCGCCCACGCGCTGGCGTTCGCGCGGGCCGGCGCACGGGTCGTCGTCAACGATCTGGGGGTCGCCCTCGACGGCGCCGCGGGCGGGGAGACGCCCGCCGAGCAGGTCGCCGCGCAGATCCGGGAGCGGGGCGGCGAGGCGGCCGTCAGCACCGACGACGTCGCCGACAGCGAGGGCGCGGCACGGCTGGTGCGCACGGCGCTGGACCGTTTCGGCCGGCTCGACACCCTCGTCAACAACGCGGGGTTCCTGCGGGACCGGATGCTGGTCAACCTGGACGAGGACGACTGGGACGCGGTCCTCCGCGTCCACCTGACCGGGCACTTCCTGCCGATGAAGCACGCGGCGGCGCACTGGCGTGCGGAGGCGAAGGCGGGCCGCACCCCCGTCGCGCGGATCGTCAACACCTCCTCCGGGGCCGGGCTGCTGGGCTCCGTCGGCCAGGGCAACTACACGGCGGCCAAGGCGGGCATCGCCGCGCTGACGCTGGTGGCCGCCGCAGAGTTCGGCCGCTACGGGGTGCAGGTCAACGCCATCGCACCGGCGGCCCGCACCCGGATGACGGAGCGGACGTTCGCCGAGGACATGGCCGCGCCCGCCGACGGCGGCTTCGACGCCATGGCACCCGAGAACGTCTCCCCCCTGGTCGTCTACCTGGGCTCGGCGGCCAGCGAGGGCATCACCGGCCGCGTCTTCGAGGCCGAGGGCGGCCGGGTCACCGTGATGGACGGCTGGCGCCGCGCCGCGCACGCCGACAAGGCGGCCCGCTGGGAGCCGGCCGAACTCGACGCCGCCGTACGGGACCTGCTGGCCAGGTCCCCCGAGCCGGAACCGGTCTACGGCGCCCGGTAGGCACGGCCCGGCCCGCGCACACCGAAAGCGGGGCCGCAGAGTCGCCGCCCCCCGTGACCGGCACCCGCTCCCGGCCAGTGAGACGGGCCGCAGACCCCGGGCCCGGCCCCCTCGTACGTTCACGGCAGCGAGGCCGACGTGAGGGAGGCAGACGCCGTGAGCGGTGTGGGTGTGGGTGACGACGGGGCGGCAGCGAAGGTCGTCGAGGCCGTGCGGGATCTGGTGCCCCGCATCCGGGAGCGGGCGGCGGAGGCCGAGGCCGCGGGGCGGGTATCCGACGAGACGGTGCGGCAGTTGGCCGACGCCGGGCTCTTCCGGCTGCTCCAGCCCACCCGTTTCGGAGGGCTGGCCGCCTCGCCGGTGCACTTCTACTCCGCGATCAAGACCATCGCCGCCGCATGCGGCTCCACCGGGTGGATCTCCTCCGTGATCGGCGTCCACAACTGGCAGCTCGCGCTCTTCCCCGACCGGGCCCAGCAGGAGGTGTGGGGCGCCGACCCGGACACCCGTGTCTCCTCCTCGTACGCGCCGACCGGCACCGTCGAGGCGGTCGGTGGCGGGTTCCGGATGTCGGGGCGGTGGTCGTTCTCCTCCGGGTGCGAGCACGCCGAGTGGGCGTTCCTCGGCGGCATGACCGTCGCCGCCGACGGCACCGTGGACGCCCGCACCTATCTGGTGCCGCGCACCGACTACCGCATCGAGCACAACTGGGACACCCAGGGGCTGCGGGCCACCGGCTCGCACGACATCGTCATCGACGAACCCGTCTTCGTGCCCGAGCACCGCACCCTGGCCTACGCCCGCACCGTCGCCCTCGACTGCCCCGGCCAGGAGGTGAACCCCGAACCGGTCTACCGGCTGCCGTTCGGCGGGCTGTTCCCCACCACCATCACCGTGCCGCCGCTGGGCGTGGCCGAGGGGGCCTGGCAGACCTATGTGGACGTCACCAGGGAACGGTTCCGCGTCTCCTACGGGCAGAAGGTGGTGGACGACCCGTTCGCGCACGTGCGCATCGCCCGCGCCGCGAGCGAGGTGGACGCCGCCTGGCTGCAGATCCGGCGGAATGTGGCGGAGCTGTACGCGCACGCCGTGCGCGGCGAGGAGCTGCCGGCGGAGCTGCGGCTGCGGGTCCGCCGCGACCAGGTCCTGGGCACCGGACGGGCGGTGGCGGCCACCGACCTGCTGATGGAGAACGCCGGCGGCAACGCGATGCGCCACGCGCACGTCCTCCAGCGCTACTGGCGCGACGTGCACACCGGACGCGGCCACGTCGCCAACGACCCCGAGCGCGCCCTCACCCTCTTCGGCCGGGGCGCGCTGGGCCTGGACGCGCGGGACACCATGATCTGAGCCCGTGCCGGGGCGGGTGCCGTCAGCGGACGGGCTGCGGCACCCGCCTCACCTCGGCCGTGCCGCTGGTCAGCAGATCCTCGTGGCGGACGGCGAAATCACCGTTGGGCAGCAGACCTTCGTACCGCCGGCCCACCACCCGGTCGGGCAGGAAGGCGCGCAGCCCGTGGCGCATGCCGGGGCCGTACTCCACCGGCTCGCCCCACAGCGCCGGGCTCTCGTCGCTGCCGAACAGCACCCAGTGGTCCACCGGCACCTTCCCCACCATGCCCGGGGGCCGCCCGGTGTGCGCGTCCAGCGCGGGGGCCACCAGCACCTCGGGGTCGAGCGGCTCGTACCACATCAGCAGCGGTTTGGCCTGCGCGGCCGAGGCGTTGTCGAAGCAGCACACGGCCAGGGCGTGGCCGGGGTAGCGCTCGGCGTAGAACCGCATCAGCTCCGGGTTCAGCGCGGGGCGCTTGTGCGCGGGCACCCGGCCGAGCGCGGCGGGCAGGTCGGTGGGGTCGGCGGCCAGCATGACGGTGTAGATGTCGTGCTCGAAGACCTCGACCCGCCCGCCGTCGCCGCCCATCCAGTCCATCGCCGCCATGCCCCCGGCCGCCACCGATCTGGGCCGTACCGCGTCCACCATCCGGTCCAGCACGTCCGTGCTGTCGCCGACGTCGAGGAAGTTGGCCTGCGTCATGCCGCGCGCCGGCAGGTGGAGCAGCATCGCGTTGGGGCCGTCGGCACGGTTGGCGGCGGTGTTCCGGTAGCCGAGGACATGGACCAGCCCGTGCTCGGGGTGGTGGCGGCGCCCCGCGTACAGCGTGGTGCCGGAGAACTCGGCCGGATGCATCGAGACGCACATCGGTGGACCCCCTGGTGACTCGCGGCGGTGGACGCGCCGCCCGACGCTACCGGGTGCCGCCGGACGCGGCGGCTTCGGGGGACCGCCGGTGCCGGCCCGGCTGCCGGGGGAAGAGCCAGTCCATCCGCGGCTCGACCACGAACCGCAGCGCCCGGCGGACCGGCGGCGTGCACAGTACGGTCACCACGGCGGCGGCGATCAGGGTGACGGCCACCATGCCCACGGGGGTGTGCACCCACTCCGG
>Ga0164243_10009527_pt1 | contig 14128 bp, 12 predicted proteins | sample OricompcompostOP_FD_108781 | JGI IMG/M metagenome (GOLD analysis project Ga0164243, IMG submission 108781) | Organic Plus compost microbial communities from Emeryville, California, USA - Original compost - Organic plus compost (OP) | ecosystem: Engineered > Solid waste > Mixed feedstock >... | reverse complement strand
CGCCGCGACCTGGCTGCCGCTGCTGCTCGGCAATTGCCTGCTGTTGAGCGCCGTCGATGCCGGCACGGCGGGTGATGTCCGGCACGCACTGCGCAACAGTCTGCCCGCTGCACTGGCCATGGCTTTGCTATTGATCGGCGCGGGCGCGCTGCGCCAGGGTCTGAGTGCCGATACACTCGGCGGCGCGGCGCTGATCGGCGCCGGCCTGATTGTGGCCGCGAAAAATCATTGGTCGCGCGATCCGCAGCAACAACCGTCTGACAACGAAGACAAGCCGCGCCCGGGCACGCGTCGGGTCCGCGTCACAGGTCCGGTGCGCTGAATGCCGATGCGGCCCGCGACAGGTTTACTTTCGCCGAGGAAACAACGCGGCTTGCGCACGCGCTCGCAGCGATTGCGGGTACTGCCCAGCCCGTTGTGATTATGGCGCCTCAGCCGGCCGCGGCTTCGGTCGCCGCCGGTCCGTTGTCGCCCAGCACAATCATGATCACCAGATAATTGCAGAACATGGCGAGCAATCCCGCGTAGAGGCTTTTCAACACGACATAACCTTCGCGCGGGAAAGGATCGAGGCCGAGCGCCCACATGGCCAACGCCAGCAGCGCGCCGATGGCCGTGCCCAGTGCGGCGACGACCAGGGCCAGCTTGCCGGTCGAGCGCGGCAGCTTGCCGATCAGCGGATGCACCGTCGAAACCAGCGCGGGTGTTTTTCCGCGTTCGCGCTGCTTGCGCAGCCCGAACGCGCCGCCGAGCGTCACCAGATAGGCCAGGATCAGGCTGGTCGCCAACAGGTCCGGCCCCATCGCGCCCTTGCCCTGCCACAACGACAGATACATGCCCTCGGTGAGCAGCCAGGCGGCCAGGCCGTTGCAGACGATATTGATGAGCCCCATGCTGAGTTGTTGCCGACGCAGGAAATTGCGGAATTCGGTTGCCATGACAGTGCCTCATTATTATTTTCGATGAGTCGATGCAGAAAATCGCTTCGTCCCTGTCGCGCCGGCTTACTGTAAGGGGTTTCGAGCGGGCAAGTCCACCGATCGCGGCCATGCAATTGCGCTCAGAAACCGGTGGCGCGGCCGGAACATGATCAAACGTGGTGCGCGACAAATCCGAGCACCGACACGCCTCGCTGTGACAAGGAAAGTCATCCGGGATATTTTTTGAAGGACGCGAGCGAAGGTTGAGCGGCGCCACGACCGGCCCCGCTTTTTGCTGAAAAGCGGAACCGGCAATGCGGTTTATAGTGGGATAAAGGCAGGCGATGAAAAATCCGCTTCAACCGGGCTGCTTGGCCTGAAGGGTATCCAGCACATCATCGACCAGCGCGTCATCGAAACCGCGATGTTCGATGTCGCAGCTGTAGCTGACCAGCAACAGCAGCGGACCGCAGCGCAGCAGCCATTCCCGCACCGCGTCGCCCTCGTCGCTGTATTCGAAATACAGGCCGCTGAATTCGTTGAGTTCGACCGGCGCGCCCACGACATCGGACGGCACCAGCGCCGACGCCAGTTGCGCGATATCGGCGGGTTCGGTGGTCTCATCGCTGCGCTCCAGCGTGGTGATCTCCAGCGCACCCACACCTTCTTCATCGCCGATGATGATGGTTTCCTCGTCCTGCTCCGCTTCCCATTCGTCGGGCAGATCAATGACCCACCAATCGGTTTCCACACAACGCATTACACGGTCTCCAGGTTTTGATGGGGCAGGTCGCGGCTCATCAGCAGCGCGTCTTCGCGCCCGGTTGCGGCGGGGTAATAATCGCGGCGGGTTCCGTCGGCCTGGAATCCCAGCGATCGGTACAACGCGATGGCGCCGGTATTGCCGACCCGCACTTCGAGAAAACAACGTCGCGCGCCGCGCGCGGATAATTCGGCCAGCGCGTTCGACAACAGATGGCGCGCCATGCCACGGCGCCGTCGCTCGGGATGAACCACGATGTTCAGCAGCGTCGCTTCGTCGAGTATCTGTGAAAACAGGGCGAAACCTTGCAACTCTCCCGACTCGTCCACGCCCCAGCCGAAATGACCGGCCTCGAAACTCTGTTCGAACTGGCGCAGGCTCCAGGGGAATGGATTATCCAGGCACTCCAGCGCCCACAACGCTGCGGCGTCCGCGGGCAGCAATAGGCGCAAGTTCACGGCGCGGGTACCGCGAGATGTTGCAGGTCCTGCCACAGGCGCCGCTTCAGGTCGGGTTCGGACAGACAGGACCAGGCGCTGATCGAAACCGCATGGATGGCCGGCCAGGAAGCGCGCGCCGTCTCCGGCAACCAGCGCTGCGCGCCGTCACCGAGCAGCAGCACGATTTGCGCCGCGTGATTCTGAATCTGTTTCTGCACGTAGGCGTCGAGCGCCTCCCGCGCCGCTTGCGCGCTTTGGTCGATCTGCGGGCTTTTCACCATCGGCCAGATGAATATGTCCAAGGTCGGCGCAATTGCGCGCCGGCGCAATGCGAACAACAGATTGCCGAGCAGACGCAGGTATTCCGTGCGCGCCGAATTTCGCGCCGGCGCATCGTCGATGATCAGTACACCGCCGTCGCAGGTCAGCACGCTCAGTGCGAATTGCGCGGCCGTATTGTCCTTCGCCCGGTTCGATACCGGTGGCGCGGCATTTTCGCGGCGTTGCGCGGGGCGCTCGTCGATGATGGGAACCGGCGGCGGCGCGCGCTGGACCACCGTGGGTGTTGCGATATCCCGCACCACGGCGGCAACCGGGGTTTGTGCCACGGCCGCATCACCCGAAACCGGCGCCGCCGGTTCCGCCGCCGCGAGGCAGGCGCCGTCCCATTCGCACGCAGGCGAAATCGCGGCCCCCGGCAGGATTCGCCGCGGCACATAGACGTCGACGCCCAGCGCGCGCAGATAATGGGACCGCCAGGGCTCCAGCATGACGATTACACGCCTTCCTTCTGCGGATGGGCCTTGATGACGCCGGCCGCCAGCAGGTTCAAGGCATCGAGATAGGCTTTGACCGAAGCCACCACGATATCGGTATCGGCGCCGGAGCCGTTGACGATCACGCCGCCGCGCTCCAGGCGCACCTGCACCTCGCCCTGCGAATCGGAACCGCTGGTGATGGCGTTGACCGAATACAGTTTCAGTTCGGCGCCGCTCTCGGCCAGCTTTTCGATGGCGTTGAACGCCGCGTCAACGGGGCCGTCGCCTTCGGCGGTGACGGTCTGCGGCGCACCGTCGATGGTGAGGGTGAGTTTGGCGGCCGGCTTGCTGCCGGTTTTGGAAAATGCTTCGAGGTATTGCAGATGGTATTTTTCATTGACCTCGGGCGCCGCCACATCGCTGACCAGCGCCTGCAAATCCTCGTCGAAGATTTCCTGTTTCTTGTCGGCCAGTTCTTTGAAGCGCGAAAAGGCTTCGTCCAATTCCGCCTGCGACGGGAAACTGATGCCGAGTTCTTCCAGCCGCGCCTTGAACGCGGCGCGGCCCGACAATTTGCCCAGCACCAGTTTGTTGGCGTTCCAGCCCACGTCCTCGGCGCGCATGATTTCGTAGGTTTCGCGGTGTTTGAGCACGCCGTCCTGGTGGATGCCGGATTCGTGCGCAAAGGCGTTGGCGCCGACGATGGCCTTGTTCGGCTGCACCGGAAAACCGGTGATGGAGGAAACCAGCCGCGAGGTGGGCACGATGTGGGCCGGGTCGATGCGCGTCTCCACCGGGAACAGATCGGCGCGGGTGCGCACCGCCATCACGATTTCCTCCAGCGAGGCGTTGCCGGCGCGTTCGCCCAGACCGTTGATGGTGCACTCGACCTGACGCGCGCCGTGCAGCACCGCGGACAGCGAGTTCGCCACCGCCAGCCCGAGATCGTTGTGGCAATGCACGGAGAATACGGCTTTATCGGCGTTGGCAACGCTCTGGATCACGCGGCCGATCATCGCGCCGTATTGGCCCGGCTCGCCGTAGCCGACGGTGTCCGGCAGGTTGATGGTGGTGGCGCCGGCGCGGATCACCTCGTCGATGATGCGGCACAGGAAATCGAAGTCGGAGCGCGACGCGTCCTCGCAGGAAAACTCGACGTTGTCGGTGTAGCGCCGCGCCCGTTTCACCGCCAGCACCGCGCATTCCAGCACCTGTTCGGGGTGCATGCGCAGTTTGTATTCCATGTGGATCGGCGAGGTGGCGATGAAGGTGTGGATGCGCGCGGAACGGGCCGGTTTCAATGCCTCGGCGGCGCGGTCGATGTCCTTGTCGCCGGCGCGCGCCAGGCTGCACACGGTGCTGTCCTTGACCGCCTCGGCCACCGCGCGCACCGCCTCGAAATCGCCGGGGCTGGCGATGGCGAAACCGGCTTCGATGACATCGACCCGCAATTTTTCCAGCATCCTGGCGATGCGGACTTTCTCATCGCGGGTCATCGAAGCGCCGGGGCTTTGTTCGCCGTCGCGCAGGGTGGTATCGAATACGACTAACTTCTCTTTGGCCATGATCAGCTCCACGGGACAGCCCCGGTCGGGCCGGGTTCCAGGGTGCCAATCTTCTCAAAAACGCCGGCCCAGCAAAAGTTATATCGCGCCTGCGCGCCGGCCGGGCCGCGCTTTCACGCCGCCAGGTTGCGCTCGGCCAACAGTTGTTCGCTCAGTGTCCACAGGCGCGCCGCCGCCGCGTCGTCGCAGGCCCAGGGCTTGGGCTGGGCCGGTTTGCAGCGGACGAAATACTCGCCGTTGAAGGCGCCGGCGCCGGGATCGCCGGCCAGGTATACGGAGGTGCTCGCGCCCTGCTCGGGCGTGAGGAAAAACGGCCGCAGCAGCCACATCGCCAGGCGGCCGAAACCGCCGTTGTTGCTGCCGATGCCGGTTGCCACCGCGCCCGGGTGCAGCGCGTTGCTGAACACGGCGGTGCCAGTCAGCCGGCGCGCCAGTTCTCGGTTGAACAGGATGTTGGCCAGCTTGCTGTGGCCGTAGGCGGAAAAGGTGCGATAGCGGCGCCGCTGCCAGTTGTAATCCTCGAAATCGAAACCGCGCACGAAGTTGTGCGCATCGGAGGCGACGTGCACGATGCGCGCGCCGGCGGCGGCCTGCAGCGCGGGCAACAGGCGCAGCGTCAGCAGAAAGTGCGCGAGGTGGTTGACCGCGAACATCTCCTCCAGGCCGTCCACCGTTTCCCGGCGCGCGCTGTTGACCAGCCCGGCATTGTTGATCAGCACGTCGAGCCGGGGCGCGTGCGCGCGCACCTGTTCGGCCGCCTGCGCCACCGATTGCAACGAGGACAGATTGACCGGCACCACCTGCGCCTGGGCGCCGCGTTCGCGCACCGCGCGCGCCAGCGTTTCGCCCTTTTCCGGGCTGCGGCACAACAGCAGCAGCTGCGCGCCGCGCTCCGCTAACGTCAAGGCCGTGGCGCGGCCGACGCCGCTGGTGGGGCCGGTGATGGCGCAGATCTTTCCTGCCAGGGGTTTGCTATCCATGGTTCAGCTCCGCTTATCGTTATGAATCGGACTTCAGCGCCGGCCGGCGCGGCCCGCGCGTTGCGATGCTGCCACAAGCCCGCTGTCGCCGCACCTTAACTTTTCCCCACCCAGGCCAATAAAAAAGGGGCCCGAAGGCCCCTTTTTGCACGGATCGCGACGCTTATTCCTCGCCGCTTTCCACGTCCTTGATCGACAGCTTGATGCGGCCGCGCTGATCGACGTCCAGCACCTTCACTTTCACCTGCTGGCCTTCTTTCAGGTAGTCCGACACGTTCTGCACGCGCTCGTTGGATATCTGGGAGATATGCACCAGACCATCCTTGCCCGGCAGGATGGTGACGAACGCGCCAAAATCGACGATGCGCGCCACCGTGCCTTCGTACACCTTGCCGATTTCCGCTTCGGCGGTGATGCCGAGCACACGCTGTACGGCGGCGTCGGTGGACGCCTTGTCCGCGCCGTAGATGCGCACGGTGCCGTCGTCATCGATGTCGATCTGCGCCTGGGTTTCCTCGCAGATGCCGCGGATGGTGGCGCCGCCCTTGCCGATCAGATCGCGGATTTTCTCCGAATCGATCTTCACGGTGGTCATGCTCGGCGCATTGTCGGACAGCTGTTCGCGCGGCGCGCTGATGATCTGGTTCATCTGGCCGAGGATGTGCAGACGGGCCTGCAGGGCCTGTTGCAGCGCGATTTCCATGATCTGCTCGGTGATGCCCTGGATCTTGATGTCCATCTGCAGCGCGGTGACGCCGTTGGCGGTACCGGCCACTTTGAAGTCCATGTCGCCCAGGTGATCCTCGTCGCCGAGGATGTCGGTGAGCACGGCGAAGCGTTCACCTTCCTTCACCAGGCCCATGGCGATACCGGCCACCGGCGCGCGCAGCGGCACGCCCGCGTCCATCATCGCCAGGCTGCCGACGCACACGGAGGCCATCGAGCTGGAGCCGTTGGACTCGGTGATTTCGGAGACCACGCGAATGGTGTACGGGAACGCGTCGGCGGCGGGCAGCATCGCGGCCAGACCGCGCCGCGCCAGCCGGCCGTGGCCGATTTCGCGGCGGCCCGGGCTGCTCATGCGACCGGCTTCCCCAACCGAATACGGCGGGAAGTTGTAGTGCAGCATGAAGTTGTCCTTGCGCTCGCCTTCCAGCGCGTCGATCAGCTGCGCGTCGCGGGTGGTGCCGAGCGTGGCGACGCCGATCGCCTGGGTTTCACCGCGGGTGAACAGGGCCGAGCCGTGCGCCTTGGGCAGCACGCCGACCTGCACGCTGATCGGGCGCACGGTTTTGTTGTCGCGGCCGTCGATGCGCGCGTCGCCCTGCAGGATGCGCTGGCGCACGATGCTCGCCTCGAGGTCCTTGAACAGGTTCTTGACCTCTTCCGCGGCAACGCCGGTGCCCTCGGCGGCCAGCTGCGCCACCGCCTGGTCTTTCAGCGCGTTGACGCGCTCGTAGCGCACCTGTTTTTCGGTGATGCGGTAGGCATCGCCCAGCGCGTCGCGGAAACCGTCCGCCAGCGCCTTCATCAGCGCGGTGTTCGGCGTCGGCGCCTGCCAATCCCAACGCGGCTTGCCGGCTTCGCGGGCCAGTTCCTCGATGACCTGGATCACCGGCTGCATTTCCTGGTGCGCGAACAATACCGCGCCCAGCATCTGGTCCTCGGTCAGTTCATCCGCCTGGGATTCCACCATCAGCACCGCGTCGCGCGTGCCGGCCACCACCATGTCGAGCTTGCTGGTGGCCAGCTCGGCGTAGGTCGGGTTGAGCATGTAGCCGACGCTGTCGTTGAAGCCGACGCGGGCGCCGCCGATCGGGCCGGCGAACGGGATGCCGGATACCGCCAGCGCGGCGGAGGTGCCGATCATCGCCGCGATATCCGGGTCGATATTCTTTTCCGCCGACATGACGGTGCAGATCACCTGCACTTCATTTTGGAAGCCTTCGGGAAACAGCGGGCGGATCGGACGGTCGATCAGGCGCGAGGTCAGCGTTTCTTTTTCGCTGGGGCGGCCTTCGCGCTTAAAAAAACCGCCGGGGATGCGGCCGGCGGCATAGGTGCGTTCCTGGTAGTGCACGGACAGCGGGAAAAAATCCTGTCCGGGTTTGGCGTTCTTGGCGCCGACCACCGTACACAGCACGACGGTATTGTCCATGGTGACGAGCACTGCGCCTGAAGCCTGCCGCGCGATGCGCCCGGTCTCCAGGGTGACTTGGTGCGCACCCCATTGAAACGATTTGATAACGGGATTCACGAATGAATTCCTCCCTAATTAAGAATGGGGCGCGGAGCTTATTCCCCGCGCCCGGAATCCGCGATCAGCGACGCAGGCCAAGACGCTCGATCAGCTTGGTGTAACGATCGACGTTCTTGCGCTTGAGGTAATCCAGCAGCTTGCGGCGCTGGTTGACCATGCGGATCAGGCCGCGGCGGGAGTGGTGATCCTTGCTGTGCTCGCCGAAGTGGCCTTGCAGTTTATTGATGTTGACGGTGAGCAGGGCAACCTGTACTTCCGGCGAACCGGTGTCGCCGTCGGCCTGTTGGTAGTCTTTGATGACCTGCGCTTTTTCTTGAGCGGACATTGCCATTTTTCAATTTCCTCGTAGTGAATATGCCGATATCAGCGAGCCCGCCCGCGCATATCTACAGACGGGTTCGTCCCGGTTGTGCCGGGAGTGATGACGGTCCGAAGACCGCCGGTTTCAACCGGCCGCAACCGGCTGGTTGACCAGACGCCGCGGCGCCACGCGCCCGTCGTCCAGAATTTCGCCGACGCCGATGAATTCACCGGTCGCCAATTGCAATTGCACCAGGCCCGAAGTGGGCGCTTTCGGCACCAGCACCGGCTGGCCCTGGCGCAGGTAAAATCCGGCGGCCTCCGCCAGCACCACGCGCGGCAGCGCCGCCAGCGCGGTATCCGCGGGCCGCAGCAGACGGTCCATGTCGGCGTGGGCGTCGGCTTCCTTCAACGCCTGGAGCGTGGGCAGCGCCACGCAGTCGGCCTCGACGAACGGCCCGGCCTTGACGCGCCGCAGCCTGCTCACGTGGGCGCCGCAGCCGAGCGCGCGCCCCAGGTCTTCCGCGATCGAGCGCACGTAGGTGCCCTTGCTGCAGTGAATCCACACGTCCGCTTCGGGCAACGGCCCCGGCCGGAAAGCTTCGATGCGCAACTCGTGCACCGTCACCGCGCGCGCCTCGCGTTCGACCTCGATGCCGCGCCGCGCCAGTTTATACAGCGGCTGCCCGTCCTTCTTGATGGCCGAGTACATCGACGGCACCTGCTCGATGGCGCCGCGAAACCGCGCCAGCGCCGCCTCGACCTGCGCTTCGCCGAGCGCCGACGCATCGCAGCGCTCCAGCACCTCGCCGTCGGCATCACCGCTGGCGGTGGTGACGCCGAACACGAAGGTGCTGCGGTAGGCCTTGTCGGCGTCCAGCAGGTACTGGGAAAACTTGGTGGCCTCCCCAAAACACAACGGCAACACGCCGGTCGCCAGCGGATCGAGGCTGCCGGTATGGCCGGCCTTGGCCGCGTAGTACAGATGCTTCGCCGTTTGCAACGCCGCGTTGGACGTGATGCCGGACGGTTTATCCAAAATCAAAATGCCGTCGATCGGCCTGCCGCGCCGCTTTGCCAAAACCCAAACTCCGGTCAGTGATTCGCGCCGTCGCGCCCAGCGGCGTCCGGCGGTGTTGCGTTATTGCCGTCGTCCCGATCCTGGGCGTGGGCGCGATCCGCCGCGACCGCATCGTCGATCAGCTTGCTCATGTGCGCGCCGCGACCGATGGACTGGTCGAACACGAAGCGCAGTTTCGGCGTGGTGCGCGCGTTGTTGATCTTCGCGATCTGCGAACGCAAAAAACCCGCGGCGTGGTTCAACGCCTCCAGCGAGGCCATCGCCTCTTCTTCCGTATCCTTGCCGAGCACGGTGACGAACACCTTGGCGTAGGCCATGTCGCGGCTGACTTCAACGCCGGTGACGCTGACCATGCCGATACGCGGATCGCGCAGCTCGAGCTGAATCAGGCCGGCGAGTTCCTGCTTCAGGAAATCGGCGACCCGTTGCGTGCGACTGAATTCTCTTGCCATGGTATTTCACCTCAATTCCAAGCAGTGTGAGCGCCTGATACAACACGGCACGCGAACCGGAGTTCGCGTGCCGCGGGGCGCCGGAGCACAGCGCTTTTCTTACAAGGTGCGGGCTACCTCTTTGACCTGGTACACCTCGATCTTGTCGCCGACTTTGACATCGTTGTAGTTCTTCACGCCGATGCCGCACTCGAAGCCGTTGCGCACTTCGTTGACGTCGTCCTTGAAGCGGCGCAGCGATTCGAGTTCGCCTTCGTAGATCACCACGTTCTCGCGCAGTACGCGGATGCGGTGATTGCGATAGATCGTGCCCTCGATGACCATACAGCCGGCGATGGCGCCGAATTTCGGCGAGCGGAATACGTCGCGCACTTCCGCCACGCCGACGATTTCCTCGCGCACTTCCGGCGACAGCAGGCCCGACAGCGCGCTTTTCACATCGTCGATCAGATCGTAGATGACGCTGTAATAGCGGATATCGACGCCTTCGTTCTCGGCGATCTTGCGGCCGACGCTGTCGGCGCGCACGTTGAAGCCGAACACCACCGCCCGCGCGGTCATCGCCAGATGCACGTCGGTTTCGGTGATGCCGCCGACACCGGAGGCGACCACGCTGACCTGCACTTCGTCGTTGCCCAGGTCGGCCAGCGCCGCCAGGATCGCTTCGAGCGAACCGCGCACGTCGGTCTTGACCACGACGTTGAGGGTTTTCTTCTCTTCGCTGCCCATGTTGGCGAACATGTTGTCGAGCTTGGTCGCCTGTTGACGTTTCAGCTTCGCCTCGCGATCCTTGTGCTGGCGGAACAGGGCGACTTCGCGCGCCTTCTTCTCGCTCTCCACCACCACGAACGGGTCGCCGGCGTCGGGCGTGCCGTCCAGGCCGAGAATTTCCACCGGAATCGACGGCCCGGCCGAAGCCACCGGCTGGCCATTTTCGTCGAGCATGGCGCGCATGCGGCCGTATTGCTGGCCGGCCAGCACGATGTCGCCCTGTTTCAGGGTTCCGCTCTGTACCAGCACGGTCGCGACCGGACCGCGACCCTTGTCGAGGCGCGACTCGATGACGATGCCCTGGCCGGGAATATCGCGCGGCGCTTTCAGCTCCAGCACTTCGGCCTGCAACAGCACGGCGTCGAGCAGATCGTCGATGCCGGCGCCGGTATGCGCGGACACATGCACGAACTGGGTATCGCCGCCCCAATCCTCGGGAATCACGCCCTTCGCCACCAGCTCGTTCTTGACCCGGTCCGGATCGGCGGAGGGTTTGTCGATTTTGTTGATCGCCACCACGATCGGCACACTGGCCGCGCGCGCGTGCTGGATCGCCTCTTCGGTCTGCGGCATGACGCCGTCGTCAGCCGCCACCACCAGGATCACGATGTCCGTGGCCTGGGCGCCGCGCGCCCGCATCGCGGTGAACGCGGCGTGGCCCGGGGTATCCAGGAACGTGACGATGCCCTTGGCGGTTTCGACGTGATACGCGCCGATGTGCTGGGTGATGCCGCCCGCTTCACCGCTGACCACCTTGGTATTGCGGATATAGTCGAGCAGCGAGGTCTTGCCGTGGTCGACGTGCCCCATGACCGTGACCACCGGCGCACGCGTTACCGGCGTACCGCCGTGCTGCGCCAGCGATTCCTCGAGGGCGTCCTCGATCGCGTCGTCGCTGACCAGTCTGGCCTTGTGGCCCAGCTCTTCGACCACCAGCTGCGCGGTTTCCTGATCCAGCACATGGTTGATGGTGACCATCATGCCGAGCTTCATCAGCTCCTTGATGACGTCGCCGGCCTTGACTGCCATGCGCGAGGCGAGCTCACCGACAGAAATGGTTGAAGGTACTGCAACTTCGTGCACAATTTTTTCCGTCGGTTTCTCGAAAGCGTGCCGTCTGGCTTCGTCCGGCAGCTTGAGCATTTTCTTTTTGCGGCGACGCTGCCGCGATTCGTCGTCCTCGCCGTCCGCGAAGTCTTCGACGTGCATATGCGCACGACTGACATTGCGCGGCTCGAAGGTGGTGGTAGCGGATACTTTCTCTTTGCGTCCACCGGCCTTTTTCTTCGGCGATTCCTCTTCGGTTTCCTCGCCGACACGCTTGCGCGGCGGTCGCGGTTTTTCCAGTTCTTTCTTGGCCTTGTCCTTGTCGGCTTCGGCCGGTTTCTGAGCCCGGGCCTCCTCGGCGGTGCGGGCCGCGCGGCTGCGGTTCGCGGCCAGGACGGCCTCGTGGCGCTTGCGCTCGCGCTCCTCTTCCTCCTTGCGACGCACCGCGGCCTGCTGACGCAGAATCTCCGGGTCCATCTGGGAACGGTCGAGGGGCTGCTCCTCCTCTTCCTGCACTTCTTCCCATTCGGGTTCGGCGGCGACAACGGGCGCAGGAGCGGGCGCCGCCGGCGCGGGCGGGGGCTCGACGGGCGCCGGAACCGGCTCTTCGACCGGAGCGGGCGCGGGCGCTTCCGGCTCCACTTCCAGCTCGGGGGCCGGCTCGGCCACGATCGGCTCTTCCAGCTGCGCCTCTTCCGCGGCGGCAGCGGCTGCCTCCGCGGCGGCCTGACGCTCGGCTTCGAGCAATTCGGCCGGGTCGCGTTTGACGTAGGTGCGTTTTTTCCGCACTTCCACACTCACGGTTTTCTTGGCCGCGCCGCTACCGGTTTTCAGGGTGCTGATGGTCTTGCGCTTGAGCGTGATGCGCCTGGGCTCGCCGGCGGCGTCGCCGTGGCTGCTCTTGAGAAAGGTCAGCAGCGTGTGTTTGTCTTCATCCGACACCAACTGTTCCGGTTCGCTGTGGGACAGCCCGGCTTCCTGCATCTGCCTCAGCAGACGCTCCACGGGCGCACCGACAACCTCGGCCAACTGACTAACGGTCACTTCAGCCATGCATGATTCTCCACTACCTCTTCGACACCGCTGTTACTGCGGGCTCTTCTGGCCTTGCTCTGCTTCGGCAAACCAGGGCGCGCGCGCGGTCATGATCAGTTTCGCCGCGCGTTCCTCGTCGAGGCCGTCTAATGCCAATAAATCTTCCACCGCCTGTTCGGCCAGGTCTTCCATGGTCACGATGCCATGGCTGGCCATTACATAAGCGAGGTGGCGGTCCATGCCTTCCATATTCAACAAATCCTCGGCCGGCTCGTTCTTGCCCAGCTGTTCTTCGCTGGCGATCGCCTGGGTGAGCAGCGCGTCCTTGGCGCGGGCGCGCAGCTCCTCGGCGATTTCGCGATCGAAGCCGTCGATCGACATCAATTCCTCGAGCGGAACGTAGGCCACTTCCTCCAGGCTCGTGAATCCCTCCTCCACCAGCACGCCGGCGATGTCGTCCTCGACATCGAGATTCCTCATGAACATTTCCGTGACCTGGCCGGACTCCTGCTGGTGCTTGGCGGCCATGTCCTCGTTGCTCATCACGTTGATGGTCCAGCCGGTCAATTCGCTGGCCAGCCGCACGTTCTGGCCGCCGCGGCCGATGGCCTGGGCCAGGTTGTCCTCGGACACGGCCACGTCCATGGTGTGGGTATCTTCATCCACCACAATGGATTCGACCTCCGCCGGCGCCATGGCGTTGATGACCAGCTGGGGCGGATTGTCGTCCCACAGGATGATATCGACGCGCTCGTTGCCCAGCTCGCCGGATACCGCCTGCACCCGCGAGCCGCGCATGCCGACGCAGGCGCCGACCGGATCGATGCGGCCATCGTTGGTCTTCACCGCGATTTTCGCCCGCGAACCCGGATCGCGCGCGGCGGCGCGGATTTCGATCACCTGCTCGGCGATCTCCGGCACTTCGATGCGGAACAGCTCGACCAGCATCTGCGGGCAGGCGCGGCTCAGGTACAGCTGCGGGCCGCGCACGTCCGAACGCACATCCTGGAGGATGGCGCGCACCCGGTCGCCGACGCGGAACACCTCGCGGCCGACCAGTTCCTCGCGCGGCAGCACGCCTTCGGCGTTGTTGCCCAGGTCGACGATGATATTGTCGCGGGTGACTTTCTTGACGGTGCCGTTGATCAGCTCGCCGACGCGGTCGCGGTACTCGTCCACCACCTGGGCGCGTTCGGCTTCGCGCACTTTCTGCACGATGACCTGCTTGGCCGTCTGGGCGGCGATGCGGCCGAATTCGATGTTTTCGACCGCCTCTTCATAAACATCGCCGGGCTTGAGCGACGGATCTTTTTCGTGGGCTTCCTGCAAGGTGAATTCAGTGCCCAGCAGAGCCACCTGGTCATTGTCGACCACGCTCCAGCGCCGGAACGTTTCGTAATCCCCCGAGGCGCGATCGATCTGCACGCGAATATCGGCGTCCTCGTCATAACGCTTTTTGGTGGCAGTGGCCAGAGCCTGCTCAATGGCTTCAAAAATGATGTCCTTGGGAACACCCTTTTCATTGGATACGGCGTCCGCCACCAACAGAATTTCTTTATTCATCATTCGCCTCGCATCTACCACAGCCTCAGGGGCGGTGTGACGTCACAGTCCCTTTTCATTGCCTGACAAACAATTCGTCCGCCAGTGTTCTCGACAACAAACTCAGTCAAAAATGCCGGGAAAACAGCTGGCAACTCCAGAGCGAACCGCCACGATCAGACGGTCGTCACCGGAATCATTCGAATCTCGGTAT
>Ga0164243_10009526_pt1 | contig 14128 bp, 15 predicted proteins | sample OricompcompostOP_FD_108781 | JGI IMG/M metagenome (GOLD analysis project Ga0164243, IMG submission 108781) | Organic Plus compost microbial communities from Emeryville, California, USA - Original compost - Organic plus compost (OP) | ecosystem: Engineered > Solid waste > Mixed feedstock >... | reverse complement strand
TCTTGTTGCGGCGCTGGTGGCGAGTCTTGCGAAGCAGCTTGCGGTGCTTCTTCTTCGCCATGCGCTTGCGGCGCTTCTTGATGACAGAACCCACGGAAACCTCACTACGTCAGGGGCTGGGCGTCGCACACACGGACACCCGGGTACGGGCACGGAAAAATGCCTCGGATCATCTTAGCAAACGACCGGAGGGCTAGCCGACGTCGGCGATCGGCCTCTGCAGCGCCTCGGCCACGGCGGACTCCGGCACCCGGAAGCTGCGCCCGAAACGAATCGCGGGCAGCTCGCCTGCGTGCACGAGGCGATACACGGTCATCTTCGACACGCGCATGAGCTCGGCCACCTCGGCGACGGTCAGGAACCGGACGTCAGGAACTTCGGGCATCCCACGTACCCCTTTCTCGATGTGCACACTCTATGTGCTTGCTGGGACGCGTGTAAACCCAGGTGGCGGGTGTGACCTATGCGACTCCACGAGCGCGCGGCGCTCACCCCTGCCGCTTGGCCTTCGCCACCCGCTCGGCGGCGTCACGCAGCACCTGCCTCTCGACCTTCCGCGCTGCACGCAGAGCCTTCTCGGCCTCGCGCACCGCCTTCTGCGCCTCCCGCACGCGACGATCCGCCTCGAGCTCGGCGTCGACCTCGAGCCAGGAGTGCGGCGGTGCGTGCGACTCGCCCCGTTCCAGCCCGGAGATGTATGTGGCCACCCCGTCGAGGGATCTCTCGACCGCGAACCGGAAAGGGTCGGCGACCGAGGTGAACACGCCCTCGTCGATCGCGTGACGCAACGCGGGGAACTCCGCGGCCTCGATCACGCGGTCGAAGAGCTCAGCCTCGTTCGCCGACACCTGCGCCTCAGAGAGTCCGGTGCGCCGCGCCTGCTCGGCATAGCCCGCCTGCACGATGCCGCACCAGCGCGCGTGCCCCGTCATCGCAAGGGCGACCGCCAGACGCTCATCGGCGTTCAACGGCGTCTCCTCGAGCGCCGTGAGGCCCGCATCCATCCACGCGGAGCTGTTCGGCGTGATCGGCGAACCGGTGATGGGCAGCGACAGCATCCACGGATGCCGCAGATAGCAGAGCACCTGCGCCTCGAACAGCGCACGCAGCTTGTCTCGCCAGCCGTCGAGCTCGAGATGCTCTTCGGGCGGCAGGCCCGTCGCATATTCCTGCATCAGCAGCAGCAGATCGTCCTTGGCGGTGACATAGCGGTACAGGGACATCGGGGTGAAGCCCAGCTTGGCCGCGACGGCCGCCATCGAGACCGCACCGATGCCGTCGGCATCCGCCAGCTCGACGGCCGCCTCGACGATCCTCTCCACGCTCATCTCGCGTTTGGGCCCGCGCTGCGGGTTGGCGGCGACGCCCCACGCGAGGGCGATGCCACGCGGCAGCTCGGTCGCTTCGGTGTCGCTCATGCATCCATCCTACTTCTGTATATCTCCTAAACAGTGTGTTACTGTCATACACAGTTGCGTTGCACGTACACAGTTTTGACCGTACACAGAAAGGACCGCACCATGACCGCCGCCATCGAAGTGCACGGCCTGCGCAAGGCCTACGGAGGGAGGCCCGTCGTCGACGGCCTCGACTTCCACGTCGTACGAGGAGAGGTGTTCGCACTGCTCGGCCCCAACGGAGCAGGCAAGACCACGACCATCAACATCCTCACGACCCTCATCGCCGCCGACAGCGGCACGGCGACCGTCGCCGGCTTCGACACCCGGACGCAGAGCACGGCCGTGCAGCAGCGCATCAGTCTGACCGGTCAGTCCGCCGCCGTCGACGACGCGCTGACCGCGATCGAGAACGTCGTGATGTTCGCGCGGCTGTGCGGCCTCGGTCGAGCCGCCGCCCGGCGTCGTGCCACCGAGTTGATCGCACAGTTCGACCTCGGCGATGCGGCGACACGACCCGTCCGCACGTTCTCGGGCGGCATGCGACGCCGGCTGGACCTCGCGCTCAGCTTCGTCGTCGCGCCCGAGATCCTCTTCCTCGACGAGCCGACCACCGGCCTCGACACCCGCAGCCGCCGCGACCTGTGGGACATCATCCGATCGCTCACCGCGACAGGCACGACCGTCTTCCTCACGACGCAGTACCTCGAAGAGGCGGACCAGCTCGCCGACCGCATCGCGGTGCTGCACGACGGCACGATCGCGGCCCTTGGCTCGGCCGCCGAGCTCAAGGCCCGCATCGGCGGAGACACCGTCGAGCTGCACGACGAGCGGGGCACGCTGCTGCGCGAGATCGCGACCGACGGCTCCGTCTCGGGGCTGCGGCACGCGCTGGACCGGCTCGACGAAGCCGGCCAGGACGGCATCGTCACGCTGCGCCGCCCCACCCTCGACGACGTCTTCCTCGCCGTCACCGAGCACCCCGCCGACACCCGCACCGTGAAGGAGCACGCATGAGCACCGCCGCCGCCCTCCCACAGGCCCCCGCGTCGGGGGCCGGACTCCGCCCCCGGCTGCGCGGTACCGCCGCCGAACGCATCTTCGTCGGGCGCAGCCTTCGCCACTCGCTCCGCGACGGCGAATCCTTGCTCATGGCGATCATGCTCCCCGTGATGCTCATGCTGATGTTCACCTGGGTGTTCGGCGGCGCGATCGATCCCTCCGGGGCGTACGTCGACTACGTCGTGCCCGGCATCATCCTCACCTGCGCCGGCTTCGGCGCCTCGTCGACCGCGGTGTACGTCGCGGGCGACATGCGCTCCGGCATCATCGACCGGTTCCGCACCATGCCGTTGCGCGCGAGCGCCGTGCTCACCGGTCACGTCATCGCGAGCGTGCTGCGCAACCTCGTCGCGACCGCCATCGTGATCGGCGTCGGCGTGCTCGTCGGATTCCGCCCGACCGCGTCGTTCATCGAGTGGGTGGGGCTGGCCGCCCTGATCACGCTGTACATCCTCGCCCTCACCTACCTCTTCGCCGCCATCGGCCTGGCTGCGGCGAGCCCGGAGGGCGCCAACGGGTACGGCTTCATCCTGCTGTTCCTCCCCTACCTCTCCAGCGCCTTCGTGCCGGTCGCGAGCATGCCGGAGTGGCTGCAGCCGGTGGCGGCGAACCAGCCGATCACGCCGATCGTCGAGACCATCCGCGGCTTGCTCATGGACACGCCGCTGCACGCGGAGCCGTGGTGGGCGATCGGCTGGTGCCTCGTCATCCTCGCGGTCGCGGTGGTCTGGGGGTCGTGGCTGTTCCGCCGCAAGGCAGGACGCCGTTGAGCACGCGCCCGGTCTCAGCGAGGCCATAGGAGTCGCCCGCTGTCCGCTCAGGTTCCCCTGCCAGTGTGAGCGCACGACCTGGTGCCGGCACCGCACTGGTCCACGCGGGTAGGGGCCCGCGGCTCGCCCCCGACGACAAGCCCCCCGTGTCGTCGGGGGCGACGCGTCCCGTCGCGACGGGGCCCGTTCAGCCTCCGAGCCGCTTCAGAGCGGTCGTGACCGCGTGGGCGGCGGAGGCGGCGGCCCGACCGACGACCTCGGCCGCATGCGCGGCCCCGTCGGGAAGGGGCTGCGCGGGGTACTCGATGTCCGGAGCGCTGTCGCCGTAGGCGTCGACGAGGAACGGGACCAGCCAGTCGTCGACCACCCCGAGAGGCTCGACCGACAGGCTGTAGAAACGCCGCTGGCCGTCTTCGCGCACGGTCACCAGTTCCGCGTCGCGCAGCACCTTCAGATGCTTGGAGACGGTGGGCTGGCTGATGCCGAGCTCGGCCACGATGTGGCTCACGCTCGTGCCGGCATCGCCCTCGGCGGTCCGACGCAGCAGGAGCTGGAGGATGTCGCGCCTCGTACCGTCCGCGATCACGTCGAAGATGTCCGTCATGTGATCAGGCTAGTCTCCCGCGCCACGGAGTACCATGACGAGGGCTCGGCCGGAAGCGCCGTGGCCGACGCTCCGAGCCGCACGGAATCGAAGGAGGGCGCGATGTCGGGCATCGTATCGGCGTCGTCGCCCCGCGGGCGGCTCGACACCGCCGTCGGGTGGGTCAAGCATATCGTCACGTCGTCGCCGTCGCGGTTCGCCATCGTGATCTTCGCCCTGCTCATCCTGCTGTTCACCGCGCTGCTGTCGCTGCCCATCTCCTCGGCGAGCGGCGAGGTCACGCCTCTCAGCGACGCGCTCTTCACGGCCGTCTCGACGATCTGCGTGACCGGACTCGCCACGGTCGACATGGCCACGCACTGGTCGCCGTTCGGCCACGTGCTCGTCTTCATCGGCGTCAACATCGGCGCCCTGGGCGTCCTCACCCTGGCCTCGCTGATGGGCATGCTCATCTCGAAGCGCCTCGGCCTCCGCGCCAAGCTCATGGCGGCGGGCGACACCAATCCGCTTCGCGCCCACGGCGGCGTGGTCAACGAGAGCCAGACGGTCCGTCTCGGCGAGGTGGGCCAGTTGCTGACCACGGTCGCGCTGTCGTCGCTCATCATCGAAGGCGCACTGGCCGTGCTGCTGTACCCGTCTCTGGTGATGGCCGGGGTCGACCCCATCGCCGCGCTGTGGGAGGCGCCGTACTTCGCGGCCATGTCGTTCACGAACACGGGGTTCGCCCCGAACGCCGGGGGCGTGGAGGTCTTCGCCGACGACTACCTCGTGCTGACGCTCCTGATGGCGGGAGTGTTCCTCGGCAGCATCGGCTTCCCGGTGATCTACTCGCTCGCCAAGCACACCTGGCACGTGAAGAAGTGGTCGCTGCACTCCAAGCTCACCATCGTCACCACGGTGCTGCTCTTCGTCGTGGGCGCGGCCGTGTTCCTCGTGCTCGAGTACGCCAACCCGAGGACATTCGGATCGATGGATGCCGGCGACACGACCTTCCAGGCGTTCTTCCTCTCCGCCATGACGCGCTCGGGCGGCTTCAGCGTGATCGACGTGTCGGACATGAACGGCTCGTCCCTGCTCGCGGCATCCATGCTGATGTTCGTCGGCGGCGGCTCGGCGTCCACCGCCGGCGGTATCAAGGTCACCACCCTCGCCGTGCTCGCGATCGCCGTGTGGTCGGAAGCGAGGGGCCGCCAGTCTGTCGAGGCGTTCGGGCGCCGGATCCCCAGCGACGTGCAGCGCGTGGCGCTCAGCGTCGTGGCCTGGGGATCCACGATCGTGGCCCTGTCGACGATCGTGATCGCGCAGATCACCAAGGACGACATCAGCCACGTGCTCTTCGACGTGATCTCGGCGTTCGCCACCGTCGGACTGTCGTCAGGACTGACCGAGACGCTGCCGGATGCCGGCTCCTATGTGCTCGCCGCCACCATCTTCATGGGACGCGTTGGTACAGTGACTCTCGCCGCGGCAGTCGCCGCGACGTCACGGACGCAGTACTACTCGCTGCCGGTTGAAAGGCCGATCGTTGGTTGAAGTCCTGCGGGGCGACGCTCCCGTCCTCGTCATCGGCCTCGGCCGGTTCGGCGCCGCGTGCGCCGGTGAGCTCGACCGGCTCGACCGCGAGGTGCTCGCGATCGACGAGAACCTCGAGCTCGTGCAGAAGTGGTCCGACCGAGTCACCCACACCGTGCAGGCCGACGCCAAGAACGTCGACGCGCTGCGCCAGATCGGCGCCCAGGACTTCCAGGTCGCGGTCGTCGCGGTGGGTTCATCGATCGAGGCATCCGTGCTGATCACCGCCAACCTCGTCGATCTCAAGGTGCCGCAGATCTGGGCCAAGGCCGTCTCGCAGTCGCACGGCAAGATCCTCGCCCGCGTCGGCGCGAACCACGTGATCTACCCCGAGCGGGAGGCCGGCGAGCGCGTCGCGCACCTGGTGTCAGGACGCATGCTGGACTTCATCCGCTTCGACGACGACTTCGTGCTCGCCAAGATGTACCCGCCCAAGTTCATCCGCGGCATCGGCCTCAACGAATCGGGCGTTCGCACCAAGTACAAGGTGACCGTCGTCGGGGTGAAGAGCCCCGGCAAGCCCTTCCGCTACGCGGAGGCGAACACGATCGTGACCAATCACGACCTCATCATCGTCTCCGGCACGAACAGCGACATCGAGAGGTTCGCCGCGCTCGACCGGTGAGGGTGCGTATCCCCCGCACGGCGGATGCCGAAGCATCCCTCGTCATGGTGGGATGGGTGCCATGACCGACGACACAGCGGCCCCGCCCGTGCTCGCTCTCCGCGGGCTGCGCAAGCAGTTCGGCCAGAAGGTCGCCGTCAGCGATCTCTCGCTCGACGTGCCGGCCGGCACGATGCTCGGCCTCCTCGGCCCGAACGGCGCAGGAAAGACCACCACGCTCTCGATGACCACGGGCCTGCTGCGCCCGGACGCCGGCACGGCGTGGGTGCTCGGCGTCGACGTGTGGCGGAATCCCGCAGAGGCCAAGGCGCGCATGGGGGTGCTGCCCGACGGCATCCGCATGCTCGACCGCCTCACCGGCGCCGAGCTGCTGCGCTACAGCGGTCTGCTGCGGGGGATGGCGGAGGGCGAGGTCGTCTCGCGCGCCGGAGAGCTGCTCGAGGCTCTGGGTCTCGCCGACGCCGGCAGCACCCTCGTCGTCGACTACTCCGCCGGCATGCGCAAGAAGATCGGGCTCGCGTGCGCGCTCATCCATGCACCGCGACTGCTCATCCTCGACGAGCCCCTCGAGGCGGTCGACCCCGTGTCGGGTGAGACCATCAGGCAGATCCTCCGGTCGTTCGTGGCAGGCGGCGGGACCGTCGTGCTCTCCAGCCATGTGATGGAGCTCGTCGAATCGCTGTGCGACCGGGTCGCGATCGTCGCGGAGGGCCGACTGCTCGCGAACGGCACCCTCGACGAGGTGCGCGCCGGCATGACGCTCCAGCAGCGGTTCCTCTCGCTGGTCGGCGCCCACGAACTCGGATCGGAGACGCTGTCGTGGTTGCGCTCCTCGTAGGTCTGCGCTGGCGCCAGCTCGGCCACCAGTTGGCGCGCAACCCGTGGATGATCGTCACGCTGATCGTCACAGGGCTGATGGCGCTCGGCTTCGTGGCGCTGCTGGCGGTCGGGCTCCTCGCGCTGCGCCTCGCCGCGCCGGAGAGCGCGGTGACGGCCATGGTGCTCGTCGGCGCCGTGATCGTGGCCGGCTGGTGGGTCGGTTCCCTCCTCGTGAGCGGCGACGATGCGCTCGCACCCGAGCGGTTCGCGCTGCTGCCCGTCACGGCGCGCACGCTGCTGCCGGGACTCGCGATCGCGGGCGCCACGACGATCGGAGGCATCGGGACCACCCTGGCGCTGCTGCTCATGCTCGTCGGCTGGTCGGTGAACGGCGTGGCCGCGATCGCCGCGCTGGTGACCGTGCCTCTCGCCCTCGCCGTGTGCGTGCTGGGAGCGCGCGTGATCACCGGCGTGCTCGCCGGCTGGCTCGCGCGGCGCCGCGCGCGCGACCTGGTGATGACGGTCGGCGTGCTGCTGCTGGCGTGCTCCGGACTGATCGTCAACCTCGTCCTTTCGGCGCTGCGCCACGTGGGCGACGTCGGCGAGGTGTTCGGAGGTCTCGCCGAGGTGCTGGCATGGACGCCCGTGGCCGCGGTGTTCGGGGTTCCTGCCGCGCTCGTCGACGGAGACCTCGTCGCCGCCGGGCTGCGGCTGCTGATCGCACTGGCGACGGTGGCCGCTCTCTGGGCCGCGGCGCAGGCGCTGCTGGCGGCGCGGCTGGTCGCTCCCATCCAGAGCAGCGGCGGCGGGCGCGTGCGCTCGGGAGGCGCCGTCGATCGGATGCTGCCGGCGAACCCGGTCGGCGCGATCGGCGCTCGATCGCTGCGCTACTACCGGCGCGACCCCCGCCAGGTCATCAACGTCGTGATGATGCTCTTCCTGCCGGCGATCGTCGTCGGGGTCCTCGTGATGAACGGACTGGGCGACGAGTCCCTGGCCTTCGCTCCGGCCGTCGTGCTCGTTCCCGCCATCAACGCGCTGCTGGCCGGCACGATCGTGCAGATGGCCATCGCCTACGACAACGACGCGGTCGCCCTCCACATCCTCAGCGGGGTGAGCGGCAGGGCCGACCGTTACGGGCGGCTGCTCGGCTTCGGAGTGATCGCCGTCCCGCTCACGATCGCACTCTGCGCGGCGAGCTGCCTCCTCGTGGGACGCCTCGACCTGCTTCCCGCGAGCCTGGGCGCTGCGCTCGGGCTGAGCGCGATCTCCGCGGGCGCCGGTGCCTTTACCGGCAGCTTCCTGCCTGGGCGCGCTCCCGCTCCGGAGGCCAGTCCCTTCGGACGGGGCTCGTCGGGAGGGGTGCAGTCGCTCATCGCGATGGCGGTGATGTCGCCGATCACCCTCGTGCTGGGGGCTCCGGCGCTCGGCTTCGCGATCGCCGCGATCTGGAATCCGGCCCTCGGCTGGGTGAGCCTCGCGTGCGGCCTCGTCATCGGCGCGGCCGCCGTCTGGGGCGGTGCCGTGCTGGGCGGGCGCATTCTGGAGCGCCGATGGCCGCAGGTGCTCGCCGAGGTGTCGAGCGAGTCGTAGCCTCGCCCGCTGCGGACGACCCTCAGACGCCGGCGGCCAGTTCCTTGGCCCGCGCGAGAGCGGCCGCCGCGGCATCCGCGAAGACGCGGTCGAGCCGCGCGTCCTGCAGCACGGCGATCGCTCGCTCGGTGGTGCCCTTCGGGCTCGTCACGCGGCGACGCAGCTCCGCCGGGTGCTCTCCCGACGCCTCGAGCAGCGCCGTCGCGCCGATGAACGTCTGCTCCGCCATCACCCGGGCATCGGCGTCGTCGAATCCGAGGCCGACCGCCGCACGGGTGAACTCCTCGATGAGGAGGTAGACGTAGGCGGGACCAGACCCCGAGATCGTCGACAGCGCGTCGATCTTCGACTCCGGCACCTCGATGACCGTTCCCACCGTCTCGAACAGGCGGCGCACCACGGCGAGATCCTCCGCCGTCGCCGCCGCGCCCGCGGCGAGCCCGGTGACGGCACGACCGACCGTGGCAGGGGTGTTGGGCATCGACCGGATGACGCGCGCTCCGCTGCCGAGCACGTCGGCGAAGGTCTGCAGGGTCACGCCGGCCGCGAGGCTCACGACGATCGTCTGCTCACCCAGCCGCGGAGCGATCTCGCGCAGCAGGTCGGGCACCATGGCCGGCTTGACCCCGACGAGCACGATGCCGGCGGCATCGACGGCGTCGAGGTTGCCCTGCGGCCTCTCGGAGAGCGCAATGCTGCGCACACCCGGAAGGTCGGCGAGGGCGGCCGCGCTCCCGGCGGAGCGGTTCGTCGCCGTGACCCCGCCGTCGACGACGATGCCGCTGGCCACGACGCCGCGGAGGATCGCCCCTCCCATCGAGCCGGCACCGAGGAACGCGAGGGCGGGGAGAGAGTCAGCCATGAGGTCATCCTAGATCCGCCGCCCCGCCGGTTCGCGGCGGGCCAGGGTGCCGCCTCCCTCCGGCCGAGGCTCGGTCCTACACTCGAACCATGAGTGCATCGGGTGGCAGCAGGGCAATCATCGCGGCGTTCCTGGCGAACATGGGCATCGCCCTCGCGAAGTTCCTCGCCTGGGCTCTGTCCGGCTCGGCCTCCATGCTCGCCGAGGCGATCCACTCCGTCGCCGACTCCGGCAATCAGCTCCTGCTCATGTTCGGCGGACGCAGAGCGCGACGGGCGGCCGACCGCGAGCATCCGTTCGGGTACGGCCGCGAACGCTATGTGTCGGCGTTCGTCGTGTCGATCATCCTGTTCTCGGTCGGCGGCGTCTTCGCGATCTACGAGGGCGTCGACAAGCTGCGCACGCCCCACGAGCTCGACCACGCGTGGTGGTGGCTCCCCCTCGCGGTGCTCCTCGTGGCGATCGTGCTCGAATCGCTCTCGTTGCGCACTGCCGTGAAGGAGAGCAACCAGGTGCGCGAGAAGGGGCAGTCCTGGGTCTCGTTCGTGCGCCGCGCCAAGGCGCCGGAGCTTCCGGTGGTGCTGCTCGAAGACACCGGCGCGCTCACCGGGCTCGCGTTCGCCCTCCTCGGCGTCGGGCTGTCGCTCCTCACGGGCAACCCCCTCTTCGACGCGCTGGGCACCATCATGATCGGCGTGCTGCTCGTGACGATCGCGATCGTGCTCGGCATCGAGACGAAGAGCCTCCTGGTCGGCGAGGGCGCCAACCCCGCCGACCACGACCGCATCGTCGACGCCATCGGAGCCGGAGACGAAGTGGAGAAGATCATCCACATGCGGACCCTGTACCTCGGCCCCGACGAGCTGCTGGTCGCCGCGAAGATCGCCCTGCGCGCCGACAAGCCGCTGCGCGAGGTCGCCGACGACATCGACGCGATCGAGGCCCGCATCCGCGAGTCGGTGCCGATCGCACGGGTCATCTACGTCGAACCCGACGTGTACCGCCCGGCGATCGACCCCGAGCCGTCGACCGACGTGTTCGTGCTCAAGTCCTCCGACTGAGCCGCGTGAGCGACGGATTCGCCGCGGCGCTCGCGCGCACGGACCTGCCCACCGACGTCTCGCGCAAGCTGCGCAGGGTGCAGGCCGTGCTCGACGGCGACCCTGAGGCGCACCTCGAGTCGTTCGCGTTGGTCGGCGACCGGCCGCACGCCGTGATCGCATTCGGCGATCCCGCCTCGGCCGATCTGGTCGTCTATCTCCTGCACGGCATCGACACCGACCTCGACGCGCTGCCGGCGTGGGCGAACGCCGCCCAGCGCCTCTGCGCCGACCTCATCCGCGCGTGCGTGGCCAGGGGTGAGCCGCGCACGGTCGCGACGATCGCCTGGTTCGCGTGGGATTCCGGAACGCATGCGACCGCACTGGCGACGACGCACGCGACCGTCGGCGCCGCGCGCCTGGCCGTCGACGTCGACCGCCTCTCCGCACGGAACCCCCGCGCCCACATCGCCGCGGTGACCTACTCGTACTCCACCACGCTGCTCGGGGAGATGTTCGCCCTCGGGATCGCCGACGGCGTGCGCACGGCCTTCGCGATCGGCTCCGCCGGGGTGACTCAGGCGGCTCGCATCGCGCTGGCCGAGGCCATCTCCCTGGAACGGCTGACCCTCTATGCCACCGAGAGCGCGCGCGACGGCGTCGCGCCCATGGGACGGTTGGGGCACCACCCCGTCGATCCCCGAGACATCGAGGGGGTCATCGTCTACGACAGCGACGGAGGCGCCGTCCCCGGCGTCGACGGGGAGCCCGTCACCGGCCTGGCCGTCTCGGGCCACGCCTCGCAGTCGAGCGTCGACGAGCACGGCGCGCGACACGTCGGGTACTTCGACGAGAATGCGCAGCCCTATCTGTTCCTCGTGGCGCGGCTCGCCGATGCGGTGACCGGGGCTGGCGCGACATAGCGGACTCCCGCCGCCTCGAGGAGCGGCGACGTGCGCTCAGCGGCGCGACTCGAAGAACCGACGAAGCAGTGCGGCCGCGGCATCCGCACGGACTCCCCCGACGACCTCTGCACGATACGGCAGCCGGCGATCGCGCACGACGTCGTACATCGAACCGGCCGCACCGGCCTTGTCATCCCACGCCGCGAAGACGAGCCGCGAGATGCGCGCCTGCAGGATCGCACCGGCGCACATGAGGCACGGCTCCAGGGTCACGACGAGCGTGTGACCCTCGAGGTTCCAGGAGCCCAGGGATGCCGCAGCGGCGCGCAGCGCGTTCACCTCGGCGTGGCCGGTGGGGTCGTGGGTCGCCTCGCGGTCGTTCCGCCCCTCGGAGACGATGCGGCCCTGCGCATCCACGACGACCGCGCCGACGGGGATCTCGCCGGCCTCCGCGGCCCGTTCGGCGAGCGCCAGCGCGCGCTGCATCGCCTCTCCGTCTCCGCTCGCCACGTGCACACGATACCGGCCTCCGCGCGAAAGCGGCACCGACGAGGTTTCCCGCGTCGGTTAGCCTGTATCCATGCGTGTTCACGTCGCCGACCACCCTCTCGTCACCCACAAGCTGTCGGTGCTGCGCGACGCACGCACCCCGTCTCCCGTGTTCCGCCAGCTCACCGAAGAGCTGGTGACGCTGCTCGCGTACGAGGCGACGCGCAACGTCAAGGTCACGCCGATCGAGATCACCACCCCGGTGACGACCACGACGGGCGTGAAGATCTCGGAGCCGCGCCCCATCGTCGTCCCGATCCTGCGCGCGGGCCTCGGCATGCTCGAGGGGCTCGTGAAGCTGCTCCCCACGGCCGAGGTCGGCTTCCTCGGAATGGTGAGGGACGAGGAGACCTTCGAGCCGACCACCTATGCCGAGCGGCTTCCCGACGACCTCAGCGACCGCCAGTGCTTCGCGATCGACCCGATGCTCGCCACCGGCGGATCGCTGGCGGCGGCGATCCAGTTCCTGTTCGATCGCGGGGCGAAGGACGTCACGGCGATCTGCCTGCTCGGCACCCCTGAGGGCGTCGCGGCCATCGAGGCGATGGCGGGCGACCGCGACGTCACCCTCGTTCTCGGCGCGCTCGACGAGCGGCTGAACGAGAAGGGCTACATCGTTCCGGGGCTCGGCGACGCCGGCGACCGGCTGTACGGCACGGTCTGACGCTCACCGCGCGACGGGCGCGGTGCTGTCCCTCAGGGTGAGCGAGGTCGCGAGCTCGACGTGCCGTGACGACGGATGACCGCCGTCGACCATGGTGAGGATCGTCTGCACCGCCATGGCCCCCATGCCCTCGAGATGCTGGTGCACGGTCGTGAGCGGCGGCGTCGTCCAGGCGGCCTGGGGCGTGTCGTCGAATCCGGTGACGCTCAGCTCCTCCGGCACGCGGATGCCGAGCTCATGGGCCGTGGAGAGCACGCCGACGGCAATCTCGTCGTCTGCGGCCATGATCGCCGTCGGAGGATCGGCCGACCGCAAGAGGTCGCGGGCGTGCTCACGGCCCGACTCCACGGAGAACTGTCCGGATCGCACGAGGAACGGGTCGATCGCGAGCCCGGCGGCGTCGAGGGCGGCCTGGTAGCCGTAGAGCCGGTCGCGCGCCGCACCGGAGGCGTCGGGCCCTCCGATCCAGGCGATGCGCTCGTGGCCGAGCGCAAGGAGGTGCTCTGCGGCGGTGCGACTGCCCGCCCAGTTGCTCGAGCCCACGCTCACCATGCTCCGCCGAGCCGTGTCGACCGGGTCGACGATGACGAACGGCAGGCTCGCATTGCCGGCCGCTTCGATGAGGCTGTCGGGATCGGAGAGGGTCAGCCCGATGACACCGACGACGCCGGACAGCTTCCGGTCGGCGATCCACTCGCGCGCGGTCGTGCGCTGTCTGCGCGCCGCACGTTCGGGCGCCAGACACGTGAGCAGGTCGTGCCCGGCCGCGGTCGTGGCGGACAGCACGCCCTGCAGGACGCCGAGGATGTAGGGCGAGGCGGGGAGGTCGAAGACGACGGCGAGCGCGTGGCGCGTCGTCGTCACCGGGAGCGTCGTCGGGCGGTACCCGAGCTCGGCCACAGCGGCCAGCACGCGCTCGCGCATCTCCGAGGAGATGTCCCCCCGCCCGTTCAGGGCCTTCGACACGGTGCCCTTCGTCACGCCGACGGCGGCGGCGACGTCGGCGAGCGTGGCGCGTCGCCCGGGATGTTCCTCGGTCATGCCGACACCCTCTCGAACTAGTTTCGCGCTTCAGCCTACTCGGCGGCGCAGAGTCAGCGCACGCCGGATCAAAGATTGACAGCGTGCACGATCATCCTTACGATGAACTCACGATACCTGTTGCGAAACATTTTCGCAAGATTCTTCCCACTCGACCAAAGGAGGTCATCCGTGTCGACCTCGACAGCCCGGGCGCTCCTGATCGACGGCACACCGTCGGCAGACTCCCCGCTGCGACACATCTGGAGCGTGTGCATCGGCGCGGGCCGAGCCAACGAGGCGCTGCGGGCCGACTGGCAGAGCCAGTTCCACGAGGTCGTGCGCACGCTCGGCACACGCTACGTGCGCTTCCACGGACTGTTCCACGACGACATGTTCGTGTACCGCACGTCGGACGGCGGAGGATTCGGACCCCCTCGCCCCCTCGAGACGCCGGTGTACACCTTCGCCTACGTCGACACGGTCTTCGATGCGATCCTCGACGCCGGCGCCCGCCCCTTCGTCGAGCTCGGCTTCATGCCGCGGGACCTCGCGACCGAGACCGAGACGGTGTTCTGGTGGGGCGCTCACTGCAGCCCGCCGAAGGACATGCAGGCATGGACCGACCTCGTGACCGCCACCGTGC
>Ga0164243_10009525_pt1 | contig 14128 bp, 13 predicted proteins | sample OricompcompostOP_FD_108781 | JGI IMG/M metagenome (GOLD analysis project Ga0164243, IMG submission 108781) | Organic Plus compost microbial communities from Emeryville, California, USA - Original compost - Organic plus compost (OP) | ecosystem: Engineered > Solid waste > Mixed feedstock >... | reverse complement strand
GCTCGGCTCGCTCGTGATGGGCGCGGGAGCGGCGCTGCTGCTCGGCCCCGAGCTGCTGCCGCTGGTGCTGCTGGCGCGGCTGGCGATCGGCCTCGGCGAGGCGCTGCTCAGCATCGCCTCGATGGCGTGGGTGATCGACCGCGCGCCGACTGCCCACCGCGGCCGCGCGCTCGGCGCCTTCGGCATGAGCATCTGGCTCGGCCTCGGGCTCGGCCCGCTCGCCGCCGAGGCGCTGCGGGTCGACCACGGCTTCACCGCGGTCTGGATCTTCTGCACCGCGACCGCGCTGCTGTCCGGCCTCCTGCTCCTGCTGCTGCCGGAGCCGCGTGCGGTCGCCGTCGACGAGCCGCGGCACGTTCAGGCGGGTCGGCTGCGCGGGCTGCTCCCGCAGATCCCGACCGCCGCGCTGCGGCCGGGCGCCGTGATCGGCCTGGCGCTGTACGGCGAGGGGATCCTGGGGGCGTTCGGGGTGATCCACCTCGTCGACCGTGGCGTGCCCGAGGGCGCGCAGCTCGGCGGCGCGGCGTCGATCTTCACCGTCTTCGCCGCCGTCACCTTCGCCGCCCGCATCGGCGCGGTGATCCTGGTCGACCGGATCGGCCCGTTCCGCTGCGCGCTGCTGGCGAACCTGCTGGTCGGCGCCGGCTGGGCGCTGTTCGCGGTCGCGCACGGCTTCGCCGCGGCGGCCGCCGGCGCGGCGCTGGTCGGCGCCGGCTACGCGCTGCTCTACCCGGCGCTCGGCCTGCTGGTGACGGCGCGCGTCGTCGCCGCGGACCGCGGCGCCGGCCTCGGCACCTTCATGGCGTTCATGGACATGGGCTTCGGCGCCGGCGCGGTCGCCGGCGGCCTGCTCGTCGCGGTCGGCTCGACCGCGCTCAGCTTCTGGTCGGCGGCGATCGCGGCGGCAGTCGGCGTCGCGCTGCTGCTCGGCCCCGGCGCGCGGCCGCTGCGGGCGGTGCGCGCGAGTGACCAGATCGAATCCGTGGGAGGCGAACCGGCCCGATGAGCGACGACGCACAGCTGCTGACCGGCGAGATCGTGACGATGGACCCGCGGCGCCCGCAGGTGCAGGCGCTCGCGATCGCCGGCGGCACGATCGTGGGCTGGGGGTGCAGGGAGGAGGCCGCGGCGCTGCTGCCGCCCGGCACGCCCGAGCGCCGGCTGCGCGGGACGGTCGTCCCCGGGCTGATCGACTCGCACGTCCACATGCTGTGGGGCGGGCGCGACCGCGACCGCGTCGAGCTGGCCGGCTCGGCCTCGGTCGCCGAGCTGCTGGAGCGGATCCGCGCCTGGGCCGCCGCGCGCCCCGGCGATCCGTGGATCGTCGGCTCCGCCGGCGTCGACGCCGAGCGGCTGGCGGAGAAGCGCTTCCCGACGCGCGCCGAGCTCGACGACGCGACCGGCGGCCGTCCGCTCTTCCTCGACCGCCGCGCCCACGACGCGCTCGTCAACAGCGCCGCGCTGGCGGCGGCCGGGATCGGCCGCGACACGCCCGACCCGCCCGGCGGCGTGATCGAGCGCGACGAGCGCGGCGAGGCGACCGGGCTGCTGGTCGAGCGGCCGGCGGCCGAGCTGGTCGAGCGGATGCTGCCGGCGGCGACGCTCGCCGACCGCGTCCGCTGGCTCGAGTCGATCCAGCCGGCCTTCCACGCGGTCGGCATCACGGCGATCTGCGACCCGGCGCTGCTGCCGGAGGAGATGGCCGCCTACGAGGCCGCCCTCGGCGCGGGCAGGCTCACCGTCCGCACGACGATGATGCCGCTCGGCGACGGCGAGGTCGCGCCGCAGGAGCGCTGGGAGCAGTTCGCCGCCGCCGGGATCGACCTCGACCGCGACGAGCCGCTCCTCAAGGTCGGCCCGGTCAAGCTGTTCGGCGACGGCGGCGGCTCGCTCGCGACCGCGCTGCTGCGCGAGCCGTGGCCCGGCACCGGCCGCTACTTCGGCAACGTCACGACGACGCAGGCCGGCCTCCACGCGTACGCGCAGTGGTGCGCGGCCCACGGCCGCGGCCTCGGCGTCCACTGCGTCGGCGGCGCGATGATCGACATGGTGCTGGCCGCGTTCGCGGATGCCGACGCCGCGCACGGCCCGATCGCGCCGCTCGGCTTCACGCTGATCCACGCCTACCTGTGGCCGTCGCCCGAGAACATGCGGCAGGCGCGCGAGCTGGGGGTGCTGGTCGCCACCCAGGCGCCGCTGCAGTGGAGCTTCGGCCGCGGCCTGGTCGAGCGCTTCGGCGTCGAGGCCGTCGGCCGCGCCCATCCCTTCCGCAGCTGGCTGGAGGCGGGGGTCACCGTCGGCGGCGGCAGCGACGGGCCGGGCGAGCGGCTCGCGCCGCTGTTCGCGCTCCAGCAGCTGCAGACGCGCGAGGTCGACGGCGTGCCGGGGCCGGTCGGGCCGCAGGAGGCGGTCAGCGCCGAGCAGGCGCTCGCGCTGTACACGACCGGCGCCGCAGCGATCACGGGGATGCCGCGCACCGGGCGGCTGGCGCCCGGCTGCGAGGCCGACCTGGCGCTGCTCGACCGCAACCCGCTGACGGCCCCGCCGCACGAGCTGGGCGACGGCCGCGTGCTGATGACGATGGTGGGCGGCGAGGTCGTCCACGAATCCTGACGAAGGAGGCACGACCGATGGTGATCGACGCCTACAACACCGCGCAGGACGTGCGCGGCCGCTCCGACTACCTGACCGGCGCCAAGCCGGGCGAGCCGCCGCCCCCGTACAGACCGTTCGACGCCGGCAGGCTGCTGGAGCGGATGGACGCGGCCGACGTCGACATGGCGATGGTCTGCTCGCTCGCGCAGCGGATCGAGAACGACTTCATCGCCGAGCTGGTCGCCGCCCATCCCGACCGGCTGTTCGGCTTCGGCCAGGTGATGCCGCAGGACGACGACGCGCTGGAGACGGTCGACCGGATCGCCGCCGCCGGCCTCTCCGGCCTCAAGCTGCATCCGTCGATGCACGGCTACCACGTCGCCGACCACGGCCTGCTCGACCCGGTCTTCGCGCGCTGCCGCGACCACGGGCTGGCGGTCCTCGTCAACGCGCTCGACGACCCCTTCTGCGCGCCGTTCGCGATCGAGGAGATCGCCAAGGGCTTCCCGGAGGTGCCGACGATCATCGCCCACATGGGCGCCGTCTGGAACGTGCCGGAGGCGATCATCGTCGCCGAGCGCCACGACCACATCCTGCTCGAGACCTCGGCGACGCTGCTGGCCGACGTGCGCCGCGCCTACGCCCGCCTCGGCCCGTCGAAGATCGTGATGGGGACGGAGTGGCCCGGCCACGACTTCGACCTCGAGCGGATGAAGATCAGGAAGGCGATCGAGGACGACGCCGACCGCGCGCTCGTCGAGGGCGGCAACATGGCGCGCGTGCTGGGCCTCCCCGCGCGGGCCTGACCCGATCACTGTGAATCCGCTGGTCTCACAGACCAGCAGATTCACCCTGATCCGCTTCACCAGCGGCGGATCGTCTTGGCCGGCAGCAGCTCGCGGACGGTGACGCGCTGCACCGCGCCGGTCTCGTCCCAGTAGACCAGCACCGTCGCGTCCGGGCAGTAGTCGGCCAGCAGCTCGCGGCAGACGCCGCAGGGGCTGATCACGCGCAGCGTGCCGGCCGGCTTGTAATGGAGGGCGACGATCGTCTCGACGTCGAGGTCGCCGGCCGCGGCGGCGGCGCCGAGCGCCATCCCCTCGGCGCAGATGCCGCTGCGGCGCGCCGAGCCGTCGCAGTGCAGACCGACGTGGATCGCGCCCGCGCGCGTGCGCAGGGCGGCCGCGACCTCGTGGCGGCCGGGAACGTGGCGCGCAGCCAGCAGCCGCTCGGCGCGCGCCAGCAGCTCGCGCTCGGCGGCGCTGATGTCCGATGGCAGCTCCATTCGCGGAGGATACAAAAGAGCCGTTTGTGGATCCACTCAGGATCCAGTTGGCCAGGATGTCGAGACGCCACGGGGCTGAGAATCGACATCGCGGCCTTGACGCCCGGGGTGGACCCCGTTACGGTTGCCTGCAGTTGGATCCATCGACTACAAAGATGGATCCACGAAGGCAGTCGTGAACGTCGCGAGGGTCTCGTGGTCGCCCCCGCCCCCCCAGCGGACCGGACGGACTCGCTTTTGCCAACAGGAGGCAGGTAGATGGACGATCAGACGCAGCGGTGGAACGGCGAGCTGTCTCGTCGGACGCTGCTCAAGCGCGGCGGCGTCACGCTCGGGATGCTCGCCGTCCCGGGCCTGCTGGCGGCTTGCGGCAGCAGCAGTGACGAGAGCAGCTCGGCCGCGACCGCCGCGACGTCGGCGGCCAGAACCACCGAGCCCCCCGAGCTGACGAGACTGATCGACGCGATCAGATCGAGAGAGGTGATCATCGGCTCCTTCGGCGGCACGACCGAGGAGGCGCGCAAGGCCGCCTTCTGGGACTCCTTCACCGAGCGCACCGGCGTCAAGATCCGGATCGTCGACATCCCCGGCTCGCTCGGCGACGACATGCTGCTCGGCAAGGTCCCGACGAGATGGGACGCCGTCCACTCCAGCGGCTACATGGTGCTGCTCGCCGACGAGGGCAAGAAGCCGCTGCCGACGCTGGAGATGACCGAGGACCTGCTGCCGCCCGAGGTCGCGAAGTCCTCGTTCCAGTCGTTCTACATGGGCTACGTGCCCGGCTACATCACCGGCACGTGGGACAGGGAGATGGCCGGCTGGGCCGACTTCTTCGACACGAGAGCCTTCCCCGGCAAGCGCGCCTGGCCGAACAGATACTACTTCGAGGGCACCCGCGAGGCGGCCCTGCTCGCCGACGGCGTCACGCCGGAGGACCTCTACCCGCTCGACGTCGAGCGGGCGGACGCGAAGATCAAGTCGATCTGGGACGACTTCGTCTTCTACGAGGCGTATCCGCAGATCCAGCAGTTCCTCTCCTCCGGCACGGCAGCGGTCGCGTTCGCTCCCAACGGCATCTTCTCAGGCGCCAGAAAGCAGGGGCTGGACGTCACGATCGACTGGACGCTGCCGCTGCTGTCGCTCAACAACATGGCCGTGATGCCGGACGCGCCGAACCTCGACGCCGTCCAGGCGCTCGCCGGCTGGTGCGCCCAGCCCGAGCGGGCGGCCGAGTTCGCGCGGCGCACCAACTACGGCCCGCCGGTCAGAGCGGCCTTCGACGAGATGACCGAGGAGGAGAGAAGCCAGCTCCCCAACGCTCCCGGCCGCGACACGGTGATGCCGACCGACAAGTACCTCTCGCAGGTCTTCGACAAGCTGGCCGCCGACAACCAGAAGCTGTTCTCGTAAGGCAGGCGTCCGGCCCTCATGTCCGTCCGATCCACCCCCGCGCAGACGCTGCCGGTGCCCGCGCGCCGCGCCTCGTCGCGGCTGCGCGGGGCGTTCGGCGGCAGCGGCGTCGCATGGCTGCTGGCGCCGCCGCTCGTCTTCCTCGCGCTCGTCCTGCTCGTCCCGCTCGGCTACCTGGTCTACCTCGCGGCCCAGGAGAGCGGCTTCTCGAGAGCGCTCGACAACTCGATCTTCACCGACTCGATCCCGCGCACCTTCCTGCTCGCCGCCGTCGTGACGGCGTTCGCGATGGTGCTCGGGACGATCTACGCGCTCGCGCTCGCCGTCGCCCCCCGCTGGGCGGCGGTGCTGATGCTGATCGCGCTGATCACGCTCTTCTGGACCTCGCTGCTGGTCCGCACCTACGGCTGGATGATCCTCTACTTCCCGAGAGGCCCGCTCTACGACGCGCTCCACGCCGTCGGGCTGCGCGAGCGGCCGCTCGACGTCTACCAGACCGACCTCGCCTCATATCCGGCGATGGTCCACGTGATGCTGCCGTTCGTGGTGCTGCCGGTCTACGCCTCGCTGCTGCAGCTCGACCCGCTGCAGGTGCGCGCCGCGCGCGTGCTCGGCGCCAAGCCGCTGCTGATCCTGCGCAGCGTCGTGCTGCCGCAGCTGCGCGCCGGCATGCTCGCCGCCGGCGTGCTCGTCTTCATCATGTCGCTCGGCTTCTACATCACGCCGGAGATGCTCGGCGACCCCAACGGCGCGATGGTCGCGGGCGTGATCGGCGGCCAGTTCAACCTGCCGGGGCAGACCTCGACCGCGGCCGCGATGTCGATCCTGCTGGTGGCGGTGATCGTCGTCGTCTACGCCGCCGCCGACAAGCTGTTCGGCGTCTCCAAGCACTGGGGGAGAAGCTGATGCGCGCAGAGCTCCGTGCCGGCCTCGGCTTCGGCCGGCTGCCGTTCCTCGCGCTCGGCGCGCTGCTGGCGGTCTTCCTGCTGCTGCCGCTGCTGGTGATCGTGCCGACGTCGTGGACGAGCGGGATGCTGATCGAGTTCCCGCCGAGAGGGTTCTCGCTGCAGTGGTACGACAGAATGCTCGCCGACCCGACCTGGACCGACCCGCTGAAGGTGTCGCTCAAGGTCGCCGGGCTGGCCGCGCTGCTGGCGACCTTCTTCGGCACGACCGCCGCGCTCGGGATGCGGCGGCTGGTCGCCGGCCGCAGCAGCGCGCTGATCCGCAGCCTCTTCATCCTGCCGATGGCGATCCCGTACGTCTCGTACGCGCTCGGCGTCTACAACCTCTTCCTCGACCTGCCGGCGGGCCTCTCCGACACGATCGTGCCGCTGGTGCTGGCGCAGGCGCTGATCACCTTCCCGCTCGTCTACATCGTCGTCTCGGGCGCGCTCTCGGGCGTCGACCCGCGACTGGCCAGCGCCGCCTCGACGCTCGGCGCGCGCTGGCCGACGATCGTCTGGCGGATCGAGCTGCCGCTGGTGCGGCCGGCGATCCTCGCCGGCGCGCTGTTCGCCTTCGCGACCTGCTTCGACGAGGCGGTGCTGGCGATCTTCCTCGCGCCGATCGACGAGGTCACGCTCGCGCAGCAGCTCTACCGCTCCGCCAACGAGGCGATCGCCCCGACCCTCTCCGCCGTCTCCACGTCGATCACCCTGCTGGCGATCCTCGTGCTCGGCGTCGCAACCCTGATCGGCCGACGTGCCGGAACCCGAAACGGAGGTACGGCATGAGCGTCCGGCTCACGCTCGAGGACGTGCGCGTCGAGCTCGGCGGCAACGAGATCCTGCACGGCATCTCGCTGGACGTCGCGCCGGGCGAGTTCGTCACGCTGCTGGGACCGTCGGGCTCCGGCAAGACGACGACCCTCAACGTCATCGCCGGTCTCACCGGCACCTGCGGCGGCCACGTCCGCTTCGACGACGAGAAGGTCGAGAAGCGCCCGCCGCACGACCGCGACATCGGGCTCGTCTTCCAGTCCTACGCGCTCTTCCCGCACATGACGGTCGGCGACAACGTCGGCTTCCCGCTCCGCACGCGCGGCGTGGCGAAGAGCAGACGGCGCGAGATCGCGCGGCGGATGCTGGAGCTGGTCCACCTGCCGGACATGATCGACCGCACGGTCCGCTCGCTCTCCGGCGGCCAGCAGCAGCGCGTCGCGCTCGCCCGCGCGCTCGCGCCGGAGCCGAGCGTGCTGCTGCTCGACGAGCCGATGGCCGCGCTCGACAAGCAGCTGCGCGAGACGATGCAGATCGAGATCAAGCGGATCCAGGCCGAGGTCGGCGTCACGACGATCGCCGTCACGCACGACCAGACGGAGGCGCTGACGATGTCGGACCGGGTCGCGATCATGCGCGACGGCAACGTCGAGCAGCTCGACGCGCCCGAGGTCCTCTACCGCAGACCGGCGACGCTGTTCGCGGCGCGCTTCCTCGGCGAGGCCAACCTGCTGCCGGTCAGCGAGGGGCGGCTGCACGGCTTCGACGCCGAGGTCGGCGCGCGCGCCGGCACCGCGATCGTGCGGCCGGAGGAGCTGACGCTCGGCGAGCGCGCCCACGACGCGGCGCCGCGGCTGCGGGCGCAGGTGCGGACGACCGCGTTCCAGGGGACCCGCTACCGCGTCGAGTGCGTCCACCCGCAGCTCGGCGAGCTGGTCGCCTCGATCCCGCCCGACGTCGCGCCGGCCGCGGTCGCGCCCGGCAGCGAGATCGAGATCGCCTGCGCGATCCCGGCCGCGGTCCACGTGCTGGCCGACGTCGAGCCGCCGGCCGCCGCGGCCGCGGCGCCGGCGTCGAGGCTCGCCGCGGCGTGAGCGCGGCCTGATCCGATGATCGAGACCGTCCTCGGGCCGATCGAGGCGGCGTCGCTCGGCGTCGCCTCGATGCACGACCACCTGCTGATCGACGCGCGGATCCTGCACGCGCCGGCGAGAGAGCCCCTGCCGGAGGACCCGCGCGTGACGCTCGAGAACCTCGGCTTCGTGCGCTGGAACCTGCTGGCGCTGGAGGACAACCTCGTCCTCGACGACGCGGCGCTGGCCGCCTCCGAGCTGGCGCGGGCCGGCGCCGAGGGCCAGCGCGCCGTCGTCGACCCGACCTGCTGGGGCCTCGGCGCCGCCTACGAGCGGCTGCCCGCGATCGCGCGCGCGAGCGGGCTGCACGTCGTCGCCGGCTGCGGCGTCTACCTCGACCGCCCGCATCCCGAGCGGGTCGCGCGCGCCGACGAGGGCGCGCTCGCCGACGAGTTCCTGCGCGCGCTGACCGTGTCGCTGCCGGGGGTCGACTTCCGCGCCGGCCTGCTCGGCCTGATCGGCACGAGCGAGCCGGTCACCGGCGGCGAGCGCAAGGCGCTGCGCGCGGCCGGTCGCGCCGCCGGGCGGACCGGCGCCGCCGTGCTCGTGCGGCTCGACCCAGCCGCCCGCAGGGGGCCGTGGGTGCTCGACGAGCTGGCCGCCGTCGGCTGCCCCCCGGCGCAGGTGATCTTCGGCAACGTCGACGAGTTCATGGAGCCGGCCTACCTGCGCGAGCTGGCCGCCGCCGGCGCGACGCTCGAGGTCTGCTTCGGCAACGAGGCCTACTACCGCGACGGCTACGGCGACCCGCCCGACGGCGCCCGCCTCGACGGGATCGAGGAGCTGCTGGGGGAGGGGCTCGCCGGCCAGCTCGTGCTCGGCTGCTCGGTCTGGACCAAGAGCCAGCTGCGCGCCTACGGCGGGATGGGCTACGAGCACCTGCTGCGGCGGATCGTCCCGGCGCTGCGCAAGCGCGGCGTCGGCGAGGCGCAGCTCGACCTGATGCTGGTCGACAACCCGCGCCGGCTGCTCGACCGGCCGCCGGTGGTCGCCTGACGTTCGTCCGAGAGAGAGGAGCCCACGAGATGGTCGACGCGACGCTTTCGATCCACCCCGAGATGCTGCACGGCGGCCGCCGCCCGACGGTCGAGTGGCCGTGGCGGCTCGACGCCGGCGACGACTACAACGTCAGCCGCTGGACGATCTCGGCGCACGCCGGCACGCACGTCGAGGCGCCGCTGCACACGGTCGCCGGCGGCGCCGCGATCGACGCGCTGCCGCTCGAGACGTTCGTCGGCCCGGCGCGCGTGCTCGACCTGACCGGCGTCGTCTCCGAGATCACCGCGGACGACCTGCTCGGCGCCGGTCTCGGCCAGGAGCGGCGGGTGCTGCTGAAGACGGCCAACTCGACGACCGTCCTGCGCGAGCGCGACAAGGCCGAGCGGTGGGTCGGCGTCGCGCCCGACGCGGCCGCGCTGCTGGTCGAGCGCGGCGTGCGCGTGCTCGGCGTCGACTACCTGACGATCGAGGCGCCGGAGCGCGAGGCGACCTTCGACGCCCACTACGTGCTCAACGGCGCCGGCGTCGCGTTGATCGAGTCGCTCGACCTCGCGGAGGTGGAGGCGGGGCTGGTCGAGCTGATCTGCCCGCCGGTCCTGCTCGACGCCGAGGCGGCGCCGGCGCGGGCGCTGATCCGGCCGCTGGAGGCGGGCGCGGGAGCGGCGGCCGGCGGGGGCGGCGAGCTGATCGACATCTCGATCCCCGTGCGCGAGCGGATGCTGACGTGGGGCAAGGCGCCGCAGCGGATCGTCGTCGAGTCGCTCGACGGCGGGAACAGATGCAACGTGACCCGCTGGACGATCGGAACCCACACCGGCTCGCACGTCGACGCGCCACTGCACTACAGCGCCGGCCAGCCGGCGATCGACGCGATGCCGCTGGAGGTCTTCCACGGGCGGGCGCAGGTGCTCGACCTGACCGGTGTCTCCGAGGGCGACGTGACCGCCGCCGACCTGCTCGCCGCCGGCCTCGGCGACGGGCCGCGCGTGCTGCTGAAGACGCGCAACTCGGCGCAGCGGCTGCTGCACGGCGATGCGAAGCCGGCGGCGTGGGTCGGGATCGCCGAGGACGCGGCGCGGCTGCTGGTGGAGCGCGGCGCGCGACTGGTCGGGCTCGACTTCCTCTCGATCGAGGGCGTCGCCGAGAGCGCCGGCGGCTGGGCCGCCCACCACGTCATGTGCGACGCCGGCCTGGCGCTGCTGGAGGCGATCGACCTGGCGGGCGTCGCGGCCGGCGACTACGAGCTGTTCGCGCTGCCGCTGCCGCTCGCCGGGGCCGAGGCGGCGCCGGCGCGGGCCTTCCTGCGGACGCTGCCGTGAGCGACGCGGGCGACGTCGCGACGCCGCACGCGGCCGCCGTCTGCGACCGCCTCTTCTGCCTGACGCTCGGCTGGGAGCACGTGCCCGAGCTCGTCTCGCTGGAGGGCGGCACGCGGGAGGTGCTGCGGGAGCCGGTGATCGCCGTCGTCGCGCGCTCGCCGATCGGCTGGGTGCTGCTCGAGACCGGGATCGACGCCGGCCGCTTCCGCGGCGCCGGCGCCGCCGACCCGCCGCTCTACCGCGACGGCGCGCCCGAGTTCCCGACCGACGGCGACCCGCTGCTCGACGCGCTCGCGTCGGTCGGGCTGGGCGTCGGCGACCTCGCGTTGGCGGCCGTCTCGCACCTGCACGTCGATCACGCCGGCGGGCTGCGCCACCTCGCCGCGGCCGGCGTCGAGGTCGCGGTCCAGCGGCGCGAGCTGGCGTTCGCGCTCGAGCGCGCCGGCGAGGCCGAGTTCTACCTGCGCGAGGACTACGACGATCCGGCGCTGCGCTGGCGGCTGCTCGACGGCGACGCGCCGCTGGCGCCCGGGATCGACGCGATCTTCACGCCCGGCCACACGCCGGGCCACATGTCGTACCGCGTGCGGATGGCCAAGTCGGGGACGTGGATCTTCGCGATCGACGCGATCGACCTTGCGCGCGGGATCGCCGAGGACCGCTGCGTCGGCTGGTCGGCGGACCCGGTCGACGGGCCGTCGCGGCGGATCTCCCACGACCGCCTCGTCGCGCTCGCGGCGGCCGAGGGCGCGCGGCTCGTCCCCGGCCACTGCCCCGAGACCTGGCCGTCGCTGTCGCACGCCGACGGATTCCGATGACGCCGTACGCCGCCGCGCGCCCCGCTGCGCGCCGCGCCTGAAAGGAGCACGCGCATGACCGCCGCCGTCCCCGACCTGACGACCCCGCCGCCGCCGATCGCGCCCGAGGAGTTCGCCGCGCGGCGGGCGCTCGCGCTGAGGGTCGCCGCCGAGCACGAGCTCGACGGCCTGCTCGTGTGGGGCTCGCGCAACTGGCCGTGGGCGGTCAGATGGCTCGCCGACCACCAGTCGGGCTTCATGCAGCAGGGAGCGGCGTCGACCTTCGGCGACAAGGGCTTCTCGGTGCTCGTGCTGCCGGCCGAAGGCGAGCCGATCCTCGTGCTCGACCAGCGCGTCAGAGCGGGCGAGGTCGCGATCGAGGACGCCCGCACCGGGCCGACGATCACGCCGGCGGTGGCGGATGCGCTGCGCGAGACCGGCCTCGTCGGCAAGCGGGTCGGGATCGTCGGCGAGGGCGCGCTGCTCGACCGGCAGCGGCGCGAGGTCGAGGCCGCGCTCGGCACCTCGCTGGGCCTGATCCCGGCCGACCGCTGGATCGAGCCGCTGGCGCAGATCAAGAGCCCGGCCGAGCAGGAGCTGCTGCGCTACGCCGCGCGCGTCGGCAGCGCCTGGATGGAAGCGATGATGGAGGCGGTCGCGCCGGGGCGGACCGAGGCCGACCTCGTCGCCGCCGGCCTGCCGATCATGCTCGCCGCCGGCGGCTGGCCGATGGACGTCGTCGCCGGCTCCGGCAACCCGGCGCGGCCGCAGGCCGAGCGCGGCATCCCCTCGTTCGACGCCCGCCGCCCGTTCGCGGCCGGCGACCTCGTCCGCGTCGACGGCTTCGGCCCCGTCGCCGGCGGCTACTACTGCGACCTCGCCCGCTCCGCCTGCGTCGGCGCCGAGCCGACCGAGGAGCAGCGCGCGGTGCTCGAGCAGGCGGTCGAGCTGATCGACCTGCTGGTCGCCGCGCTGAGACCCGGCGTGACGTTCGGCTCCGTCCACGACCTCGGCGTCGACTACCTCGTCCAGCACGGCCACCCGCCGCACGGCTACTTCGAGGGCTTCTGGCCGGCCTTCGGCCACCAGCTCGGCCTCGGCACGACCGGCCCGTTCGTCAGCGAGGGCGAGACCGCGCTCGTCCAGCCCGGCATGTCGCTCTCGCTCGAGATCGTGGTCGGCACCCCGGCGACAGGCGGCATCAGCCACGAGGAGTGCGTGATCGTCCACGAGGACCGCGTCGAGGTGACGACGGCCTCGTGCAGACAGCGGTGGTGGTAGGCGCGCTCAGCGCTGCGGCGGCCAGATATGTGTTGCACCGCGGATCAGGTGTTACACTTGGCGGACGATGCCGACCGCCCGCGCGCGCCACATGATCACCGAGACCGACGAGGTCGCCGCGGCGCTGCGGGACGCCGCACTGCGCTGGCCGGGCGATCGCGACCGCCCCGCTAAGCTGCTGCTCGACCTGGTCCGTGAGGGGCATCGGGCGATAACGACGGACTCCGAGCGCGTGGCGGCCGAGCGCCGGGCCGCGATCGAGCGGACCAGCGGCGCGCTGACCGGCTCGTACCCGGCCGGCTACCTCGACGAGCTGCGCGACGACTGGCCGGCGTGATCGTCCTCGACGCGAGCGTGCTGATCGCTCACCTCGACGCCCATGACGCGCACCACGCGGCCGCCACCAGACGCCTGCTGGACCTGGCCGAGCAGCCATTCGGCGCAGGCACGGTGACGCTGGCCGAGGTGCTCGTCGGCCCGACCCGCAGCGGCCGGCTCGCGGAGGCGGAGGCGGCGCTCGGCGCGCTCGACGTCGCCGAACTGCAACTCCCGGCCGACTCGGCGCGCAAGCTCGCCGCGCTGCGCGCGGAGACGGCGCTGAAGCTGCCCGACTGCTGTGTGCTGCTCGCCGCCGCGTCAGTCGATGGGCGCGTCCTCACCCTCGACGAGCGGCTCTCCCGAGAAGCCGCTCGTCGCGGCCTCGCGGCCTGACCGATGACCCTCGCCCGGGCGCGCGCGAAGCGGGTATCGCACCGTTCTCCGACGTGCGCGTGAGGGGTCAGCCGCTCAACCCGAACAGCTCCGCCGCGGTGCCGCCGAGGATCAGGGCGCGCTCGGCGGCGGTCAGGCCGGGCAGTCTCGCGACGGCGTCGATCACCCAGGCCGGCTCGTACCAGGGGAAGTCGGAGCCGGCCATCACCCGCTCCACGCCGACGGCGCGGATCAGGGCGGCGAGGGCGGCGCTGTCGGCGGGGGCGTTGGTGGCGCCGACCCAGCTGACGATCTCGGAGAGGTCGAAGCGCAGCTGCGGGAAGGCGTCGGCGACGGCGGCGATGCGGCGGAAGTCGCCGCCGCCGAGGTGGGCGAGCACGAGCGGCAGGCGCGGGAAGCGCTCGGCCAGCGGGACGAACGCCTCCGGCGTCGCCCAGCCGGTGCCGAGTCTGTCCGGGCCGCAGTGCGCGATCACCGGCAGGCCGCGGTCGCTGCACAGCTCCCACAGCGGGTCGAGCGCCGGGTCGCTGGGCAGGAAGCGCTGGGCGACGGTGTGGAGCTTGACGCCGCGCGCGCCGCGCTGCGCGACCAGCGAGCCGACGTGGTCGGCGGTCTGCGCCGGCGTCATCACGCCCGGGTGGACGGTCAGCATCGGCAGCAGCTGCGGGTGCTCGGCGGCGAGGTCGCAGAGCCACTCGTTCAGGTCGGTCAGCTCGGCGGCGCGGTCGGCGTGGGGCGGGGGCCCGTCGGCGCCCGGCCACAGCAGGCCGCGCGCCGGCTGCGGCATCCCGTCCATCAGGAAGACGTTGAGCACCGCCGCGTACGCGACGCCGGCCTCCGCCAGCGCGGCGAGCGCCTCGGCCGCGTCGCCGCCGCG
>Ga0164243_10009522_pt1 | contig 14131 bp, 11 predicted proteins | sample OricompcompostOP_FD_108781 | JGI IMG/M metagenome (GOLD analysis project Ga0164243, IMG submission 108781) | Organic Plus compost microbial communities from Emeryville, California, USA - Original compost - Organic plus compost (OP) | ecosystem: Engineered > Solid waste > Mixed feedstock >... | reverse complement strand
CCACCGCGGTTTCCGGTTGGTCGCGGGTGGTGGGCAGCACGCCGAGCTGTTCGGACAGCAGCTGCGCGACCAGCGGCATCCGGCTCGGCCCGCCCACCAGGTAGATCCCGGCGAGGCCGCGCGGGGTGCGCCCGGTGTCGCGGATGGTGGCGGCGAGCAGTTCGGCGCTGCGCAGCAGGTTCGGTCGCACCAGCGCTTCCAGTTCCGCGCGGGTCACCAGCACGTCGTCGAACGGTTCGGGCATCGGCACCTCGGTGTGCGCGTGCCTGGACAACGTCTCCTTGGCCTCGCGCAGGTCCTGCAGCAGCGCGCGGCGGCCGCGGCGGTCCGCGAGGCTCGCCGGCCGCAGCAGCCGCTGCCAGCGCGCCGGATCGCGGTGCGACACCTGGCGCCCGACGTGGACGAGCAGCGCCTGGTCGATGTCGAGGCTGCCCAGGTCGGACAGTCCGTTGTCGGCCAGGACGGTGAAACCGCGCTCGGTGACTCCGACGACGGCGCAGTCGAACGTGCCCGCGCCGAGGTCGTAGACGGCCAGGGTGCTGCCGGGCGCGAGCGTCCCGCCGAGTGAGGCGAAGTGCGCGGCTGCGGCCACCGGTTCCGGGACGAGCACCGGTGACGGGCCGAGCCCGGCCTTGATCGCGGCGCGGTGGAGGGCGCCCTGCCGCGTCACGCCCCAGCGAGCCGGGTGGGACAGCCGCACCTGGTCGACCGGTTCACCACCGAGCTGTCGGCGCGCCTCTTCGGCGACGCGGCCCAGCACGGCGGCGAGCGCGTCGGTGACCTCGACGACCGTCTCGCCGAGCAGCAGGGTCGCCTCGTCGATGCGGCGCTTCGGGTTCGGTTCGAACCGCGCGGGGTCCAACCGGGCCCGCCGCTCCGCGTCCTGCCCCACGACGAGGGTGCCGTCCTCGTTCGCGAACACCGCGGACGACGTGGTCACGGACCCGTCGATCTCGATCACCCTCGGCCCGCGCCCGAATGCGGACAGCACGGCCACTGTGCTCGACGTGCCCAGGTCGATCGTCAGGACGTTCACGACGCCTCCCCTCGTTCGGCTCACACTATCGGGGAGCGCTCCCGCCCTGTGCCGATCGTCCGGTTCCTGCCCGGAAACGCGAAAGTGCCCCCGGGGAACCAGTCCCCGGGGGCACTTCGCTGGGTCGCTAGGCGATCAGCGCTCGCCCTCGGCGTCCGCGCCGTCCTCGCCGGTGCCCGCGCCGATGGAGGCAGGCAGGGCGTCCGGGACGTCGGACGGCTTCGGCTCACCGCGGAAGACGAAGCGGGCCTCGTCGTCGCGGTCCTCGGGGTTGCCGCTCCAGCCCTCGACGTCGACGATCACGATCTGACCCGCCTCGACCTCGCCGAACAGGATCTTCTCGGACAGCTGGTCCTCGATCTCCCGCTGGATGGTCCGGCGCAGCGGACGAGCACCGAGCACCGGGTCGAAGCCGCGCTTGGCCAGCAGCGCCTTCGCCTTGTCGGTCAGCTCGAGAGCCATGTCCTTGGCCTTCAGCTGGGTCTCCACGCGCGTCACCATCAGGTCGACCATCTCGATGATCTGGTCCTGGGTGAGCTGGTGGAACACGATGATGTCGTCGATCCGGTTGAGGAACTCAGGCCGGAAGTGCTTCTTCATCTCCTCGTTGACCTTCTGCTTCATCTTCTCGTAACGCGAGCCCGCGTCGTTGCCGGAAGAGAAGCCGAGGCTGACGGACTTGGAGATGTCCGACGTGCCCAGGTTCGAGGTGAAGATCAGCACCGTGTTCTTGAAGTCGACCGTGCGGCCCTGACCGTCGGTGAGCCGACCGTCCTCCAGCACCTGCAGGAGGGTGTTGTAGATCTCCTGGTGGGCCTTCTCGATCTCGTCGAACAGGACCACGGAGAACGGCTTCCGGCGGACCTTCTCGGTCAGCTGGCCACCTTCCTCGTAGCCGACGTACCCCGGAGGGGCACCGAACAGCCGCGAGGCGGTGTAGCGGTCGTGGAACTCACCCATGTCGATCTGGATGAGCGCGTCGTCCTCGCCGAAGAGGAACTCCGCGAGCGCCTTGGACAGCTCGGTCTTACCGACACCGGACGGGCCGGCGAAGATGAACGAGCCGGACGGGCGCTTCGGGTCCTTCAGGCCGGCACGGGTGCGGCGGATCGCCTGGGAGACCGCCTTGACGGCGTCCTCCTGGCCGATGATCCGCTTGTGCAGCTCGTCCTCCATGCGGAGCAGACGCGTGGTCTCCTCCTCGGTGAGCTTGAACACCGGGATGCCGGTCCAGTTGGCCAGGACCTCGGCGATCTGCTCGTCGTCGACCTCCGCGACGACGTCCAGGTCACCGTCCTTCCACTGCTTCTCCCGCTCGGACTTCTGCGCGAGGAGGTTCTTCTCCTCGTCGCGCAGCCGCGCGGCGCGCTCGAAGTCCTGCGCGTCGATCGCGGACTCCTTGTCGCGGCGCACGTTGGCGATCTTCTCGTCGAACTCGCGCAGGTCCGGCGGAGCCGTCATGCGGCGGATGCGCATGCGGGCACCGGCCTCGTCGATCAGGTCGATCGCCTTGTCCGGCAGGTAGCGGTCGTTGATGTAGCGGTCGGCCAGGGTGGCCGCGGCGACCAGCGCGGAGTCGGTGATCGACACGCGGTGGTGCGCCTCGTAGCGGTCGCGCAGGCCCTTGAGGATCTCGATGGTGTGCTCGAGCGAGGGCTCGCCCACCTGGATTGGCTGGAAGCGGCGCTCCAGCGCGGCGTCCTTCTCGATGTACTTGCGGTACTCCTCGAGGGTGGTGGCGCCGATGGTCTGCAGCTCACCGCGGGCCAGCATCGGCTTGAGGATCGACGCGGCGTCGATCGCGCCCTCGGCGGCACCCGCGCCGACGAGCGTGTGCAGCTCGTCGATGAACAGGATGATGTCACCGCGGGTCTTGATCTCCTTGAGCACCTTCTTCAGGCGCTCTTCGAAGTCACCGCGGTACCGGGAGCCGGCGACCAGCGAGCCCAGGTCGAGCGTGTAGAGCTGCTTGTCCTTGAGCGTCTCGGGCACCTCGCCCTTGACGATGTTCTGGGCCAGGCCCTCGACGACGGCGGTCTTGCCGACGCCGGGCTCGCCGATCAGAACCGGGTTGTTCTTGGTGCGGCGGGACAGCACCTGCATGACCCGCTCGATCTCCTTGCCGCGCCCGATGACCGGGTCCAGCTTGCCCTCGCGAGCGGACTGGGTGAGGTTGCGGCCGAACTGGTCGAGTACCAGCGAGGAGGACGGGGTGCCCTCACCGCGGCCCGCGCCGGCCTCGGCGGGCTCCTTGCCCTGGTAGCCGGAGAGCAGCTGCAGCACCTGCTGGCGCACGCGGTTCAGGTCCGCGCCCAGCTTGACGAGGACCTGCGCGGCCACGCCTTCGCCCTCGCGGATGAGGCCGAGCAGGATGTGCTCCGTGCCGATGTAGTTGTGGCCGAGCTGCAGCGCTTCACGCAGCGACAGCTCGAGGACCTTCTTGGCACGCGGGGTGAACGGGATGTGCCCGCTCGGCGCCTGCTGGCCCTGGCCGATGATCTCCTCGACCTGCTGGCGGACGCCCTCCAGCGCGATACCCAACGATTCGAGCGCCTTGGCGGCGACACCCTCACCCTCGTGGATCAGGCCCAGGAGGATGTGCTCGGTGCCGATGTAGTTGTGGTTGAGCATCCTGGCCTCTTCCTGGGCCAGGACGACCACCCGCCTCGCGCGGTCGGTGAACCTCTCGAACATTCCCACTCCCTCGACTGCTGCGCCGGCGGTGAGCACCCACCGCGCCGCGATGGATTCAGCACCGTGAGTCCACTGTAGTAGCCATGCGGTCGCACCGGACTACCACTGGGGCGGATTAGGTCACAGCTGATGTAGATGCCGGAAATTCCCGGCGACGAGTCTGCGCTGGTAGCTGACGTAACTGTGCAACGCGGGACTTCTCCGCACGATTCCGCAAGCCCTCCGTTGTCCGCTCACCGCGAACAGCTCCGGCGGCACGGGGCTGGCGCTCGCGACCAAAACGAGTAAGGTAAGGCCAACCTAACCGAGACCGCATCGACCGTTCGGAGCAACAGGGAGGCCGGCCATCGACACCGCGCTGAGCGTCCTGAGCGCTTCCGTCACCCGGGTGGCGGCCACGCAACCCCACACCGAACTGCGCCCCGACCTGCCGGTCACCGGCGGATGGCAGCGTTGCGGCGACCTCCTGGACGACCCTGGGCGTTTCCAGGTGTGGCTCAAGCAGCTCGGCGAGTGGTTGCACGCAAACTTCGGCGAAGCGCCCGAACGGACGGCCGCCGGATTCATCATGTCGTGGTACATGCACGTTCCGGCACTCACCGGCGCGTTGCTGCTCCATCACGAACGACGGGTACCCACGCTCCGTCCGGGCGAACTCGCTTTCCGGCTGTGCACCGAGCGTCCGCACCCGGAGGGCATCGCCGTGCTCGGCGAGGAGTTCTACTGCCTTCCCGGCGACCCGGACGCGGAACGGCCCGAGGCGACGGTGGTCGCGGACGAGCAGGCGCTGGCCGCGGTCCTGCGCGCCCGCTACACCGCGCACGCCACCCGGTTCGTGCGGGTTTTCGCCCCACTGACGCGCCTCGGGCGACGGACGCTGTGGGCCGCGGCCACCGACGCGCTCGACACGGCGCTGTGGTGGGCGGGCGTGACCGCGGGCGACGAGGAAGCCGGGGTGGCCGACGCGCGGCTCGTGCTCGACCGGCACCACCCGCCGCTGACGGCGTCGAGCCGCCTCCGGCTCACCGACGAGGGCTGGGGTCGCAGGCGGGAGAGCTGCTGCTTCTCGTACCTGCTGCGCGACCAGCCGTTGTGCGCGGGCTGCCCGCGCACGTGCCGCCGGTGACGTTCACCACAGCCGGACGCGCCATCCCGGATCGCGGCCGGTGACGGCCAGCAGGCGCTCCAGCGCGGGGGCCTCGGCGGGGCAGGACACCTCCGGGCCGAACACCTTCATCCGCCGCGCCTGCTCCGCCGTGGCCAGGGACGCCTCGTACAGCTCCTGAGCGGTCGCCGGGTCCACGCGCATCGAACGGCCGGTCGCACGGGCGAGGTCCCACCCGTGCACCACCCATTCGGTGAGCACCATCTGGGCGATCGCGCGCGCCGGCATCTCGGTGCCCCCGAACTTCGTGGTGCCCTCCAGCGCGCCGGGCCCGGCACAACTGCCCACCAGATCATCCACGAGCCCGCACAGCTCGTCCGCCCAACGACCCCGCATGAGGTCGACGTCCCGTTCACCGCCGGTGACCTCGGGTGCGGGGCGCCGCCGCAGCGCGGCGTCCAGCCACGGCCCCCAGTAGAGGAGGTGGTTGAGCAGCGCGCGCACGTCGTACTCGGCGCACGGAGTGGGGTTGCCCAGGTGATCGGGGTACCCGCCCCCGATGGCGCGGATGAGGGAGGTGAACTCGCCGGCCGCCCCGGCCAGCATCGGACGCAAGTCGCTCATGCACTCATTCAGCCCGATCACGACGCGGGCGTCTTGAACAAAAGCGACGGAGGCGGCAAGAATGACCTGCCCGGATAGAACTGCGTTCAAGCCACCGAGGTGTGAAAAAAGCCGCCGGCGATCTCCCGGCGGCCCTTCCACGCCCCGCTTTTCACGACGCACGCGCAGTCGCAGTCCAATGCAGTCGGCTGCGCTCAGTTCTTCTTGTGGTACGCCTCGACGACCTCGGAGGGGATGCGGCCGCGGTCGGAAACCTGGTAGCCGTTCTTCCGGGCCCACGCGCGAATGGCCTGGTTCTGCTCGCGGTCCACGGACGCGGAACGCCCCGCGGTCTTGCCGGCGGCGGCACGGGTCGACGTGCTGCGCTTGCGACCGCCCGCACGGCGGGCGTGTTCGACGTACTGGGCCAACGCGTCACGGAGCTCTTCGGCGTTGTCCGCCGACAGGTCGATCTGGTACGAGATGCCGTCCAAACCGAACTCGACGGTCTCGTCCGCCTCCGAGCCGTCGATGTCGTCGATGAGCGACACCAGCACCTTCTGTGCCATGTGTTTCCTCCCGTTTAAGGCCGGCCGCGAATGATCGGGCAGGGGCAGGCGCCCTGACCTAGAAGCCAATGACTAGGGACATTAATACCCGGAATCAGGGCAGGGCGCAAATCCCGTTACCGATAGCGTGGTGACTATTCCGGCCGTACCAGCGGGAACAGGATCGTCTCCCGGATGCCGAGACCGGTCAGCGCCATCAGCAAGCGATCGACGCCCATTCCGACGCCACCACTCGGCGGCATTCCGTACTCGAGCGCGCGCAGGAAATCCTCGTCGAGACGCATGGCTTCGCTATCACCAGCCGCGGCCTGCCGAGCCTGCTCCACCAATCGTTCCCGTTCGATCACCGGGTCGACCAGCTCCGAGTAACCGGTGGCCAGCTCGAATCCGCGCACGTAGAGGTCCCACTTCTCGGCCACACCCGGCTTGCTGCGGTGCTGACGCGTGAGCGGCGAGGTCTCGATCGGGAAATCACGCACGAAAGTGGGGGCGTGCAGGTGATCACCGACGAGGTGCTCCCAGAGTTCCTCGACGAGCTTTCCATGGCCGAGTTTCGGATCCACCTCGAGACCGCGCGACTGGGCGAACCCGCGCAGCTTCTCGACGGTCGTTTCCGGGGTGACTTCCTCGCCGAGCGCGTCGGACAACGAGTCGTACATGCTCAACGACGTCCATTCCCCCGACAGGTCGTAGGGTGAACCGTCGGCGAGCGTCACCTCGAGACCACCGAAAACGGTCTGCGCGGCTTCCTGGATCAGCTCGCGCGTCATCACCGCGTTGGTGTCGTAGGTGGCGTAGGCCTCGTAGTACTCCAGCATCGCGAATTCCGGCGAATGCGAGGAGTCGCTGCCCTCGTTGCGGAAGTTGCGGTTGATCTCGAAGACCTTCTCGATGCCGCCGACCACGCACCGCTTCAGGAACAACTCCGGTGCGATTCGCAGGTACAGGTCGATGTCGAAGGCATTGGAATGCGTGACGAACGGGCGCGCCGAGGCACCGCCGTGCAGGGTCTGCAGCATCGGCGTTTCCACCTCGGTGAATCCGCGGCGGTGGAACGACTCACGCAGCGACCGCATGACGGCCGACCGGGTGCGCACCACGTCACGAGCCTGCTGGCGCAGGATCAGGTCGACGTAGCGCTGGCGGACGCGCGTTTCCTCGGCCAGCTCCTTGTGCGCGACCGGCAGCGGGCGCAGCGCTTTCGCCGCCATGCGCCACTCATCGGCCATGATCGACAGCTCGCCGCGCTTGGACGTGATGACCTCACCGTGCACGTACACGTGGTCACCGAGGTCGACGTCGGCCTTCCACGCGGCCAGCGCCTCCTCGCCGACGCTGGCAAGGCTGATCATCGCCTGCAGCTCGGTGCCGTCCCCCTCGCGCAGCGTCGCGAAGCACAGCTTGCCGCCGATGCGGGAGAACATCACCCGGCCGGTGACGCCGACGACGTCGCCGGTCGCCGTGTCGGGCGGCAGGTCCGGGTGCGCCGCACGCACCTCGGCGAGCGAGCGCGTGCGCGGAACCTCGACCGGGTACGGCTCCACACCCTCCGCGAGCAGCCGATCGCGCTTGGCACGCCGGACCCGCATTTGCTCGGGCAGGTCGTCAGCGGGCACCGGGCGCTCCGGGGAGGGGGAATCCGTCATGCGGATAGGGTACGAACCCCCGTGGAGGCTGGGCCAACCGGATTACCCGTACCGACCAGGACGTGCGCGCCGATAGCATCGCACGGGTGAGCGAAGCCACTTCGGAAGCGGAACGACGGCGGTGGGCTTGCCGGGCCCGCTCATTCGGGGGGCGCGCCGCGGATTACGCGCGGCACCGGCCGGATTACCCGCTCGGCGCCGTTCGCTGGGGCCTGCCCGCGGACGCGGTCCGCGTGGTCGACCTCGCCGCGGGCACCGGAAAGCTCACCGACGGCCTGCTCGCGCTCGGCCTGGACGTGACCGCGGTCGAACCAGACCCGGGCATGCGGGCCGAGTTCGCCCGGCGGCTGCCGGGCACGCGGGTGCTCGACGGCACCGCCGAACGCATCCCGCTCCCCGACGACAGCGCTGATTCGGTGCTGGCCGGCCAGGCGTTCCACTGGTTCGACCACGACGCCGCACTCACTGAGATCGCCCGTGTGTTGCGCCCCGGCGGCACCGTCGTGGGCCTGTGGAACTTCCACGACGATTCGGTGCCGTGGGTCGCCGGGTACATGCGGGTGTCCGGTTTCGCCCGCAGCCTGAGCTCACGCGCCGAACTGTCCCCGCACCCCTCGTTCGGCGAGGTGGCGCAGCGGCGGTTTCCACACGGCCAGCGGCACACGCCCGAAAGCCTGGTCGAAACGCTGGACACGCATTCCCACATGATCGTCGCATCGGACGACGAGCGTGCCGCGATCCACGCGCGGGTGCGTGAATTCCTCGGCACCCGCCCGGAAACGGCGCATGGGGAATTCGATCTGCCGCTCGTCACGACGGTGCTGCGGGCCGAACGCCGTTAACGCGTCTGGCGTTCGAACGCGAGTCGGAGACCCAGCAGCGTCAGGTCGGGGACGTGCTCGGTGATCGTCTCCGATTCGCCGATCACGAGCGGCGCCAGGCCGCCGGTGGCGATCACCGTGACCGGTTGCGGCGCGCGAGCGGTCAGCTCGCGCGCGATCCGCCGCACGAGGCCGTCCACCTGGCCCGCGAACCCGAAGAGGATGCCGGACTGCAGGCACTCGACGGTGTTCTTGCCGATCACCGACCTCGGCCGCGTGAGTTCGACCTTGCGCAGCGCCGCGGCGCGGGCGGCCAGCGAGTCGACCGAGATCTCGATCCCGGGCGCGAACGCGCCGCCGAGGAACTCGCCCTTCGCGGAGATCACGTCGACGTTGGTGGAGGTACCGAAATCGACGACCACACAGGCCGTGCGGTGCAGGTGGTGCGCGGCCAGCGTGTTGACCAGCCGGTCGGCGCCCACCTCGCGCGGGTTGTCCACGAGCAGCGGCACTCCGGTGCGGACGCCGGGTTCGACCACGACCTTCGGCACGTCCGCGTAGTAGCGGCCGAGCATGCCCCGCAGCTCGCGCAGCACCGCGGGCACGGTGGACAGCGCGCTGATCCCGGTGACGGCGTCGGCGTGCTCGCCGAGCAGACCGCGCATGGTGAGCGCCAGCTCGTCGGCGGTCATCTGCGCATCGGTCCGCATCCGCCAGTCCCCGACGAGGCGCGCCTCGTCCCCGCGGCCCTCGTAGAGGCCGAGCACGATGTTGGTGTTGCCGACGTCGATCGTCAGGAGCACGGAGTCAGCTCTCGGCGTGCAGCAGCGCGTCGAGCTTCGCCGCGTCGACGGTTTCCGCGACGGGGAACGGGTTCTCCCGGTCGGTCGCGGCCGGGACGGCGCCGCTGACCAGGCCGGAACCGGCTGGTGCGTGCGCAGCGTCGGTGCCCTCGTGCTTGATGCGGTTCTCGTCGTCGACGAACACGATGCGCGGCTGGTACGCCGCCGCCTCAGCGGAGTCCATGTGCCCGTAGGAGATCAGGATGACCAGGTCGCCCGGGTGCACGAGGTGCGCGGCCGCGCCGTTGATGCCGATGACACCGCTGTCCCGCTCGCCCGGGATCACATAGGTCTCCAGCCGGGAACCGTTGGTGACATCCACAATGGACACCTGCTCGCCGGGCAGCAGATCCGCCGCCTCCATCAGGGTTTCGTCGATCGTGACCGACCCGACGTAGTGCAGGTTGGCCTGGGTGACCGTCGCGCGATGGATCTTCGATTTCAGCATCGTGCGGTACATGGTTAGCTCTCTTCCTCCGACGCGCCCAGCGCCACCGGGACGTTGTCGATCAGCCGGGTCCGCCCGACCCGGGCGGCGACCAGCAGCCGTGCTTCACCATCGACGGGCGCGGGGCCGAGGTCGGTTCCGCGCAACTCCAGATAATCCACGTCGACGTCCGGACGGGAGTCCAGGGTCGCGCGCGCGGCCGCGAGCACCGCGTCGGCGCCCTTCGGCCCGGAGTGCGCGCCCGCGACCAGCGCCGCGGACAGCACCATCGCCGATTCCCGCTGCTGCGGGGTGAGGTAGACGTTGCGCGAGGACAGGGCCAGCCCGTCGGATTCGCGCACGGTGGGCACGCCGATGACGCGGACGTCGAGGTCGAGGTCGCGCACCATCCGCTTGATCAGCACCAGCTGCTGGTAGTCCTTCTCGCCGAAGAACGCGTAGTCGGGCGTGACGATGTTGAACAGCTTCGCGACGACCGTGAGCATGCCGCCGAAGTGGCCGGGGCGATGCACGCCCTCCAGCTCGTTCCCGAGGGGGCCCGCGTCGAGGGTGATCGAGTGGCCCTCCGCGTAGAGGTCGTCGACCTTGGGCACGAACGCGATCTCCACGCCGTCCTCGGCGAGGATGTCCAGGTCGCGCTCCAACGGCCGCGGGTAGGCGTCGAAGTCCTCGCCCGCGCCGAACTGCAGCGGGTTCACGAAGATCGACACGACGACCACGGTGTTCGGCAGCCGCTTGGCGCGGCGGATCAGCTCGCGGTGCCCGGCGTGCAGGGCACCCATCGTGGGCACCAGTGCGACCTTGCGGCCCACCGACCGCAGGGCCCCGGTGACCCGGTGCACGTCGGCAGGGGTCTGGAACGTGTTCAGCCTGCCGCGGCTGAATTTCGGTGTGGTCACGGGTTTCCCGGCCCTTCCAGGAGTTCGGTGATCTCGGCGGCGGCGTCCGGTCCGAGCAGGCCTGCCGATTCGGCTCGCCGCGCGGTGCGCCGGGCGAGCGCGGCGTAGGCGGGCACGATCGCGGGCTCGGTGGCTTCGAGCACCGCGAGGTGCTTGCGCAGCGTACCGGTGTCCCCGCGGGCGACCGGACCGGTCAGTGCGCGGTCGCCGTGCCGCAACGCGTTGTCCAGTGCGGCGGACAGCAGCGGGCCCAGCATCCGCTCGGCGTCGGCGATGCCCGCGTCGCGCAGCACCTCGACGCAGTCGTCGACGAGGGTGATGAGGTGGTTGGCACCGTGCGCGAGAGCCGCGTGGTACAGCGGACGCGCCGTTTCCGGGATGCGGACCGGTTCGGCGCCCATCTCGACGGTGAGCGCTTCGCCGACGCTCCACGCCATTTCGTCGTCGGCGGTCGCGGTGACGCCGACGCTGCACGCCGCCAGCCGCTCGAGGTCCTCGGCGCGGCCGGTGAAGGTCATGACCGGGTGCAGTGCGAGCGGCAGCGCACCTGCCTCTGCGGCCGGCGCGAGCACGTCGAGGCCGTGCGCACCGGAGGTGTGGATGACGATCTGGCCGGCTCGCCAGGATCCGGTGGCGCCGAGACCGCGCACGAGCCCGGCGAGCGCGTCGTCGGGGACGGCCAGCAGGACGAGGTCGGCGGCGGCCGCGACGCGGTCGGGCTGCTCCAGCGGGACACCGGGCAACAGGCGGTCGGCGCGGGCCTGTGATGCGGCGGAGATGCCGGAGGCGGCGACCACGGTGTGCCCCGCGCGGGCGAGCGCGGCGCCGACCACGCTGCCGACCCGGCCCGCGGAGATGACCCCGACACCGAGCCTGGCGGGACGACTCACGGCGTGCCCCTGTGGACGCTCATGGCAGCAGAACTCCTCAGCTCGTTCCAGTCCCGCTCTGGCCGCGGGTACCGGACGACGGGGCGAGGGTAGCTCGCACGGCGGGCGGGGCGCGGGCGCGGGTGACCAGCTTCACCCGACCCGGTTCATCCGGTTTCCGCACCTCGGCGCGCGAGCTGCACCGCCTCGTCGCGGCTGCGGTGCAGGGCGGTCAGCAGCTCCTGACGCCGCTTGCGGTGCCCGGGGGTGGCGCGGTGGCGTTGCAGGAACGCCAGTTCGGTGACGGCGGCCTGGTAGCGGGCGACGGCCTTCGCGGCGGCCCGGCCGGACTGCCGCCGGGCTTGCCTGCGCCACTCGCGGCGGCCTGCCAGGGTGGACAGCAGTTCGACCTCGGACGGGGCGATCAGGCGCGCGTCGAGCATGCGGGGCAGGGCCGCCTCGACGATGCGCTGCTCGCGACGGCGCTGCATCAGCACGAGCATCACCACCGCAATGAAGATCGGCACCATGATCAGGAAGTAGACGTTGAGGAACGTCTGCGCGCCGCCGAGGACGGCCGCGCCGTTCCACAGCGCGTGCAGCAGGACGGCGGCGAGGTAGCCGCCGAGCGGGGCGAGGATCTTGACGGCGCGGCTGTCCGACCTGGCCGCGTAACCGAAGCCGATGCCGGTGATCGCGGCGAACAGCGGGTGCGTGAACGGTGACATCACCCCGCGCAGCACGAACGCGGCGACCACGCCGGTACTGGTGGCGTCGCCGAACCCGTAGTCGGCGAAGGCGCGGCCGAAGTAGTAGATGTTCTCGGTGAACGCGAACCCGGCCGCGGTGAAGCCGGAGTAGACGATGCCGTCGATGATCCCGTCGAACTCGTCGGCGCGGCGCAGCAGGATCGCGAGCACGAACGACGCCTTCGCGGCCTCCTCGACGAGCGGTGCGGACACCAGCGCGCTGACCTTGCCGCCGCCGCCCTCGCCGAGGAGCAGGTCGCCGACCGCTTCGGCGGTGTTGTTGATGAGCAGGGCGGTGATCGCCGCGAGGCAGGCGCCCCAGAAGAATGCGACCAGCAGGAACTTCGCGGGTTCCGGTTCCCAGCGGTCGACCCACAGGACGGTCGCCACGACGACCGCGACCGGCACGAGCGCCGCGGCGGCGCCGATGGCCACCGCGGTCGGCCCGACGTGCACCGTGGCGAGGCCGAGCAGGGTCAGGCCGCACACGGCCAGCACGACGAGGCCGAGCACGGGCAGGAGCACGGTGAGCCTGCGGGGCGGTGCGGTCACAGCCCGGCACTCTACGGTGATCGGCTCGTACCGGCGGTGTCACCCGCTGTGCCCGCGGCCGCCGCGGCGGGGAGCTCGCGCCGGGTCGGTGGGGGCCGCGGGAGTGGCGGCGGTGGCGGGCGCGGCGTTGTCCGGGTGCGGGGGCGGCGGCGCCGGTTGTCCGGCGGCGGTTGCCGGGGGCGGTTGCCCGGGTGCGGGAGCGGAGCGGGGGCGGCGGCGGTTGTCCGGCGGCGGTGCCGGGGCGGGAGCGTAGCGCGCGCGGCGGTGTCCGGGTGCGGCAGCGGAGCGGGGGCGGCGCCGGTTGTCCGGCGGCGGTTGCCCGGGGCGGAGCCGGGGCGGGAGCGTAGCGCGCGCGGCGGTGTCCGGGTGCGGCAGCGGAGCGGGGGCGGCGCCGGTTGTCCGGCGGCGGTTGCCGGGGGCGGAGCCGGGGCGGTGGTGGCGGCGGCGTGGTGCCAAGGCGGGGGAGCGTGGCGGCGGAGCCGGGCCGGGGTGATCCCGGGGCAGCAGCGGCGGCGGCATGTGCCGCGGGCGGGGCTGCCTGCACCGGCGCCGAGCGGCAGTGCCCGCGGGGCGCCGGGGCGGCGATGCCGGCGAGGTGCCGGGGGCGGGGGTGGCGGCGTGGTGCCAGGTCCGGGCGGCGGAGCCGCGGCGGGCCTGCCAGCACCGGCGCCCAGCAGCCGTGCAGGCAAGGCGCCAGGCGGCAACGCCGACGAGGCACCGCAGCGCGCGTGGCGCGGGGCCGGGCAGCGGTGGCGCGAGGAGGCGATAGCTCGGCAGTGCGCCGCGGCACCAACGCGGGGCGCGACGACAGCGTGGTGGGCGCCGCGGGTGGGATGTGCTCTCCGCGCCGCAAGGCGGGGCCGCGGTCCAGCGCGGCACGACAGGACGCTGCCCGGCGGGGCTGTCCTGCCATCCGCCGGAGAGAGCGTTCCGATGGCGTTGCGCCCCTCTGGCGGGCCGCAATGCGAGCCCGGCGGCGCTGCTTCGGCGGCTTCAGTCCTCCGCGCGGCGGCGCCGACGCGGCGTGGCCGTTTTGCCGTTCGCCGCCAGGAGTTCGTTCACCGAGCGGCCGTTGGAGTGCGATCCGGCGTCGTCGGCCGGCGCGGCGCGGCGCGGCGCACGCGGCTGCTCATCCTCCACCGCCGCACGGCGCGACCCACGCGGCTGCTCATCCTCCACCGCCGCACGGCGCGACCCACGCGGCTGCTCGTCGCCCGCTGGTGCGGCTCGACGGCCAGTGCTCATCCACGACGGCGGCTCGCCGTCCGGGCGGTGGCGGCGGCCCACCGGCGCCTCCT
>Ga0164243_10009521_pt1 | contig 14132 bp, 8 predicted proteins | sample OricompcompostOP_FD_108781 | JGI IMG/M metagenome (GOLD analysis project Ga0164243, IMG submission 108781) | Organic Plus compost microbial communities from Emeryville, California, USA - Original compost - Organic plus compost (OP) | ecosystem: Engineered > Solid waste > Mixed feedstock >... | reverse complement strand
GCGCGGGGCCGCGCCGCGGTCACGGCGCCGCGCAGTCCAGCGTGCGGTCCACGTTGGTGCCCAGCGCCACGCGCGACAGCGCGATCGCGGTTCCCGGCCCGGCCACCCACTCGAACGGCACGTCGACGCGGCGCATGTCGACGCCGGCCGCGCGGAAGCACTTGAGCGGCACGCCCACGCGCAGCCACTGCCCCTTCGGCAGCGCGGCCAGCTGGCCGCCCAGCGCCACCCGCCCGCCGCAGCCGGCGCCGCAGCCCATCCCCAGCCACGCGCCCTGCGGCGACACCGCATCGACGCGCAGCGTGCTCACCAGCAGCACGTCGCCGTTGGTCTCGCGGTCCAGGTCCAGCGGCTTGCGCGCGGCCAGCGCCAGGCGCGCGCGGTCCTTGCTCCAGGCGAAGCGGCGGGCATCCTCCTGCGCGCGGTAGTCCAGCGCGCTCTCGCGCAGTGCGCCGTCGGCCGTCGCGGCGGGCGACACGTCGCCGCCGGCCCTGGCGCCGTCGGCGCCGTACAGGCCGAGCGCGTAGCCGCGCACCGCCCTGCCGCGCTCGAAATAGACCCCGGCGGGCACCTGCGCGCCGCTCAGCCCGGAAACCTCGGGCAACGGCGGCAGCTCGTGGCGGTCGGCGTAGGTGAGGCCGTAGCCGAAGGGAAACTGCGGGTCGTAGCCGGGCTGGCCGGGATCGAGCGGGGTCTGCACCGCGCTCTTCGGCCACGACCAGGCGAGCCGGCCGCGGAAGTCGTGCGCGACGCGGCCCTCGCGCGTGCGCAGCAGCACGTCGGCCACGCCCTCGCCCTCGCTGCCCGGCAGCCAGGCCGCCACGAAGGCGTCGGCCGCGTTGATCTCCGGGTTCACCCACAGCGGCCGCCCGGACAGGAACACCGCCACCACCGGGATGCCCTGCGCGCGCAGGCGCCTGAGCAGGTCGAGGTCGCGCGTGTCGCCGGGCCGGTAGCCGACGTTGGGGATGTCGCCCTGGAACTCCGCATAGGGGTCCTCGCCGAACACCACCACCGCCGCGTCCGGCTTGCGCGCGTAGCGGCCGTCGACGGACAGCTCGGCCGTGCCGCCGGCCGCCTGCACCTGCGCGCGGATGCCATCCCAGATCGAGCGCGCGCCGGGAAAGTCGGCGTTGGTGAAGCCGGTGCCCTGCCAGTTCAGCGTCCAGCCGCCGCTCTGCATCGAGATGCTGTCGGCGCCCTCGCCCGCCACCAGGATGCGCTTGCGCGGGTCCAGCGGCAGCACGCCGCCGTTGTTCTTCAGGAGCACCAGCGACTCGCGCACCGCGCGGCGCGCCAGCTCCCGGTGCGCGGGGCTGCCCAGCACCTGCGCCGCCCGCCGCGCCAGCGGCAGCGACGAGGGCGCGCCCTGCTCGAACAGGTGCAGGCGCAGCTTCACGCGCAGGATGCGGCCCACCGCGTCGTCCAGCCGCGCCATCGGGATCGCGCCGGCCTTCACCTCGGCCAGGGTGTGCTCGTACAGCCCCTTCCAGCTGTCCGGCGCCATGAACATGTCCAGGCCCGCGTTGATCGCCTGCGGGCAGTCCTCGTTGCGGCAGCCGGCCACCTGGCCGTGCGAGTTCCAGTCGCCGACCACGAAGCCGCCGAAGTCCATGCGCCGCTTCAGCACGTCGGTGAGCAGCCCCTTGTTGCCGCTCATCTTCGCGCCCCGCCAGCTGGAGAAGCTGGCCATCACCGTCTGCACGCCGGCGTCGACCGCCGGCGGATAGCCGGCCGCGTGGATGCGCGCCAGCGTGGCCTCGTCGTCCGGGTTGTCGCCCTGGTCCACGCCGTCGCGGGTGCCGCCGTCGCCGAGGTAGTGCTTGGCCGAGGCGATCGCGTGCGACCCGTCGAGGAACTGCGGCGTGCCCGCGCGCCCCTGCAAGCCTTCCACCATGGCCGCGGCATAGGAGGCCACGACCTTCGGGTCTTCCGAATAGCCCTCGTAGCTGCGGCCCCAGCGGTCGTCCTGCGGCACCGCCAGCGTGGGCGCGAAGGTCCAGTTGAGGCCGCTGGCGCGCACCTCCGCCGCGGTGGCGGCGCCGATCTCGCGCAGCAGCTCCGGGTCGCGCGCGTTGCCCAGCGCGGAGTTCTGCGGGAACAGCGTGGCGCCGACCGTGCCGTTGTTGCCGTGCACCGCGTCGATGCCGAACAGCACCGGGATGGCGACGTGCCCGCCGGAGGCATCCATCGAGGCGTGGTAGAACGCATCGGCCAGCGCCTGCCACTGCGCCGCGGTGGCGGTGCGCGCGCCGCCGGGCTTGGAGTTGCCGCCGGCGAGCACCGCGCCGAGGCGGTACTTGCGCACGTCCTCCGGGGTGACGCTGCCGATGTCGGCCTGGATCACCTGGCCGACCTTCTCCTCCACCGTCATCCGCTTCAGCAGCGCCTGCACGCGCGCCTCCAGCGCGGGATCGGGCGGGAACGGCCAGTGCGCCCGCGGCCACAGCGACGGGTGCACCGACGCCGGCGGATCGGCGGCGGGCGCGACGGCGGCGACGAGCGACAGCGCGAGGACGGAAAGCAGCGCCGGAACGGGGCGGCGGGAGGATGGACGGGTGGACAGCGGCACGGGTGGCTCCGGTCGGGTGTGCGCTCGGCACGCGGCAAGCCGCATAGTGACAGGAATGACAGCGCTGTCAATTTGCTGAGCAGCATGGCCGGCCGATGGGCCTTTTCCTCCCCACCGCGCGCCCCTCATCCGTCATTCCGGCGCAGGCCGGAATCCGGTGCCGGCACGGCCAGGGCGTGACGTTGCGCTCCGCCCGAACCCTCACCCGCCTGCCGGCACCCTCTCCCGGCGGGAGAGGGATTCGCTCACACGGGCAACGGCCTGCCTGCGTGCCGTCGTTCCAGGCCAATGACTGGCCACTTATTGATCTGCCCGTCGACGCCAATGGCCGATGGCGACGCCACGCGCAGGACCAAGAAGTCCGCTATCCAGGCCCGTCGCGGCGCTTCCGCAACCCCAGGCCATCCTCATCGGGAAGCAGAACCGCCACGGCCGCCTTGGACAGCCCGGTCCGCCAATGCGTATCGCCAACCCCGCCGCCGCCCGCTCGCGCGTTGCGCACGGCGGACACAGGCGCCCGGCACCGCCGAAGCTGGCGTCAGGGCGCTGGCCCGGTCGAGTCGCGCAGCTGCAGGGCGAACGGCACCTGCACCAGCCGGCCGGGGCCGCGCCCGCGCAGCACCTCCAGCAGCTGCGCCGCCGCCAGCTTGCCCATCTCGCGGCTGGGCTGGCGCACGGTGGTGAGCGCCGGCCACAGCTGGCTGGCCAGCGGAATGTCGTCGAAGCCGCACACGGACAGCTCGGCCGGCACCTTCAGGCCGTACTCGCCGCCGGCCACCCAGATCACCCCGGCGGCCATGTCGTCGTTGGCGGCGAACACCGCGGTGGGCCGCTCGGGCAGCGCCAGCAGCTGGCGCGCGGCGGCCACGCCGGAGCCGAAGGTGAAGGCGCCCTGCACCACCAGCGCCGGGTCCTCGCGCAGGCCCGCCGCCGCCAGCGCGTCGCGGTAGCCGGCCAGGCGCCACTGGCTGGCGCCGTGCTCGGGGATGCCCACCACGTGCGCGATGCGCCGGTGGCCGAGCCCGAGCAGGTGCTCCACCAGCGCGCGCGCGGCGGCGCGCTCGTCCATCGTCACGCCGATGGCGCCTTCCTGCCGCACCGGCGAGACGCTGGCGTAGGGCACCTTGCGCTCGCGCAGGCGCTTGAGCAGCGGCGCGTAGTCGGTGATCGGCGGGGTCAGCACCACGCCGTCGGGGTGGTGGTCGGAGATCAGCGCGTCGACGCGGCGCAGGAAGTCGCTGCCGCGCGCGCGCAGCGGGCGCACCATCATGCTGTAGCGCTGTGCGTCGCAGGCCTCCAGCACGCCGTCCTGGATCTCGGCCAGGTAGGTGGAGGCCGGGTTGTCGTTGTTGTCGTACAGCATCGCCACCAGGAAGGAGCGGTTGCCGGCCAGGCTGCGCGCCGAGGGCAGCGGCCGGTAGTCCAGCGTCTCCATCGCGGCGCGCACGCGCTCGCGCGTGGTCTCGCTGACGTTCGCCTCGTCGTTGAGCACGCGCGAGGCGGTCTTGGGCGAAACGCCCGCCGCGCGTGCCACGTCTTCGAGCCGTACCCGCATGGATTCTCCCGGCGCCTCCGCCGCTGCCGGCCGACTATGCCGGCCGCGGCGGGGCCTTACAAGCCAAGCCGCGCCGCCACGCGCGGCGGCGCGAAGCTCAGCCGCGGGCGTCCAGCGCCTCGTTCCACGCCTTCACGCGCTCGCCCTGCGCGGCCAGCAGCGCGTCGACGTCGCCCTCGACGGTGACCTTCTCGATGGTGTCGCCCTGGCGGATCGCGTCGACCACCTGCTGGTCCTCCGCGCCCACCACCTCGCCGAACACGCTGTGCTTGCCGTCCAGCCACGGCGTGGCGCCGTGGGTGATGAAGAACTGGCTGCCGTTGGTGCGCGGGCCGGCGTTGGCCATCGACAGCACGCCCGGCTTGTCGTGGCGCAGCGAGGGATGGAACTCGTCCTCGAACTTGTAGCCCGGGCCGCCGGTGCCGGTGCCCAGCGGGCAGCCGCCCTGGATCATGAAGTCGCCGATCACGCGGTGGAACGACAGGCCGTCGTAGTAGCCGCGGCGCGCCAGGTTGACGAAGCTGGCCACCGTCACCGGGGTCTTGTCGTCGTGCAGGCGCAGGCGGATCGGGCCGCGGTTGGTGGTGATGGTGGCGGTGATGGCCATGGGGATTCCTCGCAGTGGGGCGTGCGGTGGCACGAAAAGCGGGAAGGATAGCCGATGGGCTGCGGGGAGGCGGCCTTTGCCGGCCCCTGGGGCAGGATCATCGCGGCCGGAGGCCGCTCCCGCACGGCTTGCCGCAACCCCTGTGGGAGCGGCCCCCGGCCGCGATGCCCGCACCAGCCGCAGCCACCCCGCGCGCCCTCAGGGCAGATCGAGCGCCGCCCGCTCCAGCACCCCCGCCCCGCGCGGACGCGCATCCGGCGTCGGCAGCTCCCGCGGCCAGGGCCGGCCTTCGTACAGGTGCGCCCACAGCCGGTCCAGCGCCGCGTAACCGTAGGGCAGCAGCGGCACGTGCCGCTCGCCGAAGCCCGGCAGCGGCAGGAAGGCGTCGAAGTGCTGCGCGTGCGGCACCTTCCAGTACAGCGGCGCGCGCCCCTGCCGCCGCAGCCAGGCCACGTAGGGCTCGGAGGTGAACGCGGTCGGCAGCAGGCCGTCGTCGGCGCCGTGCAGCACCCACAGCGGCAGGTCCTTGCGCGGCAGCCGTGCCGCGGTGGCCTCGACCGCGGCGCGCAGCGCGCGCGCTTCGGCGCCATCGCCCTCCCACAGCGCGCGCAGGCACAGCGCGCCGGGCAGCGTGGGATCGGGCGAGAGGTCGGTGCCGCCGTACAGGCCGATGCCGTTGCCCGGCGGGATGCCCGAGCCGTCCGCCCACCACGCCGCGCGCGTCAGCGGATCGGCCACGCCGGGCACGCCGCCCGGCCCCATCGCCGCGTAGCGGAAGCCGCAGGGCATGTCCGCCGCGCCGCGGCGCAGGTAGGCCGAGGCGTAGCCGGCGGCGATCGCGCGCCACAGGTCGAACGCGGTGGTGGTGGCCGCCACCTGCATCGCCGCGTCGGTCCAGCCGTGGGCGCGCAGGCGCTCGTAGGCCTGCGCGGCCTGCTGCGCCGGCGTGTCGCCGCCGAGCAGGCCGCGCGCGTGCAGGCCGGCGCAGCGCAGCGGCCAGAACTGCGTGCCCGGCGCACGCGCGAACGGCGTCGCGTCGAAGCGCGCGTCGCTCAGCGCGCAGGGCAGGAACAGCGCGGCCTCGGTGGCGTAGTCGTACAGCGCGCGGCCCTGCCCCGGCACGCGCACGTTCGGCTCCAGCGCCACCACGCCGGCGAGCAGGTTGTCGTCGTCCCATCCGGCCGCCTGCAATACCGCGCCGCCGCCGTTGGACAGGCCGGTGGCGAGGATGCGCGTGTTCTGCGGCGTGAACGGCGCGAGCTGCGGGTAGGCGCGATCGAGCATGGCCAGGCCGAAGCGCGCCGCCTGCAGCACGTGGCGGCCCCAGTCGGCCTCCGGGTTGTCGCCCGAGTGGGCGTGCTTCACCGCGATGCCGGCGTCGCGCGACGCGGGCGGCGGCTCGAATTCCAGCGCGGCCTCACCGCGGCGCGCGCGCGCGCCGTCCAGCGCCGCGCCGCTGTCGTCGGCATAGTCGAAATAGCCCGCGCCGGTGCCCTTGTCGGTGTAGGCCACCGCGCAGCCCTTCGGCAGGCCCCAGGCGCCGGCCAGCGCGATCGCACCGTAGATGCCGCGCGAACCGGACGAGGCGGCCACCACCAGGCAGCGCCTCGCGGTGTCGAAGCCGTCGGGCAGTTGCAGCAGCACGCGGTGCGGCGCGTGTGCGCCGGGTATCCAGGCGAAGGCCTGGTATTCGCGCCCCGGCACGTCGGGCGCGCCGCCGTAGACGCGGCCGTAGCCGCCCAGCGGCCCCAGGTCGGCGATGCCCTTCCAGCTGGCCTGGATCGCGCGGCGGCGCAGCTCCGCCGGGGTGGGATGCAGCGGGTCGGCGAACGGCGCGGGCAGGCCCGCCAGCCCGGCCAGGCCGAGCCCGGCGCTGAGCAGGTCGTCGCCATGGCGATGCTCGGTGACCCTCACCTCGCCGCGGATGAATTCCGGAGTGGACATGCTGCGCTCCCTGGCCGCCGGCTGCGCCGCGCACGCGGCGAGCAGGGCCGCCGCGGCCGGCAGGATCATGCGATGGACGGGGACTCCCATCCCGCCACCGTAGCAGGCGGCCCCGCGCGCGCCATCGTACGAAAGTCCAGGCACGGATGCCGTCGGCCGTCTCGACGCGCCCGTGGGGCCACGCTAACGTGCGTTCGATGACCTCGCTGCTGATCGCCGACGACCACCCGCTGTTCCGCGCCGCGCTGCGCCAGGCCGCGGCGGAGGCCGTGCCGGGCAGCCGCCTCGCCGAGGCCGGCACGCTGCCCGAGGCGCTGGCCGCGCTGCAGGCCGAGCCGGACACCGACCTCGCCCTGCTCGACCTCGGCATGCCCGGCAGCCATGGCCTGTCCGGGCTGGCCGCGCTGCGCGGGCAGTTCCCCGCGGTGGCGGTGCTGGTGGTGTCCGCGCACGACGAGCCGCGCACCGTGCGCCGCGTGCTCGACCACGGCGCCGCCGGCTTCATCCCCAAGAGCGCGAGCCCGGCCGAGATCGGCGCGGCGATCCGTACCGTGCTGGACTGCGGCACCTGGCTGCCGCCCGCGCTGGCGCGGCAGGTCGAGGCCTTGCCCGCCGATCCCGGCGACCTCGACCTCGCCGCGCGCCTGACCCGCCTCACCGAGCAGCAGTACCGCGTGCTGGCCCTGCTCGGCGAGGGCCTGCTCAACAAGCAGATCGCCGACCGCCTGGGCATCCAGGAGCGCACGGTGAAGGCCCACGTCACCGTGATCTTCGAGAAGCTCGGCGTGCGCAACCGCACCCAGGCGGGGGTGCTGCTGAAGTCGCTGGACCTCGACGCATCGGCGCACCTGGCCTGAACGCGCCGGGCCGGGCGCGGCTTCAGGCCGGCCGCGTTTCGCCCGCGCCGGCCATCGCCCGCTGCAACACCTGCCGCAGCGCCAGCGGCTTGAGCGGCTTGTAGAGCACCACCGCGCCGGCGTCGAGCAGGCGCTGGCGCAGCTCGCCGTCGCGGTCGGCGGTGAGCACCACCGTGGGCACGCCGGGATGGCTCGCGCGCAGTTGCTCCCATGCGTCCAGCCCGGTGCAGCCGCCGTCGAGGTGGTAGTCGAGGATGTTGAGGTCCGGCCGCCACGGCGCCGCCAGCGCCTGCGCCATGTCGCGCGCCGCGTGTACCTGCCAGCCCCAGTCGGCCAGCAGCGTGGCCAGCGCGGCGAGCGCGGCGGGCTCGTTGTCGAGCACCAATGCGCGCCCCGCGGGCAGGGGCTGGAGCCGCGACGCCGGGTGCGCCGGCGGCGCGGGCGCCACGGCCGGCCGCGCGGACGGCACGTCGAGATGGAACACGCTGCCGCGCCCCGGCCAGGAACGCAGCCCCAGCGGATGGCCGAGCAGGCGCGCCATGCGCTGCGCGATCGACAGGCCCAGCCCCAGGCCCTGCCCGCCCGCCGCGCTGCCGCGGCGGAATTCCTCGAACACCAGCCGCTGCTCGTCCGGCGCGATGCCGGGACCGGTGTCCCACACCTCCACGCGCAGCGCGCCGCCGCGGCGACGCACGCCGAGCAGCACGCGGCCGCGTTCGGCGTAGCGCAGCGCGTTGGAGAGGAAGTTCTGCAGCACGCGGCGCAAGAGCTGCGGATCGGAACGCACCCACGCGCGGCTGCCGACCACGCGCAGGCGCACGCCGCGGTCCTCGGCCAGCGCGCGGAACTCGGCGGCGAGCGGGTCGAGCACCTCGGCCAGCGGGAAGTCGCGCGGCTGCGGGTGCAGCCGGCCGCCTTCCAGCCGCGCCATGTCGAGCAGGCCGGCGAGCAGACCCTCGGTGGCCGCCAGCGCGCCGTTGAGGTGGCGCGCGGTGGCGGCGTCGGCGCCGTGCGCGGCCAGCGTGTGCGCGAACAGCTGCGCCGCGTGCAGCGGCTGCATCAGGTCGTGGCTGACCGCGGCGAGGAAGCGGCTCTTGGCCTCGTTGGCGCGCTGCGCCGCGAGGGTGGCCTCGGCCAGCGCGCGGGTGCGCTCGGCCACGCGCTGCTCCAGCGTCTCGTTGGACGCCTTCAGCGCCTGCTCGGCCTGGCGGAACGCGGTGACGTCGGTGAAGGTGGCGACGAAGCCGCCGCCGGGCATCGGGTTGCCGCGGATCTCCACGATGGTGCCGTCGGGGAAGCGCCGCTCGGACAGGTGGCGCGTGCCCGCGCGCATGTGCGCCAGCCGGCGCTGCACGCGCGGCTCGATCTCGCCCGGGCCGATCAGCCCCTGCGCGATGATGTGGCGGGTCAGATCGGCCACCGGCCGGCCCACCTGCAACAGTTGCGGCGGATAGGCGAACAGGTCGGCGTAGCGCTGGTTCCACGCCACCAGGCGCAGCTCGGCGTCCACCACGCAGATGCCCTGGCTCATGTTCTCCAGCGCCGCCTCCAGCACGCGCTGGTTGAAGCGCAGGTCCTGCGCCGCCTCGCCGACGATCGCCGCCACCGTGTCGAGCTGCTCGCGGCCCTGCCGCTGCACCACCTCCAGCAGCAGCCGCGCGGAGGCGGCGCCGATCACCGCGGCCAGCTCGTGCTCCACCTCGGCCACGCGCTCGCGCGCGGCCACGCCGTGCATCGGCGCGGCGGCGAACAGGTGCGCCACCCGCTCGGGCGGCAGGAAGCGCGCGGCCAGCGCGTGCAGCTCGGCCACGCCGACGTCGCCCACGCCCGCCTCGCGCGCGCCGCGGCCGAAGCGCGAGTCGGCCACCGCCAGCATCGCCGCCACGTTGGCGGCCAGGCCCAGCGCCACCGCGCGGCCGAGCTGGCTCCAGTCGCCCAGGCCGAGCAGGTCGTCCGGCGCCAGCCAGCCGATGCCCCACGGCCCGGCGTGCAGCCAGGCCGGCGCCTGCGGCCAGACCGTGGGCAGCAGCACGTACAGCCACACCAGCGTGCCCGCCGCCAGGCCGGCGGCCACCGCGCGCGGGCCCAGCTGCGGCCGGTACACCGCCGCCAGCAGCGCGGGCGCCAGGCCGGCCAGCGCGGAGAAGGAGATGCCGCCGATGTCGGCCAGCGCGTCGTTGCGCGCCAGCACGCGGCTGTAGGCCCAGGCCAGCAGGATCACCGCGAGGATCGCCGCGCGGCGCTGGTTGAGCACCACGCCGCGCAGGTCGCCCTCCGCGCCGCGGCCCCAGCCGGCACGCACGCGCAGCGGCGAGATGAAGTGGTTGACCACCATCAGGCTGAGCGCCAGCGTGGCCACCACCACCATGCTGGTGGCGGCGCTGAGGCCGCCGAGGAAGGCGACCAGCGCCAGCCCGTGCTGCTCGCGCGCCAGCGGCAGCGCCAGCACGTAGAGATCGGAGGGCACGCCCACCGGCGCCAGCCAGGCATCGCCCAGCCGCGCCAGCGGCAGGATCGGCAGCGAGATCAGCAGCATGTACAGCGGGAACAGCCAGCGCGCGGTGCGCACGTGCCTGCTGTCGCGGCACTCCACCATGCCGGCGTGGAACTGGTGCGGCAGCACGAACATCGCCAGCGCGCCGAGCAGGATCAGCGCGGGGAAGCCGCCGGCGTCGTGCGGCGGCGGCGTACCGATCGCCGCGCCGGCCGGCGGCGGCGCGAACAGCAGCGTGCCCAGCGCCAGCATCGCGCCCAGCTTGAACAGCGACTCGAACGCCATCGCCAGCACCAGCCCGCGGTTGTGCGCCATCGCCGAGGCGCGGCGGGTGCCAAACAGCATGGCGAACAGCGCCATCAGCAGCGCCACGTAGAGCGCGCTGTCCTGCCACGGCGCCGCCTCGGCCAGCTCGCCGTGGCGCAGCATGGCGTAGCTCATCGCCACCGCCTTCAGATGCAGGGCGATGTACGGCACCATGCCGATCACCATCACCGCGGTGGCCAGCGCGGCGAGCCCCGCGTGGCGGCCGAGCCGTACCGCGATCAGGTCGGCCAGGGAACCGGCGTTGTACTCGCGCGCCAGTTCCACCAGCCGGCGCAGCACGCCCACCGCGAGCAGGTACATCAGGATCGCGCCGACGAAGGTGGGCGGCAGCCACCAGCCCGAGCGGCTGGCCTGGGTCACCGTGCCGTAGAAGGTCCACGAGGTGCAGTGGATCGCCAGCGAAAGCGCGTAGACGATCGCCCAGCGCCGCTCCAGCACGTGCGGCCGGCGCTCGCCGTACAGCGCCACGCCGAACAGCAGGCCGAGCCAGCAGGCGGCGGCGAGGGCGATCAGGCCGGTGCTCAGCATCGGGCTGCCTCGCGCCGGGGATGGGGACGCAAGTGTGGAGGAGGCTGGGGGAGCGGCCTCCGGCCGCGATCGAGGTGTTCACCCTGACTGAAAGGATTCTTTCGCATGAGAAGCGGCAGCTCCTTCCACGCTTTCGCGGGCCCCGGCCCCTCACCCCGACCCTCTCCCCGGAGGGGAGAGGGAGCAAGGCGCGGCACTCCCGAAACTCCACGCTCCACTTCCCGCTTTTCGCTCGCGCAGCGGGCGTGAGAAGTGCGCGCGGGAAGCGCGCCGCTCTTCGGGGCCTCTATGGCGCGGCGGGCGGGCGGCGGATCAGCCCGCAGGGCGGAACCCCGCCGGAGGCGGGCCGGACCATCGCAATGCCGGGAAAAGCGAATGCGCCGAGCGCAAGGCGACAATCGAGTCACGTCGCCCCGGGCCCCGGCCTCGGATCGAGTCCGGGACGGGCTCTGCGCCGGGGCGACAGGAGTGGGAGAGTGTCGCAAGCATGGCCCCTCACCCCGGCCCTCTCCCCGCAGGGGAGAGGGAGAAGGGCGGGGGTTCAGCGGGTCGCCGGCAGGCCGAGCGCGTGCAGCGCCGCGAGCAGCCAGCGCAGCTGCACGCCCTGGCGCGTGTCGTAGTCGGCTCCCGAATAGCCCCACCAGTCCCAGCATGCCTGCGGATTCAAGGGCGCCAGGCTGGCGCGCGTCTGCGGGTAGATTACCGCCACGCCGTAGGCGTCGGCCCAGCGGTTGAAGCCGGCGTCCTTCACGAACGCCTCGCCCACCGCGTCGGCGTTCTGCTTGCAGCCGTGCAGCGCCACCAGCACGCCGCAGCGCTTGCCGGCCAGGCAGTCCGGCGGCAGGTAGACGTAGCCTTCCGCCGCCAGGAACGCATCCTTGCCGTCCGGGCGCAGCGCATCCTGGTCGAACCTGCGCAGCTCGCCACGCGGCGCGGCGCCGGCGGCGTGCGGCGGCCGGCCGTACAGCTCGGCGAAGATCGCCCCGGCCGCGTCGAAGCCGCAGTGGCCGAGGTACGGCGACACCGACTTGTCGCAGTCGTCGCCCTGCCCCGCCACCGGCAGGTTGTGCGCGAAGGCGCGGCCGCCATCGTCGTGCACTTGCAGTCCTGTCAGCCCCGGCACGGTGTCGCGCAACTGCGTGTAGAAACGCGCGCCGGCCTCCGCCACCGCGGGCGCGACCAGCGCGTCGTCCTTGCCGTGCAGCAGGTAGACCTTCGCGCGGGCGAGCGCGGCCAGCGGGCCGTTGCGCCCGTCCGCCGCGCGCTGCCTCGCCGCGGCGACCAGCGCGTCGACGTCCGGCGCCGGCGTGCCCTTCATGCAGCTGCCGAGCGCCGCCTGCAGGCTGCCGCCCGCGCAGCCATACGGACCGCCCGCGACGATGGCCGCGCCGTGGAACACGTCCGGGTAGGCGATCTGCGCCTGCGTGGCCATGTACGCGCCGGAGGACAGCCCGGCCACCGCCACCCGCGCCGGGTCCACGCGCAGCTTCGGCAGCGGCGGCGCGTCCTCGGCCGCCGCCATGCCGGCGCACAGGGCCAGGCCGAGGGCGAGCGCGCGGAGAAGAGGGATGCTGCGCATGTGCGGGTCCTCCGTTCGAAGCCGCCGTGGTGGAAGCCGTCGGGGCGCCGCGACGCGCGACGCCCCGCTTGCCGGTCAGAAGTTGTACCGCGCGCTGACGTACCAGTTGCGCGGCATGCCGTAGTACGCCGTGCGGATGTTGCCCACGCTGGAGAACTCCTGGCCGTCGGTCTTGTACACCTTGTCGGTGAGGTTGCGCACGCCCGCGCGCAGCTGCCAGTGGCCGTCGGCGGAGTCGTAGATGCCGAACAGGCCGACCAGGCTGTACGCCTTCTGGCTTAGCGCGGGGTAGTTGTCCACGCTGAGCCAGGTCTCGGTGCGGTAGGACCAGTCGCCGCCGAAGGTGAGCGCGCTGCCGTCGCCCAGGGCGAAGGTCTGCGTGGCGGCCAGCCGCGCGGTCCATTTCGGCGAGAACGGCACGTGGTCGTGCAGGTGCGGGTTGTACTGCGGGTCGTTGGGGTCGAGGCGGTGGTCGTCGAACTTGTCGTAGCGCGCGTCGAGGTAGCCCACCTGCGCCGACAGCCGCGTGCCCTGGCCCAGCACGGCCGCGCCCTCGAACTCCAGGCCGTCCATCTTCAGCTTGGCCGCGTTGATCACCGGGAAGGCGAAGGTCGGGGTGATCGAGCCGGGGTTCTGGATCTCCGAGACGCGCGCCTGGAAGTCCTTGTAGTCGCTGTGGAAGGCGGCCAGGTTGGCTTGCAGGCGGTTGTCCTGCGAGCGCCACTTCAGGCCCAGCTCGTAGGTCCACACGTACTCGGGCGCGAACTCGGGGTTCTTCGCCTCGTTCGGGTCGTTGGCGCGGCCGTTGAAGCCGCCGGACTTGAAGCCGCGGCTGGCCGAGACGTAGACCATGGTCTGCGGGTCGAGCTGCTTCTGCAGGCTGACCGTGGGCGTCCAGGCGTCCCAGCGCTTGCCCTTGTCGAAGGCCACGGTCTGGTCGAGCGAGGCGAACGGCGCGCCCCAGAAGGTGCTGGTGGTGCGGTAGTAGTCCTTCTTGTCGCTGCTGTAGCGCACGCCCGCGGCCAGCGTCCAGCTCGGCGAGAACTCCCAGTTGAGGTGGGCGAAGCCGGCGTAGCTGGTGGTGGTGAGGTCGTCGTCGATGGTGCGCAGGAAGGTGATCGGCGTGCCGGCCAGCGCGAACAGGTCGTCGGCGTAGGCCTCCTGGTGCGAGGGCACCGTCTCGCGCAGGTAGTACAGGCCGTACACCGCCTGCAGGTTGCTGCCGTTGTCGTACTGCAGCTGCAGCTCCTGGCTGGTCTGCTTCTGGTGGAAGTCCACCAGCACGTCGCCGAGCTGGTACTGCGAGGCATCGATGTCGATGTAGGAGTCGCTGTCGAGCTTGCGCACCGCGCTGATGCTCTTGAGCGTCCAGCGCTCGCCCAGCTTCCAGCTCAGGTTCAGCGCCGCGCCCTCGTGGCGCAGCTTCTGGCCCTGGCCGGGGTCGAAGGAGGTGCGCGTGCGGAAGTCGTACTTCCTGTCGAGGTCCGGCTGGTACAGCACCACCGGGCCGAGCACCAGGTCGGTCTGGATCAGCGGCGAGACCGGCTGGCCCAGGGTGAGCCCGGTGTCCTGCCTGGTGTAGTCCAGGGTCAGCGTGCCGTCGAAGGTCTCCGACGGGTGGTAGCGCAGCTTGCCGCGCACCGACTTGCCGTTCTCGTCGTTGTACCTG
>Ga0164243_10009520_pt1 | contig 14132 bp, 12 predicted proteins | sample OricompcompostOP_FD_108781 | JGI IMG/M metagenome (GOLD analysis project Ga0164243, IMG submission 108781) | Organic Plus compost microbial communities from Emeryville, California, USA - Original compost - Organic plus compost (OP) | ecosystem: Engineered > Solid waste > Mixed feedstock >... | reverse complement strand
TCGGGCTTGTTCCTGCCGGTGAAGCAATATTCCGGCAACGATCTTTGGATGCTGCGCGGTTTGCCGGTGATGTTCTATTATCTGCTGCTCGCCGCGACGGTCGCCGCCTTCATCGCGTGCCGCATGCTGCTCAAGAGCCGCATCGGTTATTTCTGGCTGGCGATCCGCGAGGACGAACAGGCCGCCCGTGCGGCCGGCATCGACACCTTCCGCTACAAGATGATCGCGGTGGTGATCTCGGCCGGCATGACCGCCTTCGCCGGTGTCGTCTATGCCTTCTATTACAACAATCTGTTTCCCGAGCAGGTCTTCCATATTTCGCGCTCGATCGAGATCATCCTGGCGCCGATCGTGGGCGGTGTCGGCACCTTGTTCGGTCCGGTGCTGGGCGCCTTCATCCTGACGGGGCTTGCCGAGCTGCTGACCGGCGCGCTCGCTGTGATCGGCGTCGACATTCCCGGCGCGAAACAGGTCTTCTACGGCATTTGCCTTTTGTTCGTGATCGTGGCGCTGCCCGACGGCGTGTGGCCGTGGCTCGCCCGGCGCCTGAAGCTGACGGAGCGCCGCGAATGACCGCGCTCCTCACCGTCGACAGCATCAGCAAGCGCTTCCGCGGCCTCCTTGCCGTGGACAAATTGTCTTTCGAAGTGCCGGAGGGCCGCATCTACGCGGTCATCGGCCCGAACGGCGCCGGCAAGACGACCTTGTTCAACATGATTGCCGGCGTTTATGCGCCCGACAACGGCAGCATCACGTTCGATGGCCAACGCATCGACGGCCTGTCGCCGGACAAGGTCAGCCGGCGCGGCGTCGGCCGTACCTTCCAGATCGTGCGTCCGTTCCCGGCGCTGTCCGTCGAAGACAACGTTATCGTCGGCGCGCTGCAGCGCCGGCATCAGGTCAAGGATGCGCAGGCGCATGCGCGCGACGTGTTGCGCCGCCTCGATCTCTACGACAAGCGCGGCCAGCGCGCCTCGGCGCTGACCTTGCCGGACCGCAAGCGGCTGGAAGTCGCGCGCGCGCTCGCCACCGATCCGAAGCTGCTGCTGCTCGACGAGGTGATGGCGGGTTTGAGGCCCACCGAGACCGATCGGATGGTGTCGATCCTCAAGGAGCTCAACCGCGAGACCGGCATCACCATTCTGTTGATCGAGCACGTCATGCGCGCGGTGATGGCGCTCGCGGCGCGCATCCTGGTGATGCATCACGGCGCGCCGATCGCCGAAGGCCTGCCGGCGGAAGTGGTGCGCGATCCGGCGGTGATCCACTCCTATCTCGGCGCGGAGGACTTGTGATGCTCTCGCGCCGATCCATCCTCCGTTCATTCCCGCGTAAGCGGGAATCCAGTCCTTACCTTTTGGCCTTAAGCGCTGGGTCCCCGCTTCCGCGGGGACGAGCGGGAAAGGCTCTGCGATGCTGAAGATCGAAAACCTCGACGTCTTCCATGGCGACGCGCAGGCGCTCGATGACGTCTCGCTCGACATTCCCGAGCGAGCGATCGTCGCCATCGTCGGCGCCAATGGCGCCGGCAAGACCTCGCTGATCCGCACCATCGCCGGCATGCATCGGCCGGCGCGCGGCAAGATCCTTTATCGCGGCCAGGATATCGCGGGCTGGCCGAGCCATAAGGTCTGCGACCTCGGCATCGGGCAGGTCGCCGAGGGGCGTCAGGTGTTTCCGACCCTGTCGGTCGCCGAGAACCTCGCGATGGGGGCGATGCTGCCGCGGGCCCGCGCGCAGCGCGACCGCAACCTCGACAAGGTCTACGCGATGTTTCCGGTGCTGACCGAGCGCCGCAACCAGGCCGCCGGCACCTTGTCGGGTGGCGAGCAGCAGATGCTCGCCATCGGCCGCTGCCTGATGGGCGCGCCGGACCTGATCATGTTCGACGAGCCCTCGCTCGGCCTAGCGCCGGCGATCGTGCACAACGTGCTGAAGATCGTGCAGACCCTGAACGGCGAGGGGATGACCTGCGTGCTGGTCGAGCAGAACGTGGCCGTGTCGCTCAAACTGGCGAGCCACGCTTACGTGCTGGAAAACGGCCGCATCACGCTGTCGGGCTCGGGCGAGGCCCTGCTCGGCGACGATAGGGTGCGGCAGGCCTATTTGGGGCTGTAGGAGCCGCCGAAGCCGCGCTTACGGCGCATCAGGAAGTCGAGGGCGGCGACCCGAGCGCTCAGCGGGCAGTCCGGGAAGCTGGCGCGCAGGAGGCGCAGCGCCTCGGCGTCGCTGGCAGGCGAGTACTGCATGACCAGCGCCGCCATATGTTCGGGATCTGACGCGAAAGACGCTGAATACCGGTCGGAGGTGAAGGCGGCGCCCATGTCTCAATTCCTCTGCGATGGTCTCACCGCAGTCTGAAGAGTCCCCGGCACCCTCAGTGTGCTGCGTACGCGTTAGCAAACCGTTAATCAAAACCGACAGCTCTGATCCGGCTCAAAGCAAGTGCTCAATACGCAAAACGGCCGGTGGTTCCCTACCACCGGCCGTCTTTTTGTAGGTGATTCGCCGAATCTGGCGGAAATTACTTGAGCGGCGGGCCGATCTTGACGGTCAGCTTGCCGACCTTCTCGATTTCGCACTCCAGCGTGTCGCCGGCCACGGTGGCCGCGACCCCGGCGGGGGTACCGGTCATGATGATGTCGCCGGCGGCCAGCTCCACGATCTCCGAAAGGTTGGAGATGATTTCCGGCACGTTCCAGATGAGCTGGTTGAGGTCGCCGTCCTGACGGACCTCGCCGTTGCACTTCAGCACGATCTTGCCGCTGGTCAGGTAGCCGGTCTCGCTCACCGGCTTGATCGGGCCGCAGGGCGCCGAGAAGTCGAAGGCCTTGCCGACTTCCCACGGACGCTTCAGGTCGCGCGAGGCGATCTGCAGGTCGCGGCGGGTGAGGTCGATACCGACGCAGTAGCCGTAGATCGTGTCATTGGCCTTGGCGACGGGGATGTTGCGGCCGCCGCTCTTGAGGCAGACCACGAGTTCGACTTCGTGGTGCATGTCCTTGGTCAGCGACGGATACGGCACGGTAGCGCCATCGGGCACGACTGCGTCGGCCGGCTTGGCGAAATAGAACGGCGGCAGACGCTCGTCCTGGCCCATCTCGCGGATGTGCTCGACATAGTTGCGGCCGACGCACCAGATGCGGCGGACAGGAAATTGCTTATCCGTCCCGGCGACGGCGATGGCCGCTTGCGGCGGCGGCGTAATGACGTAGCGGCTGGCGTCGGTCATGTGAAATAGGCCATTGTTTTCGTTGATGAAAAGCCCGGTGTGGATGGCCGGGCCGGTAAGGCGCGCTGTGGGTAACAGCCGGATGCAGGGCCGTCAACGGCCTCGCGGACGACGGTGGCCGCGTAGGGTAGAACAGTAATAAAATACTCTTGTTGGTTGCAATTTACGCTGCGACACTGGCGATCGTGCAGGCTGGTTATCGACGGGTCCGTACGATGTTTACGAGTCTCCTGGCGCCGCAATTGCTCGCGCTTTACGCCTTGGTCGGGTCGGCTGGTTACGTGCATTTCCGTGGTCGCGAGAAGCTGCGGCTCGGCCGCCAGATCGTCGATCACTCGACCTTCCTCGCCCCCTACAACGTGTTGATGTACGCCTTCTCCGGCGTGCCCAATAAGCCGGTGTTGCCGGTCGAGACGTTTCCCGAGTTGAAGACCATCAGCGACAACTGGGAGGCGATCCGCGAGGAGGCCGTGCGGCTGTTCGACGAGGGCCGGATCCGCGCCGCCACGGCGAACAACGACTGGGGCTTCTACTCGTTCTTCCGCAGCGGCTGGAAGCGCTTCTATCTGAAATGGTACGACGACCCGCTGCCGTCGGCGCAAGCGCTCTGTCCGCGCACCGTCGCGCTGGTGCAGTCGATCCCCTCGATCAAAGGCGCGATGTTCACCGTGCTGCCGGCCGGCGCGAAGCTCGGCGGCCATCGCGATCCTTTCGCCGGATCGCTGCGCTATCACCTCGGCCTGGTGACGCCCAATTCGGAAGACTGCCGCATCTTCGTCGACGGCATGCAGTGCTCCTATTATGACGGGCAGGGCTTCGTCTTCGACGAGACCTTCATTCACTGGGCCGAAAACAAGACCGACAAGAGCCGCATCATCTTCTTCTGCGATGTCGAGCGGCCGATGAGCAACCGCGTCATGAGCCGCGTCAATCGCTGGGTGAACAAGCACGTCGTGAAGATATCGCAGTCGCCGAACACGGAAGGCGAGAAGGTCGGCGGGCTGAACGTGGCGTTCAGCTATCTCTACGAGCTTCACCACGCCGCGCGGAAGCTGAAGGACTGGAACCGCAGGGTCTACTATGCGCTGAAATACAGCGCGATGGTCGGCGGCTTGGCGCTCATCGTCGTTTCAGCGGTGCGGTGACATAGACCGCTCATTCCCGCGAAAGCGGGAATCCAGCAGGACCTCACAGGATTGAACCTTGTGCCGCGTCCCCGCCTTCGCGGGGACGAGCGGCAGTAAGCGCTCAGCCCGCCGACGACATGGCAATGACCTGGTCGGCCAATTCCTGGTTCTTGAACTGCAGGCGGTAGAACGAGGTGTAGCGGCCGCCGCGGCGCAACAGGTCGTAGTGCTCGCCCGCTTCGACCACCGCGCCGTTCTCGATCACGTAGATGCAGTCTGCATGCGTCACGGTGTGCAGCCGGTGCGCGATCACGATCGACGTGCGTCCTTCGGTCAGGTGCGTGATCGCGTCCTGTACCTGCCGCTCGGATTCCGAATCCAGCGCCGCCGTCGCCTCGTCGAGCAGGATGATCGACGCATTGCGGATCAAGGCGCGGGCGATGGCGATGCGCTGGCGCTGACCGCCCGACAATTGCAGACCGTGCTCGCCGACCGGCGTGTCGTAGCCCTTCGGGAATGACAGGATGAAGTCGTGCGCATAGGCCGCCTTCGCCGCCGCGACGATCTCCTCGTCGGTGGCGTTTTCCTTGCCGAAGGCGATGTTGTCGCGAATGGTGCCGCGGAACAGGAACACGTTCTGCCCGACATAGGCGATGGCGCTGCGCAGCGAGCGGCGCGAGACATCGGCAATGTTCTGCCCGTCGATGGTGATCGTGCCGCTGCCGACTTCGTAGAAGCGCAGCAGCAGATTGAGCGTCGTCGACTTGCCACCGCCGGACGGGCCGACGAGGGCGGTGACCTTGCCGGCTTCGGCGGTCAACGTCAGGCCGCGCAACACCGGCTCGTCGGGCCGGTAGGCGAATGCGACATTGGAGAACTCGATATTGGCGCGGTCGACCTTGAGCGCGGGCTTCTCGTCCTCGCGCGGCTCCGTCTCCGGCGAGTCGATGACGTCGAACAGCTGGCGCACGTTCACCAACTGGCTGTTGAGCTCGATGTTGAGCCGGGCCAGCCGCTTGGCCGGCTGGGTGGCGAGCAGGAAGGCGGTGATGAACGACACCAGCTCGCCCGGCGTGCCGCCGAGCACAATGGTACGATAGCCGCCGTAAACGAGACCGATTGAAACGGCGATCCCGCCGAGCGCCTCCATGATCGGACTGGAGCGGGTGGCAACGCGCGCGAACTTATTCGATTCGTATTCGACGGCCCGGACATTGGCGTCGAAACGCTTGTGCATCTGATCTTCGAGCGTGAACGCCTTGACGACGGAGATCCCTTGGATCGTCTCCTGCATCGTCTCGAGGATGCGCGTGCCGCCGGTGAATTGCGCCTTGGTGATGGCGCGGATCCGGCGGATCATATTGCGCAGCAACAGCATCGCCGGCGGCACGACGACGAAGATGATGAGCGTCAGCTTCGGATCTTGCACCGCCATGACCGTGACCAGGCCGACGACCGTGAAGAAATCGCGGCCGAGCGCGGTGACGAGCTGGTTGAGAACCTGATTGGCGGCATTCGCGCCCATGCTGAGACGCGCGGCGAACTCGGACGAGTGGCGGTCCGCATAGAAGCTGATGCGCTCGCTCAAAAGCTTGTCGAAGAGCTTTCGCTGGTTCTCGGCAATGATGCTGTTGCCGATGCGCGCCAGGATCACCTGGTGGCTGTAATCGGTGATCCCCTTGACCAGGAAGATGATCATGGTGACCGCGCCGAGCCAGACGATCGTCTCGAACCGGCGATCGAGATAGGCCTCGTTGACGAAGTCGCTGATGAGGTAGGCGGGCAGCGCTGTGCAGCCCGCGGCGACGGCCATCAAGGTGAAGGCGATCGCGTATTGCGGCCAGCGCGCGAGGCCCTGCTCGAGCAGCAGCCGCCGGACCATGGCATAGGTGCTGTAGCGCTCGTCAGCGTCGGCTGAAGGCATGGGGTCTTTCATCCACCCTCGCTTGGCGGGCTACTTTGGCCACACTTGGACCATTGCCCAAGCCATAGGCATGCTGCGCCGCGGCAAGCACGCAGGTCTCCTTGCCCCTCCGCCGGGAATTTTTCAAGTCTAAAGCCGTATCAAGCCAAACCGCTCAAAATAACGGTGGATGGCCGCGCCTCGTGTCAGCTCGCGGCGCTTTCGCGCTTTCCGGGCAGGCGCTTTTCCCAGGCAAGCGCGTGCGAGACGATCGTGCCGAGATCCTGGAACTGCGGGTGCCAATCGAGCGTCTTGCGGATGCGTTCGACATTCGCGACCAGCGAGGCCGGATCGCCGGGCCGGCGGCCCCCGATCTCGACCGGAAAATCGTGGCCGCAAGCACGCCGCACCGCCTCGATGACTTCCAGCACCGAGGAGCCGCGGCCGTAACCGCAATTGAAGGTCGCGCTGGAGCCGCCCCGGCGCAGATAGCCGAGCGCTGCGGAGTGCGCCTTTGCCAGATCGCTGACATGGATGTAGTCGCGGATGCAGGTGCCGTCGGGCGTCGGGTAGTCCGTGCCGAACACGGTCATCTTCGCGCGCTTGCCGAGCGCGGTCTCGCAGGCGACCTTGATGACGTGCGTGGCGGCCGGTGTCGATTGCCCGGTGCGGCCCTTGGGGTCCGCGCCGGCGACATTGAAGTAGCGCAGCACGACGAAGCGCAGATCGTGCGCCTTCGACGTGTCGTGCAGCATGATCTCCGACATCAGCTTCGATGTGCCGTAAGGCGATATCGGCACGGTCGGCGAATCCTCGCGCACCGGCGCGTCGGATGCGTTGCCGTAGACGGCTGCGGTGGAAGAGAAGATGAACTTGCCGACGCCGTGCTCGACGGCGGTCTGCAGCAGGTTGCAGGTGTTCATCGTGTTGTTGCGGTAATAGCCGAGCGGATCGCGCACCGAGTCGGGCACGACGATGGAGGCGGCGAAATGGATGATCGCTTCGATCTTGTGCTCGCGCAGCGTCTTGGCGACCAACTCGCGGTCGCCGGTCGAGCCGGCCACGAAGGGCACGCTGGTCGGCAGCAGAAAGCGGAACCCTGTCGAGAGGTTGTCGAGCACGACGACCTGCTCGCCGGAGTCGACGAGTTCATGCACCATATGGCTGCCGATATAACCGGCACCGCCGGTGACCAGGATCGTCATGTTAACGCCCCCTTGCTAATGTGCGCACACTCTTAGCGGTTTCGCGCGAAAGAGTGGTTAGACTCCAGCGTTAATGTGCGTTGCTCCGCCTGCCATCGTTAATAAATCGTTATGGCGGACTTCGGGCGGTAACGATATATGTCGGTTCCGCGAGCCCTCATGTCCGACGTTCTTTTCATCAAGACATCCTCCCTCGGGGATGTGATCCATCACATGCCCGCCCTGACCGATGCCCGGCGTGCTTTGCCGACGGCTCGTTTCACCTGGCTGGTCGAGGAAGCTTACGCGCCATTGGTCAGACTCCATCCGGCGGTCGACGACGTGGTGAGTGTGGCGTGGCGGCGCTGGCGCAAATCGTGGCTTGCCGGTCCGACACTGTCCGAAATCCGCACGAACATCTGCGCGATGCGCGCCCATCGGTACGATCTCGTTATCGACACGCAAGGTCTCGCGCGCACCGGCGTGATCGCGCGTCTCGCGCACGGGCGCCGTCACGGCTACGATCGCCAGAGCATTCGCGAGCCGCTCGCCTCGATGTTTTACGACGTGCGTCATCGCGTCAGCCGCGAGCAGCACGCCGTCGACCGCAACCGCATCCTCACCGGTCTCGCGCTCGGCTACACGCCGCAGGGCGTGCCGGACTTCGGGCTCGACCGTGCGCGCTTCCGTCAGGCCGGCGCGCGTTACGCCGTATTCCTCCACGCGACGGCCCGTCCGGAGAAGCAGTGGTCGGCGGAAAACTGGGTCGCGCTCGGCAAGGCGCTCGCGGGGCGAGGGCTCGACTTCGTGTTGCCCTGGGGCACGGACGAAGAGCGCGTGCGCAGTGAGCAGATCGCGGCGCGGCTCGATCGCGCGCGGGTGCCGCCGCGGGCGCCGCTCGACGAGGTTGCGAAACTGATCGCGGGGGCGGATCTTGTCGTCGGCGTCGATACCGGGCTTTTGCATCTTGCCGCCGCGTTCGGTGTGCCGCTGGTGGCGATCTTCCTCGGCAGCGAGCCGAAGCTCACCGCGCCGGTCGGCAGCGGACCGCTCAAAGTACTAGGCGCCTATGGCGTGCCGCCGTCGGCAGAAGCGGTCGAAGAGGCCGCCATGACGATCATATCCAGAGGGTAGGGCCCATGAAGGCGACAAGACTTGAAGCGTTCAGCGACGGCGTACTCGCGATCATCATCACCATCATGGTGCTGGAGCTGAAGGTCCCGCACGGGGAGGATCTCGCGGCACTGCAGCCTCTGCTACCGGCGTTCCTAAGCTACGTGCTGAGCTTCGTTTATGTCGGCATCTACTGGAACAATCATCATCACATGATGAGCATCTGCCGCCGCGTCACCGGCGGCGTGCTCTGGGCCAATCTGCATCTGTTGTTCTGGCTGTCGCTGTTGCCCTTCGCCACCGGCTGGATGGGCGAAAATCATTTCGACAAGTTGCCGACGGCAATCTACGGCGTCGTGCTGCTGATGGCGGCGATCGCGTATTCGATTCTGACCTGGACAATCATCCGTGAGGAGGGGAAGGATTCGCTGCTGCACAAGGCGGTTGGCAGCGACGTTAAAGGCACGATCTCCGCCTTGGCCTATGCGATCGCCATTCCTCTGGCGTTCTATCTTCCGTCCGTCGCCCAGGCGATCTACGTGTGCGTGGCGTTGACGTGGCTGGTGCCCGACCGCCGTATCGAGCGCGTGCTGCCGCAGAAGTGATCCATCATCCTGAGGTGGCCGCCGTAGGCGGCCCTCGAAGGATAGCGGACATAAGCTTGCAAGCCGCCATCCTTCGAGGCTCGCTACGCTCGCACCTCGGGATGACGGCTACGCGGCGCCGGCGCGCAGCAAATCGTGCACGTGAATGATGCCGACCGGGCAGCCGTCTTCCACCGCGAACAGGGCCGTCACCTTGGTGGAGTTGAGCAGCTCCAGCGTCTCGCTGATGAGCTGATCCGGATGCACGCTCTTCGGCTTGTGCGTCATCACGTCGTCGACCTTGGCGTCCAGCAGGTCGTTGCGCATGTGCCGGCGCAAGTCGCCGTCGGTGATGATGCCGACCAGTTTGCCGGCGGCGTCGGTGATGCCGACGCAACCGAGGCCCTTGGTGGTCATGACGATGATGGCGTTCGACATGCGCGTGCCGAGCGGCGCCAGCGGCACGGCGTCGCCCGCATGCATGAAGTCGCGCACGGTCTTGAGCAGCGCGCCGAGCTTGCCGCCCGGATGCAAGAGACCGAAGTCGACGGCGGTGAAGCCGTGGCTCTCGAGCAGCGCGATGGCGAGCGCGTCGCCGAGCGCGAGCTGCATCAGCGCCGAGGTGGTCGGCGCCAGATTGTGCGGACAGGCTTCGCGCGCTTGCGGCAGCGACAGCGTGACGTCGGCGTTCTTGGCCAAGGTGCTTTCCGCATTGGCCGTCATCGCGATCAACGCGATGTTGTGGCGCCGCGAATAGTCGGTGATGTTCTTCAGTTCGGCGGTCTCGCCCGACCAGGACAGCGCGATGATCACATCATTGGCGCCGACCATGCCGAGATCGCCGTGGCCGGCTTCCGCCGGATGCACGAAGAAGGCCGGCGTGCCGGTCGAGGCGAGCGTCGACGCGATCTTGCGGCCGACATGGCCGGATTTGCCCATGCCGGTGACGATCACGCGGCCCTGCGCCGAACGGATCAGTTCGACAGCCGCCGCAAACGGGGCGCCGAGACCGTTCCGTAACGCCGACGTCAACGCATCGATGCCACTGCCTTCTGCTTCCAGCGTCCGCAAAGCGGACTCGATCGCGGCATCGGCGCGTTCGTGGCTGGTGTCGGCGGGCTTCAGCTTTCCCATACCCATTACAGTTCCAATCGACTTGAGACGCTTGATAGCACGCTTGGCGCATCGCGTCAGGTTTGGCCCGCGGGCCTGTTAATTCTTCCGGCTACCGCCGGCTTGTGCGAGCGTTTGGCGCACGGCGGCGAGCACCGTATCGACCGCGACATCGGCGGTGCGGCGATGGCTGACCGCGTCGTTGCCTTCGAGCCGCGCGCGTTGGCGTGCGAGTTGGTCGCCCGGCGGCTCCAAGATGGCGGACACCGGGTTGAGCGGTTTCCAGTGCCATGGGCTGGTCGGCCCGAAGATCGCCACGGTCGGCGTGCCGATCGCCGCGGATACGTGCATCAGGCCGGAATCGTTGGTGACGGAGACGTCGGCGGCGGCGAGGGCGAGGATGGCATTGCGCAGATCGTTGCTGGTGAGGTCGCGCACGCGGGGACCGCCGGCCGCCGCGATCGCTTGCGCGATGGCGGTCTCGCCGGGGCCGCCCAGCACCCAGACCGAGCCGCCGTCCTCGGCGAGCGCTTTGGCCAGCGCGGCATAGTGCTCGGGCGGCCAGGCTTTGCCGGCGCCCACGGCCCCGGGGGAAAGCGTGACGATGGGCCGGGCCGCGCCGGCGAGGCCCCGGGCCGTCAGCCAGGCCTGGAGCTCGTCCGCCGGGACTTTCAGCTCCGGCAGGGGCCAGTCCGGCGGCAAAGCGGCGCCCTTCGGTAGGGCCAGCGCGCCCATCTGGTCGATCATGCGCGGCAGCTTCTTCTCGCCCCGCCGCAGGTCGTTCAGGAGGCCGATGCGGACCTCGCCCCAGAAACCGGTGCGCCGGGCAACGCCGGCCAGGAAGGGAGCCAGCGCCGCTTTCCACTTGCGCGACATCACCAGGGCCTGGCCGTAGCCGCCCTGGCGCAGCCGCCGGGCGAGGTCGAGCTGGAGCTTGAGGCCAAGGCGGCGCCGCGGCAGGTCGGCGACGATCGCGCGCCGCACGCCCGGCATGTAATCGGCCAGGGGCGCGCACAGGCTGCTGGCGACGATATCCACAGGCCGGGCGGGGTTCTGCGCTTTCAGCAGGCGCACCACCGAATGGCAGCGGACGAAATCGCCGATCCAGACGAACGGGACGATCAGGACCGGCCGCTCGGCCGTGGTTGAATTCTGGTTCATTCCTTGGAGGGGCTCGCCCGGCCGGCGCCTCTGCGGACCGGCGCCCAGCGGTTAGCCGCGTCGGGCGGGGCTGTCCAGCCGCATTTTTTGACCATATCCAACGCCAAATGCGGCCGGCTGGCCCCGATCATTTGCGCGGGCGGACGGACTGAGGCAAAGGAGGCCGTCCTCTCAAGGGTCGGGCAGGGACTTCCATGTATTTGGTCACCGGCGGGGCCGGGTTCATCGGTTCGAACGTGGTCGCCAGCCTCAATGAGAGCGGGTCGGCCGACGTTGTTGTGAACGATCTCCTTGGCGTCGGTGATGTAAAATGGCGCAACCTCGCCAAGCATCGGATCGCCGATTTCGTACCGCCCGCCGATCTGATGCGCTGGCTCGAAGGGCGCAAGCTCGACGCCGTCATTCATCTCGGCGCCATCTCCGATACCACCGCCACCGACGGCGATCTGGTGATGGAGAGCAATTTCAAGCTCTCGCTGCGCCTGCTCGATTGGTGCACCACGACGCGCACGCCCTTCGTCTATGCCTCGTCGGCGGCGACCTATGGCGACGGCGATCAAGGCTTCGAGGACGATTGGTCGCCCGAGGCCCTGCAGAAGCTGCGGCCGATGAACCTCTACGGCTGGAGCAAGCACCTGTTCGATAAGGTCGTCGTCGACCGTTACGTCAGGAACGACAACCTGCCGCCGCACTGGGCCGGCCTTAAATTCTTCAACGTCTACGGCCCGAACGAGTACCATAAGGGCGGCATGGCGAGCGTGCTCGCCAAGGTGTTCGACGGCGCCAAGGCCGGCCAGCCGGTCAAGCTGTTCAAGTCGCACAAGGACGGCATCGCCGACGGCGACCAGCGCCGCGATTTCATCTATGTCGAAGACGCGGTGGCGGTGTTGCGCTGGCTCACCGACACGACCTCGGTCAACGGCATCTTCAACGTCGGCACCGGCAAGGCGGAAAGCTTCCGCGACATGATCACGGCGATGTTCAAGGCGCTCGGCCGCGCGCCGAACATCGAGTATGTCGATATGCCCGACTCCATTCGCGGCCAGTATCAGTATTTCACGCAGAGCTCGGTCGAGAACCTGCGCCGCGCCGGGTACAATGCGTCGTTCACGCCGCTCGAGACCGCCGTCGCGCGCTACGTCACCGGCTATCTCGATCAGAAAGACCGTTTCCGTTAAAAATGTCCCGTCAATTGTGCGTACCCCTGTCTCCGTTCGTCCCCGCGAAAGCGGCGACCCAGGGGCCATTTATGCAGACGCGAGTAATTGTGGCTCTGGATTCCCGCTTGCGCCGGAATGAACGGTGGATGGGCTAATGTACGATTTCGATAAGCATCTTTCCGACCTGGCCGACCAGACGGTGCTCTGCATCGGCGACCTGATGCTCGACGAGTTCGTCTATGGCGAAGTCTCGCGCATCTCGCCGGAAGCGCCGACTCCGGTGATCGCGTGCAAGCGCTCGGAGCTGATGGTCGGCGGCGCCGGCAATGTCGCGCGCAACCTCGTCTCACTCGGCACACGCTGCATCTTTGTCGGGGTCGTCGGCAATGACGAGGCCGGGCGCGCGCTCACCGAGGCGCTGACCGAGCATCCGTTGATCGAATTCGAGCTTGTGGTCGACGCCGCGCGCACGACCACCCGCAAGGTGCGTTTCGTCTCCGAGCACCATTCGACGCATCTGTTGCGTGCGGATTGGGAGAGCGCCGGCCCGATCGACACGGCGGCAGAGGATGCATTGATCGGTCACGCAATTGCCGCGCTGCCGCGCGCGGGCGCGGTGGTGTTGTCCGACTATGCCAAGGGCGCGCTGACGCCGCGCGTCATCCGCGCCGTGATCGACGCCGCGAACATCGCCGGCAAACCCGTGGTGGTCGACCCCAAGGGCCGCGACTACAGCATCTATCGCGGCGCCACCATCATCACGCCGAACCGGCAGGAGCTGGCGGAGGCGACCCACAGCCCGGCCAAGACCGATGAGGAGATCGCGATCGCGGCGGACGAACTGCGCGACGCCCTCGAAGCCGAAGCCGTGCTGGTGACGCGCAGCGAAGACGGCATGACCCTGGTCAATGACGGCGCGCCGGTGCACATCCCGGCCTATCCGGTGCGCGTGCGCGACGTCTCCGGTGCCGGCGATACGGTCGTTGCGGTCGTCTCGGCGATGTTGGCCATGGAAGCCGATTTCGAAGCGGCGATGCGGGCGGCGAACGCAGCGGCCTCGGTGGTCGTCGGCAAGCGCGGCACCGCCACCTTGAGCGTCGCCGAACTGCGCGCGCGCATCCTGCCGGCGGCCTCGCTCGCGCCGGAGGAGAAGATCGTGTTCGACTGGGCCGATCTCGACCGGCATCTCGATCCATGGCGCCGCAGCGGCCTGCGCATCGGCTTCACCAATGGCTGCTTCGATCTGCTCCATCCGGGCCATGTGCGCCTGTTGGCCGCTGCGCGCGCCGCCTGCGACCGCCTCGTGCTCGGCCTCAACAGCGATGCGTCGGTGACGCGCCTGAAGGGCGAGGGGCGCCCGGTGCAGCCGGCGGCAGCGCGTGCGGAGGTGCTCGCCGCTTTGGAGGCTGTCGATCTCGTGGTGGTGTTCGAGCAGGACACACCGCTCGATTTGATCGCGCAGGTGAAGCCGACGGTGTTGGTGAAGGGCGGCGACTACACCCGCGAGACCGTGGTCGGCCACGAACTCGTCGAGGCGCTCGGCGGCGAGGTGATC
>Ga0164243_10009519_pt1 | contig 14134 bp, 15 predicted proteins | sample OricompcompostOP_FD_108781 | JGI IMG/M metagenome (GOLD analysis project Ga0164243, IMG submission 108781) | Organic Plus compost microbial communities from Emeryville, California, USA - Original compost - Organic plus compost (OP) | ecosystem: Engineered > Solid waste > Mixed feedstock >... | reverse complement strand
GTCCTATCGGCTCACCGAGCATTTCCACTATTGGACCAAGCACGTCCAGTTCAACGCGGTGATGCAGCCGGAATTCTTCGTCGAGATCTCCGAAGAGCTCGCGAAGGAAAAGAACGTCAAGCTGGGCCACTGGGTGCGCGTGTGGTCGAAGCGCGGCTCGATCAAGGCCAAGGCCGTCGTCACCAAGCGCATCAAACCGCTGATGTGCGACGGCAAGCCCGTGCATGTCGTCGGCATCCCCCTGCATTGGGGCTTCATCGGCATGACGCGCAAGGGCTTCGGTCCGAATTCGCTGACCCCGTTTGTCGGTGACGCCAATATCGAGACGCCCGAATACAAGGCTTTCCTCGTCGATATCGAACCGATCGAGGGGCCGCTCGTTCTCGCCGACTATGGCGATAGCGATCCGGAGCGCAGCCTGATCCAGGCGTTCTTCGACAGCGGGCCGGGCGGCAAGCGGACCCAGGGCTTCTAGGGAGGGTGTCACATGCCGGTTACGCACATCATCCCCAACCCGCAAACGCAGCCGCCGCCCAAGACGGTCATGAGCGAGCGCAATCTGGTGAAGCGCTCGGCCTCGTCGGAAGCGCTTGCCGCGGAGCCGCTGGCGCCGGTCGCCAAGCTGATCGACATCTCGAAGTGTATCGGGTGCAAGGCCTGCCAGGTGGCCTGCCTCGAATGGAACGACATGCACGAGAAGATCGGCATCAACGAGGGCGTCTATGACAATCCGCCTGACCTGACGCCGAATTCCTTCACGGTCATGCGCTACACCGAATGGGTGAATCCGGAAACGGAGAACCTCGAGTGGCTGATCCGCAAGGACGGCTGCATGCATTGCGCCGATCCGGGTTGCCTGAAAGCATGCCCGGCGCCGGGCGCGATCGTTCAGTACACCAACGGCATCGTCGATTTCGTTCACGAGAACTGCATCGGCTGCGGTTACTGCGTGAAGGGTTGTCCGTTCAACATTCCGCGCATCTCGAAGGTCGATAACAAGGCCTACAAATGCACGCTGTGTTCGGATCGCGTGGCGGTCGGGCAGGGGCCTGCCTGCCAGAAGGCGTGTCCGACCCAGGCCATCGTGTTCGGCACCAAGGACGACATGAAGAAGCACGCCGACGGCCGCATCGCCGACCTCAAGTCGCGGGGCTATCAGAACGCCGGCCTGTATGATCCGCCGGGCGTCAATGGCACGCACGTGATGTATGTGCTGCAGCATGCCGACCAGCCCGAGCTTTACGCCAATCTTCCGCGCGATCCGCGGATCAGCCCGCTCGTTGAAGCGTGGAAGGGCGTCTCCAAATATGCCGGCATGGCCGCGATCGCCGCCATGGCGGTAGCGGGCGCGCTCCATTATTTCGTTTCAGGCCCCAATCGGGTCTCGCGCGAGGATGAGGAAAACGCAAAGCGTCTAGCCGGGAGTGAATGACCATGGCTACACAATACGACGTCGAGGCGGGCGACAGTGTGCATCCGGGCGATCCGGTGGAAGTGGATCGCTACACCGTCGGAGCGCGCATCAACCACTGGATCACGGCGATCAGCCTGGTGCTGCTGGCGCTGTCGGGGTTGTCGCTGTTCCATCCCAGCCTCTACTTCCTCACGGCGTTGTTCGGCGGCGGGGAGTTGACCCGCGCCATTCACCCCTGGATCGGCGTCGTGCTGTTTTTCAGCTTCCTCGGCATGTTTCTGCGCTTCTGGAAGGCCAACCTGTGGAAGCGGGAAGACGGAACCTGGATGGCGAAAATCCGGGACGTCCTGACTGGCCACGAGGAAAATCTGCCGGAGCTCGGCAAATACAATGCCGGCCAGAAGGTGGTTTTCTGGTCGATGTCCATCCTGATTGTGGTGCTTATCTGCACCGGCGTCGTCATCTGGGAGCGCTATTTCGGCAACTTTTTCTCGCTCACCCAGCAGAGGATTGCCGTCCTGGTCCACGCCGCGGCGGCCGTCATTGCCATATGTGTCTGGATCGTGCACGTCTATGCGGCGATCTGGGTGCAAGGTACGTTTGGCGCCATGACGCGCGGCCAGGTCACCGGTGGATGGGCCTGGCGGCATCACCGCAAATGGTTGCGCGAGCTGGTTACGACGAAGCGCTCGTGACGTTGTGGGTGTCGGCGTCACACGCAGGTATGCAACGCAGGTGACACGTGGCCCGGAGGGTTCGTGAGGTCTTGTTATGAGTGAAGCGGGCGCACCGCGCCACGACCCGGTCTCGATCGGAGATGTCGCAACTCCTCAGTTTGCCCGTCTTCCGGACCCGGCCGCCGTATTTCTCAACCGTGCCGGACGGCTGCGCGAGCTGGCGCAAACCCATGAGCTTGGCCCGTATCTGAGATTCCTCGGCGATCTGGCTGAGGCGCAGCATCGCATTCAGGATGGCCTGCCGGTCCCGGATGTTCCGGCGACGGAGGATCGCGAGCGCGCGCGCCAGTTCAACATGCCGCCGCTCGATCGCAGCCGTTTCGTCATCGAGCCCGCTTTCGAGATGACCCTCGACCGCCTGTTCGCGCAGGCGGCCGGGATCGACATGCCCGCCGCGGCGCGCGAAGCGCTGGCTGCGGCGCAATCCGCGGACATGCCGGCGCGCGATGCGATGGTGCGTGCGGTGCTGGCCGACGCCATTCCGGTCGAATCGCTCGCGAGCCATGCCTTCGTTGCGGCCGCCCTGCAGGTCCATTTCGCAAGACTTGCGGCGCAGCTTGAGGCCGCGCGGCTGGTGCCGGTCGGCGACGCCGTCTGCCCGGTCTGCGGCAGTCCTTCGGTGGCCTCGGTGATCGTCGATTGGCAGCACGCGCCCAACACGCGCTTTTGCGTGTGTTCGCTGTGCGAGACCTGGTGGCACTATGTTCGCATCCGCTGCACCGTGTGCGGCACCACCAAGGGCATCGGATACAAGGAAATCGACGGATTGCCGTCGAACGTGCAGGCCGAGACCTGCGAGGAGTGCCACAGCTACGTGAAAATTCTGCACCAGCATAAAAATCCCGCGCTGGAGCCGGTCGCCGACGATGTCGCGACGCTGGGCCTCGATCTGCTGGTGCATGAAGCCGGTTATCGCCGCGGCGCCTTCAATCCGTTCCTGCTGGGCTATTGAGGGTTGCCGCGATGACGCAAGGCGGGATCGGAGCGATGCGGTGGATCGGGCGGCTGATGGCGAAAGCGACCGCGGAAGAATCAGGGAAAGGCCCGCGCGAGGTGACGGCCGATATGGCTGCGGCGTACGAAGCTTCCGTGCGGGGCGACTACGCCGCCGCGCTCGAGCTCTGGACGCCGCTCGCGCATGCCGGCGTGCCGCGCGCGCAGAACAATATCGGTGCCTGCTTCGCTGAGGGGCTTGGGGTCGAGCAGGACGAGAGTCTGGCGCTGCGGTGGCTGACGCTCGCCGCCGGGGCGGGCGATCCTGTCGGCCAGCGCAACCTCGCGGCGCTGTATTTCAAGGGGGTCGGCGGCGAGCCGGATTATACGAAGGCTGCTGAACTCTATCGCCTGTCCGCGGAAGCGGGCGATGCGCCCGCGCAAGACATGTTGAGCTGGATGCTGCTGGAGGGCGAAGCGATTCCTTTTGATCATGCCGGCGCATTCCGCTGGGCGCGCGCCGCCGCGGAGCAGGGCGTGGCGTCCTCGATGACGCGGCTCGGCATGATCTTTCACAATGCGCTCGGTGTGGATCGCGATCCGCTGCAGGCGGCCCAGTGGTGGGCGAAAGGCGCCGCAGCCGGCGATGCGGATGGGCAGGCCATGCTCGGCGCCGCGCACTGCCTGGGGTCGGGCGTGCCGCGCGATCCGGTCCGGGCCCTGGCGCTGCTGCTGCGCGCGCAGGCGAACGGCAGCGCGCTGGCCGACCCCTTCATTCCGGCGGCGCGCAAAGCGCTGTCGACGGAGGAGATCGCGGAAGCAAAGCGTCGCGCCGCCGCGGCGGAACTGGAGCCCGCCGCATGATCATCGGCACCGCCGGCCATATCGATCATGGCAAGACCGCGCTGGTGCGCGCGCTGACCGGCGTCGACACCGACCGCCTCAAGGAAGAAAAGGCGCGCGGCATCACCATCGATCTCGGCTTTGCCTACCTGCCGGCGCCGGACGGCTCCATTCTCGGCTTCATCGATGTGCCCGGCCATGAAGGCTTCGTGCACAACATGCTCGCTGGCGCGACCGGTATCGATCTCGCGCTGCTGGTCGTCGCCGCGGACGACGGCGTCATGCCGCAGACGCGCGAACATCTCGCGATCGTCGATCTGCTGGGCATCAGGCACGGCATCGTCGCGCTGACCAAGAGCGACCTTGTGCCGCCGTCGTCGCGTGACGAGGTTATCGACGGCATCCGGCAGGCGTTGCAGGGGACGGGCCTGGCCGATGCCGAGATTATTCCGGTCTCGGCGGTGCGCGGCGAGGGCATCGACGAGTTGCGCAACCGCCTGTTTGAGTTGTCGCATACCCTTCAGAAACGCCCGGAAAATGGGCGTTTTCGGCTTGCCGTCGACCGCTCGTTCATTCTCAAGGGCGCCGGCACGGTGGTCACCGGCACGGTGCTGTCCGGCCATGTGACCGTCGGCGACCGCGTCGTCATCTCGCCATCAGGTCTTTCCGCCCGCGTGCGCTCGATCCATGCGCAGAACCAGCCGCAGGAGCGCGGCGTTGCCGGGCAGCGCTGCGCGCTCAACCTGGCTGGCGACGGGGTCACGAAGGACGCCATCCGGCGCGGCGACATGATTGTCGATCCCGCGCTGCACGCGCCCGCCGAGCGCATCGACGCGCGCCTTCGCCTGCTGCCGACGGAGACCAAATCCGCCGGCCAGTGGATGCCGGTGCGGCTGCACCATGCCGCGTCGGATGTCGCCGCCCGCATCGTGCTGCTGGGCGATGCGGCGGTGAAGCCGGGCACGGAGGCCTTCGTGCAACTCGCCCTGGACGAACCGATCGCCGCTGCGGCGGGCGACCGGTTCGTGCTGCGCGACACCACCGCGCAGCGCACCATCGGCGGCGGCGAGTTTCTCGATCTTCGCGCGCCCGCCCGCAAGCGCCGGACGCCGGAGCGGCTGGCGCAGCTCGAAGCCTATGCGTTGCGACAGCCCGACCTGGTTCTCAAGGCGCTGCTGGACCGCGCGCCATTTTACGTCGACCTGTCGGCTTTCGCGCGCGACCATGCGCAGAGCGCGGCCGAGGTGGAGACGCTGGCGCAAGAGAGCGGCTTGTTGCGCATTCCGGTTGGCAATACGGAACTTGCGCTCTCGCCTGCCACGTGGCTGAAGCTCAAGCGCGATGTGCTCGCCATTCTCGAAAAGTTTCACGCCGCCAATCCGGACATGCCGGGCATGGGGCTGGAGCGGCTTCGCCTCCAATTCGACCTGAAGCTGCCGGCTGCGGCGTTCGCGGCTTTCCTGCAGGGACTCGCCGGCAAGGGCGAGGTCGGACTCGATGGCGCGTGGGTACGGCTGGCGTCACACGCGGTTCGGCTCACGCCGGCGGACGACAAGATCTGGAACCGGGTGCGGCCGCTGATTTCCGGCGGCGAGCGATTCCGCCCGCCGCGCGTGCGCGACATTGCCGAGAAGCTTTCCATCGCGGAAAGCGATGTGCGGCGGCTGATGAAACTGCTCGGCAGGATGGGCAAGGTCGATGAGATCGCGCACGACCATTTCTTTCTGCGCGCCACCGTGGATGAAATGGTCGGCATCGCCGCCGACGTGGCGAATGCTGCGCCCAAGGGCGAATTCACCGCGGCGCAGTTGCGCGACCGGCTCGACAACGGCCGCAAGGTTGCTATTCAGATACTCGAATTCTTCGACCGGCAGGGCGTGACCATGCGGCGTGGCGATTTGCGGCGCGTGAACAAGCATCGTCTCGATCTGTTTCGCTCGTCCGCCGGCGATGCCGCACCAAAAACGAATTCAGGAGGAGAAACGTCCCCGGTGGGGCGTCCGGACTTCAAATCCGGGAAGGGCCGCGAGACGGTTCTTGGTGGGTTCGACTCCCTCTCTCTTCCGCCAAAATCCGCCCCACGCTCACGAGGCGCGCGATGACCGTTGCGGCCGCATCGTTTCTTGACCGTCTCCAGTCGGCGGCGAGCCACGCCGACAAGGCCGAGGGATTGCTGCGGGAAGAAATGAGCCGGCGCCTCAAGGTCATCGAGGAGGACCGAAAATTTGCCTATCGGCGGTTCAACCTGATGCGGGCTGTCGCCGAATCGGTCGCCGCTGCAGAGAGCAAGGAGATTGCCGTTGCGAATGCGCTCGCGGTGTTGCGCAACAAGCTTGGATGGTCGAGCGACAGCGAGGCGCGGCAGGCCGTTCTCTCCCGCTTCGCGCCGGTTACCGAAGCGGCTTTCGCAAACCTCGCGCCGCCCGAGGCCAAAGCCGCCGAACCCGGAACACCCGAAATCGACGTGCTGTCGGCCTTGACGGAATTCGAGACGTGGTACGCGCAGAGCCATCCGCGTCCGTTCTGGGTGCTGTTCGAGCATTACATCCCGGAGACGCCTGTTGTCGACTTCTGATGAGCGTCAAAACGATTTCGAGACCTGGATCGTCCGCGAATATGCCGCGACCGGCGCTTTCACGGCGCTGGTCGTGCTTGTCGAGATCGCCGGGACCAGCGTGACGCCGCTGTGCTCGACTTATTTCAACGTGGTCGGCGACGAGATTGACTGGAACGATATTGTCATCATGTTCGCCGGCTCCGGCGCGGACTGGCACGGCGCATCGTTTTTCCCCGTCGTCGCGACCCATGGCGGTCCGCTCGACAATCCGACTGCGCGTGTGAAACTGCGCGAGCTGGAAAGCCGCCTCGATAGCGACAAGCTGGTCCTCAATGAGGGCCACTTCTTCGACAAGTGGGGACGCCGCATGCGCATCGACGAGGTCGCACAATGACGGCGCTTCCGGAAGCGGGCCGATGAGCGCGCGCCTGCTCATCATTCTTTTGAATACGGATCCGCGCAATCCCGAGGAACTGGGCGCGCCGTTCTATCATGCAGCCGTTGCGGCGGCGATGGACTATCAGGTCGATCTCGTGTGCACGGCAACGGCGGGCAAATTGATGATCAAGGACGTCGCACAATCGATCCATATCAAGCCCGGACACCCCAAGACCGTCCATGACTGGATCAGGGAAGCGCATGCGCAGGGCGTGAAGTTGTGGGCCTGCCCGGCGAACCTCGACCTGTTCGATATTTCGGAAGACGACCTCATTCCCGAATGCAGCGGGATGATGGGAGCTGCCGCCATGATCGCGGACATGATGGACGGCGATTGCCGGGTTCTCACCTACTGATGCCGATATTGAGGGTGAGGCGGCGGTGGTCAGCATTCAGGGCTTCGAATTTCCGGAACACCTTCTCTACGATATCGAGAACCAGATCTGGTATGAGCGTCTGGCCGGTGACGCCGTGCGCGCCGGCTTCACGGCATGGGCGGCGAGCCTGATGGGCGAAGTGCTGGTGTTCACGCCAAAGCGCCTGGGCCGGGATTTCGAAAAGGACAAGTCGTTCGCGGTGGTCGAAGGCGGCAAGTGGGTGGGGGCGGCGCGCGCTGCCTTCGAAGGCGTCGTTATCGCCCATAATGAACGGCTGATGAAGAAACCCGAATTGCTCAATCAGGATGCCTACGGCAACGGCTGGATGCTGATCGTTCGCCCGGCATCCGCGGCCTGGAGCGATGGGCTTGTCACCGGCGACGCGATCGCGCCGGCGTTCGGTGCGTGGCTTCGCAGCGAGTCATACAAGCACCGGGCTGACTAGTTTTGTCCCAACATTTTCCTGAGCGTCCGAGGCGTTCATCACGGCCCGATCAAGCCGCGGTGATGCCCGCGCGTCGCGCTTGAGGTCGCGACTTTGGTTTGCGCCGCATCTACTTCGGCGTGATGTCGTCATGCCGTCGTTGGCGCAAAGCCGCGCAAGCGAAAGCTCCGATGCGCCCTATCTGCACCACGCATCCCAAGCGGAGCGACCACCTCACGCGGATCTTGAATTGATGGGAGCGTGTCATGCGCATCTTTTTCACACGGCTGGCCGCAGCCTTGATTTTCGGCCTGGCAAGCACGGGCGGCGCGGCCGCCATGAGCAATCCCGATCACCTTCCGCCTTATCCGCACATCACCGGATATGTATTTCATCCGTGGTGTTATGACGGAACCGGAAACGAATCGGGCGTCCCCATCTGTGCATATGATTCCTATGCGCAGTGTATGGAAAACGCGGGCCAGTGCGTTTTAAGCCCTTACTTCGGCTGGCCCGAGCGGCCGAAGGTGCACGCCATGCCTGCCTACGCTCCGCATTATCGCACCAGGGCTGGTTCCTGAAACGCCTCCGACGCACGCGTCCCGATGCGGAATGCCGAGACGGCAAGGACCGACACCTCACGACAATCCCGAGCGATTAAAAATTTCCGATTGTTCCTAGGTTTTCGTCGTACTTCGGTACACACCCGGCTCCATCCCCCAGGCGCCCCTCCCCCGCCTCCACGCCGGGTTTGCTGCGGCCGGTCCGTTTTGTCCCGGCGGACCGGCCGCCTTCTCCGAAAAGCAAGCTAAAACGCTGCCTTTTCACAAGTCGGTGACATGCGCCGAAACCAAAGTATGCCGCGCATATACGTGCAGGCAAGCGCACGGAACATGCGTAGAATGGAGTATGCGGCTCGACTCCACATAGGTTTCCCACACCGGCAAGCCAATTCCGGATTTGTCGCTGAACACACGCGGGAAAGACCATGGCAACGAGCGCACAGCCCACTTCGTCCTCGCAATTCTTTCACGCCTTCGATCGATCTTCTCCGCCTGCCGGCATGACATTTCCGGTCGCCCGCAACGTGAGCATTGCGCGTGACGCTGCGTCTCACCTTCGTGTCCATGAGACCAGGGAAGAGTTGTCGCCAGCCGTGTTCCTGCCGGCGAACGGCGTGAAGCGCCACGCCATCAGGGCCCGCGGGATCACCATCGAGATTGTGGAAGGCGCGGGAAAGATGCCCGTCAAGTCGCACGTGAAAGCGTCCGGTCCGGTGCTCATCGCCTACGAGCGCGGTCTTCGCGGTGCCGGCACCACGGCCGTCGCCGGACTGCCGGAGGCGACGGCGCGCGATCTGACGCGTAAGCTCAGCTTCGTTTCCGAAGGAAACGAGTATCGCGAACGCCATGAACCGCTGTTCGATCTGTCGGCCGTCTACATTTATTTCGATCCGCTCGCCGTGAACGACACAGCCGACACAGCCGATACAGCGACGCACGGTTCGTGGTCGCCGTCGCGCCTGTTGTTCGAAGACGCGGCGATCTGGGATACCGTCGTGAAGATCAAGGCGGCGGCGCAGGATACGTCCTCGACAGGCAAGCACTATCTGGAGTCGCTTGGGCAGGTGCTGGCGCATGAAATCATGCGCGCTGGCTCCGCCAAGCCGGAACCGGCCGCGCCGTCGCGCGGCGGTCTCGCGCCCTGGCAGCAGCGCAAGGTCGCCGCCTATATCGAAGAACATTTCGGCGAGCCGGTCACGGTGGCCGACATGGCCGATCTGGTCGACCTGAGCACCTACTATTTCTGCCGCGCGTTCAAGCAATCGTTCGGCGTGTCGCCCCACCGCTATCTTGCCAACCGGCGGATCGAGCATGCCAAGCGGCTGCTCATCGAGCACCGGCAGTCGATCACCCACATCGCGCTGGAGGTGGGTTTCGACGAGACAAGCTCGTTCAGCGCGGCGTTCCGCAAGGCGACCGGGCTTACGCCGACGAGTTATCAGCGCACGGCCGGACAATGAGGTCGTTTTCCGGTGTTGGGGGGAACCGGCGGATTGTTCCCGCGGTCTTGCCGCAGCTGACAGGCGTCGCCGCGCGCCTTTTGGGCGGCAGTCCGGGCGGCCGGTCCTTGATAACGAAGGAATTATGATTGCTCACTTTGCCGTTATCGGGTGGGCCATGAGCGGAAATGCGTGAGATTTTCGGTGAGGGTGCATCCGAACAGTCGGCGACGGCGCCCTGCCGCGACATTCTGTGTCCACTGCCACAACGTCAATGATATGCTATTAGGACGCGCCGGAGTGGCCATCGACAATCAGAGCAGTTTGGCTCCATGCAGGAACAGCGCGCGTTCCCATATCTCCAATCGACCGTATCAAGGAAGAGGTCGTTGGTGAAAATGCTCGGCTTCCCGCTCGCCGCGGTCGCATTCAGCCTCGTGATTTTCGTGATCGATGCGTTCGTCAATATCCATATTGCGATCGCGGTGCTCTATGTCGGCGTGGTGCTGCTGTCGCTGAATTTCTGCGAACGTACGGGCATCCTCGCCGTCACGTTCGGATGCATCAGCCTCGCCGTTCTTGCACTCGTGATCCAGCACGGGTTCGATCCCAGCAAGGAAGCGCTGGCGCGCCTCCTTTTCAGCGTCGTGGCGATCACGATTACCGGTCTGCTGATTGCCCGTATTTCGTCGACGACGGAGACGTTGCGCGATCAGGCCGAACTGCTCGACCTGACCCATGATGCGATCTTCGTGCGAAACATGAATGATGTCATCACCTACTGGAATCGCGGCGCCGAAAAGCTCTATGGCTGGACGGCGCAGGAGGCTTTGGGAAAGAACTCGCGGTACCTGACGAGGACAAGCCTGCCGGCGCCGTACGAACAAATAAGGCAACAACTGTTTGAGACCGGCCACTGGGAAGGAGAGCTCGTCCACTACAAGCGCGACGGGACCAACATCACGGTGGCGAGCCGGTGGTCGCTCCAGCGCGACGAGCGGGGCGTTCCGGCCGCGATTCTGGAATCCAACACGAACATCGAAGACCGGAAAGTGGCGCAGGAGAAGCTGATGCACGCGCAATCCGAACTCGCGCATGTCGTCCGCGTTTCGACGCTCGGAGAACTGACCGCCTCGATCGCCCACGAAGTGAACCAGCCGCTGGCCGCCATCGTGACCAGCGGGGAGGCCTGTCTGCGGTGGCTCGCGAACGGCACCGAACATATCGACCGGGTCAAGCTCGGCCTCGAGCGGATCATACAGAACGGCCAGCGTGCCAGCGACGTCGTCCGCCGGCTGCGCGCGCTGGCGAAGAAGGATGATTTCAAGCGGGCCGACCTTGACCTGAATGAAATCATCGAGGACACCTTGCCGCTCGTGCAGCGCGAGATCTTGCGCAACCGCATCTCCCTGACGCTGACGCTCGCGCCGAACATGCCCCTGATCCAGGGCGACCGAATTCATCTTCAACAGGTGATCATCAACCTGCTGGTGAACGCGATCCAGGCCATGTCCGACGTCGCGCATGATCGCCGGCTTGTGATCGAAACGACGGTGAACGACGAGGCCAAAGCCGTCGTCAGCGTTCGCGACAACGGGCACGGCTTCGCACCCGACCAGCAAAACCGGCTGTTCGGCGCGTTCTTCACCACCAAGACGAACGGCATGGGAATGGGGTTGTCGATTTCACGATCGATCATTGATGCGCATGGCGGCCGTATCTGGGCTTCCCTCAACGAAGACGGCGGCGCCACATTCCGATTTTGCATTCCGACTCAAACAGAACTGGTGTCGTAATGGTTGCTCGCAAGACATCCGCCAGCGAAACGCCGAAAATGGAGCCGCCTGTCGTCCTGGTGGTCGATGACGATGCATCGATGCGGGAGGCGCTGAACGATCTGTTCGGTTCGGTCGGGCTGAATACGCTTTTGTTCGATTCGGCTCCCGCGCTGCTGCAATCGAAATTGCCCGACGCGCCGAGCTGCCTGGTGCTCGACATTCGCCTGCCTGGCGTGAGCGGGCTCGATTTTCAGAGCCAGCTTGTCAGCTCCAACATCAACATCCCGGTCGTCATGATGACCGGCCACGGCGATATCCCGATGACCGTGCGGGCGATGAAGGCCGGTGCGATCGACTTTCTGACCAAGCCGTTTCGCGACCAGGACATGCTCGACGCCGTGGCCCAGGCCATCGATCGGGACCGCAAGCGGCGCGAGAAGGACAAGGAGATGGCCGACGTCCGCGCGCTCTACGATCAGTTGACGCCACGCGAGCGCGAGATCATGGCGCTGGTGACATCGGGCCTGATGAACAAGCAGGTCGCCGCCGAAGTCGGGCTGAGCGAGATTACGGTCAAGATCCACCGCGGCCACGTGATGCGGAAGATGGCCGTTCGCTCGCTGGCCGACCTGGTGCGGCTGGCGGAACTGCTGGACCTCAATCCCGGAAAAATTTCGCGCGTATAAACCTCTGTATAATTTTATATTTCGGACCTGTTCCCCATCTTATAGATATGCACCATAATATTTCATGGCCGGGAACTATGTCTGACATGCAGATTGTGTCGATCATCGACGACGATCCTTGCGTTCGCGATGCAACGAAGGACCTCGTGAGTTCCCTTGGCGTTGACGTGTTTGCGTTCGAGTCGGCGGAGGAATTCCTCCGGTCGCCCCAGCTTGTCTCAACCGCATGCGTGATTACGGACGTTCAGATGCCCGGCATGACGGGATACGAACTCCAGCTGAAGTTGCGGGCGGACGGGCGCAGCATCCCGATGATCTTCATCACGGCGTTTCCCGAGAATACGCTGCGCCAGCGCATCCAGGAGGCTGGCGCGTTGGCGTTCCTCGAAAAGCCGTTCGACGGCAAGGCGCTGATCGAATTGTTGCGCATCGCGCTGGAACAGGACGGCAAGCTGCCGAACTGATTTTGGTGCAGTGCCGCAAATTTGCGAAAGCCGCCGCAAGCGGTTTCAAGACCCTCGTCTCTCCACTCCCCATCTGTCGCGTGCTGGCGGTCGTGCGAAAGCGTGCCGCTGGTCGAATGAGAGAATGGAGATACGTCATGTCTGCCTTGAAAATATCCCTCGCGGCACTGGTCCTGGTTGTCGGCGCGTCAACGCTGGCCGATGCGGCGCCCCGCTATCGGACCGATCGTCCCGATACCATGCAGCGCTTCAACTACTCGCGCGGCACGCTTCCGTATGAGGAATGGGAGGGCCGGCCCCTGCAGGAACCCTTCAGCGCGGCCGTTCCGGATGCCAATACCCGTGCGGCGGAAGCCTTCCAGGATCATTTCCGCAACACCTACTAAAAGCGTTTGCAGGCGAAGCGCACATCAAAGCCGGAAAAGTTCCAGCCGGAATGTCCTGCGAGCCAGGCGCCCGCTGCACGCGCATCAGATATTCGCCGCCGCGGGCCGCAATTCTCTATCATCGCGAAGCACTTGAAGCTGGTGCACCGCAATCGCGAGCAAGCGAAATCCGCCTTCGCCCCCCATCTGAGAGGGTGAAGGCGGCGGGCACTGCGGTACAGCTTTCCCTGTGACGGGTGACGCGCCTTCTGCTTGGAGGCGACATCAATGAGCGCGTCGGCGGATATCGGCGCACGACTTCTCGCGCGGGACCAGACGGCCGAGGATCGGGTTCATCCCTCCTCTCCGCCTTCGGGCGAGGACAAGGGCGAACCTTCTCTCCGGCGCATCGTGCCGGAGAGGCAGCCGGATTCGCCGGGCGTCGTGCCGGAGGACGAACATCAGCAGGGCGACTGGAAATCCCGTTTCAAGCCCTTCGCGATCGGACTGGGGGCGCTGGTGCTGCTCGCGCTCGCAGGGGCCGGCTATCTCTATTGGGATTTCGCGCGGCACTTTGAATACACGGACGACGCGTTCATCGAGGCGCGGCTGTTCGCGGTGGCGCCGAAGGTTTCCGGCTATATCACATCGGTGGCCGTGACGGACAATCAGCACGTGAATCCCGGCGACGTCATCGCCCAGATCGACGACCGCGACTATCGCGTGGCCTTGGAGCAGGCGGAAGCGCAGGTCGGCGCGGCGCAAGCGAATATCCAGAACATCGAGGCGCAGATCGCGGTCCAGCAGGCGCAAGTGAGCGCAAGCCAGGCGCAGGTCGAACAGGCGCAAGCCGCGCTGACTTTCGCGCAGCAGCAGTTCGACCGCTACAAGGATCTGGCGGACCGTGAGGTCGGCACCGTGCAGATGGAGCAACAGACCGCGTCCACCCTCAAGCAGGATCAGGCTCAGCTTCGCAACTCGAATGCCGCGTTGACCGTCGCGAAACGCCAGATCGACAGCCTGCAGGCCCAGCGCAAGAGCGCGGATGCGAATCTCGCCCAGGCGATCGCCCAGCGCGATCAGGCCAAGCTCAATCTTTCCTATACGACCATCGTC
>Ga0164243_10009516_pt1 | contig 14135 bp, 11 predicted proteins | sample OricompcompostOP_FD_108781 | JGI IMG/M metagenome (GOLD analysis project Ga0164243, IMG submission 108781) | Organic Plus compost microbial communities from Emeryville, California, USA - Original compost - Organic plus compost (OP) | ecosystem: Engineered > Solid waste > Mixed feedstock >... | reverse complement strand
TGGAAGGCAGGACGCTGATCGTGGCGGGCGGTGGCGGGATCGGTGGTGGCCTCGCCTCGCGTTTCGCGCGGGAGGGGGCAAATGTCATTCTCGGTGACATCGCCCTCGAACCGGCCGAGGAACTGGCGCATGGCATCGTCGAGGGTGGCGACCGTGTCGTCGCCACACGGCTCGACGGGAGCGACGAGGCGTCGGTCGCGGCCGCGGTGAGGCTGGCACAGGAGCGCTTCGGCAGGCTTGACGGAATCCACGTCAATTTCGCGACCTTCGTCGATGGTGATTTCGAGCGGGGAATTCTGGAATTGCCGCTCGAACACTTCGACGAGACGATCAGGGTGAACTTGCGCGGCTATTTCCTTTGCACCCGTGCTGTCGTGCCGGCCCTGCTCGAGCGTGGCGGCGGCGCAATCGTCTACACGAGCTCGCCCGCGGCCTGTAAGGGCCAGCCCACACAAGTGGCCTATGCGGCCGCAAAGGCAGGTGTCGAGGCGGTCATGCGGCACACAGCCGCTCGCTACGGCGCTCATGGAATTCGCGCCAATTGCATATCTCCGGGGTCGACCCTGCACGAGCGCCTCGAAGAAGAGCTCGACGAGGCTACCAAGCAATGGTGCCTGGACCTTGCCATCATAAAGTCGCGCCTCGGCCGGCCCGACGACATCGCCGCCATGAGCGCCCTGCTCATGTCCGACGAGGGATCATACATCACGGGCCAGGTCATCGGTGTCGATGGCGGTGTGGTCATGCGGCGATGACGTTCAGATTTTCCGGATATTGTTCAAGGACATCGCAATGCCTGACCTGAGCGGATTGTTTACGCCTTTCCAACTGGGCAACTTGATACTCAAGAACCGTATCGTCATGCCCGCGATGGGACTGGCGGTTTGCGAGGATGGTGCGCCCAACGAGGAGCATGCGGACTATTACGCGCGCCGCGCGGCGGGAGGTGCGTCGCTAGTGATGACCGAGGGCGTCTATATCGATCACCGGTCCTCGGGCGACAATCCGCTGCTCGGCCGTTTCCACGGCGACCATGCCGTGGAAGGCTGGCGCCACGTCGCAGCCCGGGTTCACGAGGATGGTGGCTTCGTGATGCCCGAACTCTGGCACGTGGGCCTGATCCCGCTCGTTGCCGACGTCATGGCGGGTGAGGAGCCGCGCTATCGCGAGGAACTGGGGCAGGTCAGCCCTTCGGGCTATATCGCGCCGGGCCGCAAGGTCAGCGAAGGCATGACGCAGGCGGAGATCGACGAAGTCATCTCCGCCTATGGCCGCGGCGCCGACCTAGCCATGGAACTCGGCTATGACGGTATCGAGATCCATGGCGGACATGGGTACTTGATCGACCAGTTCCTTTGGGGCGAGACGAACCATCGCAGCGATACCTACGGCGGCTCCCCGCGGGCACGTGGCAGGTTCGCGGCTGAGGTGGTCGCCGAGATCCGCAAGCGCGTCGGCCCAGGCGTGCCGGTCGTCATGCGCATCTCGCAGTGGAAGACGGTCGACTACAATGCCACGATCGCCCAGCATCCCTCCGAACTCGAGCAATTGCTCGCGCCGATGGTCGAGGCCGGCGTCGATCTCTTCGACTGTTCGCAGCGGCGGTTCTGGGAACCGGTTTACGAGGGCAGCGACCTAAACTGGGCCGGCTGGGTCAAGCGCGTGACCGGTGTCCCGACGATCACGATCGGCTCCGTCGGCCTGGACTGCGACATGCAGGCAAGTCTGGGCGAGGGGCGCGAAGCGGGCCGGAACCTGGCCAGTCTCGACGAACTGGCGCGCCGGTTCGATCGCGGTGACTTCGACCTCGTGGGCGTCGGACGCGCGATCATCGCCGAACCGGATTGGGCGCATATCGTTCAGGCTGGTGACTACGAGAAGCTCAAGCCGTTCTCGCCGTCGGTCATCGCAGGCGCGCTGCAGCGCGCCGACTGAGCCGCGCCGACGAGCGGCTCGATCATGGCTGGCCGCAGCGAGCATGGGGTCTCAGCCTGGCACCGATGAGCGTTTCGATGTCGTTGAGAGGATGAAAAATGTACAAAGTCATGCATTTCGTGAAGAGGAAGAGCCATCTCACGCACGAGCAGTTCCGAGATCACTTCGAGCGATCGCATGCGGCCCTGGCGCTCAAGTATTTCGGCCACCTTTTTGTCGAATATCGCCGCAACTACGTGAACATGGTGTGGACCGGCGGTGATGCAAGACAGGAAGGCAGCGGCTACGGATTGAAAGAGTGGGATTGGGATCTCATTTCGGAATGGATCACGGCCGATGAGGCTTCCTACCAGGAAATCATGAAGTTCTTCCGCAATCCGGAGATCGACAGGTTCTTCTACGAGGACGAGGAACGCTTCATGGATCGCTCGACGATCGTCGATGTCCCGTGCGAAGTGCGGGACACGGGAACGGTGTTCAATCCCAAGGGCACGGTCTTCGATACGCCGACCGGCGAGCCTCGCTGGGATTGAGCCCACAGGAAGACCGCGAGGCGACCCGCGCCATCGGCTCCAACCCTCTCAAAGCTGGGTTTCAGCGCGGATACGGCGACGTGAGGGAGGCGCGGTCTCCATATGTGCCGCCTCTCCCGGCGGCCATGGGCGCATCTAGGCTCGGAATTTGTATAGATTGACGAACAAAATGATGTTCACCTCTGTCGAATGCCGGTAAAGCCGGGACGGCAACGCTCTGGGAGAGAACGTGGTGCAAAGCGACAGGTACGGCCTTCGGGACAAGGTGGCCATCGTCACAGGCGGCGGCGAAGGGATCGGCAAGGCGACGGCCATGCTGCTCGCGCACTACGGCGCCGCCGTCGTGCTGGCCGGGCGCACGGAAGCGACGCTGCAGGCAGCCTCCACCGAGATCCAGGCTGCAACGCTGGGCCGCTGCATCGGAATTCCGACGGATGCGCGCGACCAGGATCAGGTGACGAACTTGGTCGCCCGAACCGCTGAGGAATTCGGCCGGATCGATATCCTCGTCAACAACGTCGGCTGGTCGGATCGATTTGCCATCAGTGCGCTCAGCTACGAGAACTGGCGCAAGGAGTTCGCACTCAATCTCGACTCTGCATTCTTCGGCTCGCGCGCCGTGTTCGAGCATTTTCGCGCCCAGCGATCGGGAGCGATCGTCAACACGTCCTCGGTCGCTGGCGTCGACGGCGTTCAGGGTCTCGCCGCCTATTCGGCAGCGAAAAGCGCCCTGCAGATGTTCACCCGCGTCTCCGCGGCCGAATGGGGGTCGCACGGCATCCGGGTCAACGCCGTGGCGCCGGGACTCATCGCAACGGACAACGCCATGCGTGATTTCACTGCAGCCAATCTCGATGTCGACGGGATTTGCGCCGATCGGCCCTTGCGCCGTGCGGGCAGACCCGAGGAAGTGGCCGGCGCGATCGTGTTCCTCGCGAGCGATGCGGCGTCGTACATAACGGGCGAGACCATTCAGGTGACCGGAGGACCAGTCTTAGGCGGTTCCGCTGACTGAGCCGCATGGTCCGCAATCCGGGGCGCCGGTCTGGCGGCAAATTGGCACGGCCCAGGCGCGGAAAACTGTAGTCCGACTACTAAAAAGTGACCAGTCGCCTAGGTTTCTGGAGAATCGACTAGGGCTGGCCCCTTTCGCTGCCGTTCGCCTCAGGGCGTGGTTGATCTCAACCAATCCCGTAAAAAAGATGTGATCTGGGCGCCACATCGACGAGCCGGTGCTGGAAATTACGCTCGCCGATATTGACCGATCGCCTAACTCTGTTTAGCTCGCATGGCGGCGTTGCCGGCAAAAGCAGCACGTGCCTGCCAGGCACAGCTCTGGAGAGAGCGATGAATGAAATGGGGGTGCGCACGGCGAGGCGGCTGGCGCAATTTCACCTGTCGAAAGAGGCCTATGGCTACTCGCCTGAGGAAGCGGTGGGGGAGGCCGTCTGCGTGCGTTCCGGTGACAGGTCGTTTTCTGTGAAGCCGACCTCGGCCCAGCCAACGGCGAGGCGATCTCGCGGCGTCATGGCGCGCCGGTGCAATACATGAGGATCATCGCGCCGCGTCCATCGGCCTAGCCGGCCAGGAGCGCGTCGGCCACGTCCGCCGGCCGTGCCCGCGACTACGTGCACAACAAGGGAGGATAATATGAGAATACAGTTTGCTCTGGCTACTTCGGTATTGGCCCTGGCTGCGGCGGCACCTGCGTTCGCGCAGAGCGACACCGGCGGTGCCGAAGTCGAAGACTCAGCCATCATCGTGACCGCGCAGCGCCGTGCCGAAAGGACGCAGGACGTCCCAATCTCGATCACCTCGCTTGGGTCGGAGGCGCTGGAACGCTCCAACGTCCAGCAACTGGGCGATATCGCCAAACTGAGCCCGGCCACGCGCTTCGACTACAATTCCAACTTCGTGCAGCCGACCATCCGCGGCATCGGTACCGCCATCGTGACCTCGGGTGGCGGCGCCAACGTTGGCATCTACACCGACGGATTCTATTCGCCCAATCCCCTGGCCGCCGACTTCCAACTGCTCAGCGTCGACAACATCCAGGTGCTGAAAGGTCCGCAAGGAACCCTATTCGGCCGCAACACGACGGGCGGCGCTATCCTCGTCACGACCAGCAAGCCTAGCTTCGACACTCGCGCCATCGCGCAGGTATCCTACGGCAGCTTCGACACCGTCCGGGCGCAAGCCTATGCGACAGCGGGTCTCGGCGATAAGGTCGCTTTCGACGTCGAAGGCAATTTTTCCCGCAGCGACGGTTATGTCCGCAATCTTGCTCCGGGGGGTGATCCGCACATCGGCGGATATAACAACTGGTCGGTGCGCGCTGGCCTGCGGTTCGAACCGGCCGACGGCGTATCGCTGCTGCTGCGTTATGCGCACCAGAAGGTCGACGACGGAACGAACCTTGCGACGGGTATCCTCGTGCAGGATGGCATCACCTATGCAAATGCCGCATTCCGGCCGCCGGCCGTGCCAGCCAGTCAGTTCCCTGACGGTTATCGGGAGGCCTCGTTGATCGAGCCTGTTGGATTTCGCTTCAACAGCGACGTGTTCCAGCTGACGGGCGAGTTCGACCTGGGCTTCGCCGATCTTACCTCCTACACGCAATACCGCGACGAGCGGGGCACCAATTACCTCGACCAGGACCAGACGCCAATCCGCGGGGTTTCGGTCTTGATTCCGATCGTCGACAAGACCGTCACACAGGAATTCCTGCTGACCTCCAAGCCGGGAGGACGCCTGTCCTGGACGGCGGGGGCCTTCTATTTTCGCTACAAGGACACCTACGACGGTGTGCAACTGAGCGTCCAGGGCTCGCCCTTTTTCGTCTACGCCGGTTCCAGCTCGACGACGGAAAGTTTCGCTGGCTATCTCGATCTGACCTATGAGCTGGTCGACCATCTGTTCCTGACCGCGGGCGCGCGGTACAGCCACGACCGCTTCGGCGATGCCAACCAGCTCTCGGTCGGGGAGGGCAAGACCTACTTTCCGGCCGACGTCACGAACGACCGCCTCACGCCGCGTGCAGTCCTGCGCTACGAGTTGAGCAACGAAGCGTCGGTCTACGCGTCGTTCACGCGAGGGTACAAGTCGGCGATCATCGATCTCGCCCGTTCCGCGGGGGGGCCGGTGCCGGTTCGGCCGGAGTCGCTCGACGCATTTGAGGCTGGCTTCAAATATGCCTCGCATGAGTTCACCTTCAATCTCGCGAGCTGGTACTACAACTACAAGGATCTCCAAGTCTCGTTCTACGACGAGAACTCACTGGCCAGGATCGAGAACGCGGCGACGGCGCGGATCTACGGCGTCGAAGGCGACGTTCGGTATCAGGTGACGCCCGATTTCGAGATCAACGCTTCGGCTGCCTACGTCAACGCGAAGTACCGGGACTTCCCGGAATCTAACCGCACGGTGTTCGATCCGGCCTCTGGCCTGTTCGTGGTCCGGCGGTTCGATTCCTCGGGCCTCCAGATGCAGCGGTCGCCCGAGTTCACCGGGTCGGTCGGTGCGCGCTACGGCTTCGACGTCGGCGGCGGACGCTTCAATTTGTCTGGTAATCTCTACTACACTTCGAAGATCTATTTCGATCCGGCTCAGCAATTCCGCCAAGACGGCTACGAACTGCTCGGGTTGAGGGCCGACTGGACCGATCCGTCCGACAGTGTGACCGTCGCCGTCTATGGTGAGAACCTCACGAACTCCAAGTACCTGCGCCAGTTCAACACCGGCGGCCTTGGCGCCGGTTGGGGCTCGCCTCGGACGTGGGGCGTATCGCTGCGCTACAAGTTCGGCGGCCACCAATGATGCGGGCTGGGTCAAGCCCTTCGCTGCCCGGTCCCAGCACTGACCAGCGTCATGGCCTTGACCCTAGCAGCTTCAGTCGGCGGCCAATCGAGAAGGACAGGGGCGCCTCCAACTTGAGATCCCGTTGGGCGAGGCACTTCGAACCATCCAATCAGAAGGAAGCATAATGACAAGTGCACCGCGCCGCGTGATCGCCGGCCTCGACGGCCAAGGTAAGAGCTGCGTCCTCTCGGACGGCGTGATCGCATTCCCCGATCGCGTCGAGGTCATGGAAGTGGCCAACATATGGACGGGAGCCCTCGGGCCTGCCGACAACGGGGCGCCGCTTGAAGAAGGGCTGCAACCCTTCAGCCTCGATCGGCTGTTCGGTCCGTTCTACAGCTTCATGTTCGTCGAGTACGCGCCTGGAATGGGACGCGAGGACCCCGGCATGCACTCTACGAACACGGCCGATCATTTCTTCGTCCTCGCAGGGGAAGTCGTCCTGGTCCTGGAAAGCGGCGACGTCATCCTGCGCGCCGGCGACATTGGTATCTGCCGGGGTGTCATGCACGGGTGGCGCAACGATACCGCAAAGCCCGCGAGGCTGGTCACTTTCGTTTTGCCCGCAAGTCCCTTGGCTTGAAGGAAACACGTCAATGTCGGAAACACTCGTCCTGCACGGCATGAACAGTCCGAATGTCACCAAGGTCATTCTGATGCTCGAGGAGTGCAGCCTCGATTACGAGTTGAGGCACACCGCCGTGTTCAATCAGGAGCAGTTCACGCCGGAATTCCTCATGCTCAACCCGCTCGGGAAGGTTCCGGTTCTCGAGGACCCGAAGCTCGGGATTCCATTGGCGGAATCAGGGGCGATCCTCTTCTGGCTGGCCGAACGCGAGGGGCGTTTCTTCCCGATCGACCAGCCAGCCCGAGCGGAGGTGATGCAGTGGCTGATGGTGCAGATGGCGAATATCGGACCGATGCTGGGACAGTTCACCCACTTCAACCTGGTGCCCAAGGATAGCCAACCTTACGCCCACGCCCGCTATGGCGCCATCGCGGAGAAGCTGAACCGGCTGCTCGATGATCGGCTACGATCGAGAAGGTGGCTGGCAGGCGACGTCTATTCGATCGCCGACATGGCACTGGGCGCACTACGTCGAGCGACACGGCTTCGATCCGGAGCAGTTCCCCGCCCTGGTGGAGTGGCGGCAACGGATCGAGGCCAGACCGGCCGTCCAACGCGCTCTGGCAAGAGCGGCCGAAGCTTTCGATGCCGTCGCGACACGCACGCGAAAGGCCGCATCGTCAGAGGACCTAGACCGGTTCTTCAATCGCACGGAGAGCGTGCCGGAGACCGACTACTCCATCGTCAGAGACATGTAGGTCGCAATGTCCTGGTGTCCCGCGACGCCTGACGGTCGTCGCGGTACTGTGAGCCATAGGAGTGATGCCGATGACCGATCTGGAACGCCTGCTTGCGATCGAGGAGATCAAGCAGATCAAGGCGAAATACTTCTATGGATTGGACCACCGCGACTGGGACCTCTGGAAGCGCGAGGTCTGGGCACCCGATGGTGAGCTGCATGTTCCCGAGTTTCGGGAGGAGCCATTCAAGGGTTGGGAGACCATCATCGGCTACGTCAGCGAGTCGACCGCGCATCAGGTCTCGGTGCACCACGGGCACATGCCAATCATCGAATTCACGTCCGACAGTGCGGCTCGCGTGATCTGGGCCATGGAAGACCGGCTTTACCGGTCGGATCAGAACCTGCTCCACGACGGTAGCCACTATCTCCACGGCTGGGGGCACTATCGTGAGACTTACGTCAAGCTGGGAGCTGGCTGGCGAATCCAGACCTCCCAACTGACGCGGCTTCGGGTCGAGATGCGAAAGGTCTTCTGAAGCGGCTTGGCGGCGTCTGATCCGATTGTGCCGGTATATTCGCTCCGCTCGGCCTGCCTCGCGCGTGTCAGGGGAGATAGCGGCCACCGTTCAGGCTCAGCGGTTGGCCGTTCACATAGCCGGCGTCATCGGAGACAAGATAGGCACAGGCGGCAGCGACCTCGTCGGCGCTTCCCGGGCGCTTCATCGGTGTGTTTGCCGCTATGCCGGCAAGATCGAGGGGCGCTGCGTGCAGCATTGGCGTCTCGACGAAGAAGACCGGGATATGATTAACTGTGACGCCCTTGTCCGCGAATTCCATCGCCATGGCCTTAGTCAGGCCCACGAGCCCCGATTTAGAGGCAGCGTAGTGGGCCATCGTGCCTACACCGTCCTGGGTGATCGAGGAGGTGATATTCACGATCCGTCCCCACCCTGCCGCAAGCATGTCCGGAAGGACCATCTGCGCGCACAGAAAGGGGCCTACAACATTGACGTGCAGTACGTCGGCAAATGCCTCCTCTTTGATCTCGAGGAATGGGCTGAATGGTGACTTTCCGGCGTTGTTGATCAGGATCGATATCGGACCGAGTTCGGCTCTGGTGGCTGAGCTGGCGCGCTCAATATCGGCTTTGACGGTCGCATCGCCGACGCAGGCAAGGGCCCGACCTCCCGCCGACCGTATTATCTCGACTGTCTCGTCGGTCGAAGCAGCGGTTCGGCCCCACACGGCCACCGCTGCGCCATCTCTCGCGAGCCGGAGAGAAGTTGCGCGGCCAATACCACTGCCGCCGCCCGTGACCACTGCTACTCTTCCTGCAAGCGACATTCTTGTCTCCTTTGACTTCAGACCTGATCTATCCTGCTTTCACTGTGCCCGGCGCTCGGCGTGACGAGCCCAGGTCGGCGGACTCACGCGGAAAGGCCGCGTCAGTGACGCAGGACGCGCCAACCGATCCTTCCCTCAGGCACTCGCCTAAGTCATTGATCAACGATTCTGGCTCATGTGTTGAGCGATGGCTCGCAGAAGTCCACGAAATTCACGCTTACATGCTCGACATCGTGATCGAGACCGCGCCAAGATAATTGACCGTTCACCTGAGTCTGCCTAGCCTTGATTCAAACAGATTCGGGTGAGGCATCTCGGCTGAGCCCACGGTCTTTGGCCATGATGGGATGCAGAGGTTCTCGACACGGCGCCCTGTAGCGGTGCCGGCCGAGCGCGGGGAGGGCTCGATGTTCGATCGTGAGAGATATGACCCTTGGGCGGTGATCGCGGTTGGGCCAGTTTTGATGCCTCCTCAGCTCGATGCGAGCATCCATGAGCTGAGCAGTCTGCTGCGGCGTGAGGCTGCGCGGAAGATGTCTGCCATGATCCTCAAGGCGAAGGAATAGGCGAGGCGATAGCGGTCATGACGGCCCAGACGCATTTAACGATGGAGCGAGCCGGATCGCGAAGTCCGTGTGAGAACGCTCGGTGCAGGCATAGCTTTGGCGCATTCTCATTTGGGGCTGAAGGCAAGGATGCTGCGCATGATCAGCCTGATCAGATCGGCCATACCGCGTGCACCGATCTTGCCATAGATCGCCTTCGAATAATTCCGCGTGGTGTCGATGCTGAGGCCGAATTCCTCGGCCGCCTCGGCGATTGTCATGCCGCGGCAAAATGCAAGCGCGAGACCCGCTTCCCGCGGAGAAAGGCCAAAAAGCTCGGCGAGCTGCGCGCTGCGGTCGTCCGCGCGCCAGCTGTCGCCGTGGACGTAGGCGATCACCTCGGCCTTGCCGGCTACCGATATCGAACGACCTTCCGCCTTGAGCAGCAACATGTCCAGCCAAGGGTCCTGGCTGACCGTAATTGCCGTGGCGCGCGCGAGGGGATCCCCGGCAATGGCCTCCACGGCGGCATGGATGCGCTGCTCGAGGACGGACGTCTTGGCGGTCAATCTTCCAAGCCTAGTCCTGCCGATGTGGCTGGAACTCTCCAGAATAGCCGCGCCTTGCTCGTCGTAGTCGACCACTGTTCCATTGCGATCGAGAGCGAGCCATCCGAACTTCAAGCGCCGCGTCGCATCCGCGGTAACGGCGGTCTTGTAGCGTTCCCGCTCAAGAGCGATGTAGTTTCGCAGCGTGCCGCGCATCAGCGAGCTGACGCGAGCCAGCAGTTGCTCGGCTTGCGGCCCAAATTCACCCTTCCAACTGGTGATGCTGAGCCAGGCGTGGATCCCGCTAGGCTCGCGAACATGCAGTTCGCGAAAGCCTTGGATATCTGCGTCCACGAGAATCCGCTGGCTGATGGCACGAACGGCAGGGTCAAGTGCCGCGAGCCATTCCTCCCTGCCATAGACCCGGCCCTCTTCCATCTCCTCGATAAAGGGCGGCGGGATCGGATCGAAGTTGTCCCTGTAGATCTTGTCCAGATCAAAGGGTTCGTGCGAGCCCGAAACGAGGATGATCATGTCGTCAAATGGGCGCCCGGGCGGGCGAAAACTGAGCGTGGCGTGATCGGCACCGGCCAGGTTCCGCAATCTTTCGAGAAACGTGCCCCACTGAGGCTGCTCGAACGCGCCTTCGATCAAAGCGGAAGCAAGCTCGATATCAATCTGATCTGTTGTCACGGTAAATTTTGACCCCTCCCAATTGGGACTACCACATTCGACCACTGCCTGTCACGAGTCTAGAAATTTTAGAATAGGCGCAGTTTTTTATAGAACATGCGTAAGAGGGGGTGCATCTATGAGGAAATACATAAAAATATCTTTGTATTCTGGCGTCGCGATTCTGCATGTTTTCGCGATTTCCCCTGCATATTCTCAAGATTCGTCGGAGGTAAACCCAAGTGATATTATCGTAACGGCGAGAAGAACGGAAGAACGTCTTCAGGATGTGCCAATTTCTATTACAGTATTCTCGCAAGAGCAGATTTCGAAGCAAAATATTACGACGTCCACCGATCTTGCCGCCTACACGCCCTCACTCTCGGTCAATCAGCGATATGGACCCGAGAAAGCGACTTTCGCCATCCGCGGCTTCGTGCAGGAGACGAGCACGGCACCTTCGGTTGGCGTCTATTTCGCTGACGTTGTCACCATGCGTGCGCAGGGCGGCACCGATTCCGGCGGTGTCGCACCGACAGGTTCCTTCATGGACCTTCAGAGTGTCCAGGTGCTCAAGGGGCCGCAGGGGACGCTATTTGGCAGAAATACGACCGGCGGCGCGGTCCTGCTGGTCCCGAACAAGCCAACCGATCGGCTTGGCGGCTATGTCGAGGGCTCGATCGGCGACTACAACATGCGCCGCGTGCAGGGCGTCCTGAACGTCCCGCTGGCCGACACGTTCAAGGTGCGCATCGCTGCCGACCGAAACACGCGCGACGGCTACATTCACAACAAGTCAGGGATCGGTCCCAAGGACTATAACGATCTGGACTATTTTGCCGTGAGGCTCGGAATTCTCGCGGATCTGACTCCCGATCTCGAGAACTATACGCTCGCCACCTACAGCCAGTCGGACACGCATGGCTACGGGGCGAAGATGGTGGCCTGCAACCGCGCCTATCTCCCGGAGAACGGCTTTCAGATCACGTCGGGCGCCGACCTCGTTCCCGGCGTGCTTGCGCCTGCCGCCTGTGCTCAGATCGATCGGCAGAAAGCACGGGGAGACGGCCCGCTCGACGTCGATATCAACAATCCGAACCCCTTTCTTCACCTCAAGACGTGGCAGGTCATCAATACGACCACCTGGCGCGCCAGCGATTCTCTGACCATCAAGAACATCGCCAGCTACGGTGAGTTCCGCGAGCGCTCGAGCTTCAATCTCTATGGCGACAACCTGCGCATTACCAATCCTGCGCCGACCATTCCGGCCTTCTTCGGGCTTCCGCCTCTGACGCCGGGTTCCGCGGTGCAGTTCGTCATGCTGAACCCGGCGCCAGGCCAGGACAATTCCGCCGAATCGGCGTTCACCGAAGAGCTGCAGTTGCAAGGCGAGTCCGCGAATGGCCGCCTGAAGTGGCAGGCCGGCGGCTATCTCGAGATGAACCGGCCGATCGGTTTCAACGCGGGCTACTCCGGCATCCTGCTCAACTGCACCATCCCCTCGGACCTCGCCTGCACGAATCCGATCTTTCTGGGCCAGATTTCCGCTTCATCGACCCAATACAAGTTCGATAGCCGCGGTCTCTATGCTCAGGCGACCTTCGACCTGACGGACAAGCTGAGCGTGACGGGAGGCCTGCGCTACACTTGGGACAAGGTTGATGGGATTGGCCAGGATACCCGTCTGACGCTGCTGCCGACGGGTGGTTTCCTCCGTCGCTGCAACGACATCCTGCGCTATCCGAGCGGCACGCCCGGTCAAGGACGGATCGTCTCGAGCGCGTCGGAATGCCAGACTCACTTGGTCCAGAAGTCGAGCAGGCCGACTTGGCTCATCGACGTGGACTACAAGCCGGTCCCCGACGTGATGCTCTACGCGAAGTATGCGCGCGGCTATCGTCAGGGCGGGATCAACTTCACCCTCGTGGGCTTCGAGACCTGGCAACCCGAGAAGGTCGAAAGCTACGAAGTCGGCGCCAAGACCAGCTTCCGCGGCGGCGGCGTAAATGGCTACTTCAACATTGCTGGTTTCTACAATGATTTCACCGATCAGCAGCTCGTCGCTAACGGGATCTCGAACGTTCCGGGCTTTTCCGGGGCAGGCGCGATCGTCAACGCAGGCAAGTCGCGCATCCAGGGCGTAGAAGTCGACGGTTCGGTGACGCTTTTCCAGAGCCTGCGCTTCGACCTCGGCTACACCTATCTCGACACCAAGCTCGAAAGTTTCACGCCGCCGCCGATCCCGCCCGGCGCGCCCTACTCGACCGTGACCCCGACAGCGGCGGTCGGTCAGTCGTTATCGCTGTCGCCCAAGAACCGGCTCACGCTTTCGGCAAATTATACCTTGCCGCTCGACAAGAGCATTGGCGACATCTCGCTGGGGGCAACCTATGTCCATACGGACAAGCAGATCGTCACGCAGTCGACGCTTCCTGAACTGAGGAGCGTACCCGCGACGGATCTGCTGAACCTCAACGTCACATGGAACAAGGCTTTCGGCCAGCCCGTCGACCTCGCCTTCTTCATGACCAACGTCACCAACCAGATCTATCCGGTGAGCGTCGGGAGTTCTTATTTTGCCGGCGGCTATGAAAACCAGCTGTTCGGTCCGCCGCGGATGTACGGGTTCCGGTTGCGTTGGACTTTTGGGGGATAGTTTGGGGCGAATGACTTCGGGTGCAGCGGTCGAGCCGCCGGCTGCACCCGATCCGCCGCCTTCGAGGCGATCGGCTGCGGGAATACGCCCTTACCACGCGAACCAAGAGGTGGGGGCTGGCTCGAAGAGCTGCGAGCCCTGCTGGGATGATGGACGAGGAAAGCATGGACATTAAACCGCTCGAAGCCGTGGTGACGGAACTCTTCAAGGACGATGACCTGACGAGCGTGATCGGCGTCCGGGCATTCCGCAAGGGTGACCTCGTCAAGCTTTCCGAAAGCGCGACTGAGATCACCCCGCGGGCGGCGGGCGATCTGTTTCTGGTGAAGCTCGTGGTGGGGCCAGGCAACCCTGGTCCTGCCGATGCCCCCTCGACATCGCCCGGGATCGGCATCGAGATTTGGCTGCCTCCTGCCGAAATCTGGGACGGGCGTATGCACACGATCGGGGGGCTTGGCGGATATGACGGGGGCGATCACACATCTCCCGATCGTGTCGGCTGGACCTACGCTGCCCTGACCGCAGGAAGCGAGGGAACGGTCTCGGCCAGCACGGATTCGGGGCATTCGGCAAAGAACGGCGCTTGGGGGATGAACCCGGACGGAAGTTATCCAGAGCAGCTCTGGATCGATTATTCGCACCGCGCGATGCATGAGATGGCGGTGAAAACGAAGGCCGTCGCAACGGCCTTTTACGGCCGCGCGCCTCGTTATTGCTATTACGAGGGCGCTTCA
>Ga0164243_10009515_pt1 | contig 14136 bp, 9 predicted proteins | sample OricompcompostOP_FD_108781 | JGI IMG/M metagenome (GOLD analysis project Ga0164243, IMG submission 108781) | Organic Plus compost microbial communities from Emeryville, California, USA - Original compost - Organic plus compost (OP) | ecosystem: Engineered > Solid waste > Mixed feedstock >... | reverse complement strand
GCGCTGATTATGATGCGCACCTCTTCGATTTCGAGGGGCTATAGCTCAGCTGGGAGAGCGCTTGCATGGCATGCAAGAGGTCGACGGTTCGATCCCGTCTAGCTCCACCATTTCCGCTTGCGGTACACCGCAACGCGAAAACAAAGCAAACAAAAAACCCGCCAGAAGGCGGGTTTTTTGTTTGCGGCGTCGGTGGCGCTGGGCTAATTCAATGTGCGATCGGGTGCCGGTTGGTAACGCAGCGAGCTGGCGCGCATACCAATCATCTGCAAGGCTCGTCGCTCACTCAGGCCCCGGCGCGGCGGTGCGCCTACCACTTTTTTGCAGCGCTTTGCGGGTGATCTCGTTCTCCAGCAGCGATTCTGCCAACAGCTTCTTCAAGCGCGCATTTTCGGCTTACAGCGCCTGAGCCGCGTGGCATCCGACACGTCCATGCCGCCGAACTTGCTGCGCCATAGGTAATAGCTGGCCTCAGAAAACTCGTGCCGACGGCACAGTTCCTTCACCGCAATGCCGATGTCCGCCTCCCGCAGGAAGCCGATAATCTGTTCCTCGGAAAAGCGCTTCTTCACGTCCAACCTCCTAGTCAGGGGTATTGGACTCTAAATAGCGGTGCTACTCAAATACGAGAGGGAAGTCGTTGTCTGGAAGTTGCTGCCACGCCTAGCAGCCCTGTACCGAACAGCCAGAACGCACCAGGTAGTGGTACCGTGGTTACAGGTATCGGGGTGAGATACAGCTGATACTCCCACCCTGCTGCGTAATCTTCATACAGTACCTGGTACGAAACCGTGTCGTCAACTTGTGCATGGGTTTCATAACTAGCGTACGCTGCGAAGGGAATGCTTTTTAATCCATCGCGCGCATCCACTACGCCACTGAACGTTGCTACGGTGTTCGGTGAGTCCTCGGTGGCGTAAATACTGTGTCCATCAAAGCTGATGTAAGATCCTAAGCCATACACATGAGCGAGGATCGTGTAAGAATACTGCTCATAAGCAAATTCGATTTCGTAGGATGTGCCGGCGATACCTTTTGTTTCTGCTGTGGTGGGGGAAGATATGCAAGTTGTGTCGTCACAGTTGTACAACCGCGTCTCTGTGGAGATGTTAGCTTTGCCGAATAATAAGTTGCCTGTGCTTTCGTGTGTGCTTTCACTTTGCGCCTCAGAGTCGGATCTCACAAAATCCACTCCGGTGAATGGTGCGTCTGGCGTATAACCAATACTCGCCCAGCCTGAGGCCCACTCGGTACCAGAGTGATAATACTCCTGTCGGCCTGGACGATCTGACGCCTGAACGTAACCATAAACATAAGTATTTAAATCGATGATTGCGAAGGCGTGGGATTGGGACGATGCACCAAGCAGGCCCCAGATTATTACAGGCAATGCAATTCCATTTATTTTATACATGATATCACCTCTATGTTGATAACTAGGTCAGCTTCTGTTTTTGTCAGTTTTTTATAAGCTCTTGTATATGTAGCGGGTGTCGCGACTTACGAAGTATTCCAAAAATTGGTGCCATTTTAGTACACCCGCCGGAGTATATTTAGCGATTTAGGGTCTGTTAAAACTAGGCCCTGTTAACACTAAAAATTCGATCCGCAATCAATGAAAAGTTGATGAAAAATCGGAAGATCACATCCAGTTTTTCGAATCGAGAAAATATGCGCCGAAAACCTTTTAGTCGACGAAACAGCCGTCCAACTTCGTTGCGTTTTTTATACTTCTCGCAATCATACTCTCAAGCCGCAATGCGATTTTTCTGTGGCGGAACAACAGGCATCATTCCCACATCAAAAACCAGATGTCGCGTTTCGTCGCCTTCGCAGACTTTACCCATGATCTCGAAAATGTCAACCATCTGTTACCCTCAAGCGCTTTCAGCGGTGCCAGCCCCTCTGGCGCATCACCTGTCTCTTGAGAGCGATACGTTCCCTGCGTGTCACCTCGCTCTCTAAAAGAGCATTCCATCCTCCAAGTGTTTTAAATAAGTGGTTCCAACTTTTACCGGGTAGGTCCACCATCTCCAAATTTCCGCTTGAAAAGTTATGTAAGTTATTGAAAGATCAAGCGGGAATTGCGGTTCTAAAATCATCAGCTTTCGACGAAAAAACTTGCAGACAAGCACTTGTATCAGTGCCCCCTCGCTTATCTTCAATTGCGCAAAAATCATAACTGCCAGGAGTTTGCGAGAACTGAAAGGCGGTTCTAAATGATTCATCAAAGCTACGCCGCGGTTTGCAATCCGAAGCCAGTTTTTCCTCGATAACGATCTCTTGCCGTTCCAATTCATTGATCCGCTTTTCGTGGGCGGTGATCGCACTAGGTTTATTCGTTTCAATAATCCTGTCAGTGAGCTGTCGAACCTGTTGCTCGATTTTTTTCCGTTCGACCTTGAGTGCATCCAATCGGCCAGAATGAGTTTTGGTCAAATGGTTCCATAGTTGTTCCAGCATCGCCCGAGCGAGGCGTGATATAGCGTTTCTGTCGGCTGGATCGTATGGAGCAGCGCCTCAAACTCGCCCTCAAGCACTTCCCGTTTTATGGACTTACCCCTCATTGCAATGGGATGTTCCAGTCTGGAACATCGAAATATCCCGCGTATATAGGGTGCGTCAACAATTGTTTGACGCGAGCCTTGTGAACCTTGCCATCTTTACCGCGGGGATATTCGGGAAAGATTCAAGAAATCGCTGCACTTCAGCTTGAAGTTGGAATCTACCGGATGCGTATCCTTCGAGGGCTTCCTGAATGATCGAGGCGATAGGCTCGTCGCGCACCAACATTTTTCCGTGCCCTGCGACGTTCATATACCGATAGCCGGGCGGGCAGCGAAGTGACTGCCGTGAAGCTCCGGCAAAATCTGGGCGACATGCTCAACCAGGTGCAATACAACAACGACAGCATCGTCATCAAAAAAGACGGCAAAACGATAGCCGCTCTGGTGGATGCGGAATTGTTCGCGCGAATCCGACGCATGCAAGGGCGTTTTGATGAGCTGAGTGACCGGATCACCGAGGCCTACGCCGAGGTGCCTGTTGAGGAAGGGCTGGCCGAGATTGATGCGGCGGTGGCGGCCGAGCGGAAAAAGCGCTGATGTCACTGCGAGTCGTGCTCGATATCAACGTGATGGTATCCGGCTTGGCGTATCCGGACAGTGTACCGGGCCATATCATCACGGCTTGGCGTCAAGGTATTGCTCGCTTTTGCCATCTTGACCGCATGGGCTGACAGCGGCTGTCGCTGCGCCGTGCCATTCGGGATTTGCTGGACTTGGGCCAAGACCTGTCCATGCTGGGTAGATCCAGCCATTAATGATTTGTCATATTGGGGTAACAAAGCGTTGCGATGATGGCCTTAATTCCCACCCCGCACGGATGTCTTGACCATTGCAAGTACGCAACTCGCACACGCTACGCTCCCTTATTATTTTTGTTGTAACCTTCTTCGCGCTGCAGCAGGGCTGGGAGCGCTGCCGTGACAGCATCGTTGAAACCTGGGTAATCGATCTCGCCACAGTGCGTCCTGCTGCCTCCGTTATCGATTACCTCTGGCCTGAGCAACAAATCGTTGCGCAAAATAACTCGTTGATCGCCTCGCACGGGCGTCTTAATGTGCTTAATGGTTGCGAAGGTCTCGAAACGCTTTTTCTATTGATCGCAGCATTTTTTGCCTACCCGCTGCCTTGGAAAAATCGGAGTGTCGGCATTGGCCTGAGTATTCTGCTGGTCTACTTCGTGAATCAGGCGCGTATCATTTTTCTGTGGTGGGCAATTCAAGAACATCCCACTTGGTTTGGCACATTGCACGGCGCCGTCTTGCCGTTGATTTTGATTGCTATTGCACTGGTATTTTTCATGGCGTTTTTACCGCAGCGGCAAAACGCATGATGTCGAAAGTTGCGCACTCAAAAACGACATTGGTGTTGGCGATAAAAATGGGTGTGGTGCTCGCGCTAATGCTTTGGATGTCGCAACGCTGGGGACACTATTATGTCGAGGCGCTGCTGCCGCTTTATCGTACCGTCATCGATCTGGTCTTGACAGATTATCGGGTGGTGAGCCTGCGTCTTATCCCTCAAAATGGGGAACTCACCGTCGCTGCGCATTTGACAACCATCAAGGCGCAGCTCATCGACGGGCATAAACTGCCCGTCGGCGTGACCCTGGATGCGAGTACCCTGGCCGACCACGCTTTAAAACACCTGATCATTGTCGCTTGCGGCATTTTAGTCTGGCCGAATTTAAAACCGACCGAGCGCGGCGTGAGTTTGTTATTGAGCGCGCCGTTACTTTTGATTCTGGAGTGTATAGACATTCCGCTGGCGATCGCAGGCGCGGTGCAAGACCTCGTATTTTTTAATTTTTCATCCAACTATGCTGGCCATAAACCGCTGATTGTCACCTGGCTGCACATTCTGGATGGCGGCGGTCGCTTGGCGTTATCGGTGCTCACGGTTCTCATCGTGAATGTGCTGCAGAAAATAAAAAACGATGCCGATACGGAGGCGCCGATGAGCATCATCCAAATCACTGAACCGCCGCGCGCTTAATTGCAATACAACTGATTAATCCTATGAGAACTCGCTTGGTCGCCAATTTTCAGCGATACCGTAGCGAGTCCTATCCGGACGTCTAACCAGGTAAGTTAGCCAGTGATGAATGCCGAGCAACGTTTTCTATCGCGCACTGCATCAACACAGGATCGGCTCGGCAGCTGCCGACCGGTTCGTATGGCCGCGGCCGCTATCTCCTGTTTACTTCATGCGGGGCTCGTTGCGCTGTTGGTGATGGCGCCGATCGATCCAACCGCGCTGCAGCTCAAATACGACGCGCAGGCACAGCTGTATCCGAACGAGGAGCAAGTGACCACCGTTGTCTATATTCCGGATGATGCCCAGCAAATAACGCAAAAATTCCCCGCACAGACGACCCCGCAGTCGCCCATCGTCATGTCGCTCATCGAGCCTGACTTCGTCATTCCTGAACCCGATTTGACGATCGAGGATGACGCTAAAATGCTGTCGGCGGAGCATGATCACGCGGCGCTGGCGACAGCGCGCACGGCGTATCTATCGCAAATCCAGGCACGCATCGAGCGCAGCTGGGATCATCCGCTGATCGCATTGGGTCGCGCCTTTCGCTGCCAGGTCAAAATTCAACAAACGCATCAAGGCGGCATTAAATCGCTAACACTGGCGGACTGCGACGGCGATGAAGCGTGGCAGCAGTCCTTACTGCGCGCCGTGCGTAATGCGGCGCCGTTTCCAGCACCGCACGACGAACAGGCGTTTATTGAAGAGTTGACGCTGGATTTCAGGACAGAACCAGTCTCGCTTGCGGCACTGTTCACGCTGCTCGAAACATTGCCCGAGACGAGCCGCTCAGATTCCGTCAATAGCCAGCCGTGATGCTCAAATACGGATGATTGCCCAATGTCATCAGTCCATTGAAAGCCTGATGCGACCTTAGAAAGAAAATGTGCGCGTTCACATATAATTAATAAGCCTGTCATTTTGGTTCGTTAGCATCCTTTTGCAGGATAAGCCCGGCTGCCGATGATTGCGCGGTCCGATGGACATGATTAGTCGATCAGATAAAAGGGATAACACGGATGTACACGCCATCCAAAGTACCCGCTCAGACCGCCTCAAGCTCCTGGCGCCGTCGCGCCGTGGCCTTCGCGCTGACCATCTTGATAAGTTGGGGGATTTGTACTCCCTCTGCCATGGCCGCGACGCCGTACGATACTGCCGGCCAGAAGGCCGCCGATTGGCTGGTCGCCAACATGGTTCCCGGCGACAAGACCTGGGGCAGCGAACAAGACCTTAAATATCTCTCCGCCGCGGAAGTGGCGCTGGCGTTGGCGAGCTGGAACAAGCGCGGCTTCGAGTATTACGCCGCGCTGACATGGCTTGCCAACCATAATCCCAACAACGTCGATTTCGCGGCGAGACGAGCAGTAGTCCTGCAGCCTACTGGCCAGAGTATCAGCCAGGATTTGAATTTGCTGGCCGCGGCACAGGCCGCCAATGTAGCCGCTCCGGGCAATGGCGGCGTCGGCTTGTCGCGCCAGTATCAGGGTTCGCCGCTCGACACCGCCTGGCTGCTGCAGGCCTACAACAAGGCGGGGGTTTCGACCAACGTCAGCGCGGCCACGGCGTCGCTCAAAAACGCTCAGCTGACCGGCTCCGATCAGGGCTGGGCCGTTGGCCAGGACACCAGCTCCGATCCGATCTCGACGGCGCAGGTCTTGATCGCCTTAATTCCGTATCGCGCCACCGACGCCACGCTGACGACCCCCATTGCCAATGGTCTGGCTGCCCTCAATGCCAAGGTAACGACTTCGTCTGCGCCGCTGAAGAAAGCATTGTCCGCGCTGGCCAATCTGCGCGATAACTCGAATTCGACGCAGGCAGCCACCTTGCTCAATAACCTGATGAGTACGCAGGGTAGCGACGGCAGCTGGGGCGGCGATGTCCAAACCACCGCCTCGGCACTGCGCGCGTTGGCCGCAGCGGCCGGGCGCGATGCCGCGGCGCTGCAAACACCGGTCACCATTCCGGACAGCAACCTGCGCGCCGCGATCAATACCGCGCTGTCGCGCAATGCGCTCGACACACTCAATAAGGGTGAGTTAGCCCAGCTCACCAGCCTCAACATCTCCGGCCAAAACGTCAGCAACCTGACCGGCCTTGAGAGCGCGACGAATCTCACCTACCTCGACGCCAGCAACAACAACATCACCTCATGGACGCCGGTCGACAATCTGTCGCAGCACCCGACAACCGTACGCGATGGCAACCCAGGTTACCCCGTTGCTGACCATGACACGCCCACCTTGCCGCAATGGGGAGCCATGCTGCTCGGCGGCTTATTGTTGCGGGTAATCGCGCGACGCGAAAGGAGACTCGCATGAGCACTACCCGCACTCAGAGAATGCGGCGAAAGACGACGAAATTGCCTTGGCTGGGGCTCTGCCTGGTCGGGGTCTGCGCGGTCGTTAGCGCGCAACCGCCGAGTGACTTCAAGCCGTGGCCCAATGGCTCTCGCGAGCATCGTCCGGTGATTCAGCCAACGCCAAATTCGACCCAACCGGCACCTCTGCTACCGGAAAACGCCAGCCCGCTGCTCGCGCCACAGCTCGCCACGATTCAGTCGGTTGGCGTTAATGTGCTCGCCGCCAAACACAGCGAGCAACCCGATCCTGCGGTCGACGCCATGCGCGAGCAACTGAAAACGGTATCGGCAGAGCTGGCTCAGGCCTTGCGCGACGTTTCGACCGCCAAACCCGGCACCCAAACGCTGGCGACGGCGGTGAGTCCCGATGGGGCGGGCGCGGCATTCGCGTCCACGACGCCGATTACGCATCTGGTGCCGGGCCCGGTACCGAATACCTTTGTCGTCGATCCCAACACGCCGCCGCAAACCGACGCTGCCGCCGTGCCCGCGAAGGCTATGCCGACTGCATCGGCTTACGCGCAGAAACCGGATGCGTGGCAGAACGAGATGGCGCCGCTGAAACGCAGCCTTACCGCGGCGCGCGCCCAGGTCGCGAACGTTGCCGACGGTCCGGATGCGAAAGCGCAGCGACGCAGCCGCTTAGCCCAGCAACAAACCCAGCTATTTGACGATGTCCAGCGAGCGCTGGATGCGAAGGACGTGGTTCAACTGGCCGCGCTGCGCGACCGGCTGACTCCTCGCTCAGTGCCGCAGGAGCGCGAGCGTCTGCAGTCCCTGGCCGATCCTCACCACAAAATGCCGTCGGCGCCGACCCCTACCGTGTCAACCCTGACCAAACACCGTTGAAGCGCCGGAGCCGATCATGGGAATTCGCAAATCACTGCTCGCCGTGTTTGTCGGCCTGAGTCTTTCCGGTACGGCGCTCGCTGCCGATAGCAATACGGGCGAAACCAAGGAAATTCAGTTTAATGATGTGAGCGCCCCGGACCTCGGCGCCAAAGCCGATGCGTTGTGGACGCACGTCGCGATCTACGAATACGTGCGCAATAATTACGACTTCATCGTCTACCACGGCGCGCGCTCGGGCTCGATCAACACGTTTCTCGGCGGGCGCGGCAACGATGTCGATCTGGCCGCCACGCTGATCGCAATGTACCGCCGCGTCTATATCCCGGCGCGCTACGCAGTCGGCATCGTGCGCCTGCCCAGCGCCCAAGTGATGAATTGGCTGCAGGTCAAGAATGCCGATCTGGCCGCGAGCATTCTGAAAGATCAGGGCATCCAGGGCGTCGTCCTCAGCGCCAACAAGAGCACTATCGATTTCGAGCACACCTGGGTCGAAGCGTTTGTGCCGTACGAGAACTACCGCGGTGCCGGCGCCGATACGAACGTGAACTGCAACAACCAGACGCAGGCGGCCCTCTGCCGTTGGGTTTCGCTCGATCCCTCGTTCAAACAGTATGTCAGCCGTAATTCAGGGCTGGACCCGTACGCGTCGGTATCCTTTGACTACGACGGCTACTACAAGGCCCTGCTCAACAATTCCGCGATCCGCGACAAAAATCCACTCGACATTTACGAGAACAGCGTGACCGATTGGCTGCGCAGCAGCGAGCCCAGCCAGGGCAAAAACCTGCAGGATATTCCCGATTTTCTCGCCATCGCGACACAGGAGGACGGCTTGCTGCCGGCGTCCCTGCCATTCACCACGGTCAGCAGCGTGCGCCGCTACAACTCGGCTCAGGATCACGATGCTGCCGTGCCGGCGACCGAGCCGAAAAAATGGATGAAGAACGTCACCGCACAGGCGAAACTCGCCAATGGCACCGTCATCGCCAGCGCCACTGTCAGCCTGGTCGAGGCCAGCACCCAGCGTTTTACCTTTATGTACGACACCGTGAATACGTTTCGCCAGATATTTCGGCTGGACGGCACCACCGTGGGTACACCGGTCGTGTTTAATGGGAGCACCACCTTCAATACGCCCATCACGCTGTCGGTCTCAATGGACGGACCGCCCGGCGTGAATGGCGGCACCGACCTCACCATTACCGCCGATTACGACGCCATGCTCGGCGGTGCCTACTACATTGCCACCGGCGGCGAGACCTCGAACTGGAGCCAGGTACACCGTGCGGCCAATGCGCTGCTCAGCGCCAATCAGCAGTATCCAATCTATTTCAATGCCACCGAAGCCGGTTGCGATATGCAGACCAAGCAGGGCTGCACGCCGTATCTGAATTCTGCCTTTACACTGCGGCTCATCGACAGCGGCGCCGCCATGGACGCGTTGACCGGCGGGCTATTACAAGTGGCCGGCACCCAGTTTTACGCGCAGCTGCGCGAAAAGCTCGGGCGGCTCGACGCCCTGCACAAAACCAAGACGCCGGTGGGCGGCTTTATCGGTGTCGTCAGCTCGACCTTTGGCGACGTCGAATACATCGACGGCACCGCGTACTCGGTCTTGCCGGGCGGGCTGCTCGTGGACATGAAGGGATTGCAATTGCTCGGTTCCTGGCGGATCGATCAGGCGGCGGCCTTCGCCAATCCGACCGTCGAGTTATTCGGCCACATCATGTCGTCGCTCGAACACGAAACCTGGCAGCAACTGACCGGGTACGACGCCATTTCGACCGTGCGCGGCATCCAGCTCGCGCTGGCCAATGGCGCGACCGCGCTGAACCCCGTGAAAAATTCCAGCACCGACAACCTGCCGTCGCTCTATGCCAGCTTCGGCTATTCGACGGCGTCTCCCGCAGGCTTCACGAAACGCCAATACACGCTGTTCGGTCACAATTATCTGGCCTGGGGTTACAGCGGCGGCAACCCGAACGCCCAGATGGTCGCGTTTCGCACCAATACGCAAGGCGTTCCGGCGGGCGATGCGCGCCTCAAATGGTGGACCTTGGGCGCCTCGGATGGGGTCGATAGCTTCTTCAGCAGCTACGCCGACACCGAAAGTTGGCTGCGCGGCCTGCAAGCCACCGAAGGGCAGTTGAAGACCAACGTCAATATTTCCCAAAGCGGTTACGATGCGTTCGACGTGTTGTCGGCGTCGGTCTATAGCCCGAGCGGGTTTGCGCTCGCCAGCTACGCGCGCACCGGTCCCTCGACCTACAACTACGTGATCAACGAAACGAGCAATCACGCCGACGGCGTTTATCCCATCACGCTGCATCTCACATTGGGCGATAACATCAACGAGGCCACCTACGGCTATACCGGCCTGAGTCCCTACACCATCACTTCGGCGAGCGTGACCAGCGGCGCTAATTTCGCGGTAAAAAGCTTTTCGGCCGGCAGTGCCGACCCGCATACCATCACACTCAAGGAAACGGCGGCACATGCGGGCGGCACCTACAATGTCACGATCCACGTGGTGCTCAACAGCGGCTTTGCAACGACCGACGTCTCCGCTGTCGTGAAGGTGGGCAGTAATGGCCGCTGGGTGGATATCGAGGACAACTTTAGTATCGGTAGCATTGACGTGTCAGACAACACGTCAATTACCTGTGGCGGACAAACCTATACCGGTACCCCGACCGCGCTGCTGAGCAGGCTGCAGACCTGCTTCAACAACGCCATCGCCTTGAATGGGATGCAGGACTACCTGACCGCGATGGAGCCCTCCGGCAATTTTGTGTACCGCGCGCTGCCGGCGGCCGTCGATGCGCAGCAGACGCCCAGCGTCCTCGCTATTCGCAACGATCTTTACCTCGCGCCGCTCTCTCAGTACTGGCTCGAATACCAGATACCTTCCAAGCTGTCGTACGGCCCTAACTATCGTTTTTCGGTGGATATCCGCAAGGCGCACGATGCGGCCGATGGCTCGCTGATCCAAACCACCTACGAAATTCAGAACCAGTACGGCATCAATGCCGGCGGCGGCTACGTGCTGCCCGTGCTCGGCTCGGATGCCACCCCGCCTGCCGCCGCTCAACCCAGGGAATGATTGCCATGTCCGCGACCCGCCCGATAGTCCATTCCCCGACCTTGCGTTGCCGCGCGTGGATGTTGGCGGGCCTGTTGACAGTCGCCGCGACCGTTCAGGCCGGCGGCTACGTCGATGGCACCCAGGCCATCACGCCGGCGACCTCGATTGCGATATCGGGCAACGTTCTGCCGGTCCCCACCTTCAACAATGCGACGTTCACCGACAAGAACACGATCGCCGAGACGAATAACGACATCATCAAGACACCGTCGTCGGCCGACCCGGTGTCGACCGTTACGGGCAACAATTTTCACGACGAAACCGATTTCGTGATCAAGGGCCGGGCGGGCCTGAACTATGCCTTCACGCGCACCTACAACAGCGCGCCGGCATCGACGCAGGTCGATCTCGGCCTCGGTTACGGCTGGGTGCATAGCTACGGCATGCGTCTCAAATCCAACGTCTACGGCAACTGTCCCAATTGCACGGCGGCGCAAGATGCGCTCAATGGCAACAATAAAACCAATTCGATCACCTACACCGACGAGCGCGGCGGCGACCATAATTTCCTCGTCAATGACGCGACGTTTGCGGTGACGCCGCCCCAGGGCGAATATGACAGCCTCGCGCTGGACACGCCGGCCACGGGCCAGCACACGCTGACGTTCCGCAACGGCACCAAGTACATTTTTGAGACGCCGTCCGGCACGCTCAAGACCACGCCCAATGTTATCGCACGCCTGAAACAGATCGCCGACCCGTGGGGCAATCAGCTCAATTTCACCTACAACGCAGCGGGCCGTCTCGCCACCGTCACCGATAACCTCGGCGTCAGCGGCCGCACGGGCCTGGTGTTCAGCTATGACGCCAGCAACCACCTCACCCAGATCGCTGACTGGTCGGGTCGGCTGTGGAAGTACGGCGTCGTCAACGCTGGCGGCAGCCCGGCAGCGTACCACCTGAACAGCTTTACCAACCCCCTCAACCAGTCGCTGTCCTATGGCTATCTGCCCGGCACGCACAACCTGGTCCGGATCAGCAAACCGCTGCGCGGCGTGGCCACCTATTTCGTCTATTACCAGAACGGCCGCGCGCTGAGCGACGCCGATGCGCTCGGCAACACCGAAACGCTCGACTACGATCTCTACCGCAAGAGCACCCGCGTCACCGATCCGCGCGGCGGCGTGCGCACCTACGAATACGACAGCGCGGGACGCATGCTCAAATTGACCGAGCCCGACGGCGGCATTCTCCAGTTCCAGAATCAGGCCGAAGGCCTGCGCTTCTCCAAGACCGATGGCATCGGTTACAAGACGCAATACTCCTACCGTAGCGACAAATCGTTCAATACCGCCAGCGATACCTTCGGCAATGTCACGCGCGAGCAGGATGCCTTGAATAACACCATCGACACGACCTATGGCATTTACGATCAGGTCGCGACGGTCAAAGACAAGCGCGGCACCGTTCGCACCACGAGTTTTCACAGCACGACGGATTCCACCTGCAAGTTGGTGGGCAAGCCAGACACGGTGACCTTGTCGGTGCTCTCCGGCGTGAGCAATGTCGCTTTGCAATCACTGTGCTGGTACGGTGACGGCGCGCTCAAAAGCACCAGGGATTACCTGATCCCCGGCAGCACCGCGCGCGCACGCACCAGCACCTTGAATTACGATGCGGCGCATCTGAACGTCCTCTCGGCGGTGCAGACCGGCACCGACGGCACCACGGTCACCCGATCGTTTACGTACGATAATCTGGGCCGCAAGCAAACCGAGACGCTGCAGCGGCGCACTTCGCCGACCAACGCCGCATTGATCAGCCTGACCACGACCTACACCTACGATGCGCTCGATCGCGTGACGCGTGTGGAAGATGCCATCGGCAACCGGATGGACACGGTGTACGACGCCAACGGCCAGATCTATCAAGTGATCGGCCGTTACAAGCAGCCCGACGCGAGTTATGTATCGCGCACGCTCAGCACGCGCACCTACGATTCGGCCGATCGCAAGATCGCCGACAAGGACGTGTACAACAACAGCACGCAGTACCAGTACGATGCCGCCGGCAATGTGGTGGCCGTCATCGATCCCTATCTGCACACGACCAGATTTGAATACGATGCGATGAATCGCCGCACGGCGGTGATCGATGCCAACGGCAACCGCACCACGACGACCTACGACCTCGCCGGTCAGGTGAGAACCGTCACCAACGCCAACGGCGAGACCGTAACCAATAATTACGATGCGCTGGGCCGTGTCACCCAGGTGACCGACGCCAAAGGTTTTGTTACCCAATTCAGCTACGATGCCAACGGCAACCTGACCTGCCGCATCGATGCCAACGCCGTGGCCGGTCTGCAACCGAAGAACAGCGACAACTGCACCGAAAGCCGCACCTACGACGAGTTGAATCGCGTCAAAACCGTCAAGGACGCGCGCAACGCCATCACCACCACGGCCTATGATCTGTTCGGCAACGTGCTCTCGATCAAGGACGCCGCCAACAAGACCACGAGCTTTGTCTACGACGACCTCGGCCGGCAAATTCAAGCCACCGATCCGCTCGGCAAGACCACGCTCTACGCCGTGGATCAGGCCGGCAACGCATACCAGGTGACCAACCGGCTGGGGCAGATCACGCGCATCACGTTCGATAACCTGAACCGCGTTACCCGCAACGATTACCTCACCGACGGCACCAATGAGACCTTCACCTTCGATAGCTTCGGCAATCTCTACACCGCCAGCAACAGTACCGCGACCTACACCTTTCTGTACGACGCCAAGAACCGCCTGCTCAGCAAAACCGACTCGCGCAGCAACAAGCAGCTGAGCTTCACCTACGACGCCGTCGATAACATGCTGAGCAAGACCGACTACCAGAACCAGACCACGGATTTTCAGTACGACGGCGCCAATCGCCTCGTGGCGATGAGCAATAAGGCCTATCTGAAGGCGATCTATCAGTTCGACCCGGCCGGGCGCCTGCTCAGCCGCGTGCTGAGCGACGGCGCGCAAAGCCAGTACACCTGGGATGCCAACGGCTGGCTGTCGTCGCTGAAAATGACCACTGCCAATAATGCTGTCGTAACCAATTTGAGCTACGTGCGCGATCGCGTCGGCAATATCACCACGCAGAGCGGACTCACGGGAGCCGGCAATAACCAGACGTGGAATTATACCTACGATGCCAATTACAGGCTGAGCACTGTGAGCGGCCCTGCT
>Ga0164243_10009514_pt1 | contig 14136 bp, 12 predicted proteins | sample OricompcompostOP_FD_108781 | JGI IMG/M metagenome (GOLD analysis project Ga0164243, IMG submission 108781) | Organic Plus compost microbial communities from Emeryville, California, USA - Original compost - Organic plus compost (OP) | ecosystem: Engineered > Solid waste > Mixed feedstock >... | reverse complement strand
CTAGGTGTTTAGTCCCGAGGTCAAGTGGACTGGGTCGAACTTGAAGCGCTCCGGCTCATCCGCCCAGACCTTGCAGATGGCCTCATAGGGCGTGAGCCCGCGTAGGGTCTTTAGCCGCTTGGCGAAGTTGTAGGCGTCGAGGAAAGCGGCGAGGTGATCCTCGAGCTGGCGGTGGTTCTCGTAATGATATCGGCGAACGGTGGCTTCCTTCAGCGTGCGGTTCATCCGCTCGACCTGGCCGTTGGTCCAAGGGTGGTTGGGCTTGGTGAGCCGGTGCTCGATATCGTGCTCGCGGCAAACCCGATCGAAGCCATGCAGGCGATAGCGGGCCGTCGGGCCTGAGCGATGCTGAGGCGCATCGCAAAACTGGATGCCGTTGTCTGTCAGCACTGTGTGGATCTTGTAGGGAACGGCCTTGATCAGCGCGGCCAGGAAGCCGGCGGCGGTCTTGACGTTGGCGGCCTTGTGCAGCTGGGCGAAGGCGTACTTGGAGGTCCGGTCCACGGCCACGAAGAGGTGCAGCTTGCCCTCCTCGGTGCGCACCTCGGCGATGTCGATGTGGAAGTAGCCGATCGGGTAGCGCTTGAAGGGCTGCTTCTCGGCCTTGTCGCCGGCGATTTCGGGCAGCCGGCTGACGCCGTGCCGCTGGAGGCAGCGGTGCAAGGCAGATCGGGTCAGGTGCGGAAGCGTTGCCTGCAGGGCGTAGAGGCAGTCGTCCAGGGGCAGGAGCGTGTGTTTGCGGAAGGCGACCACCATAGCCTCCTCTTCGATGGTCAGCACCGTAGATCGCGGAGCCTTCGGCCCCATTGGCGCGTCGTGGAGGAAGCTCCGCTTCCTCCACTTGGCGACGGTCTTTCGATTGAGGCCATAGCGGGCGGCTAGCTCTTTGAGCGGAGCCTTCGATCGCTGTATTGCCGCTCGGATAGCGTGCGTGGTCGTGGCGCTGCCGTGGAGTACCTGGCCCATAGCTCCTCCCGGTGTGAGCACTCAGCTAAGCTGAGTCCCCCACACCGCGAGACCAGACACCTAGGGGGCGGACGGCTTCGAGCTGAACTCCGTCTCGATGGCGACCTCGACGGCGTCGCTCACGCCCATCTTCGTGCCCGGCGCCGGAACGCCGGTGGCCATGCCGAAGGCCGAGCGCTTCACCACGCCCCGCGCGGAGAAGCCGACGCGCGCGCCGCCCGGGTCGAAATTGTTCGGCGGGTAGCCGCCGTTGTAGGTCACGTCCAGCACCACGGGCGCGGTGACGCCGTGCAGCGTCAGCTCGCCGGTCACCTTCGCCGTGTTCTCGCCGGTGGGCTCCACCTTGGTCGAGCGGAAGGTGATCTTCGGAAACTGCGCCGCGTTGAACCAGTCCTTGCCCATCATCTGGTCGTGGAACCCGGCCGGCGGCGCGTTCAGCTTCAGCGAGGTCGGGTCGATCGTCGCTTCGACGCGCATCGCCGCGGGGTTCTTCGGATCGAACTCGAGCTGGCCGTCCACGCGCGAGAAGCTGGCCGTGTAGTTCGACAGCCCCAGGTGGCTCACGCGGAAGACCAGCGAGGTGTGGGACTTGTCCATGTAGTAGCGGCCCGCCGGCGGCTGCGTCGCGGCGGCGTCCTGCGCGAGGGCGGCGCCGGCGATCAGCGTGATCGACAGGCCGGCTGCGGCGGCGAAGGTCCTGAACGCTTTCATCATCGCTCCTCGGCGTCACCTAAGGTTGAGGTCGATTGTCGCGCCACATCGGCCAAGCTTGCAAGCTTCCCGGCGCGGCGTCGCGTTCACGCGACGGGCGGATGGAGGTCGAAAAGCACGTCCCTCACCCGCGGCTCGACGGCCATCACCGCCGCCCGCACCCGGGCGAGTCCGGCCTGAAGCTCGGCGGCGGACACCTCGGCCGGGGTCCAGCCGACCACCACGAGGATGTTCTGCGGCCCCAGGTGCAGCGTGCGGACGCTGGACGCCCGCCCCACGGCGCCGCCAGCCTCCACCGCCTTCACGATCTCCTCCATCACCGGCGGCGTGGCGGGTTCGCCGGCGATCAGGCTGCGCGTCTCGTTGGCCAGGAAGGCGGCGACGCCGATCAGCAGCAGGCCGATCAGGATCGAGGCGACCCCGTCGGCGCGATGCCAGCCCAGAAGCGTCGAGCCGGCGACGCCGAGCGCCGCCAGGATCAGGCCGACGAGCGCCGCGCCGTCCTCCATCAGGGTGGCGAAGACGCTCGGGTCCTTGCTGAGCCGTAGGAAGGTGGGCAGGCGCACGGGCCGCCCGCGGACGGTGCGGCGGAACTCGCGATAGGCGGTGCGGAACGAGAGCCCCTCGAAGACCGCCGCGGCCGCCAGCACGGCGAAGGTCAGCAGCGGCGCGCGCACCGGGGCGGGATGCAGCACCCTATCAATGCCCTCGAGCACGCCTACGAGGCCGCCGATCAGGAAGATCATCAGGGCGACGACGAAGGACCAGAAATAGGCCTCCAACCCGTAGCCGAACGGATGCTCGGCGTCCGGCGGCCGGGCGGCGCGGCGCTGGCCGACCAGCAGCAGCAGCTGATCGGTGGTGTCGACCAGCGAGTGGATCGCCTCCGTCAGCATGGCGGTGGAGCCGCTGACCGCGAAGGCGACGAACTTGGTGGCCGCCACGGCGAGGTTGCCGAACAGGGCGGCGAAGACGACCTTGCGCGCGCTGGCGGTCCCGTCCTGCGGCTTGCTTCCGCCGGCTCCGGCCATCCCCAGCATCCTGTTCCGCGGCTCTCGCGGAAATTGCCCAGGCGGATCGGAGTTCCCCAACCTTAGTCCTGATTCAGGTATGGAGGGGGCGAGGTCCAGCAGTCAGGAGGTTCTCATGAAGACAGCGCTCGTCACCGGCGCGACGTCGGGCATCGGCAGGGCGGTCGTCGTCGCGCTCGCAGGCGCGGGCTGGCGGGTGATCGCCACCGGGCGCAGGGCCGAGCGGCTGGAAAGCCTGGCTCGCGAGATCGGCGAGGCCGTGGTCCCGGCCGCCTTCGACGTCCGCGACGAGGCCGCCACGGCGCAGGCGCTCGACGCCGCCCGGGCCCGGACCGGCGGGATCGACCTGCTGGTCAACAACGCCGGCCTGGCGCTCGGCACGGCGCCGGCCCAAAAGGCCGACCTCGAGCAGTGGCGGACGATGATCGACACCAACGTCACGGCTCTGGCCACGATCACCCACCGCCTGCTGCCGGAGCTGATCGAGCGCAAGGGCGCGATCATCAACCTGGGGTCGGTGGCCGGGAGCTACCCGTACGCCGGCGGCAACGTCTACGGCGGCACCAAGGCCTTCGTCGAACGGTTCAGCCTTGGCCTGCGCTCGGACCTGCACGGCACCGGCGTGCGGGTGACCAACATCGAGCCCGGCATGGTCGAGACCGAGTTCACCCTGGTGCGCACCCGGGGCGACCAGGCGGCCTCGGACAAGCTCTACGCCGGGGCCCACCCGATGACCGCCGAGGACATCGCCCAGACCATCCTCTGGGTCGCCTCGCTGCCGGCGCATCTGAACGTCAACCGGCTGGAGCTCATGCCGGTCAGCCAGTCGTTCGCCGGCTTCCAGGTCGCCCGCGACGGCGGCGCATGAGCGCCGGGGCCTAGGGCGCGGTTTCGGCCAGCCGGAACACCGGAATCTGCGCGTTCGCCGCGGCCGACCAGGCCAGCTCGAGCCGCGCGCCGATGGCGATCTGGTCGATCGGCGCATCGACGATCGCGGCCAGCAGGCGGACGCCGTCCGCCTCCGGGAACTCGACCAGCGCCGGGACCTGCAGGCTCGGCGGCCGGTCGGGTCCGCCCCGGTCCGGCACGACCGTGAAGCTGTAGATCACCGCCGGTCCGGACGCAGTCCATTCGACGCTCTGCGAGCGGCAATGCGGGCAGAAGGGCCCCGGCGGCCAGCGGTAGCGGCGGCACGCGCCGCAGCGCACCAGCTTCAGGTCGCCCTGCGCCGCGGCGTCCCAGAACGGCCGCGTCCACACGTCCATCGGGACCACGAGCGCGCTCAAGTCCGGCGCGGTGCTGATCTCGCTCATCGCTCAGCCCTCAGGATCGCGCCGCTCATCGGGATCGGCGCAGGGCCGCCGGTGACCAGGGCGAAGCGGGCGTCCGGCAGCTGGTTCACGGCCTGGCCGCGCAGCTGCTCCACCGCCTCGCGGATGTGGGTCATGCCGATGACGTAGGCCTCCGACAGGTGGCCGCCGTGCGGATTGACCGGGATCGTTCCGCCCGCCCGGATCGCGCCGCTCTCGACGAAGGCCCCGCCCTCGCCGCGCGGGCAGAAGCCGTAGTCTTCCAGCTGCATGACGACGAGCGGCGAGAAGTGGTCGTAGAGCAGCGCGACGTCGACTTCGGCGGGCGTGATGCCGGCCTGGGCGAAGAGCCGCCGGGCGGTGTGCTCGCCGCCCGCCGAGGTGAAGAGCTCGTCGGGCATGTTGAGCCAGAAGAACGACCGGCCCCAGCCGCGCTCGCCGCCGTGGGCGCTGGCGGCGATGTAGACCGGCCGCTGGGCCAGGTCGCGGGCGCGCTCGCCGCTGGTGACCAGGAACGCCAGGGCGCCGTCGGTCTCCAGGCAGAAGTCGAGCCGGCATAGCGGATCGGCCAGCATCGGCGCGGCCATGTACTCGTCGAGCGCCAGCGGCTTGCGCCGCAGGGCGGTCGGCCGGGAGGCGGCGTATGCGCGGGACGCCATCACCACCTCGGCGAATGCCTCGCGCCGCGTGCCGAACCTGTGCATGTGCCGGCGCGCCAGCAGCGACAGCGCCTGCCCCGGCCCCTTCAGTCCCGCCGCCTGCGACCAGATGTTGTCCGGCGTGGCGGCCATCCGGCTAAGCGCCAGACCGTAGCGGTTCTCGCTCTGCTGGCAGGCGCCGATGCAGAGCACCGCCTTGGCGCGGCCGGTCTCGACGGCCATGGCGGCGAGGTCGAGGATCCCGGCCGAGCCGCCGCCCTGGGCGGAGACGACGCTGGCGAAGTTGAGCTCCGGGATGCCGAGGGCCTCGGTGATCAGGCCCGGCTCGAACCCGCTGGCGTAGAAGGCCAGGCCGTCGATGTCGCTGATCGTGAGCCCGGCGTCGGCGACGGCGGCGAGCGCCGCCTTGCCGATCAGCTCGTAAAGCGTCTGAGGCGCCGACTCCCCGCGGAAGTAGTACGGCGTCGCGCCGATCCCGACGATGGCGGCTTCCGGCTTCATGCGCCGGCGGCCAGCTTGCGCTCCGCGCCGCGGGCGGTGCGGGACAGTTCGAGCAGTTGGGCTCCGCCTGGCTCGGCGACGATTTCGTCCACCGCGCCGTTCGGCTCGATCAGCAGATAGGCGTCCTCGCCCAGGACCCGCTCGCCGATGCGGATCGCGCCGTCGAGGACGAACAGGCCGTGCCAATCGCCGTAGCTGTGGGCGAGGATGCGCTCGCCCGCCTCCAGGCGCGTGTCCTTCATGAGGCCGCGGTCCGGATCGCCCGCCTCGCCAAGGTCCCAGGCCGCCCCGGGAGTCATCCTGGTCTTCCAGACCCCCTCGACGCCGTCGAGCGGCAGGGTCTGCCGCCCTTCGTTGCGGCGGTTCAGCGGGCTCCGCTCGCGGAAGACGTGCTGACCGCCCTGCAAAGTCGGGTGATCGCGGTATTCCGGCGCATAGCCGCCGGGGGCGAGATGGGCCTGGGCGAAGATCTCGAACAGGCGCACGCCCTCCGGACCCGACACGAGCGGGCCGTACTCCAGTTCCGGCATGGTGATGAAGACGTCCCCCGGCGCCATCCACCAGTCGCCGACCAGGCAGGTTCCTTCGACCACCAGCACGACCGTCCAGCAGTCGTGCCAGTGCAGCGGCCAGAACTGGTTCGCCGGCAGGCGGATGTCGGGCAGCATCATCGTGAACGGGTCCGACGGTCCGCCGAGCAGGACGATCTCCGACCAGCCCTGGCCGCCCTCGGTGGCGAGCCTGACCTCGTCGTTCGGCCCGAAGCGGCCGCCGGGGTGAAATCGCTCGAGCCTGACGCCGGGACTGATCTCTTCCGAATGGAAGCGGGTCTGTGCCGTGATCACACGCGACATTGGTCTCGCTCCTCCACTCGCCGGTCAGTGCTTGAAAACCGCGCCTTGCTGGCAGTCGGCCGCTCTGACGTCTGGTCGCTCGCGCTTCTTCGCCTCGAGGTCTCGAGCGCCGACGCGATTATGGACGCAGCCCTTGCTGAGGGGCTGCGTGACGCCATTCCTGGCGCCGAAGCATATCAGCTCAAGTCGAGCCGGAGCGCATTCACTCTTGAGTTAGGTGCGCTTGGCTCGGTCGTGTGGGAGGGCGGTCGCCGCCGGGCTCAAGAAGAGCCCGGCGGCCGTGATTTCTTCGCGGGGCGCTCAGCCGGCCTCGGCCTTCGCCTTGGCGCGCGCCTGGGCCCGGGCGAGCGCCTTGTGGCCTTGGCCGTGGTCCAGGGTGCCGAACAGCCAGTCGTAGAAGAGCGAGATGGTCGCGTAGTTGCCGCCCGTGAACTTCGCGTGATGGTGATGGTGCATCTGCGCCGCGTAGTTCAGGTAGCGGAACGGAAACCGGTCGACGGTCCACAGATCGTGGTTGTGCAGGTTGATCTGCGAGAAGGCGATCCAGGTGAGCACGACGGTCACCATGTGGAACTCGCCCATGAACCGCGACAGCACGAAGATGCTCGCCACGTAGAGGCCGAGGCCGATCGCCACTTCCAGAGGGTGGATGTAGCTGGAGTCCATCCGGCAGGGGTTGTGCTGCTGGTGATGCACCGCGTGCATCCAGACCAGCGGGCCGCCGGTGACCCCGTTGTGGTGGAACAGGAAGCGGTGCGTCAGGTAGTAGAAGAAGTCGTAGAACATCAGGATGACGAAGATGTCCCGCAGCACGCGCCACCAGGGCTGCGGATCGAGCGTCAGGCAGAACGGCATCACCAGGCCGAAGATGACCAACAGGAAGGCGCCCGCCCACTTGCGGTTCCACTTCTGGTTGGCCGCATAGACCGGCTTCTGCATCTTCGAACGGTAGGTCTGCTGATTGAGCCGGTGGGCGGCCCGGAAAGTCGGGACCAGCAGCAGAAGCCGCTCGAATAGGAAGCTCAGCCCGAAGATCGCGACGCCGGTGATCAGCGACAGGCGCCAATGGTAGTGCTCCGCGAGCCAGGCAAGAATCGGACTGTTCATCAGGTGCTCTCTGGGACCTCTGGAATGCGGCGGACGCGGACAGCGAACAGCGTCATCCTGAGCAGGCGCTTAGTCTGCGCCATGACGCCGGTCAAATCGAGAATCCGGCGGCGCGCAGCGCGTGCGACGCGGCCCGAGCCTCCCCGACGGCGGACCGGCCTGTAGAGTGACGCTTCGAAAGGTCGCCGGGGAGCACATGACGAATCTGAGGGAGCCCGCCAGCAAGCTCGCACCGGCGCCGGCGAAGGCTGAGCAGGCCGACGGCCTGCCGCAGCCGCGCAGGCTGGCGGCGATCCTGGCGCTGTCGCTCGGGACCATGGTCGCCAGCCTCGACGCCGGCGGGATCAACATCGCCCTGCCCACCCTGGCGCACGAGCTGCAGGTCGCGCCCTCCTCCGTGGTCCTCGTGGTCACGGTCTATCAGCTCGCCCTGATCATGACGGTGCTGCCCTTCGCGGGGCTGGGGGACCGGATCGGTCACCGAACTCTCTTCCTTTGCGGCCAGGCGGTCTTCGTCGTCGCCCCGCTGCTCTGCTTCTTCGTCCGCAGCCTTCCCGCGCTGATGCTGATCCGCGGCGTCCAGGCCCTGGGCGCGGCGGCGATCTTCAGCGTCACGGCGGGGATGATGCGCTCGGTCTATCCGGCGAGGCGCCTGGGCGGAGGCATGGCGCTGAACACCATCGTCGCGGCGAGCACGGCTTCGCTGGCGCCGACGCTCGGCGGGCTGATCCTGGGCGTTGCCGACTGGCCCTGGCTGTTCGCCGCCTGCACGCCGCTCGCCGTGATCGCCATCCTCTGCGGCCGCATCGCCCTGCCCGATCCGCAGCGGCGCAAGGAGCCCTACGACCTCGCCGCCGCCCTGATGTTCGCGCTCACCGTCGGCCTTGCGGTGATGGGCCTGGAGAGCGCCATGCACGCCGCCGCGCTGAGCGTCTGCGCCGGCCTGATCGGCGGCGCGGCGCTTCTCGGCGTCGTGTTCATCCGCCGCGAACTGCGCCAGCCGCGCCCGGTGCTTCCGGTCGACCTGCTGCGGGATCCGACCACGGCGCTGGCGAACCTCGGCAGTCTTTTGGCCAACGTCGCGATCAGCACGATGATCATCACCTTGCCGTTCCGGTTTCGGCAGACCTTCGGTTACTCGCCGGCGGAAACCGGGTTGGTTCTTGCCGCGTGGCCGCTGGTGATGATGTTCGTCGCGCCTGCCGCCGGCATGCTCTCGGACCGCGTCCCCGCCTCGCGTCTGGGCGGCGCGGGCATGGCCGTCGCGCTGCTCGGCCTGATCTCCTTGGCGCTGGTTCCGGCGCAGCCGAGCCATGCGGATCTCGTCTGGCGGCTGGGGCTGACGGCGGTGGGCTTCGGGCTGTTCATGTCGCCCAACGCGCGCCAGGTGCTCGCCATCGCGCCGATGCACCGGGTGGCCGCGGCCGGCGCCCTGTCGCAGACGACCCGCCAGGCCGGGCAGGTGCTGGGCTCGACCACGGCCGCCGCCCTGCTGGCCAGCGGCGCGGGCGCCGGATCGCTGCCGGCGGTGTTCGCGGCGGCTCTCGCGCTCATGACCGGGCTCTGCAGTTTCGCCATGGGCCGCGCCCTCGCGCGCAGAGCGTAGGGCGCGCCCGCCCTCGCCGCGCCTGCCCTGTCAGGACCCGCCCCGGCGGCCGTGCGTTCTGGCGAGGGATCGCGGCCGCCGGCGCCGCCCCGCCCATGAGGAACCCGCATGACGGCCCTGACCTACGATCAAGTTTCAGCCGCGCTGCACACGGCCGACGACCGGTTGATCGCCGACATCATGGCCACCGGAGCCAGCGCCGAAGAGTTCGCCCAGGCCCGCCTGTGGCTGGAGAACGACGAAGCGCCGATGAACGCCGGCGAAGCCATGGCCAGCGGTCCCGTGGCGCAGATCATCGAGCTGATCGAAGCGGCTGAGACGGCCGGGCGGCAGGATGATCTCGGACCGGATTGAGGACCCCGGCCGCGCCGGTCACCCCAGGCAGGCCCAGCCCGGGTCGGGGCGGAAGCGCTCGCCCTCCCGCTCGGCGAGCGCCTCCAGGCGCGCGCGCAGCTGCTCGGGCCCCGCGGCGCGGGCGTAGCGCAGCGGGCCGCCGCGGAACGGCGCGAAGCCGGCGCCGAAGACCATGGCCGCGTCGACCACGTCCTCGTCGGGCGCGACGCCCTTGCGCAGGCATTCCAGGCAGGCGTCGATCATCGGCAGGATCAGCCGGTCGACCATCTCCGGCGGCGGCGCCGGGAAGTCCTTCGCCTTGACCGGCTCGCCGTCCTTCCAGACATAGAGCCCGCGGCCGGACTTTCGCCCGAGCGCCCCGGCCCGCACGCGCGCCCTGGCCGACTCCGGGACCTCCAGCAACGGCCGGTCGAGCCGCTCGCGCAGCGAGTCGGCGACGGCGATGCAGACGTCTAGTCCAACTTGATCGGCCAGCGCGACCGGCCCCATGGGCATGCCGAAGCGCTCCGCGGCGGCGTCGATCGTCTCCTTCGCATGGCCCTCCTGCATCAGGAGCAGGGCCTCCAGCATGTACGGCGTCAGGGCGCGGTTCACGAGGAAGCCGGGCGCGCTGGTCACCGGCGCCGGCAGCCGGCCGATGACGCCCAGGAAGCCCCGCGCGACGGCGAGCGCCTCGCCGTCCGCGCCGCCGTCCCCGACCAGCTCGACCAGCTCCATCCGCGAGACCGGATTGAAGAAATGGACGCCGACCAGCCGGTCCGGCCGTTGCAGCCCGGCGCGCAGGTCCTCGAGCGGAATGGACGAGGTGTTGGTGGCGAGCACCGCATGCGGCCTCAGGCGCGGCTCGATCTCCGCGTAGATCCGGCGCTTGAGGTCGAGCTTCTCCGGGACCGCCTCGATGACGAGATCGGCCTGGCCGGCGCCCAACCCTTTGAGGTCCGGGATCAGCCGGTCGAGGGCGTCGCGGGTCTTCGCCATGTCACGGCCGAGCTTGGGATAAAGCTCGGCGGCGCGCTTGACGGCGGCGGCGATCGCCCGCGGCTCCGGATCGGCGAGCGTCGTCCTGAGCCCGCGCCAGGCGGCCCAGGCGGCGATGTCCCCGCCCATGGTCCCGGCGCCCACCACATGGAGGCGGCGGACCGGTCGCGCCGCGCCCTCGGTGCGCGTCAGCCGCTTGAGCTTCTCGTGCAGTAGGAAGACGCCGATCAGGTTCTGGGCGGTGTCGGTGACCAGCAGGCGCGCGAACGAGGCGGGCTCCGCCCGGCGCAGTGCGGCGAGATCGTCGCCGTGCTTCTCCCAAAGATCGATCAGGGCGTAGGGCGCCGGATAGTGCTCGTGCGGCGCCTGCTTGTCGGCCGCGGCGCGCATGCGGTCGGCGGCGAGCCGGCGCGCCGGCGCGGCGCTCAGCACGCGCTCCTGGATGCGCGTCTTCAGATCAGCCTTGCTCGCGCGAAGCCCGCCGGCCACCGCGGCGCTCACCGCCGCGCGGACATGGCGCTCCTCGGTCACGGCGTCCACCAGGCCCAGCGCCTTCGCCTTTCGCGCCCGCGCCGACTTGCCCTTGAGCATCAGCTCCATCGCCTGCAGCGGCTCGACCCGCGCGAGCGTGCGCGCCACGCCGCCCAGGCCGGGGTGCAGGCCGAGCCGGATCTCCGGAAAGCCGAGCTCGGCGTCGCCGACGGCGATGCGGTAGCGGCAGGCGAGCGCCAGCTCCAGGCCGCCGCCCAGGGCGTGGCCGTGGATCACCGCGACGGTCGGCGCCGCCAGGCGCTCGAGCCGGTCGACGACCGCGTGCGCGCGCCGCAGCCGCGCCTCGACCTCGCCGGCGTCGCGGCGGCCGACGAACTCGGAGACGTCGGCGCCGGCGAAGAAGCCCGCAGGCTTGGCCGAACGCAGCACCACGCCCTTGGGCGCGTCCTGTTCGATCCGCGCCAGCGCCTGGTCGAGCTCTTCGAGCACCGCCCCCGAAAGGGTGTTGACGACCGCGTCGGCGCAATCGGCGACCAGCCAGGCGAGCCCCTCCTCGTCGCGGCTCAGCCGCCAATGCCGCCACGGGCCGCCGGCCGCGCCGGCGTCGGGCCCCAGCTCCATCCGCTCCAGCGCTTCGATGATCTCGCCGCTCATGGCGCCCCTCAGACCGCTTCCAGCAACATGGCGCCGGCCTGGCCGCCGCCGATGCACTCGGTCGCCAGCCCCCGCTTCAGGCCGAGCCGGCGCAGCGCGTTGACCAGGTGCAGGACGATGCGGTTGCCGCTCGCGCCGACCGGATGGCCCAGGCCGATCGCCCCGCCGTCGACGTTCAGCCGTTCCGGATCGATCTCCCCGGCCGCCCCGTCCAGGTCCAGCACCCGGCGGCAATAGTCGGCGTCGCGCCAGGCGGCGAGGCAGGCGAGCACCTGGGCGGCGAACGCCTCGTTGATCTCCCACAGCTCGACATCGCCGAGCCCGAGGCCGCGGCGCTTCAGCAGCGCGCTGGCGGCCAGGGTCGGGGCCAGGCCCATGATCCGCGGATCGAGCGCGGCCCAGGCGCTGTCGACGATCACGGCCCGCGGCGTCAGGCCGTGCTCCTGCACCGCCGCCTCCGAGGCCAGGATCACCCAGCTCGCCCCGTCGGTGATCTGCGAGCTGTTGCCGGCGGTCACCTTGCCCCAGGGCCTTTCGAAAGCCGCCGGCAGCTTGGCCAGTCGATCCGGCGTGGTGTCGGGCCTGACGCCGTCGTCGTGGTCGAGCACCGCGCCGGCGCGCGTGAAGGCCGGCTCCAGCTCGCCCTCGAAATGGCCCTCCGCCTGGGCGCGCGCGAGCCGCCGCTGGCTCTCGGCGGCGTAGACGTCGGCGGCGTGGCGGGTGACGCCGAACTGATGCGCCACCAGCTCGGCCGTCTGTCCCATGTTGAGGTCGACGATCGGGTCGGTCAGGCCGCGCTCCAGCCCGATGACGGGCTTGAAGTTCGCCGGCCGGAAGTCCGCGGCGACCTTCAGCCGCTCCACCGGCGAGCGCGCCTGACCCATCCGCGCGAGCCAGCGCGCGGCGTCGTCGCTGAGCACCAGGGGCGCGTGGCTGAGCGCCTCGGCCCCGCCCGCCAGGATCAGCTCGGCGCGGCCCTGGGCGATGTAGTGGAACGCGGTGTCGATCGCCTGCATGCCCGAGCCGCAGTTGATCTGCACGGTGAAGGCGACCATCGCCTCGCCCATGCCCAGCCGCAGCGCCGCGACCCGCGCCGGGTTGGTCTCCTCGGCGATGACGTTGACGCAGCCCAGGATCACCAGGTCGAAGGCGTCGGCCGGGAAGCCCTGGCGAAGCAGCAGCGGTCGACCGCACTGCACCGCCAGGTCCACCGGCGTGAACGGGCCGGGCGCGCCGCGGGCCTTGATGAACGGCGTGCGCGCGCCGTCGACGATATAGACCGGGCGGCTCATCGCAGGGCGCCCGCCTGCAGCGCCGCACGCTCCTGGCGCGCGGCGGGCGAAAGCGCCTCGGGCGGGAAGTCGTCAACCGCGATCACGGCGGCCACGGCCTCGTCGGCCGCCTGCAGCCGGGCGGCCTGGGCCTCGCTCAGCAGCCCCTGGTCCCAGGCCTTGCGCCGGTCGGCGACCTTCAGCCCGCGCAGCCGGTCGTGGATCGGCTGGGTCTCGACCACCAGCCGGAACGCCCGCTCCAGGCGGGCGATGGCGTCGTCGCCGCCGCCGAGGTAGACGCCGTCGGTCAGCCGGTCGCGCGTCTCCGACGGCTCCAGCAGCAGCTCGGCGCAGGCGCGCGTGAGCCGATCGCTCGGCCCGCGCCGCACCACTCCGAACGGCAGCACGAACATCCCGAGCAGCCAGGCGACCGGCCTGTTGGGGAAGTTGTCGAGGATCTCCTTCAGCCGCCGCTCGATGGTGAGGAAGCCGTCCTCCATCACCCAATCAAGGAGCGGCAGGTCCGCGGCCTGCCTACCCTCGTCCTCCCAGCGCTTCAACGCGGCCGACAGCATGTAGAGCTCGGAGAGGATGTCGCCGCACCGGCCGGACAGCATCTCCATGCGCTTCAGCGCCCCGCCGAGCGTCAGGATCGCCACGTCCGACGTCAGGGCGAAGGCGGCGGCGTAGCGGCCGAGGCGGCGGTAGTGGCGTCGCGCCGGCCCGGCCTGGGGCGCCGGCGCCGCCGCGCCGTCGGTCCAGGCCTGCAGGAAGGCGCGGCGGGCGGTGCGGAGGGTGTGGGCGACGTGGCGCCAGACGGCGGCGTCGAAGTCGGCCAGGCCCTTGGCGGGGTCGGTCTCCGCCAGCGCCTCCATCTCCTTCAGCAGGAAGGGGTGGGCGCGGACCGCGCCCTGGCCGAACAGGATCAGGCTGCGGGTCAGGATGTTGGCGCCTTCGACGGTGATGGCGACGGGGGTCGCGCGGTACAGCGAGCCGATCAGGTTCTGCGGCCCGTCGATCACCGCCTTGCCGGCGAAGACGTCCATCGCGTCGTTGGCCACCGTCCGCAGCCGCTCGGTGGCGCCCTGCTTCATGATCGCCGACACGACGGAGGGATGACGGCCGAGCTGCAGGCCGGCGCAGGTGAACCGTCGGGCGGCGTCGAGCAGATAGGCGTTGGCGGCGATCCGGGCGAGCCGCTCCTGCACCCCCTCGAAGCGGCCGATCGGCAGCCCGAACTGCTGGCGGACGCGGGCGTAGGCGCCGGTGCTGCGCGCCCCGAGGGCGCCGCCGGCGGCCGACAGCGACGGCAGGGAGATCCCGCGGCCCGCCGCCAGCGCCGCATTGAGCATCGCCCAGCCCTTGCCGATCTGCGCCTCGCCGCCGATCACCGCGTCGAGCGGCAGGAACACGTCGCACCCCTGGTTCGGCCCGTTCTGGAAGGCCTGCATGGCCGGCAGGTGCCGGCGGCCGATCTCCACGCCCGGCGCGTCGGTCGGGGCCAAAGCCAGAGTGATCCCAAGATCCTCCTCGCCGCCGAGCAGGCGGTCGGGATCGGAGAGCTTGAAGGCGAGGCCGAGCACCGTCGCCACCGGACCCAGGGTGATGTAGCGCTTGCGCCAGTTGAGCCGGATCCCAAGCG
>Ga0164243_10009512_pt1 | contig 14139 bp, 18 predicted proteins | sample OricompcompostOP_FD_108781 | JGI IMG/M metagenome (GOLD analysis project Ga0164243, IMG submission 108781) | Organic Plus compost microbial communities from Emeryville, California, USA - Original compost - Organic plus compost (OP) | ecosystem: Engineered > Solid waste > Mixed feedstock >... | reverse complement strand
TGACGACGAGATGAAGCACGAACTACAGGGGCTGCTGCGCTCCGGGCACCCCACCCGGGCGGAGGAGTGGCACGACCCGGAGCCGTCCGCCGAGGACGATCCGCTGGTCGCGGGCGGCCCGGTGGCCCCGGGGTCGTCGGCGGCGTCCCTGGAGACGGTCCGGCTGGAACTGGCGCGGATTTTGGGCCGCCACTCCTTCCCGGCCGGCCCGCGGGAGCTGGCGGGCGAGCTGCGGCGTTCCCACGCGCCCGATGCCCTGGCCGACCCGGTGGGGCGTCTGCCGCGCTCCGAGCGGTACGCCAACGTGCAGGAACTGGCCGAGGCGCTGACGGGCGGCGGACGCGGCGGGCGGCGCTGAGATCCGGCCGCAGGGCCGGGTGCCGCGGCGGGTCGTGGCGACACCGCCGCGGTGCGGCCGTGCGGTCCCACGAGGGAGGGGCGGGCATGTCCGCGCTGGTGAAGGACGTCATGACCGCGGGTGTCGCCGCCGTACGCCCGGACGCCTCGGTCGCCGAGGCGGCCCGGCTGATGCGGGTGCAGGGCATCGGTGACGTGGTGGTCGCGGACGGCCAGGACGTGGTCGGTGTGCTCACCGACCGGGACATCGTGGTCCGGGCGGTCGCCGACGGCACCGATCCGTCGGCCCTGGCCGCCGGGGACGTGTGCACGCCCCGTCCGGTGGTCGTGGGGCCGCGCGAGCCGCTGTCCGTGGCCGTCGCGCTGATGCGCGAGCACGCCGTACGGCGGCTGCCGGTCGTCGAGGACGGCCTGCCCGTCGGCGTGCTCAGCCTCGGTGACCTGGCCGAGGAGCGGGACCCCCGCTCGCTGCTCGCCGGCATCGGCAGGGCCGCCCCGGACGAGTGAACAGACGACGAGAACGTGGAGACATCATGCGCATCGCATTTCTGACCGCACCCGAGGGCGTCGAGCAGGTCGAGCTGACCGAGCCCTGGCAGGCCGCGAAGGACGCCGGGCACGAGCCGGTGCTCGTGTCGACGGAGTCCGGGGAGATCCAGGCGTTCGACCACCTCGACAAGGCGGACACGTTCCCCGTGCAGGAGGTCGTCGGGGAGACGTCGGCCGGGGACTTCGGCGGGCTGGTCCTGCCCGGCGGGGTCGCCAACCCGGACTTCCTGCGGATGGACGAGAAGGCCGTCGCCTTCGTCAAGGACTTCTTCGACCGGGGCCTGCCGGTCGCGGCGATCTGTCACGCCCCGTGGACGCTGGTGGAGGCGGACGTCGTACGCGGCCGCGTCCTGACGTCGTGGCCGAGTCTGCGGACGGACATCCGCAACGCGGGCGGGACCTGGGTCGACGAGCAGGTGCAGGTCTGCGACCACGCGCCGAGCAAGCTGGTCACCAGCCGGAAGCCGGACGACCTGAAGGCGTTCTGCCAGACGTACCTCGAGGTGTTCGCCGGCGAGTCGAAGCAGGCCGCCTGACGGGCGGGCGCACTCGCCGGCAGCGGATGCGCCGGGCACGGGACCACGGGTCCCGGCCCGGCGCATCCGTGTGCTCAGCCGCCCTCGGTGGCGCCGGACGCCGCCGGCGGGGTGCCACCGGCGTCGCGGTCCCGGGCGCCCTCACGGGTCCGGCCGGCCGCCACGAGACGGCCGGGGTTGCGGCGCAGGTACTCGCCCTCCAGCTGTGCCATGCGTTCGTTGTGGGCCCGCAGTGCGTCGTTCGAGCCGTACAGCAGCGTGTCGTGGCGCGTCCGGTGGATGGTCTCCAGCTCCTTCATGAGCTGCTGATCGTCCAGCCGGCCGGGGTCGACTCCGGTCATCGTGGTGCCCCGCTCGTCGTGTTCAACCATGCCGTCCGGGTACCCGCCCGCTGAGCACACAGCCCCCGAGAGGCGCACGGGAGACAGTCATGGACCTCGCCTTTCTGCATCCACTGTACGAAGACCCCGGCCCCTGGGCCTCCGTGTACGTCGGCACGTCCCGGCATACGGAGGACACGCCGCACGAACGCCGTCTCACGGCCCAGGCCATGGCCGCCGAGCTGGCCGAGCAGGGCTGCGACGCCGCGACCTGCGCGGCCGTGCGCGGCGCGCTGGAAGAGCTGGAGCACTCGTCGGAGCCGAACGGCCGGGCGGTCTTCGCCCGTGCGGGTGAGGTGGTGCGGCAGCCGTCGCTGGCCCGGCCCCCGCAGCGCGACAGCGCCCACTGGGCGCCGCTGCCGCACACCGCTCCCCTGCTGGAGCTGGCCGGGGAGGACCCGGTCTGCGTGGTCGCCTACATCGACCGCAAGGGCGCCGACTTCGAGCTGCGGGACGCCCTGGGCGGGCGGGACGCCGGCAAGGTGACGGGCCGCGAGCACCCCGTGCACCGGACCGCGTCGTCCGACTGGTCCGAGCGCCACTTCCAGCTGAAGGTGGAGAACACCTGGGAGCACAACGCGGCCGAGGTCGCCGACGCGCTCTCCGTCTGCCAGGAGGAGACCGGCGCCGACCTGGTGATCCTGGTCGGCGACGACCGGGAACGGCGGGCCGTGCACGAGCGGATGCCGCAGCGGCTGCGGGACGCCGTCGTCGAGGCCCCGCACGGCTCCGGCAGCAGGCTGCTGGGCGAGGACGTGGCCCGCATCCGCGAGGAGCACGTGCGCGCCCGGGCGGAGGCCGAGATGGACCGGTTCCTGGCGGCCCGCACGCCGGACGACGAGGGCCGTGCCGGGGCGGTCGAGGGCGTGCCCGCGCTGGTCGAGGCCGCCCGCGAGCACCGGATCGACGAACTGCTGATCCGCCCGGACGGTCCGGATGCGCACCGTGAGGTGTGGATCGGCGAGGACCCCGACCAGGTGGCGGTGCGCCGTACGGATCTGAAGATCCTCGGCGAGCAGAACTCCTGGCCGGCCCGCGCCGACGACGCGCTGATCCGGTCGGCGGTCGCCACGGGCGCCGCCGCGGTGTCGGTGGCCCCGGCGGACGGCGCCGCGCGGGAGGACGCCCCGGCCGGCGGGCTGGGCGCCCTGCTCCGCTGGGCCTGAGGGCCTGACCGGGACGTGTCCCGCTAGCGGGCCCGCTCCACGCGGCGCTCGTCCCACACCGGTTCCGGTGTCTCACGGACGCGTCCGTCGCTGCCGAAGACCAGATAGCGGTCGAAGGAGCGGGCGAACCAGCGGTCGTGGGTGACCGCCAGCACGGTGCCCTCGAACGCCTCCAGCCCTTCCTGGAGCGCCTCGGCGGACTCCAGGTCGAGGTTGTCGGTGGGCTCGTCGAGCAGCAGGGCCGTGACCCCCTCCAGCTCCAGCAGGAGGATCTGGAAGCGGGCCTGCTGTCCGCCGGAGAGCCGGTCGAAGGTCTGTTCGGCCTGCTGGGTCAGCTCGTAGCGGCGCAGCCGGGACATGGCGGCGCCCCGGTCCTGGGCGTGCTCCTTCCACAGGATGTCGAGCAGGGTGCGGCCCAGCAGCTCGGGGTGGGCGTGGGTCTGGGCGAAGTGCCCGGGCACCACGCGCGCGCCGAGCTTCCAGTGGCCGGTGTGCGCGACCTCCTCCCCCGCCAGCAGGCGCAGGAAGTGGGACTTGCCGGAGCCGTTGGAGCCGAGGACGGCGACGCGTTCGCCGTAGAACACCTCCAGCGAGAACGGCTTCATCAGGCCGGTCAGTTCCAGGTCCTCGCACGCCACGGCCCGCACGCCGGTGCGGCCGCCCTTGAGCCGCATCCGGATGTCCTGTTCGCGGGGCGGCTCGGGCGGCGGCCCGGCCTCCTCGAACTTGCGCAGCCGGGTCTGGGCGGCCCGGTAGCGCGAGGCCATGTCGGGGCTGTTCTCGGCGGCCTGACGGAGCGTCAGCACCAGCTTCTTCAACTGGGCGTGCTTCTCGTCCCACCGTTTGCGCAGCTCCTCGAAGCGGGCGAAGCGCTGACGGCGGGCCTCGTGGTAGGTCGTGAAGCCGCCGCCGTGCACCCAGGCGTCCGCGCCGGCCGGGGAGGGCTCCACCGAGACGATCTTCTCGGCGGCCCGGGCGAGGAGTTCACGGTCGTGGGAGACGAACAGGACCGTCTTGCGGGTCTCCTTCAGCCGCTCCTCCAGCCAGCGCTTGCCGGGCACGTCGAGGTAGTTGTCCGGCTCGTCCAGCAGCAGGACCTCGTCCGTGCCGCGCAGCAGCGCCTCCAGCACCAGCCGCTTCTGCTCGCCTCCGGACAGGGTCCGCACCTGCCGCCACTGCGCCTTCTCGTACGGCACGCCGAGCGCTGCCATGGTGCACATGTCCCACAGCGTCTCGGCCTCGTAGCCGCGCGCCTCCGCCCAGTCGGCGAGCGCCTGGGCGTACCGCAGCTGGGCGGCCTCGTCGTCGACCGTCATGATCGCGTGCTCGGCGGCGTCGACGGCCCGGGCGGCCTCCCGGATGCGGGGCGGCGCCACCGAGACCAGCAGGTCGCGGACGGTCGTCTCGTCGCGTACGGAGCCGACGAACTGGCGCATCACACCGAGCCCGCCACTGACGGTGACCGTGCCGCCGTGCGGTTTCAGCTCGCCGGAGATCAGCCGGAGCAGGGTGGTCTTGCCGGCGCCGTTCGGCCCGACCAGCGCCACGGCCGCGCCCTCGCCCACCCGGAACGAGACGTCGCCGAGCAGCGCCCTCCCGTCGGGGAGGTGGTATTCGAGGTGCGCGGCTTCGAGGTGTCCCATGAGGCCGCATTCTGCGGGGCGGCCGGGAGCCCGGGCAAACGCTTATCGCGTGGGCCCGCGCCGGGAGCCCTAGCGCTCCTCGTCGACCGACCGGCCCGTGGGTCCGCCCTCGCCGGCCGGGGCCACGACCGCGCCCGCCCAGGACAGCGCCTTCCAGCCCTCGCCGGGCGCGCCCTCCAGGATCACGACGCCGGTGTTCCGCAGCGGGTGGGAGGCGGCGAAGCCGACGTCGACGTTGGCGGCGCGGGCCGCGATCCACATGCGGATGGCGGCGCCGTGGCTGACCATGGCGACCGTCCGGGCCCCGCTGTCCGCGGCCTCGGCGATCACCGCGTCGTAGCGGCCGAGCGCCTCGTCGCCGCTCTCGCCGCCCGGCATCCGCAGGGACGTCTCCCCCGCGGCCCAGGCGAACACGGTCCGCATGTACGGCTCGGCCTCCTCCGAGTGGCCGTCCAGCAGCTCCATGTCGCCTGCGGACACCTCGCGGATGCCGTCGCGCACCCGGACCTCCAGGCCCCGGGCGGCGGCGAGCGGCGCGGCGGTGGCCTGGGTGCGGATCAGGGTGGAGGCGTAGACGGCCTCGATGTCCTCGTCGGCGAGCGCGTCGGGCAGGGCGGCGGCCTGCTGGACGCCGAGCTCCGTCAAAGGCGCTCCGGGGGGTGCCGTGTCGAGCAGGAAGTCCACGTTGGCGGTGGTCTGGCCGTGGCGGACGAGCAGCAGGCGCATGGACGGGTTCCTTCGTGTGTCGGTCCGCGTGGGCCGGACAGCCTGGGGCCGGTTCAGGGTACCCAGGGCTGTATGAGCCCAGACGTCGACCTCACCGTCCCCCTGCCCGGCCGGCACGCGCTGCGCGACCGGTTCCTCGCGCTCGACTCGCGGCTGTTCGAGTTCGCGGCCGAGCGGAACTGGCCGTTCGCCGAGCCCGTCCTGCCGAGACTGAGCCGGAGCGCCAACCACGGGGTGCTCTGGTTCGCGGCGGCGGCCGCCATCGCCGCCTCCCGTTCGCCCCGGGGCCGCCGGGCGGCGGCGCGCGGGCTGGCCTCGCTGGGCCTGGCGTCGCTGACCATCAACACGCTCGGCAAGCGCTCGGTGCGCCGGCCGAGGCCGGGTCTCGACGCGGTGCCGCGGGTGCGGCAGCTGAAGCGGCAGCCGGTCACCACGTCGTTCCCGTCGGGCCACGCGGCGTCGGCGGCCGCGTTCGCGACCGGGGTCGCCCTGGAGTCGCCGAAGTGGGGGCTGGCCGTGGCGCCGGTCGCCTGGTCGGTGGCGCTGTCCCGGGTCTACACGGGGGTGCACTTCCCGAGCGACGTGCTGGTGGGCGCGGCGTTCGGGGCGGGCGCCGCGTTCGCCGTACGGGGGCTGGTGCCGACCCGGGAGCCGCGGTTCCCGCCGGCCCGGCCGCGCGCGGACGTGCCAGCGCTGCCCGAGGGGGACGGCCTGGTGATGGTGGTCAACAAGGGCTCGGGCACCCCTGAGCGGGTGCGCACCCTGCTGGACCTGCTGCCGCGCGCCGAGGTCGTGGAGTGCGAACCGCGCGACGTGGGCGCCGAGTTGGAGCGGGCCGCCGGGCACGCCCGGGTGCTCGGGGTGTGCGGCGGCGACGGGTCGGTGAACACGGCGGCCGGGGTGGCGCTGCGGCACGGGCTGCCGCTGGCGGTGCTGCCGGGCGGCACCCTGAACCACTTCGCGCTGGACCTGGGTGTGGAGGACGAGGCCGATCTGGGCCGGGCCGTGCTGCGCGGCGAGGCGGTGCGCGTGGACGTGGGCCGGTTCCGGACGCCGAACCGGCAGGGGGTGTTCCTCAACACGTGCAGCCTGGGCGTGTACCCGGAACTGGTGCGCGAGCGGGACCGGTTCGCGCCCAAGGTGGGCGACTGGCCCGCCGGGGTGCTCGCGGCGGCCCGCGTGCTGCGCCGGGACCGGCACCCGCTGCGTGCGCGGGCCGCGGGCCGCGCCCGCCCGCTGTGGCTGCTGTTCGCCGGGAACGGCACCTACCACCGGGTGGGGCTCGCGCCCGCGCGCCGGCTGGACCTGGCGGACGGCGTCCTCGACGTCCGGGTCGTGCACGGCGGACGCCGGCCGGCGCTGCGGCTGCTCGCCGCCGCCGTCGCCGGCCCGCTGAGCCGCTCCCCCGTCCACGCGGCCGTCCAGGTCGCCCGGCTGCGGCTGACGGACGTGGAGCCGGGGACGCTGCTGGCGTACGACGGTGAAGTCACCGAGGTGGGCGGCGAGGTGACGCTGGAGAAGCTGCCGGAGGCGCTGACGGTGTACCGCCCGCTCCCGGGCTCCTGAACACTCCGTCCGCTGAACATCCCTCCACCGAACACCCGCGTCCCGCATGGTGATACACGGATATCACCATGCGGGACGCCGGCGTACGGTGACGCGTACCGACCGGTGCGGCGGCGCGCCGCCCCGGTACGTCGACACGAGGGGATGAGCCATGCCCGAGAGCCCGTCGCGGACGCGGGAGACCGCCGTCTACACCCACGGACATCACGAGTCCGTCCTGCGCTCGCACACCTGGCGCACCGCCGCCAACTCGGCGGCCTACCTGCTCGGGCATCTGAAGCCGCACATGCGGGTGCTGGACATCGGCTGCGGCCCGGGCACGATCACCGCCGACCTGGCGGCCCTGGTCCCGGACGGGCAGGTCACCGGGGTCGACCGGGAGCCGGGCGTCCTGGAGCAGGCGCGCGCCACCGCCGCCGAACGGGGCCTGGAGAACGTGGAGTTCGCGGTCGGGGACGTACACGCCCTGGACTTCCCGGACGACACGTTCTGCGTGGTCCACGCGCACCAGGTCCTCCAGCACGTCGGCGACCCGGTGGCGGCCCTGCGCGAGATGCGGCGGGTCACCCGGCCGAACGGCCTGATCGCCGTACGGGACTCCGACTACGCGGCGATGACCTGGTACCCGGCGTCCGCCGGCATGGACGCCTGGCTGGACCTGTACCGCCGGGTCGCCCGCGCCAACGGCGGCGAGCCCGACGCCGGGCGCCGGCTGAAGGCCTGGGCGCGGGCGGCCGGGCTCACGGACGTCACCTGCACCTCGGGCACCTGGACGTTCGCCACGCCCGACGAGCGGGCCTGGTGGAGCGGGCTGTGGGCGGACCGCACGGTGGCCTCCGCCTACGCGGACCGGGCCGTCGGGGGCGGGCACGCGACGGCGGACGAGCTGCGGGAGGTGGCGGATGCCTGGCGGGAGTGGGGGCGTCAGGAGGACGGCTGGTTCAGCGTCCTGCACGGGGAGATCCTGTGCAGGAAGGACGCCTGAAGTCCGCCTGAGCCGGCCTGATCACCCGCCGGAACCGCTCACTCCCGGGGCAGCAGCGGGCCCAGCGGTCCGAGGTCCAGGTTCAGGTCCTCGGGCCGCAGCCCGTACCGGTCCCGCAGCTCGGCCATGCGGTCCTCCAGCAGCATCAGCGTCAGCCCGATGCGCTCCTCCTGCTCCTCGCTGAGTCCGCCCTCGTCGAAGCGGCGCACCGCCTGCCGCTCCATGAGCTGGCGCAGCAGCTCCACGACGGTCAGGACGAGCTTGACCAGGTCGCGTTCGACGGTGTCGGGTTCGAGGTCGAGCCGGTTGCGTCGTTCGGTCACGGCGAGTCCCCCCAGGGCGACGGGACCTGCTCGTTGACGGAGCTGATCAGTGCGTTCAGGTCGATGCGGACGAGGTCGACGTCGGCGATGCGCAGCGTGATGTCGCCCTTGACGACCACACCGCCGGCGAGCAGCCGGTCGAGCAGGTCCACGAGGGCGATCTCCCGCCGTTCGACGACGGTCACGACTCCACCCCCGGATCCTCGGAGAACTCCCCGGCGAAGGAGTAGGCCGCCCACGGGCCGGTGAGCTCGACCCGGATGCCGGGCACGTCGTCCTTCTCCCGGTCCACCAGCTCCACGAACTCCTCTGAGTCGGCGCGCGGCACCAGATAGGCGGCGTTGAGCACGTTCTGGCCGGTGGCGCCGGACAGCGCGGAGTTCTGCGGGGCGTGCATCCGGGAGTCCTCGGCGAACGCCGAGAGCGTCGCGTGCAGCCGGTCGGAGAACTCCGAGGCCCGCTGCCACACGTCGTCGTGCGCGCGCGTCTGGTCGCGGCGGCGGCGCAGGTAGTCACGCCCCGACACGGCCTTCGCGGGGGGCCGTCCGGCCCCGGAGGAGTCGTCGGAGGACTCGGGCGGCTTCTCGACGTACACCTTCACGCCCCACTCCACCCGGCCCGCCAGCCGGTCCAGGACCCGCCGCAGCTCCTCCTCGCGGGCCTCGATCATGCTGCGTACGCCGCTGTCGTCCCGGAAGACGGTCGCCAGGCGCAGCGGCAGCGGGCTGGTGACGGCCGTGAGGGCGTCGATGACCTGCTGGTGCGCGCGGGCGGTCGCCGTGAGCCAGTCGAGATCCTCCAGGTTGGCGCGCAGCGCCTCCTCGGTGAACTCGTGCTCGGGCACGGTGCTGACGACGGCGACCAGCCCGTGGTGGGTGAGCCGTTTCGGCGGGGCCCCCGAGACCCCCGACAGCTGGCGCTGAAGGGGGGACTCGTAGGGGTGGCAGACGGCGTAGACGTAGCGCAGACCGCTCATGGGGCCTCCTCCCGCTGGGGCCTGGCCGGCTCCAGCTGGGCCAGTCGCTCACGCAACTCGGCGTTCTCACGGGCGAGTTCGTTCTGCCGGGCGCGGGAGGACAGCGCGGGGTCATCCTCCCACCAGTCGATGCCCATCTCCTTCGCCTTGTCGACGGAGGCGACGATCAGCCGCAGTTTGATCGTGAGCAGCTCGATGTCGAGCAGGTTGATCCGGATGTCGCCCGCGATCACGACGCCCTTGTCGAGCACCCTCTCGAGGATGTCCGCGAGGTTGGCCCCGCCGCCCTGACCGTACGGGTCGGGGAGCCTGCTCGGCGTGGTCATCGTCGGCTCCTGCCGCCCGCGGGCTCTTCCTCGGGCTCGGGCTCGTCCTCGGGCTCGGCCTCGTCGTCGTACTCGGCGTCGGCCTCCGGCTCCTCCTCGTCCTCGTAGGCGTCCTCCGGTTCGTCCTCGTCCTCGTAGGCGTCCTCGGGCTCGTCCTCGTAGGGCTCGTCGTCCTCGGGCTCGTCCTCGTACTCGGCCTCCGGCTCCTCCTCGTCGGCCGGCTCGCCCTCCTCGGAGTCCTCGCCGGCCTCGGAGTCCTCGCCGTACGCCTCGGGCTCGCCGCCCTCGCCGTCCTCGCCCTCGGGCTCCTCCCCGGACTCGTCGCGCGCCTCGTCGTCCTCGCGCTCCTGCTCCTCCTCCTCGACCGCGTCCTCGTGGCTGCGGACGACCTCGCCGTCGCGGATCTCACCGCGCCAGCCGTCCTCCGCCTCACCCTTGAGGGTGATGAAACGGACGTAGTTCTTCAAGTCGAGCCGGACCCGGCGGCCCTGCGCGCGCCAGATGTTGCCGGTCTTCTCGAAGAACCCGGAGGGGTAGTACTCGATCACCAGCAGGACGCGGGTGAGGTTCTCGCCGAGCTCGTGGAAGGAGACGACACCCTTGGTGGTGCCCTTCGCGCCCTCCGAGCTCCAGGAGATCTTCTGGTCCGGGACCTGCTCGGTGGTCTGCGCCTTCCAGCTGCGGCTGGACCACCAGATCTTCGCCTGCCAGTCGGAGGTGGTGTCGTCGGAGCGGTTCGCGCTCTTGACGCCCTTGGCGAAGGTGCTGAAGTCCTGGTACTGCGTCCACTGGTCGTACGCGGTCCGCAGCGGCACGCCGACGTCGACGTACTCGATGATGACGGTGGGCTTGTTGCCGGCCTTCTTGCCCTTGCCCTTGCCGCCCTTGCCGCCGAGGTTCTTGAACGCGCCGACCACGCTGTCCTTGGCGCGGCCCGCGCCGACCTCCAGCGCGCTGCGGACGGGGCCCTTGCCCTCGGCGAGCTTCTTGCCGCCGTCCAGGGCCAGCTTGGCGAAGCCGGGGCTGTTGCCCTCGGCGATGTCGTTGAGCTTGCCGGTGGCCTCGCCGAGCTTGCGGCCGGTGCCGACGAGCAGGCGCTGGGCCTGGGCGGCGAGGTAGTCCTGGACCTCGCTCTTGAGCCGGTCGGCGGCCTCGCTGTGCGCGAGGTCGGACAGCGGCTGCTTCTTCGCCGCCCCGCCGGCCGCGGAGCCCGCGGAGCCGAGTGTCTCGGTCATGCTCCGTCACCACCCTGGGACCGTCGCGAGCCGCCCGTCGCCTTGCGGGACGCGGACCGCGCGGAGCCGGTCTTCTTCGCCGCCGCCTTCTTCGCGGGGGCGGTCTTCCTGGCCGCCGTCTTCTTGGCGGGAGCCTTCTTCGCGGCCTTCTTCGCCGGAGCCTTCTTCGCCGCCTTCCCGGCGGGGGCCCGCTCCTCGCGGTCCCCGTCGCCGGCGTCCTCGGCGTCGTCGGCGTCGTCGTCGGCGCGCGGCTCGTCGTCCTCGGGCGCCTCGTCCTCGTCCTCGTCGTAGGCGTCCTCGTCACGCTTGCCGTCGGAGCCGCCGCCCGCCAGCTGCTCGCGCACCTCGGCGGTACGGCCGTGCAGCCGGTCGGCGAGCGCCGCGATCTGCCGCTCGACGAGGGCCCCGGAGGCGGCCTTGCCGACCCCGCTCAGATCCTGCCGCAGCTGGTCGCCGATCTCCTTGAACTGCGGATTGCCCGCCAGTTGCGTGGTGACCAGCTCGGCCAGTGCCTTCGGGGTGAGATTCAGCTTCTTGCCGGCGACGAGACTGCCCACCGCCAAGGCCATCTTGGCCTTCTTCGTCCGTCCTAGGACGTATCCGGCCCCTATCGCGAGGCCCAGTCCAACTCGGTTCATCATGCCGTCCTGTCACCGTTCCCGTAGCCTGCGCGCATTCCCGTGTCGAGCCGGTCGAGCAGTTCGTCCTCGCGGCGGTCGAACTCCTCCTCGTCGATCTCGCCGGCGTTCAACTGCTCTTCCAGCCGCGCCAGTTCGGCGCGCACGGCACTGGGGTCGTAGTAGAGGCGCTCGGCCTCCTCCAGCACCTTCTTGATGACCCAGCCGCTGCCGCGCGCCGGGGCGAACGGCAGCAGCAGGATCTCTCCGAGCAGTCCCATGGCTCACTCCCTGGCGACCTCGCCGGCCGCGCCGCTGCCGGCGGTCTCCGCGAGACCGGAGTCGCCGGGACCCGGCTCGACGAAGCTGTACGGCGGCAGCGGGCCGTTGAGCCGCACCTCGAGGTGCGGGTGCCCCTTGCGCAGCTGCTCGACGGCCGCCAGGAACGCGTCCGCCTCGTCGCGGGCGACCAGGAAGGACACGTTGGCGAGCCAGCCCGAGGAGTCGGGGCCCACGCTGACGTCGGCGGCGGCCGGCTCCAGGGTGTGCCGCACGTCGGTGGCGTCCTGGGCCTCCTGCGCCTTCACGGCCGCCGCGACCATCTCGCCGAGTCGCAGCCGGTCGTCGTAACTGCCGCCGCCCGCCTTCCGGTTGGCCTCCGTCATGGCCCGCAGCTCGGGGTTCTCCGACAGGACGCGGTGCAGGACCGCGTCCTCCACGTGGTTGGCCTTGACGTTGTACTCGTCCTTGCCCTCCAGGGCGGCCAGCCGCTCCGCGTAGTGGTCGGCGCGGTCGGCGAGCACGGACAGGACCGTGTCGTCGTCGGGCGAGACGCTGCCGAACCGCATGGGCAGCACACACCCGGCGGCGCCCGCCTCGGCGAGCACGTTGGAGTGCGCGAGCAGCTCCCGCCGCTTGGGCCGCAGCCCCTCCGGAGCGTCGCTGACCAGGGCGGCGATACGGCCCTGCGTCAGGACGCGCACGGGCCGTGCCGGGTCGCCGACGCCGCCCATGTCCTCGGGGAGGGCGGGGTGCGAGCTCGCGGTGATGCCGTAGACGTACGTGCTCACTCCTGCTCCTCCTTCCGGCGCGACGAGGACGTCGACTTACGCGTGCGCCGCGGGCGCTCCTCCTCGCCGTCCTCCCGCGCCTGCTTGAAGGCGTCGGAGATGGTCTCGGCGGCTCCGGAGAGCGCGCCCTTGGACTTGCCGCGCGCGCCGGACTCGGTGACCTCGCCGACGATCTCGGGCAGGCCCGGGCTCTTGTTGGGGCCCGACTCCAGGTCGAGCCGGTTGCACGCCTCGGCGAAGCGCAGGTAGGTGTCGACGCTGGCCACGACGACACGGACGTCGATCTTCAGGATTTCGATGCCGACCAGGGATACCCGGATGAACGCGTCGATGACGAGTCCCCTGTCCAGTACAAGCTCAAGTACGTCGTAGAGGCCGCTGCTGCCGCCTCCGCCGCCGGTCTGCTGTGCCGGGACAACGGTCATGCGGACCGTTCCTCCTTGTCTCGGGGACGGTGGGCTGTGTGGGGGCGCGGGCCTAACGGCCGCCGCGCCGGGCGTCGGAACGCCCCCGCTCGTACCGGCCCAGACGCCGGTATCCGGTGAGCTGCCCCTCGGAGTCCAGTTCGACCTGGTAGCTCGCCATGAGGCTCATCGTGTCGGGGACGCGGGACAGTTCCAGGACCTCCACCTCGAGGGTCCAGCCGTCCTCCGTGCGATCGAAGGACGTCACGGTCTCCGCTTCCATACCGGTGAGCTCGGCGAGCTGGGCCCGCGCCTCGCGCAGGACCTCCATCGGGGTCGGCCCCTTGCCAGTCCCGTCCGTCTGTCGTCTGGATGACTTGGATGTGTTCTGTGAATCATTCATGGGCGCCTCCTACGCCGTGTGGCCCGGAAAGCGCCCCGTAAACCGCCGACTTGCGTCCGGTGACGACCGATGCCCGGTCAGTCACGCACGGTCGCGAGACGGCGGCGGGCCGGCCCGAGGGCCCGGGCGCGGCCGAGTCCCGCCCAGGGGTCCGTCCCGGCCTGCTCGACGGCGTCGGCGATGCTCCAGCGGCGTGCGCGCAGCTCCGGATCGTCGACGGCGTCCCAGGTCACCGGGGTGGCGACGGGGGCGCCGGGCAGGGCGCGGACGGTGTAGGGGGCGACGGCGGTCTGGGCGTAGGCGTTGCGCTGGACGTCCAGGTAGAGGCGGTCGCCGCGGTCCTTCTTGCGGGCGGCGGTGGTGAGCCGGTCCGGGTGGGCCGCGACGAGCGCCTCGGCGGCCTCGTGCGCGAAGTCCCGGACGGTGTCGAAGTCGTCCCGGCCGTCGAGGGGGACGACGACGTGCAGGCCGCGTGAGCCGGTCGTCATGGGCGCCGCCGGGAGTTCCAGTTCGTCCAGGAGCTCGTGCAGCCACCGGGCGGTCTCCCGGACCTGTTCGAAGTCGTCGCCCGGCGGGTCGAGGTCGAAGACCAGGCGGTCGGGGTGGTCGAGGCCGCCCGCCGTGCCGGTGCGGGACAGCCAGCGGTGCAGGGTCAGACACGCCTGGTCGGCGAGGAACACGAGGGTGGCCGGGTCGTCGCAGACGGTGTGCGTGACGGTGCCGTCCTCCTTGGGCACCTCGACGCGGGTGATCCAGTCCGGGTAGTGCTCCGGCGTGTTCTTCTGCATGAACGTGGGACCGTCGACGCCGTCGGGGTGCCGCTCCAGCATCAGCGGGCGGCCGCGCAGGTGCGGCAGCATGTGGGGCGCGATCGCCC
>Ga0164243_10009511_pt1 | contig 14140 bp, 15 predicted proteins | sample OricompcompostOP_FD_108781 | JGI IMG/M metagenome (GOLD analysis project Ga0164243, IMG submission 108781) | Organic Plus compost microbial communities from Emeryville, California, USA - Original compost - Organic plus compost (OP) | ecosystem: Engineered > Solid waste > Mixed feedstock >... | reverse complement strand
TGGAGCCGGCGCAGGTGCGCGGCGATCAGCTCGGGGTCGGTGGCGGGATCGGTGACGACGAACCCGTCCGGGACGGGGAGGCCGGCGCGCAGCAGGACGGCGAGGGCATGGGCCTTGCGGCCGCACTCGGGGCCTGCCTCGGCCAGCGGGACGACGGGGCGGGGCCGCATCATCAGGAGCCCGCGTCCTCGACGAGGCGGGCCACGACCCGGTCGTGGCGCTGCTGGGCCGCCTGAGCGGTCCGCAGGCCCAACGCCTCGGCGATCTGGACCCAGGTCAGGCCCTCCGCCCGGGCGGCGAAGAGCAGCCCGGCCTCGAGCTGGTCGAGCTCGCTGCGCGCCGCGGCCAGGAGGGTGAGGGCGGCGCGCAGGTCGGCGGGCACGTCCAGCTCGCCGTGCCGGGTGTTGGCGCGCCACAGGGTGTGCCGGATCAGTGTGCCGGCGTCGTGCGGCTGGCCGCTGGCCAGCCAGGGGAAGCGCGGCAGCTCGTGGCCGCCGCGCGCGGTCAGCCAATCCCGCGCCGCGCGCTCCCGATCGCCAGCGGCCCGATCCTCCGATGCGGCATCCATGGCTCACCAGGGTGGTCTTCAACAACCTGTTTGTCAACAACCTGTTGATTCGGCGCCTGGCGGGGTCTAGCGTCGAGAGCCATGCGGGTCGCACTCGTCCTCGACATCGACGGCACCGTCTGTCCGGCGTCGGCCACGAGCCCGTTCGCCGTTGTCGAGGTCGGAATGGCCCTGCGGCGGGTCGTGGTGGCCCCGGCGCTCTGTGCGGCGCTGTCCGGACTGGGCGGTCGTCGCGGGGTCGTTCCGCTCTGGCTCACGAGCTGGCTCCCCGAGACCCGCCGCGCGATGCGGCCACCGTTTCCGGGCCGCGACTGGGAACAGATCGAGGTCGACGGTGACCCGCGCGGCGGCTGGCCGAAATGGTCCGCATTGGACGCGTGGCTCACCCGCCACCCGCAGGTCACCCGGCTCGCCTGGATCGACGACGACCTGGCGCAACCCGTTGCCCCGCACCGGCCCAACGGCCCGACCCCGTGCCCACACCGTCACCGAGGAGCTACGCCGCCGCGGCCTCGACCCCCTCACCCTCGTCCCGGCACCGGAGCGAGGCATCGGCCCGCACCACATCTCGCGGCTCGAAGGCTGGCTGAGCACCACCCACCCCGTCGCGCCACCGCCGCGCACGGCGGAGGGCAAGGCCCCCGCACCACGACCGCCCCGAAACCCGCCCGGATGACAACCCCGGACGCCGAAGCCGGCGTCCGGCGCGCGGAACCGGCCGCCAGGTGGGGTGAGGGTGACGCGCGGCGGACCTGGCAGCGGAGCGAAGCGGAGCGGCGTCCGGCGGGAGCGACGGTCCGGACCACCGCGGACCCGGGAAACCCCCAGAACCTCAGATCAACGGTGCGTTGCAGGCGGCGGCCAGGGCACCCCGGCACGCCGCCGCGAGCGGCCGCAAGGCCGCGTCGCGCGCCTGGGCCTCGTAGTTGGTGACCGCGCCGCCCGGGGCCACCTCCTCGGCAAGGGCCAGCACGCGGTCGAGGATGTTGGCGCGGGCGAAGAGGCGGCGGGCCCGCGGGTCGAAGCCGGGCGGCAGTTCGTTGGCGCTGTCGGGGCGGCGGATCGCGGCCAGCGCGCCGGCCAGTTCCGGACGCCACTGGGCGATGTCCAGCCGGGCCAGGGTGTTGGTGGCTTCGGCGAGCACCAGGTTGAGCTCGCTCTCCGCCTCGCTCACCGCGACCGGGACGTGCGGCGCCGGCGACGCCGGGAGGGCGTAGCAGCGCCACAGGACCGTTTCGAAGGTGACGCCGGAGCCGGAGGTGTGGGTGCGGACCTCGGGGACCAGGCCCAGCTCCCCGGCGACGACCGCCTCGCCGGCGATGAGGGCCGCGCCGGTGAACGGGCCCGGACCGGGAAGGCCGCGCGGGTCGCCCGGGGCCGGCAGCACCAGGCGGATCTGGTCGGGAGTCAGCTTGGAGAACGCCGTCAGGCCCTCGCGCAGGGTGACGTCGGTCCAGGTGCCGGGGGCGTCGGCGACCAGGTGCTCCTCGTCGCCCGCGACCTCGTCGGCCACCTCGTCGTAGGGCACCAGGCCGGCGCGCCACGAGCGTACCCAGGCCACGAGCCGGCTGGACCGGCGCGTGGCGAGCGTCGTGGCACCGGGTGCGGAGGACATGACCGAAAGACTACGTGCTGAGAGCGCGGCTGTCTCGACCGTGACCGGCGCGAGGAATACCACACAGCGCGTCGGCGGGCGGGGACGGCGGGCGGGCCGCTAACGTCCGGACCCATGTATGGGGAGGACGTGCTGGCCGGGGACTGGCGGCGGCGCCGCGTCGTGCCGGAGGTCGACGCCGAGCCCGACCTGGTGGTGGAGGACGCCGACTCCGGCTTCTGCGGTGCCGTGGTCGGTTTCGAGATGGGTGCCGTGGTGCTGGAGGACCGGCACGGCCGGCGCCGCAACTTCCCGCTGCTGCCGGCGGCGTTCCTGCTGGACGGCGCACCGGTGACGCTGCGGCGGCCGGCGGCCACACCCGCGGGGCCGCCCGCCCGCACGCTCACCGCGTCGGGTTCGATCGCCGTCGCCGGCGCGCCGGCGCGGGTGGCGCGGGCCAGCCGGATCTGGGTGGAGGGCATCCACGACGCCGCGCTGGTCGAGCGGATCTGGGGTGACGACCTGCGCGTGGAGGGCGTCGTCGTCGAGCCGCTGGACGGCATCGACGGGCTGCCCGAGGAGGTCCGCGCGTTCGGTCCCGCGCCGGGACGCCGGCTCGGCGTGCTCGTCGACCATCTCGTGCCGGGCTCCAAGGAGAGCCGGATCGTCGCGGCCGTCACCGACCCGGACGTGCTGGTCACGGGTCACCCGTACGTGGACATCTGGCAGGCCGTCAAACCCGCCGTCGTGGGCATCCGGGCGTGGCCGGTGGTGCCGCCGGGACGGCCGTGGAAGGAGGGCGTCTGCGCCGCCCTGGGCGTCGCCGAGCCGGCCGACCTGTGGCGCCGCATCCTCGGGACGGTCCGCACGTACAAGGACGTCGAGACGCCCCTGGTCAACTCGATGGAGCGGTTGATCGACTTCGTGACGGAATAGCCGCCGGCCTACAGCTCGTCGACGAGGTCGGCCACCGAGTCGACGATGCGGCTCGGGCGGTACGGGTAGCGCTCGGCCTCCTCGCGGGTGCTGATCCCGGTCAGCACGAGGATGGTCTCCAGCCCGGCCTCCAGGCCGCAGAGGACGTCGGTGTCCATCCGGTCGCCGATCATGGCGGTGCTCTCGGAGTGGGCCTCGATCGTGTTCAGCGCCGAGCGCATCATCATCGGGTTCGGCTTGCCGACGAAGTACGGCGCGACGCCGGTCGCCTTCTGGATCATGGCGGCGACGGAGCCGGCCGCCGGCAGGGCGCCCTCGGTCGACGGGCCGGTCGGGTCCGGGTTGGTGCAGATGAACCGCGCGCCGTCGTTGATCAGCCGGACCGCCTTGGTGATCGCCTCGAAGCTGTACGTGCGGGTCTCGCCGAGCACCACGTAGTCGGGGGCGTAGTCGGTGAGGACGTAGCCGACCGCGTGCATCGCCGTCGTGAGGCCCGCCTCCCCGATGACGTACGCCGTGCCGCCCGGCCGCTGGTCGCCCAGGAACTGCGCGGTCGCCAGCGCCGCCGTCCAGATGGACTCCTCCGGCACGTGCAGGTCCATGCGGGCGAGCCGGGCCTGGAGGTCGCGCGGCGTGTAGATCGAGTTGTTCGTGAGCACCAGGAACGGCTTGCCGCTGGCGCGCATCCGGCGGACGAACTCCGGGGCACCCGGGATCGGCTGGCCCTCGTGGACGAGCACGCCGTCCATGTCGGTGAGCCAGCTCTCGATCGCCTTGCGTTCGGTCATGACGCTCTCCGGGCTGGTGGCGGGCAGCAGTCGGCCGGGCAGGTGTCCCAGAGCGGAAGCGTACCGAGGCGTTCCCGCGGGGCGTCGGCCAGCCGCTCGACCACCAACTCGCGCACCATCGCCACGAACCGCGGGTCGGTCCCCGGGGTCCCGGCACGGGCGAAGTCGAGGCCCAGGTTCTTCGCGGTGGCCGCGGCCTCGGTGTCGAGGTCCCAGACGACCTCCAGGTGGTCGGAGACGAAGCCGATCGGGCTCACCACGACGCCGGTGACCCCCTGCGCGGCGATCGCCGTCAGGTGGTCGTTCACGTCGGGCTCCAGCCACGGCACCTGCGGCGGGCCGGACCGGCTCTGCCAGACGAGGTCCCAGCGCAGGTCGGGGGCGGCGCGGGCGGCGACGAGGGCGGCGGTCTCCTCGAGCTGGGTCACGTACCGGCCGCGGTGCTCCGGCGGGCCCGCGGTGCGCGCCATGGACAGCGGGATCGAGTGCGCGGTGAAGACCAGCCGGGTCGTGGCGCGGCGGGCCGGGTCGAGCGTGTCCAGCGCGGCGCGGACCGCGTCGGCGTGCGGCTCCACGAAGCCGGGGTGGTCGGCGAAGTGGCGCAGCTTGTCGATCACCGGCGCGCCGTCTCCCACGGCGGCCCGGGCGGCGGCGATGTCGTCGAGGTACTGCCGGCAGGACGAGTACCCGCCATACGCGCTCGTCACGAACGCGAGCGCGCGGCGGACGCCGGCGTCGCGCATCTGCGCCACGGTGTCGGCCAGCATCGGGTGCCAGTTGCGGTTGCCCCAGTACACCGGCAGGTCGAGCCCGTGCGCGGCGAAGTCCGCCTCGATGGCGGCGAGCAGGTCGCGGCACTGCTGGTTGATCGGCGAGACGCCGCCGAAGTGGCGGTAGTGCTCGACGACCTCCGCCAGGCGCTCCGGGGGCACGCCCCGGCCCCGCGTGACGTTCTCCAGGAAGGGCCGGACGTCGTCCATCCCCTCCGGGCCGCCGAACGAGACCAGGACCACCGCGTCGTACGACATGTCCCGATTGTGCCCCGCCGGCTCAGACGGACGCCGGCTCGGCTCCCAGCGCGTGATACCCGCCATCCACGTGGATGATCTCGCCGGTGGTGGCCGGGAACCAGTCGGAGATCAGCGCCAGGATCGCCCGCGCGGCCGGCTCCTGGTCGTTGAGGTCCCAGCCGAGCGGTGCCCGGCGGACCCAGGCGTCCTCGAACTGCTCGAAGCCGGGGATGCTCTTGGCCGCCATCGTGCGCAGCGGGCCGGCCGAGACGAGGTTGGAGCGGACGCCCTGCTTGCCGAGGTGCAGCGCGAGGTAGCGGGACGCCGACTCGAGGCCGGCCTTGGCGACGCCCATCCAGTCGTACACCGGCCACGCCTTCGTCGCGTCGAAGGTGAGCCCGACCACCGAGCCGCCGCGGCCCATCAGCGGCAGCGCGGCCATCGCGAGGGCCTTGTAGGAGTACGTCGAGACGTGCAGCGCGGTGGCCACGTCGTCCCACGTCGTCTCGAGGAAGCTGCCGCCGAGCGCGGTCGGTGGGGCGAACGCGATCGAGTGCACCAGGCCGTCGATGCCGTCGACGTGCTTGCGTACCTTCTCCGCCAGCGTGTCCAGGTGCTCCTGGTTGGTCACGTCGAGCTCGATGACCGGCGCCTCGGCGGGCAGCCGCTTGGCGATCCGCTCGACCAGCGACATCCGGCCGAACCCGGTGAGCACCACGGTCGCGCCGTTCTCCTGGGCGAGCTTCGCCACCGAGAACGCGATCGACTGGTCGGTGATCACGCCGGTGACGAGGAGGCGCTTGCCCTCCAGCAGTGCTGCCACGGTGGCTGTCCTTCTCTCTAGGTGGATGGTCAGTGGCCCATGCCGAGGCCGCCGTCGACCGGGATGACGGCACCCGTGACGTACGCCGCGCCGTCGCTGGCCAGCCAGGTGACCGCGGCGGCGACCTCGTCGGCGGTGGCGAACCGGCCGGCCGGAATGGCCTCCTGGTACTTCTTCTTGAGGTCGTCGGGCAGCTTCTCGGTCATGTCGGTGGTCACGTAGCCCGGCGCGACCACGTTGGCGGTGATGTTGCGCGAGCCCAGCTCGCGGGTGATCGAGCGGGCGACGCCGACCAGGCCCGCCTTGCTCGCCGCGTAGTTGACCTGGCCCGGGCTGCCGTAGAGGCCGACCACCGAGGAGATGAAGATCATCCGGCCCCAGCGCGCGCGGAGCATCTTGGTCGACGCGCGCTTGGCGACGCGGAAGGCGCCGGCGAGGTTGGTGTTCACCACGTGGGTGAACTGCTCGTCGGACATCCGCATGATCAGTGTGTCGTCGGTGACACCGGCGTTGGCGACGAGCACCTCGACCGGGCCGAGCTCCTGCTCCACCTGGGTGAACGCGGCGTCGACCTGGTCGGGGTCGGTGATGTCGCATTTGACGCCGAGGATGCCCTCCGGCGCGCCGGTGCCGCGATGGGTCACCGCGACCCGGTCGCCCTGCTTGGCGAACGCCTGGGCGATGGCCAGGCCGATGCCCCGGTTGCCGCCGGTCACCAGCACGGTACGGGCCATGGTCTGCCTCTCCTCCACCGGGAAACTGCCTGCGCATTGGACACTAGGGCCTACCGGGGCGTAGGGCATAACCGCCCCGCCCGCATGTCCCCGTACCCGGGTATGACGACCGGGATCCCTCCCTGGTCGCACGCCGGTGGCGGGGGCTGCCGCGTACCCTCCGGATGGTGAACGAGACCGCCGTGGGCGTCGGGCTGCGCGACCTGCGCCGGGTGCTGTTCGGCCGCGACTTCCCGCCGCCGGCCGGCCGCCGGCCGCTGCCGCCGCGGCTGCGGCGGTGGTGGGAGCGGTGGCGGTCGCTCGCGCTGCCGCTGGTGGTGCTCGCCGTCTTCGGGCTCGGCGCCTCAGCGGTGCAGTACCTGCTCGCCAGCCGGGGCATGACGCCGCTGGGCGCGGGCCTCGTCGGGTACGGGACGACGCTGCCGGTGCTGCTCGCGTACCACCGGCCGCTGTGGGCGTGGCGGGTCAGCTTCGTCATGCTCTTCGTCGGCGTGCTGGACGCCAAACCGACCGACGGCTGGCCGTGGAACCCGGTGCAGATCTTTTTCTTCCTGATCGTGCTCCTCGCGCTCGCCCTGCGCGCCGAGCCGGGCGTCGTCGCGTGGGCCGGCCTGCTCACCCTCGCGCCGGTCTTCCTGCTGGTGAACACCGCCAACGCGTGGGGCGTGTCGGTGCTCTTCCTGATCGTGCTGATCCTCGGCGACCAGATCCGGCGGCGGCGGCAGAGCCAGCTCCGGCTCGCCCGGCAGGAGGAGCTCTCCGAGCTGGAGAAGGCCCGCCGGGCCGTCCTGGAGGAGCGCACCCGGATCGCCCGCGAGATGCACGACGTGGTGGCCCACCACATGTCGATGATCGCCGTCCAGGCGGAGACGGCGCCGTTCCGCCTGCCCGCGCTGCCGCCGGCGGTGCGGGACGAGTTCGCGGGCATCGCCGGGGCGGCGCGCGAGGCCATGACGGACATGCGCCGGCTGCTCGGGGTGCTGCGCAGCGACGGCGGCGAGCCCGCGCCGACCGCGCCGCAGCCCGGCCTGGCCGACGTGCCGGAGCTGGTCGAGACCGCCCGCCGGGCCGGGGTGCCGGCCACCCTGCACGGCACCGTGCCGGCCGTGGACGGGCCGGCCGGGCTCGCCGCGTACCGGATCGTGCAGGAAGCGCTCGCCAACGCGGCCCGGCACGCACCCGGCGCGCCGGTGCGGGTCGCGGTGACCCACGACGGCACGGCGCTGGGCGTCCGCGTCGAGAACGACGGCCCCACCTCCCCCGCGTCGGGCGGCGGCCACGGGATCGCCGGGATGCGGGAGCGCGCGACGCTGCTCGGCGGGACGTTCGAGGCCGGCCCCACGGTGTTCGGCGGGTTCGCGGTGGCGGCGACGCTGCCGGTGACGGTGGAGGCGACCGAGTGATCAAGGTGTTGATCGCCGACGACCAGGCGATGGTGCGCGAGGGCTTCGGCGCTCTGCTCGCCGCGCAGGACGACGTCGTCGTGGTCGGCTCGGCCGCCGACGGCGCACAGGCCGTGGCCGAGAGCCGCCGCCTCGACCCGGACGTGGTGCTGATGGACGTGCGGATGCCGGTGCTCGACGGCCTCGCCGCGACGCGCCAGCTGCTGGCCGGGCGGGACGGGCGGCCCCGCGTGCTCATCCTGACGACGTTCGACCTCGACGACTACGTGTACGAGGCGCTGCGCGCCGGGGCCAGCGGCTTCCTGCTCAAGGACGCACCGGCCGCGGATCTCGTGCACGCGGTGCGGGTGGTCGCGGCCGGCGACGCGCTGCTGGCGCCGTCGGTCACCCGGCGGCTGATCGCCGAGTTCGCGGCCCGGCCCGGCCCGTCGCGGCCCCGGCCCACCGCGCTCAACGCGCTCACCCCGCGGGAGACCGAGGTGCTGCGGCTGATCGCGCGCGGACGGTCCAACCAGGAGATCGCGGCCGAGCTGGTCGTCGCCGAGCAGACGGTGAAGACCCACGTCGGCCGGATCCTCGCCAAGCTGTCGCTGCGGGACCGCGCACAGGCGGTGGTGCTGGCGTACGAGACGGGGTTGGTCGCCGCCGGCGAGTAGCCCTTCGGTGGTAGGGCGAAAACCCCGCCCCGGTACGACGATCCGTCGCCGGCCGCGCCGGCACAGTGCCGGGCATGAGGCGACTTCTTCTGAGCGGCGGCCTCGCCGTGGCGATCGGCGCCGGGCTGTCGGTGCCCGCCGCACCGCCGGACGTGGCGGCTCCGGCGGCGGGGGCCACGCCGGCGGCGGCGTACCCGGTGACGGCGGCGGCGATGCGGGCGGCGGGTGAGCCGTACGCGGGCTGGGCCCGCGACGGACGCCGGTTCCTGGCCTTCGACCCGCGCGGCGACGGGACGGCGGTGGAGGTGGTCGGCGACCTGGCCGGCGCCGACCGGATCGCGGTGCTCGTGCCCGGGGTCGCGACAGACCTGGCGACGTTCACCGACGGCCTCGGCGGCGTCGCCCGGCGGGCACCGGCGACACAGGCCCGCGAGGTGTACACGGCCGCGCGGTCGCTGTCGCCGCGGGTCGCGGTGGTGGCGTGGCTCGGGTACGACCCGCCCGACGGCGTGGGCCTCGACGCGGCGCGCGAGTCGCGGGCCCGGGCCGGAGCCCGGTCGCTGGTGGCGTTCGTGGACTGGCTTTCGCGGGTACGGCCGTCGGCGACGATCACGCTGGTGGGCCACAGCTACGGCGCGGTGGTGGTCGGTCTGGCGGCGCCGTCGCTGCCGCCGCGAGTGCGGTCGCTGGTGGCGCTCGGCGCGCCGGGGATGGGTGCCGACGACGTGAGGTCGTTGCGGACCGGGGCGACGGTGTACGCGGCGCTGGCACCCGACGACTGGATCCGGCGCGTGCCGCGCGTGCGGCTCTTGGGGCTGGGGCTCGGGCGGCGGCCCTCGGACCCGTCGTTCGGCGCGGTCGCCCTGCCGACGACGGGGGTGGCCGGGCACGACTTCTACCTGTCGCCGGGGAGCGGGACGCTGGCCGCGGTGGCGCGGGTGGTGGCGCGGTGACCCTCGACGCGGCCGCACCGGCGCGGGTGCCGGCGCCGGGTCTCGCGCCGCTGCCTCGGCGGGGTCCGGTGGCTCGTGCGGTTCCGGCCGTTCCAGCGGCGGCGCCGGCAGGTCCGGCGGTTGTTCCGCTGGCTCCAGCTGCTCCGGCGGCTCCGGTAGGTCCGGCGGTGGCGGCGGCACCGGAGACGGTGGCGGTACCGGAGACAGTGGCGGTACCGGAGACGGTGGCGGTACCGGAGACAGTGGCGGTGGCGGGTTGGCGGGAAGCCGGCATCGACGCGGTGCGGGCGGTGGCGATCGCCGGCGTGGTGACCGGGCACTGGTTGGTGACCGCGCTGTTCGTGGACCATGCCGGGGCCGTGCGGGTGGCGAGCCCGGTGGCGGCGTTGCCCTCCGTGCGGCCGGTGACGTGGCTGTTCCAGACGCTCGGGCTGTTCTTCCTGGCCGGCGGCTACGCCGCGGCGGCGTCCGCCCACCGCCGGGCACGGCCGCGACGGCCCCGGCGGACGCGAACGCTGCTGGTGTCGGTGGGCCTGGTCACCGGTGTGCTGGCACTGGCCATGACGGCGGGTGCCCTCGCCGGCGTCCCCGAGGAGACGCTGGGCACCGTCGCCACGCTCGTGGTGAGTCCACTGTGGTTCCTGCTGCCATACCTGGTGTTGACCGCCGCGATCCGACCGATCGCAGCGTTGGTCGACCGGTGGGGTGCCGCGCCGCTCGTCGGTGCGGGCCTCGCGGTGGTCGCGGCGGCAGACCTCGGCCTCGGCGTCCTCCCGACAACGCTCGTCGCCGCGTGGCTGGTGCCGTTCACGCTCGGGGTCGCACTGGCCGGCGGCCGCCTGGCCGCGCGGCGTACCGGTTGGCTGCTGCTCCTCGTCGGCGCCGCCTCGGTCGTCGCGCTGGTGACGGTGGCGCGCTACCCGTCGAGCGCGGTCGGCGTCCCCGGCGACGGCCGGTCCAACCTGGACCCGCCGTCGCTCGCCGCCGTCGCGCTGTCACTGGCCCAGGCGGGAGCGGTCATCCTCCTCCTGCCGCACCTGCGCCGCCTCGGCGTCCGCCGGTGGGTCGCCGCGGTCAACCGCCTGGCGCTGCCCATCTACCTCTGGCACCAGGCGGCCATGATCGCCGTCACGGTGACGGTGGCGTGGCTGGCCGGCCCCCTCCCCGGGCTGCTCCGCGAGCCTGACAGCGCCGGCTGGGTGGCGGCACGGCTGGCCTGGCTCCCGGTGTTCGCCGCCGCACTGCTCCCCATCGCCCGGTCCGCCGCGCCACCAGGACGGCCAGCGGAATCCCCGCGTACACCCCGTACACCCGCGAGTTCGTCCTCGCCCTGAACCGTGACCGCCGCCACGGACGCCTGGTACTGCGCGGCGGTCACGGTCGGGGTTCCGCGCCGCGCAACCCCGACCGGCTACCACCCAACCCCACCGCCAGTCACCCGGCCCACCGAGCGACAGCCGGCACGGTCCGAGCGATTCCGCGCGCGCGACCACCGCGACCGGTTGTCGCGGCAATGGCCGCCGCGGGCAGTCGGTGGCGTCGTGGGCGGACCGTCCGATGGGGACGTCTCGGCGTCGCGGTGGGTCGCGGTGGGTCGTCCGGCCAGGGCGGACCGCCTGGTGGGGCCGATTCTCGGGGGTGGGCCTCCGCGGCACCCGCGGCGCGCTAGACTCTCGTCGGTTCATGTGCCCGGTGCGACGTCTGGAGGTGATCGCCGTGAGAGACAGCGATCCTCCGAGTCGTAGCCGGGCCGTCGTCCGGTTCCGCTGACCAGCGGCGCCGCCGCGTGGGGCGGCGTGGTGTGTGGTTGTCCTCCGCGAGGGCGGGTGCGACCGTGACCCGACGATCGGCCAGACAATCGCCTGCCGGCCACGAACCTCCCGCGCTCTCCGGACCGCGCGCGGTCTGAGGCCGTCCGGCTGCGACTCTCCTCCGCCTCCACCCGCGCGCCGTCGTGCGCGCCGAGCGACACCCATGCCCGCGCCACCGCGTGCCGCCGCCGTGTGCGGCGCCGGACCGTGGGCGACCAGGACCTTGACCGCATCGGAGAGCCGTGATGTTGAACCGTCGATTCGTCGCCCCGCTGGGATTCACCCTGGCCGCCGTCTGGGTCGTCGTCGTGGTGGTGCTGGTCAACGCCGGTTGACCAGCACCGCCGACGTCACGGGAGCCGGGACGACCAGAGCAGCGACAGACCGGCCGCGACCAGGCCGAAGAGCAGCGCGAAGCCCGCGTACCAGTGGGTCACCTCGCGCGGCTCGACGCGGTGGCCGATCGAGCTGCCCATGTCCTCGTACACCTGGCGCAGCTCCGCCGCCGTGGCCGCCTCGTAGAAGTAGCCGCTCGTCGTCTCGGCGAGCTGCGCCAGCGCCAGCCGGTCGACCGGCACGCGCTGGAGCTGCCCGGCGATCTCCACCGCGCCGTTGTCGGTGCCGAACGCGATCGTGGACACCGGCACGTTGGCCGCCTGCGCCGCGGCGGCCGCCTCCTCGACGGGGCGGCCCGCGGTGCGGAAGCCGTCGGAGAGCAGCACGATCCGCGCCGGCGGGATGCCTTGCGCGCCGTCGGCCGGCACCGAGCGGATCGCCTCCAGGCAGGTGAAGACCGCCTCGCCGGTCGCGGTCGCCTCCGCCAGCGTCAGGGCGTCGATCGCCGACGTCACCGCCGCGCGGTCCTTGGTGGGCGGCACCAGCACGTTGGCCGACTTGGCGAACGACACCAGACCCAGGTTGTACGTCGGAGGCAGCTCCTGCACGAACTGCTTGGCCGCGACCTGCGCCGCCTCGAGCCGGCTCGGCGCCACGTCCTCGGCCTCCATCGACAGCGACACGTCGATCGCCAGCATGATCGTCGCGCGTTCGAGCGGCAGCTCGCGGTCGATCGAGGGGCGGGCCATCGCGAGCGCGAGCGCCAGCAGGCTCAGCAGCAGCGCGCCGGCCGAGACGTGCTTGCGCCAGCCGAGCCCGCGCGGCGCGAGCGACCGCAGCAGGTCGACGTTGGTGAACCGCATCGCGTAGTCGCGCCGGCGCAGCTGGCGCCAGACGTAGACGCCGGCGAGGAGGATCACCGGCACGACCGCCAGCAGCCACCACGGTTGGAGAAAACGGATCATCGTGTGGTACCCCGGGTGCGTGCGTGTCGCTGCGAGGCGACGAACCTGACGATGTCGAGGAGCCAGTCGGAGTCGGTGCGCAGCCGCAGGTGCTGAGCGCCGGCCGCGCGCAGCTCGTACGCGATCGCCGACCGCTGGGCGGCCGCCGCCGAAGCGTACCGGGCCCGCAGTTTCGCGTCTCCGGTGTAGACCTCGTGCAGCTGGCCGGTCTCCGGATCGGCGAGGACGAGGACCCCGACGTCGGGCAGCTCCAGCTCGCGCGGGTCGAGCACCTCGATCGCGAGCACGTCGTGGCGCACCCCGAGCTTCCGCAGCGGCCGCCCCCACTGCTCCGGCGGCGCCATGAAGTCGGAGATCACGACGGCGACACCCCGGCGGCGCGGCGGCCGGTTGAGCATGTCCACCAGCGCGCCGAGGTCGGTGCGTCCGGGCCTGATCGGCGTGCGCGCGACCGCCCGCAGCAGCCCCTGCGCCTCCTTGCGGCCGGGCCGGGCGGGCAGCCGGGCCGTGTATCCCTCGCCGGTGCCGACGACCGCGCCGATCCGGTTGCCGCCGCGGACCGTGAGGTGCGTGACCGCCGCGGCCGCCGCGACCACCAGGTCGCTCTTGAGCATCTTCGCGGTGCCGAAGGAGAGGCTCGCCGACAGGTCGATCGCGAGCCAGGTCTCCAGCTCGCGGTCGGCGACGGTCTGGCGCACGTGGGGCAGGGTGGTGCGGGCGGTGACCGGCCAGTCCATGCGGCGCACGTCGTCGCCGGGACGGTATTCGCGGGACTCGCCCGCCTCGGTGCCCGGCCCGGGCAGCAGGCCGATGTAGTCGCCCTGGAGCAGCCCGTCGAGCTTGCGGGTGACCAGCAACTGGAGCCGGGAGAGCACCTGCTCCGCCCGGGCCGTGGCGACGCCGCCGCCGGCCTCGTGGACGCCGGCCGTGGCGGCGGCGCGGTCGGCCCGGGTGCGGCCGGAGCCGCCGCCGGGCCGCTCGGCGGGAACCGTCACGGCAGGCGGCCCGGCCAGGCGCCGGCGGGCTGCTGCTGCGCCGGGGGCGGCGCCTGCGGTGGCTGGGTCGGCGTCGCGTTCTGCCGGGGTGCCACCGAGGGCAGCGGCACGGCGGTCATCAGGCGGGCCACGATGTGGTCGGCGGGCACGTCGTCGGCGAGCGCGTCGTAGCTGAGCACGAGCCGGTGCCGGAGGATGTCCGGCGCGATGTCCTGCACGTCCTGCGGCAGCACGTAGTCGCGGCCGCGAAGCAGGGCCAGCGCGCGCGAGGCGCGGACGATGCCGAGCGAGGCGCGCGGGCTGGCGCCGTACTGGATGAGCTGGGCGACGTCCGGCACGCCGGACTCGGTCGGGTTGCGGGTGGCGAGCACCAGCCGGACCGCGTAGTCGACGAGGGCGTTGTGGACGAACACGCCGTCGGCCTTGGCCTGGAGGGTGACCAGGTCGGACGGGCTGAACACGACGGCCGGCTCCGGCGCCTTGACGCCCATCCGGTAGACGATCTCGCGCTCCTCGGCGTCGCTCGGGTAGCCGACGAGGATCTTCATGAGGAACCGGTCGCGCTGGG
>Ga0164243_10009510_pt1 | contig 14142 bp, 20 predicted proteins | sample OricompcompostOP_FD_108781 | JGI IMG/M metagenome (GOLD analysis project Ga0164243, IMG submission 108781) | Organic Plus compost microbial communities from Emeryville, California, USA - Original compost - Organic plus compost (OP) | ecosystem: Engineered > Solid waste > Mixed feedstock >... | reverse complement strand
TGCTCCGTGTTTCTGGACAGCGGCTGAGCGAGCGGACTATGACGCGAGACGGGAACGTGCTATGCACTGAGCCGCGTTTTTGGAAATTCTGGCCGCTCGGGACTGATCCTCCCTGGCGGCCTTCTCTTTGCCGCCGGCGACCGGACGCGAACGCTACAAGCGCAACAGCGACGTCATGCAGGCACGGACGCTTCGGCCTGCTGTTTACGCCGTTGCCGACGAGCTTGTTCGCACTCGGCCGCCCGCATGGCTTCCGCGGCGAGGAACTCGCGGATCTGGCTCTCGAGGAAAAACGGCTTCACGCCGATGCGCAGCGGCACTGGAAACTTGCCTTCAGCGATCAGGCGGTTTGCCTTGCTCTTCGACGCGCCGAGCGCTTTGCAAACTTGTTCGAACGGCACCAGGCCGAACTTAGGGATGGTCTGCTCCATGTCGTGCACCTCCACCGCGATCCAAATCGGCGCAGATGATGCGAATGGCACGGCCCAATTTCTCGCGAAAAAAATGGATCGGCGCGGTCGTGTGCAGAAATGTCACGAAACCTGTTTCACCGTGAAACATCGCGACGCCGGCCAAATCGCTGGAAACTGCAGTGAGGTGCATTTAGCTGCGTGTCGCCGCATCGCAAATCATCTAGCGTCGTCAGCAACTGACGGAGGGCAAGATGTTGCAGGCGGTGACGAAGAGAGACGTGCTCAGCGCAACGATTGACGATGGCGTTGACGTCGCCGCCTTCGTCGAGATGGCGGGGAAAGTGGCCGCCGTGGACCGCAAGTTTGAACAGAGTGCCCCTCGTGGGAAGGAGCCGCCGCGAGATCAAGCAGCTACACTAGACCTGCTCATCGAAGCTCTTGAGCGCGTGAACGATACGCTTTTTTCGCCCGTCATCAGTCTTGGCCTCGAGGCTTTGCGCAATACCGCGCTCGGGTCGAGGGCCGCGCTTTTTGCCCTACCATGCGATGTCAAGGACAAGCACCGCTCGCAGTTCGACTTCGCGGCGTGGGAAATCCAGAGCTTCGCCGCGGCCGTACTCGAATATGGCTACAGGCTTGAGGGGAAGGGGAGCCTTTCCCGGATCGCAGCCGACATCTCGCGCGCCCTCAGCGAATGCAAATTTCCGAAATCAACCCCGCGTGCGATCAAGGACTGGCGCGCAACGTGCCCGATGTGGGGCGACGATCTCGGGCAGCAGCACCGCCATGAGATGTACAATTTCTATCTCAAGGGCCTGACCCAAGAATGGCTCAACCCGACGGCTCCGCCACGCACCACCCGTGATGCAATTACCCTTCTCAAGCACCACTGCCGCGATGCTATCGTCCGGCAAAATCCAAAAAGCGACTGAGATTTTGGGTGCGACTACGCGCAACGTGCTGCATCTAGCAACGACGCAGGTGCAGCATGCAGCCGCTCGCCGCCCATGATCCGTTAGCCGCAGAGCCACCCTACCTTGACACCGAGGCAGCCGCCCGGCGCCTGTCCTGCAAGGCTCGCTTGCTGCAAAGCCTCCGATCTACCGGCAGCGGCCCGAAGTACACCCGCGTCGGCCGCCAGGTCCGCTATCGGCTCGACTGGCTCGACGCCTGGGCCGAAGCTAACGCCGTCACGTCCGAGACTGAGGATGTCAAACGGCGCCCTCCGAGCGAGGCCACCGCATGATGCTGGCCGCAGTCGTCCCCCTTCGCCCTCGAGGCGGCAAGCCGAACCGTTCGCCGAATGCTGCCGTGGCCGCAGCGGCCATCCCTGCCCGGGCTGCTGTGGCCGCGGCGGCCGTTAGCGCCTTCCTCGCTGAGATGGTTGAGTTCGGCGGTGGCGGCGAGCTGCAGTGGAGACGAGTTGCGCATTCATATAATGCGATGCGCGCCGAGCGCGGCTGGCCCGAGATGCAGGACCAGGAGCTTTCCAACCGGCTCGTGGCCCTAGGTTGCACACGCCGCCGGGTGCGGACGCCAAAGGGCCGGCACGTGCTCATTGGCTTCCCTCTCGAGTTCGGCGAACCGCTGGCGCTGGCGAGCTGAGGCGCATCATGGCCGTGGCTCGCGAACGAGAATCCGTCTTGCCGCGGAGCTTGCCCCCTCGCGGCCTTTCGCGGGTTCAGGCGGCCGAATACGTCGGCATCTCACCGACTAAGTTCGACGAGCTCGTCAAGGATGGCCGCATGCCACTGCCTAAGCGCATCGACGCGCGAGCCGTGTGGGATCGCGTGCAGCTTGACAACGCCTTCGCCGCCCTGCCCGATGATGAGGAAACGGGATGGAAGTTCACAGTCTAGCGGGCTCGGGCATGTTCAACATCGCTCTGCGGTACGTCTATGAGGACGTGGACCGGCACGGAAACGTGCGGGTCTACTTCTGGCGTGGGAAAGGCCATCCGAAAGTTCGCATCCGCTCGGCGCCTGGATCTGTCGCGTTCAGCGAAGAGTATGCCGCCGCTGTCGCCGCCAGCGAGACGCCGCCAGCTCCCGAAGTCAACGATCCACTGCGACCGCCGATGCACGGCACGCTTCGCTGGCTGTGCGTCGAGTACATAAAGTCTGCGGCCTTCAAGGCCCTCGATCCGCGAACGCAGTCAGGACGCCGCGGCATCCTCAACCATATCCTCGATGAAAAGGAATCGCCTGCATCGCAGCGTGTCTTCGCCGACGTTCCGATCCCCGCCTTCGGAGCTGACGCCATGCGTGTGCTTCGGGACCGCAAGGCCGATCTGCCGGAAGCAGCGAACGGGCGCGTCAAGGCGATCCGCCAAGTGTTCCGCTGGGCGCTTGATGCAAAGATCCCCGGCGTGCGCTTCAATCCCGCGCGTGATGTCGCCTACCTCAAGGGCAAGATCGGCGGCTTCCATACCTGGACTGTCGATGAGGTCCACCGCTACGAGGAACGCCATCCCGTTGGCAGCAAGGCGCGCCTAGCGCTCGCCCTCTACATGTTCACGGGTGCCCGAAAGTCCGACGTGGTGCGGCTCGGCAGGCAACACGTGCGCGACGGGTGGCTGAAGTTCACCGCCTTCAAGGGCCGCAACACCAATCCGATCACCGTCGAAATACCGATGCTCCCAGCCCTCCAGGAGATCATCGACGCGAGCCCGACCGGCGACCTCACCTATCTCGTCACCGAGTTCGGACGCCCGTTCACCGCCAACGGCTTCGGCAACAGGATGCGTAAATGGTGCGACGAGGCAGGGCTCCCGGAATGCTCGTCACATGGGCTTCGAAAGGCGAGCGCGACGACGGCCGCAGAGAACGGCGCGACGGTCAACCAGCTCATGGCAATCTTCGGCTGGCTCACCGAGAAAGAGGCGATCCGCTACACGAAAGAAGCCCGCCGCAAGAAGCTTGCTGCATCTGCAAATCGACTGCTCGGCAAGCACCGAGCGTGAACAAATCTTTCCCACCGCCGGCGGCAGTGGCTTTCCCACCAAACCTAAGCTGCTGATCTGTCAGGAGGAAGCTATGGTAGTGGTGCCCAGGGGCGGAATTGAACCACCGACACCGTGATTTTCAGTCACGTGCTCTACCAACTGAGCTACCTGGGCTAGTGCTTTGCGCGGTGCACCCCGGCGGCAAAGCCCGGCCGTTATAGAGACGCCTCCCTGGCCTGTCCAGCGCTTAACGAGGGAAGCCGCAACCCCGCTTTCAGACCGGGATTCCACCGCTTAGCCGTCTAGGTGGGATCCTCGTCGTCGTCACGGTGACGACCAACGCTCCCCGCGCCGGCTGCCGGTGCCTCGCCGTCTTCGTCCGCCTCCGGCATCCCGCCAGGGATGGCGTAGCCCCCGCCCAGCCAGCGTGCCAGATCGACGTCGCGGCAGTGCGCCGAGCAGAACGGCCGGTAGGCGCGTTCCGTCTTGGCCCCGCAGATGGGACACCGGCCATGGGCTGAAGCTTGCGGGCCTTTGTTCGCCATCGTTTGGCAACTCCCGGCAATCAGGTGGGGTCGAGCTCCGCCGCCCGCACCCAGGCGAAGTGGATCGGGAAACCCTCGCCGATCAGCATCGTCACCACCTCGGTGAGCGGCAGCCCGACGACGCTCGTGTAAGAGCCGACGATCTTCTGCACGAAGCAGCCGGCAAGGCCCTGGATCGCATAGCCGCCCGCCTTGCCGCGCCATTCACGCGAGGCAATGTAGGCCTCGATCTCCTCGCGTGCCAAATGCTTGAACCGCACCCGCGTATCGACGATCCGGTGCCGCACCCGGTCGTCAGGCGTGATGAGGCACACGCTCGTCAGCACCCGGTGCGCGCGCCCCGAGAGAAGCTGCAGGCAACCCGCCGCCTCGTCGATGTTCGACGGCTTCATCAGGATGCGGCGCCCGACGGCGACAACGGTGTCGGCGGCGAGCACATAGGCCGAGGCGATGTCCTTGTCGTTGGCAATCTGATCGCGCGCCACTTCCGCCTTGGTGCGGGCGATACGCGCTGCATAGGCGCGCGGCATCTCTCCGCGCCGCGCCGACTCGTCGATCGAGGATGGACGCAGAGCGTCCGGCTCGATGCCGACCTGCGACAGCAGCATGAGCCGGCGCGGGCTGGCACTGGCGAGCACCAGCGTCGGGCGAGCGGCGTTGGCGGATGGGCCGGCATTCTGCCGGGCGAGCTCGCGGCGCAGGGTCTCCCGGCGCGGGGTGTCGGTGCGGCTCAGTGCAGTGAGGAGGGCGGCCTTGGCGCTCATCGAGACATCACCTTGGAGGAGAGGCTGGGCGAAGATCGCAGGCTGTTACCGCGGAAACTGGTGCCGGTTGCCGGCCACGCCAGAACAGGCCCACAATCTCTATTTTTCAGTTGCTGACGCACTGGTTACGGGGGCGCCCTGACATTGCAAAGCCGGCCTGCGAAAAGCAAGTGGCCAATCCGCCGTTGCCAGAGACAGGCCTTTCCAGGATAAATCGCCCGGCGACGGCGCCGAAAGGGCCTCTACCATGATTGCCAAGACCGCGATTGTCGACCTTCTCGGCCGCACGCCCCTCTTTGGCTCGCTCGACGAGGGCGAGCGCCGCGCCATTGCTGACGAGATGCGCGAGGTCAATTTCGACCCGAGCCAGGTCATCTTTGCCCGCGGCGACGCCGGACGCGAGATCTATCTCGTCGTGTCGGGGCGCGTGCGCATCTCGGTGCTGACCGCCGAGGGCCGCGAGCTGTCGTTCGCGCACGCCGAGCCGGGCGCCATATTCGGCGAGATCGCCATGCTCGACGGCGGACCGCGCTCGGCCGACGCCACGGCGGTCGGCAAGGTCAGCGCCCTCTGCCTCTCGAAGCCCGCCTTCAAGCGCCTGATGGAGACCCAGCCGCACGTCGCCGATGCAGCCGTGCGCTTCCTGTGCTCACGCATCCGCGAGGCCGACCAGCAGCTCGAAGCCATTGCCCTCTACCCCATCGAAGGTCGGCTGGCGCGCTTCTTCCTTGCCGCGGCACGCACCAAGGCTCCCGACAGCAAGGACGGCCACGTCACCATCGACTTGCCGATCTCCCAGAGCGAGCTTGCGTTGCTCATTGGCGCCAGCCGGCCGAAGGTCAATACTGCCCTATCCATGTTGGAGACGAGCGGTGCACTCGAGCGCAAGGGCACGCGCATCGTCTGCGACCTCGAGGAGCTGCAGGCCATTGCCGGCGCCGAATAAGGATGCTGACACCATCGGATCGACCTCGGTCTGAAACCACGCCAGGCGCGCCGCCGCGCCTGCCGCAATCGCTGCGCACCGCCGGCAGCCATGTCCACGCCCTTCTCCGGCTGGCGAGGTCCTTTCTCAGGGTGCTCCTGCGCCCCCTCTTCGACAACCCGATCGCGCGTCGCATCCGCAGGCTCGGAAGTCGGCTGGCAGCCGCGGGGACGGCCGGCTATCCGCCGGATGTGCGTCGGCGCCTCAAGATCCTCAACGTAATATGCTACCTGATCGCAACGACGACGCTGCTCTATGCTGTCCAGCAGGCATCGACGGACTACCGCCTCTACGCCGATATGGTGCACCTCAACCTCGCGATCGTCGCCATCGTGCTTCTGGTGCCGTTCGCGCATCGCATCAACGACATCGCCGGCGGCCTGCTGCTCATCGCCGTCGAGTATGCAGCGCTCCTAGGCTTCGCCAGCTTCTTCAGCCGCGAAGGCGGCGGCCACCTGCAATACCTCATCGCAGCCGCGGCAGCTTTTGTCATTTTCGGCTTGGAGCGCCTCTGGCTCGTCATCGGGGTGATCGTCCTCGCGCTCACGCTGCATCTCTACGTCTGGTACACTTTCCCCATCAGCGGCCCTGTCTCTCCGGACCAGCAGGCGGTCATCGATTCGCTCTACACGCAGGGGGCCATAACCACCTTCGCGCTCATCGCGGCATCGGTCTACTACGCCTTCAGCCTCGCCGAGCAGGCCAAGGCGGAGACCGACGCCGTGCTGCGTAACGTGCTCCCCGATCCCATCGTCGAGCGTCTCAAGGCCAACCCTGGCGGGCTCATCGCCGATTCGATCGAGGACGCTTCGGTGATGTTTGCTGACATCTCCGGCTTCGTCGCTCTGGCGCGCCGGCTCGGCGCCAACGCCACGGTCGATATGCTGAGCCGCATCGTTTCGGAGTTCGATGCGCTGGCCGTTCAGCACGGCGTGGAGAAGATCAAGACCATCGGTGATGCCTACATGGTCGTCGCCGGCCTGCCCGAGCCTGTTCCCGACCACTCGGCACGGCTGGCGCGCATGGGGCTCGCCATGCTGGCAACCGTCGAGCGCCTGCGTACCGAGAACGGGCTCGTGGTGAGCCTGCGCATCGGCATGGCCTCGGGCCCCGTCATGGCCGGCGTCATCGGCACGCGCAAGTTCAGCTACGACGTCTGGGGCGACCCCGTGAACCTTGCCAGTCGCCTCGAAGGCCAGTCGGTACCGGGGCGCATCCTCATCTGTCCGCAGTGCCGGGCGAAGCTCGGTGACGGCTTCATCTACGAGGCGCGCAGCCCCATCGAGATCAAGGGCATCGGCGCGCAGGAGGCGTGGTTTCTCATCGGGGAGAACGCTGGCGGCGAGAACGGCGCCGGCGTCACACCGTCGGCCCTCCCTCGAAGCCAAAGCGCTTCTTGATGCGCTCAAAGAGTCCGTCGCGCACCCCGCGATAGTGCGCCAGCGTCTGCTCGCGCGTGCCCTGCCCTACCATCACCGTAGCATCGATGGTCGGCCAGTATTCGACATCGACCGCCATCGTACGCGTCAGCTCCAGCGCCTGGTGATGCGCTTCGGGCGACAGCGTCACGATCAGATCGAACGAGGTATCGTTGAGGTCCTGCAGCGTATTGGGCGCGTGCTGCGAGACATCGATGCCGATTTCGTCCATCACCGCCGTCACGAACGGATCGACCTCACCGGCCCGCACCCCCGCCGAGGCGACGTAGACGCGCCTGCCGGCCAGATGACGCAGGATCGCCGCAGCCATGACCGAGCGCACGGCATTGGTGGTGCACGCAAAAAGAACCGCGCCGGGCATCTCGGGCGGTGCCGACGGCGGACCACCGGCCGCTTGCGAATCCCGGACCTCGACGCTCGTGCCACTCGCGGCCTCGCGCGACATGGACGCTACCCCTTCCAGTGCAGCGCGCAGACGAGCGTGAACAACCGGCGGGCCGTATCAAGATCGACAGTGATCTTCCCCGAGAGGCGCTCGAGCAAGGTGCGGCTGCCCTCGTCGTGCAGGCCACGCCGCCCCATGTCGATCGCCTGGATGCGCGAGGGCGGCGCCGAGCGGATCGCCTCGTAGTAGCTCTCGCAGATGAGGAAGTAGTCCTTCATGATGCGCTTCAGCGGCGTCAGCGACAGCAGGTGCGTCACCACGTGCGCGTCCGCCTCGTTGCTCACCGTCAGCACGAGGCGATCGTCCGCCAGCGCGATGTTCAGCTTGTATGGGCCATCGTCGCGGCCATCGAGGGCGAATGAGTTCCCCTCGAGGATGTCGAAAATCGCGACCTCGCGCTCATGCTCGATGTTCGAGTTCGTCGTTGCCGTCGATTTCTCGTCGAGCGTGATGGCGATGAGCCGCGATTTCGGCAATGGGGCCGGGGCTTCGGCGTCGCTCATGAGACAGGCCCAGATGACGGCGTGGAGTTGAGACGGATCTCAGCCGACAGCCGGTGCGCCTCGAGACCTTCGGCGCGAGCCAGAGCCATGGCTGCCGGCGCCAGCGCCGCGAGAGCTTTTTCGTCGAGCTTCAACAGGGAGGTGCGCTTCATGAAATCGAGCACGCCGAGCCCGGAAGAAAAGCGCGCCGTGCGCGACGTCGGCAGCACGTGGTTCGATCCGGCAATGTAGTCGCCGATCATCTCCGGCGTGCGCGAGCCGATGAAGATCGCACCCGCGTTGCGGATGCGATCGCTGAGCGCCTCGGCATCTTGCGTGGCGATCTCCAGGTGCTCGGCCGCGATGCGGTCGGCGAGCGCCGGCGCCTCCTCGAGGGATTGAAGCTCGATGATGGCGCCGAACACGTTCCAGCTTTCTCCCGCGATGTTGCCGCGCGGCAGGCTCTGCAATTGCCTCAGCACCGCGGCCTCGACGGCGCTGCCGAACGCGGCATCATCGGTCATGAGGATGGACTGCGCAGCGGTGTCGTGCTCGGCCTGTGCCAGGAGGTCCGAGGCGATCCACTCCGGATTGTTGTGCCTGTCGGCAATCACCAGCACCTCTGATGGCCCGGCGATGCTGTCGATTCCGACGGTGCCGAACACCTGCCGCTTCGCGGCCGCGACATAGGCATTACCGGGTCCGACGATCTTCGCCACCGGCGCAATGCTTTGCGTACCGTAGGCCAGCGCGCCGACGGCCTGCGCGCCGCCGACACGATAGACCTCCTCGATACCGAGAAGATGCGCCGCCGCCAGCACCAGCGGGTTGAGCTCCCCGTTCGGCGAGGGCACCACCATGACGATGCGCGGCACGCCCGCCACCTTGGCGGGAATGGCATTCATCAGCACCGAGCTCGGATAGGAGGCAAGCCCGCCAGGCAAGTAGAGGCCTACCGATTCCACCGCCGTCCAGCGCCAGCCGAGCTCGACGCCGAGCGCGTCCGTGTAACGCTCGTTGATCGGAAGCTGGCGCTCGTGGTGCTCGGCGATGCGGTCAGCAGCAAGCTGCAGCGCTTCGAGCGTCTCGGTGCTGCATGCATCGCGCGCGTTGAGCATCTCCGCTTCGCTCACCCTGAGACCCAGCTTGCCGAGATCGACCCGATCATAGGTTTTCGACAGCTCGATCAGCGCCGCATCGCCGCGCGCGCACACGTCGGCAAGGATCTTCGCCACGGCATCGCCGACGTCCTGCGAAGCTTCGCGCTTCTCACCGAGAAAGGCGGCGAAGGCCGCTTCGAATTGAGCGTCGCGCGTCTTGAGGCGCTTGGGCATGTCATCTTCGGCCAGCCGGCCGTCTCCTTGAGGAATTGTCGATCAATCGTCTATGGCATGCACCGGCTTGCTGCGCGTCTGCCACGCGGCGCCGAGATCGCGCACCTCCGCCTCGATGCACTCGACCTCGAGGCGCACCGCCGCACCGCCGGCGAAATTGAGGATCACCGCGCCGGAGGGTTCCTCCCCGGCTTCAAAGGTCATGGCGAGCAGAGCCAGAACCTCGTCCTTCCGCCGCAGATCGACCCCCTGGACACGCGCCGCCTTGACGCGCTCGAAGCGCAACCCCGTCCGCCGGCGCTGATAGTCGGTGCCGCCCTCGCGCGCCGCCCGCTCCCAATCGAAGCGGTTGATGATCGCCGCAAAGCGCATTTCCTGCTGCAGATAGGCCATGTCGCCCACGCGCACCACCGCGTCCTGCAGGTGGCAAGACAGCACCCGCAGATCCTCCGGATCGAGAGCGATCAGCTTCAAATCTTCCATGTCGGCGTCCCAGAGGCTCGAGAGGCGCCCCTCCGGCCAAGAGCTTTCAAGGGTGTTGATAGCGGGGGGGCCGCAACGGCGCAACCGACGAGGCCGCTGGCAACGCGCGGCGCCCGGAGGCATCGACTTGTGCCATCAAGTCGAGGTCGAGGAACAGCCGGCTAGGGGATCTGCGCCGCCGGCTTTACCGGGCGATCGAAAGCGGGCGAGCGCGAGGCATACTCGTAGGCGCCGCGCGCAAATGCGGCAATGCCGACAGCGCAGGCGAGCAGCGCAGCAAACATGGCAGCCTGAAGTATTTGCGTTCGCATCGTCTCACGCGGCCTCGCGGGCATCTGGCATTCTCAAGCTAGGGGAACGGACCTCGGCGGTAAGTTCCGCCGGAAACACGCGGGGCTCTCGGCCAACACGGTATACGGAACAAAAATGGCGAGCCCGGGATCTCCCCCGAGCCCGCCTGATCGAGGGCTTGTGCGACGAAGTGACGGAGCGGAAACCCCGGCGCGCCCTCGACCCGGATCAAATCAGTAGCAGTACTGGCGCAGCGTCCATCCCTGGACCTTGCACCGCTCGTTTCCGCTGGCGTCCGTCGTGCAGACGCGGTTCGGCAGGCGCTGATAGGAGCAGTAGTAGTTCCCGGCCTGCCCCTCGTAGCCCTTCATCGGCTGATTGAACTGATAGTCTCTGGAATAGAAATCCTTCCCGCCCTTGGCCAAGGCAACCGGCGCGGCGCCGGCGGCAATGACGGCAGCAAGGATGGCGGTCTTCAGAATCGGCTGCATGGGGCATTCACTCCGTGGCTGGCGCGGCTTCAATCGCCGCTGTGCCACGGAACCTATGCGTGCCGCTCCAGCGCTGCTGTTCCCTCAGGAACGCTCCCTGACAGGCGATGTCTCAAGGCCAGTTGGAGATCGTTCAGCCCGTAAGGCGCTCGATCTGTGCGCCGCAGCGCGACAGCTTCTGCTCGAGCTGCTCGAAGCCGCGGTCGAGATGATAGACGCGGTTGATCATGGTCTCGCCCTCGGCCATCAGCGCAGCGATGACCAGCGAGACGGAGGCACGCAGGTCCGTCGCCATCACCGGCGCGCCGGTGAGACCCTTGACGCCCTTGATCGTCGCCGTATCGCCGTGCAGTTGGATGTCGGCCCCGAGACGGGCGAGCTCCTGCACGTGCATGAAGCGGTTCTCGAAGATCGTCTCGCGGATGACGCTCGTTCCCTTCGCCCGCGTCATCAGCGCCATGAACTGCGCCTGCAGATCGGTGGGGAAGCCAGGGAACGGCTGCGTCTCGACTGAGACCGGGTCGATGCCATGCCCGTTGCGCTTGATGCGTATGCCGCTGTTGGTCGTCTGCACCTCGGCGCCCGTCTTGGCCAACGTGTCGAGTGCATTCTTGAGCAGCTCCGGGCGAGCGCCCTCGAGCGTCACGTCGCCGCCGGTCGCCGCGACGGCCATCGCAAATGTACCCGTCTCGATACGGTCGGCCAGCACCGAATGCACGGCGCCCTCGAGCCGGTCGGCGCCCTGGATGCGCAGCGTCGAGGTACCGATGCCCTCGATCTTGGCGCCCATCTTGACGAGACACTCCGCAACGTCGCCGATCTCCGGCTCGCGCGCCGCGTTCTCGATCACCGTCTCCCCGCGCGCCAGCGAAGACGCAAGGAGGACGTTGTGCGTGGCGCCGACCGACACCTTGGGAAACACCACGCGTCCACCGCGCAAGCCGCCCTTCGCCTTGGCGATGACATAGCCCGCCTCGATCTCGATCTCGGCACCGAGCTCTTTGAGACCCATCAAGTGCAGATCGACGGGGCGCGTACCGATGGCGCAGCCGCCCGGCAGCGAGACCTTCGCCTGCCCGCAACGGGCGAGCAACGGACCCAGCACCCAGAAGCTGGCACGCATACGCGACACCATCTCGTAGGGCGCCACCGTATCGACGATGTCACGCGCCGAGAGGTGGAAGGTCTCGCCGATATGCTGTGCCGGTCCCGGACGCTTGCCGTCGACCGCCAGATCGACGCCGTGGTTGCGCAGGATGCGGGCGAGCAAATTGACGTCGGCGAGATTGGGGACGTTCTTCAACGTCAGCCGCTCGGGTGTCAGCAGGCTGGCGATCATCAACGGCAGGGCTGCGTTCTTAGCGCCTGAGATCGGAATGCTGCCGTTGAGTCTTTCCCCGCCGACGATCCTGATGCGATCCATTCAATAGCCCCTCATGCGCCGGCTTCTACCGACAACGCCAAAGGAATGATTAAGCGCTTCGCAGCTCCGCCAGCAAGTGTGACGGAAAGGCTCCCCATCGTGGAGACTTTGGCGAACCGCCAAGGTTGTGAGGGTTGGCAGACTAACGCGCCCGTCTGTCCGCACAGTTAATGTGCGAGCGTCAAACGGCTATTCCTGATCGACGCGCACGTTGAATGGCGCAAGCTCCTCCTTCATGGCCGTGCGTGCACGCTCCACGACCCGCCGATAGGCGGCGGCAACGCCCCGACCATAGTCCGTGAGCTTCGCCCCACCGCCGTGCGAGCCACCCGGCGCCGCCGTGACCAGCGGATTGGGAAACATGTGGTTGAGGGCATCTACGAGCAGCCACGCCCGACGGTAGGACATGCCGAGCTCGCGCCCGGCAGCCGAGATCGACCCCGTACGGCCGATCGCTTCCAGCAGATCGACCTTGCCGGGCCCGAGCACCATGCCGTCGCCGATGAGAATGCGCACGCGCGGGAAGGCCCGTTCGGGCTTTCGCTTCTTGGCCTTCGGCACCGCCTTCGCCTTGGCTGCACTCCTCGCCTTTTTGGCTGGTTCGCTCACGCGCCCCTCCTTTCGTCCCCGCGGTCCACGACCGCCAGGATGACTTGGCGCGAGAATGGTGAATTTTGTTGTTCGCTGTGCCGGTTCATATATAGCGTCAGCATGCCGCGATAATCGCGCCCTATGCACCTGCAAATAGCACACGCGCCCGCCACCCGCACAACTGATCGAGGCCCTTGATGTCAGTATCGCAGACGACTCTTCGGCGGCTTGCAGCCGCAGCGCTTGTCCTGGTGCTCTCGATCCCGCCAACAGCGCTGGCCCAGGACACACCCACCAAGCAGACGCCACAGAATGCCGCCGGCGGCTGCGCCGCCTTCAAATGGCCTCTCGACAAAGAGCGTCAAGCTTTTGACGATGCAGGCATCGAACAGGTGGCATCGGGAGCAGCCCGCGGCGGCTTGAAGGAGCAGGCCTTCGTACTGGCGCTGCACCCCGACACCGACGTTCCCTATACCCTGCCTCCCGCGCGACGGAAAAAGGAAGCGGACAGCCCGCGCTTTGGCGGCATCCTCGCCTTCTCAGCCCCGGAAAAACCCGGCACCTACCAAGTGACGCTATCCGGCGAAGGTTGGATCGATCTCATCCAGCAGGGCGCTTCGCTCAAGGCGGCTGACCATTCGGGCGTCAGGGATTGCCCCGGATTGCGCAAAAGCGTGCGCTTCGCCGTCGATTCGATACCTGTCGTGTTGCAGATCAGCGGCGTGCCCGAGCAGAGCATCAAGGTTGCGATCCGGCCCGCCGACTAGCTGCAGGTCACTCGCCCGCTTCATCGCGCAAGACCTTGCCTGCACCAGCAGCCGCGGCATCGGCCGCCGCCGCACGCGCGCGTGCTTTGGCCTGCTCCTTGCGCTTCCTGAGGTTGGCGCGCAGCTCAGCCTCGAGCCGCGCAGCGCGCGATCCATCGCCGCCCTTCCCCTGTTCCGCCTTACCCATCTGCGCCCACTCCCAACCCGACGACGCGCTTCTCAGTTCGCCCGCTTGACGGCGATGACATGCCACCCGAACGTCGCCAGCTCGGACGATGCATGCGCCATGCGCCGGTCGCGCCGGGCCCAGCGGCTAAGGACCGAGGCAGCGACTTGAACGCACAACCGCTCGAGCAGCGGCGGGCGCTTGCCGAGATAGCGCTTGTAGACGCCCTTGGCGCGCGACACCTCCTGGCTGACGTAGTCGAAGAAGCCGCCGTTGTTGGCCATGAATTTCACCTCGAACCCCAGCCGGCCGAGATGCGTCTCGTAGAAGTATCGGTTGAATCCGGTGCAGAAGTGATACGGCGCGAAATGCGTCATGCTGCCGAATGGCGCCGTGACGATGAGCTGCCCTCCCGGACGCACGAGGCGCGCCAGCTTCTCGAGCGCGCTCACCGGATCGGGAACGTGCTCCAGCACCTCGGTGCACAGGACGGTGTCGTACGTCTTGTCCTCCGGGATCTCCAGCAGGTCGCAGACGAAGTCCAAGCCCTTATAGTCCCAGCTGCCTGTGTGCAGGCCG
>Ga0164243_10009509_pt1 | contig 14142 bp, 12 predicted proteins | sample OricompcompostOP_FD_108781 | JGI IMG/M metagenome (GOLD analysis project Ga0164243, IMG submission 108781) | Organic Plus compost microbial communities from Emeryville, California, USA - Original compost - Organic plus compost (OP) | ecosystem: Engineered > Solid waste > Mixed feedstock >... | reverse complement strand
CATCCTGCGGCCGGGACATACCCTCGATCTGGACGGCGTCCGCGAGCATTTCCGCGCCACCGGCGTCGCGCGGCAGAAGACGCCGGAACGCCTCGAACTGGTCGGCGAACTCCCGCGCACGGCGCTGGGGAAGGTGCGCAAGGCGGACCTGCGGTCACGGTTGCGCGCCGCGGATGGGGACGCGCGAGGCTGATGCCGACCGACGCTCCCCAGCCGCTCCTGACGAGGTCGGTCGAGGTCGACGGAGCCAGGGTGCGGTACGACGTTCGAGGTGACGGGCCGCGAGACGTCCTGCTGGTGCACGGATTCCGCGCCCACCATCTGTGGTGGCACCGGGTGGTCCCCGCACTGGTCGGCGATTTCCGGGTCATCGAGGTCGATCTCAGTGGGCACGGCGACAGCGACCATCGGGCTTCCTACGACGCGGCGCTGTGGGCCGCGGAACTCCTCGCGGTGCTCGAGGACGCGGGATCGGCCGGGGCGGTGATCGCCGGGCACAGCATGGGCGGCAGGGTGGCGGTGTCCGCCGCCGCGCGAACGGCGAACGTGTCCGGGCTGGTGCTCTTCGACACGAAGTTCTGGCCGCCCACGGCGACGCGGCGTCTGCGGGAGCTGAACTCCGAGGCACCCAAGGTTCATCCGGCGCGGGACGCCATCATGAGCCGCTTCCGGATGAGTCCGCCGCAGCCGGATCTGCCCGCCGGGGTCCGGCGGGTGCTCGCGGACTACGCGGTTCGCGAGACCGAAGGCGGCTGGACCTGGAAGTACGATCATCGTGGGCTGTCGCCGCTCGCGGGGGACGACATCCTTGCCGACCTCGCCCGGCTGACGGTCCCGGTCCGCTTCGCCTACGGCACCCGCAGCCGGCTGGTCGACGGCGAGGTGGCGGACCTGGTCCGCCGGTCTACGACGAGTGCCGTCGAGGTCGAGCGGATCCAAGGAGGCCACCACCACGTCATCCTGGACTCCCCGGCGGCCTGCGCGCGCGTGATCCTGGACGGGGAACGGGCCCGCTAGGACGTTTCGCTGGTGTGCACCTCCGGGCCCGCGACGGCGCCGCCGCGGACGAGAGCCACCACCTCTATGGGCGGGAAGCCGAGTTCGGCCAGTATCTCCGTCGTGTGCTCGCCGACGGTGGGGCACGCGCGGTCCAGCCGCAAGGACAGGTCGCCGAAATCCCAGTAGGCGCCGAACTGCCGCAGTTCGCCCCATGCGCGCTGCGGGTACGACACGACCTGCCCGGTCCGCAGGTTCTCCTCGTCGTCCCAGACGGAGAACCAGCGGAACTCGCGCACCTGCTCGGCGGGCACGCCGGCCGAGGTGAGCCGCGCGGCCGCCTCGGCGGCGGTCAGGCCGGCGAGGTCGACCCGGCGGAGTGCGGCTCGCCGCTCGTCGTCGCAGGCCACGACGGCGACCCAGCCCTCGGCCGTGCGGTGGATGCGGTAGTCCGGGCCGAGCCCGGTCTGTTCGCCGTCGAGGCGCGGATACGGCGCGACGGCGCCGGCTTCGTCGAGAAAGGTTTCGCTGGAGGTGAAGGTTGCCGTGTTGAGCAGCGCGGCCGCGGTCGAGCCCGCGATACCCGTGCGCGTGCGGTGGTACAGCGCCAGCAGCGTGGCCACCGTGGAACTCGCGGCGGTGAGGATGTCGAGCGTGCCGAGATGGTTGAACAGCGGTGGGTTGCCCTCCCCGGCGTTCTCGATGTTCCATCCGGCCATGGCCTGGAAGACCGAGTCGTAGCCGGGCCAGCCTGCCCGTTCGCCGCGTGGGCCGTAGGCGCTGCCGTGACTGAACACGACCCCCGGGTTGACCGCGCGCACCGATGCCTCGTCGAGCCCGAGCCGCTGCGCCGCGATCTCGCGGATGTTGTGGTGCACCACGTCCGCCCAGGCCAGCAGCCGGTCGCGCACCCTGGCGCCGCCGGGGCTGTGCAGGTCCACCGCGAGACCCCGCTTGCCCCGGTTGCACGCGGCGTAGAAGCCGTCACGCCAGCCGCGCACCGGGTCTCCGCGAACGGGTTCGACCTTGATCACCTCGGCGCCGAGGTCGGCGAGCAGCATGGGCGCGAGCGGCCCGGCGAGGTAGGCGCCGAAGTCGACCACCCGAATCCCCTCCAGCGGACGCGGCGGGCCTGGTGCGAACGACGAAACCTCAGTCGCCACAACAGTTTCCGCGAGAACCTCGGCGGTGTGCTCGCCCAGCGCCGGTGCGGGCGAACGGACCGCGCCCGGCGGCTCGGTGCGAAACGGCGCGGCCGCCTGCCGGGTCCGGCCGTACCCGGGATCGGACACCTCGACCACATACCCGTTGGCCGCCACGTCGTCGTCGGCCAGCAGTGACCCGAGCGGGTTGATCAGCTCGACCGCCACATCGGCCGCGCGGATCTCCGCCAGCCACGCCGCCGCGGGCGCGAGCCGCATCGCGGCGCGCATGCCCTCGGCGCCGAACTCCTCGTCCGCCCGGCCGAGCGCGGTCAGCGCCGAGCGCATCAGCGGCAGCACGGACAGGTCCACCCGGTCGGCCGGGTTCATGATCTGCAGCCACCGGCCGTCGCCGCATTCGTACATCGCGGTCTGGGTGTTCGTCAGTGTGCCGGGCTGGCCCTCGGCGAGGCTCGGTGACGGGTGTTCCGCCCGGTTCCACGCGATGTTCTGGATCAGGTGCGCGCCCTGGGCGAGACTCGTGTGCGCCGGCCCGCCGCGCCCGCAGGAGTGGCGGTGGATCAGCCGGGCCACGATCCCCGCGGCGGCAAGGAAAGCCGCACCCCAGCTCGGCGCGGGGAACCGCCATGCGTACGGGCCGGGGCGCCAGCCGGACTGCATGTCCATCAGGCCTTCGCGGGCCTGCACCAGCAGGTCGTACCCCGCTCGCCCGGCGTCGCGGTGCCCTGGCGGCCAGCCACCGATGCCGCACACCACCAACCGGGGAAACCGCGCGGCGAGCGTCTGGTCGTCGAGCCCGTGCCGCCGGGCCGTCGCGGGGCGGAGGCTGTGCACGAGCACGTCCGCCGGGCCCAGCAACGAACGCAGCGCGCGCGAGTCCGGGTCGAGCACCACCCCGCGTTTGCTCCGGTTCCAGGTGCGGAACGCCGAGGGATGCCGGGTGCGGGTCAGCTCTCCGCCCGGCGGCTCGACCTTGATCACGTCGGCCCCGGCTTCGGCGAGGATCTGGGTGGCCACCGGCCCGGCGAGCCCGCACGAGAGATCGAGGACGCGCAGGCCCGCCAGTATCGGCGTGCTCACCGGATCGCCCTCAGCGCCCCGAGCATCTTCCGGAAATGCGGGAGCTGCCAGCCGTCCTGGTCCTCGCCCCAGCCGATCATCCCGTCGTACTCCCACCGCATCAGCGCGTTCGAGCCCGCCCCGTGCTCGCACATGTGGCTGACGGCGAAACCCTCCGCCTCCAGCAGCCGCCCCGCGACATCGATGACCTCCACCTGCATGTGCGCACTCCACCCCGTCGCCGGGTCGCGGTGGTTGCGCATCCGGCTGCGTGCCGGGTCGAGCCGCTCGAACCGTCCGTCCCGCAGCAGCCAGCCGACGTTCATCGGCGACCAGCCCGCCGCGTCGCCGTCCTGCGGCCGGACGAACCCCAGAAAACCGGTGTGCGCTTCGGTGTGACCGAAGATGTACTGGATCCGCCCGCGCCCGCGCTCGCGTTCGATCTCCCGCCAGCGCGCCCCGCCGGGGGCGGCGACGCGGTGTTCGCCGCGCAGGTAGGCCGGTTTCTGGCTCCGGCCGTGCGGGCCGCCGCGGGGACCCCACGTGCGGTCGCGCACCGAGTGGCAGTCGATCGGGATCCGCTCGCCGCGCAGCGTCAGCTCGCCGGTGACGTGCCCGAGCTGATCGAGGTGCGGGTTGTGCATCGCGGGAGGCTGTCCTGGGGTGAACCGCCACGGCGGATGCACGCTGCGGTGCTCGAAGTCGATCGCGAAGCCTTCGTCCGCGTCGTGGTAGGCGACGTGGTAGTCCATCAGTGGCCGCAGCATCTTCACCGAGAAGCCGCCCGCGGGGAACGTGATGTCGCGCAGGTCGGGGTCCGGCGGCATCGGAACGTCCGGCATGTTCTTGTAGTAGGCCAGCCGTCCGGGATCGGCGCCCTTGTCGTCCCAGACGAACACCCGCCAGCTCACCTCGCCGCGGTTGGTGTGGTGACCGGCGTGCAGCCAGCAGCCGATCCGCCGCTCGGGGATGTTGAACGACCACCAGGTCGTCTCGAACTCGTACGGGTCGGGCGAGCCGCGGTGATAGGTGTCGTCCTCGGGCACGAACGGGGTGTCCTCGGTGACGGTCATGCCGGACGTCATTTCGGGGTGCGCCGTGGTGCGAGGTAGGTGACGACGGACATGCCGAGCACGGCGCAGGCGGCGACGATCCACGCCGGGGAGCGCGCCTCCCCGGTGAGTTCGGTCAGCTGTGCCGCCGCGTACGGCGTGACGCCGCCGCCGACGATCGAGCCGAGGTTGAAGCCCAGCGCCGCGCCGGTGTAGCGCACCCGGGTGGGGAAGGCGTTGGTGAAGGTCACGTAGACCGACGGGATCGAGAAGTTGCTGAAGAACACCGCGACCGCGTACAGCAGGCCGATGATCAGCAGGCTCTCCGCGGTGCTCATGAACAGCATCACCGGGTAGATCAGGATCGCGCAGCCACCGAACCCGAACAGCAATGCCGTCCGGCTGCCGAAGCGGTCGACCGCGGGGCCGCCGGCGAGGAACCCGGTGGCACCTGCCGTCAGCACGATGGCGGAGAGCCAGTAGACGTGCGAAGGCGGCAGTCCGACGATCTTGATCAGGTAGATGTTCATGTAGGTCATCAGCACCGCGCTGGAGCACGTGATGGTGAGCACCAGCACCGAAACCGCGAGGATCCGGCGCCAGTGCGCGCGGAGCGCGCTGCGCACCGGCGTACCTTCGACGCGGCCCGAGGCGGCCAGTTCGGCGAACTCCGGGGAGTCCTCCAGCCGGAGCCGGTAGAGCAGAACGAGCCCGGTGAGCACCGCGGAGAACAGCAACGGCAGCCGCCAGCCCCACGACGCCATCTCCGCGGAGCCGACGGCGACGGTCGCGAGTCCCACCGCGGCCGGTGCGGCCGCGACGCCGAGGCTCGACCCCAGCGGGGTGAGGGACTGGAAGAAACCGGGCCTGCGGTCACTGGACTCCGCGACGAACGTGGCGGAGCCGACGATCTCGCCCCCGGCCGAGAATCCCTGCAGCATCCGGGTCAGCACGAGCAGGATCGGCGCGGCCACGCCGATCTGCGCGTAGCCGGGCAGCACGCCCATCACGGTCGTCGACGCGCCCATGCCGACCACGGTGGCAAGGAGCGCGGTGCGGCGTCCCTTCCGGTCGCCGAGGCTGCCGAAGAAGATGCCGCCGAGCGGCCGCGCGAAGTAGCCGGCCGCGAAGACGCCGAGTGAGGCCAGCACCGAGGCCGCCGGATTGCCGCCGGGGAAGAACTGGGGAGCCAGGTACACGACCAGGAAGCCATATACCGAGAAGTCGTAGTACTCGATGAAGGTGCCGAGGAATCCGGCGGTGGCGGCGCGGCGGGCGAGCCCGCGACGGCGGGCCGGGGCCTGGGCCTGGTGCACTCCGCGCGTGGGTTGTGGCGTGTCCATGAGCTGCCTCCGGAGCGGACGTCGTTGGCGCTATCCCAGGTCCTCACCGGACGCAGGAGAAGGTATTCAGGACACTGATAACCGTAACAAGAATCCGGCCTGGGCAACAAGTGTTGGCCTGTGGCGGGTTGACCGACGTGAAACGCCGCAAATACAGTGGACTGTATGTCTGAATCCGGCGGGGTTGCCTGGCTGTTCGACGTGGATGGCACCGTGCTGGACCTGGTGACCGGCAACTCGCTGCGGCCGCTCACGAAGGAGCTGTTCTTCGCTCTGCGCGCACGCGGCGTACCGGTACTGCTGTGGAGCGCCGGTGGCGCGGACTACGCCCGGCGCCGCGCGCGCCTCCATGGCATCGCCGGGCTCGTCTCCGCCACCTACACCAAGACCGAGCGGGACGAGCACGGCCGGTGGCTGCTGCCCGACCTGCCGCCAGGGCACCGGCCCGCCGTCCTCGTCGACGACGAGCCGCGCGAGATCCGGTACACCGGCGAGATCGTCGGTGTACCTCCTTATGTGGGCGACAATCCGCGGGACACCGCGTTCGTGCCCCTGCTGCGCCGGCTGGCGGCGGAACCCCGGGCGGGAAAGGGCGGCATGGTCAGCGAAACACGGACACCCGGCAAGGACAGGCCGCTGGCACGCCGGATCCGGCAGGTGCCCGGCCTGGATCCCTCGGCGACCGCACTGGTCTTCGAAGGGCGGGAATACCCGTGGGACTACCTGCGGACGGCCGGTACGGACCTGGACGACCTCCTCGCGGCGGCGGGCATGGCGGGCGCCACGAGGATCGGCATCGTGCTGCGCAACCGTCCGGCGCAGTACGCGGCGATCGCCGCGACGCTGGGATCCGGGCGGCAGATCATCACACTCAGCCCTTTTCACAGCGATTTCGGGCTGGCTGAGGACATCCGGACCCTCGCGCCGGACGTGGTGATAGCCGACGCGGAAGACTGGACGCGGCCCGGGGTCGAGGAGGCGGCCGCCGCGGCCGGAGCGCTCGCACTGGAAACCGGCGCCGATCGGGCCCTGGTGCCGCGGGCGATGGACTGGCGCGTTCGGCCCGCCCCGGCGGAACCTTCTGACGTGGCGGTGCTGATGCTGACCAGCGGGACCACCGGTGCGCCGAAAAGGGTCGAGCTGAGCTACGAGCGCCTGGCCGCCGCGCTGGCCGCGGGCGGAACCAAGGCGGGGCCGGACGACGAGGTGCGATTGCGTCCCGGCACCGGGATCCTGTGGGCTTCGCTGGTCCACATCGGAGGGTTGTACTTCGTGGTCGCGAACGTGCTCGCCGGGCGCGCGACCGTCCTGATGGAACGGTTCGAAGTGGACCGGTGGGCCGAAGTGGTGGCCCGTCACCGGCCGCGCCTGGTGGGACTGCCTCCGGCGGCGCTGCGGATGGTGCTCGACGCCGACGTCCCGGGCGAGGTGTTCGCCGCCAGCGAGGCGGTGCTGTCCGGCACCGCGCCGCTGGATCCCGCCGACGCCGACCGGTTCGAGCAGCGGTACGGGATCCCGGTGCTCACCACCTACGGCGCGACCGAGTTCGCCGGCGCGATCGCGGGCTGGACCCTGTCCGCGAGGCGCGAATGGGGGAGCGCGAAGCGGGGCAGCGCCGGGCTTGCGCATCCCGGCGTGGAGCTGCGGGTGATCGGGCAGGAGAGTGGGAAACCCTTGCCGCCAGGGGAGATCGGCGTGCTGGAAGCGCGTGGCCCGCAGCTGCCCGTCCCGCCGGGGGACTGGATCCGCACCACCGATCTGGCTTCGCTGGACGAGGACGGGTTCCTCTATCTGCACGGCCGTGTCGACGACGCGATCAACCGGGGCGGCTTCACGATCGTGCCTGCCGCGATCGAGGAGGCGGCAAGGGCCCATCCGGCTGTCGCCGACGCGGCGGCGGTCGGTATTCCCGATCCGCGGCTCGGCGAGGTGCCGGTGCTGGCCGTGACGGTGCGGGCGAAGGCGGCCCGGCCCGAGATCGGTGAGCTGCGTTCGTGGCTGGCCGAACGGCTTGTCCGCTACCACCTGCCGGTGGAGATCAAGATCGTTGGCGAGCTGCCGCGGACCCCGTCACTGAAGGTGAGCCGCCCTCGGTTGCGGGCGTTGTTCGGGGCAGAGCCCGGTTCCGCGTGACACCCGGGCGGCTCAGTCCATTTCCACCACGATCTTGCCGTGCGCCTGCCGTGCCGCCACGCGTTCGAGTGCCGTGACCACCTCGGCGAGCGGGAGGACGTCGGAGATCCGGGGGCGCAGCCCGGCCGCGGTCAGCTTCGCCAGTTCCGGCCAGGAACGGGCGACCTCGTCCGGCCGGTGTTCGGCGAGCGTGCGGATCTCGAATCCCCGTACCTGCACGCCTTTGAGGAGCACCAGGTTGAGCGGGATGCGCGGGATCTCCCCGGCGGCGAAACCGACACAGACGAACCGCCCGCCCCAGCGGACCGAGCGCAGCGCCTGTTCGCTGTAGGGCCCGCCGACCGGATCGACCACGACGTCGGCGCCCGCCCCGCCGGTGATCTCCCGGATGCGCGCCTTGAGGTCCTCGTGGTCGTAGGCGATGCCCGCTTCCGCGCCCTGTTCCCGGCCGATGGCGACCCGCTCCGGGGTACTCGCGGCGGCGATGACGCGTGCGCCGAGCCGGACCGCGAGGTCCACGGCGGCCGTGCCGACGCCACCGGCCGCGCCCAGCACGACGACCCAGTCACCGGGCGACATCTCGCCGATGGTGGTCAGCGCGTGGTAAGCGGTGCTGAAGGTGACGCCGAACGCCGCCGCCTCGGCGAGGCTCAGGCCGGGCGGCACCGGCCTGAGCGCGGTGGCGGGAACGGCGACCTGCTCACAGAACGCGCCGTGGTGCGTCGAGCCCATCACCTCGTCGCCGGGAGCGAGTCCGGTCACGCCTTCGCCGACGCTGAGCACGCGGCCGGCGAACTCGCTGCCAGGGATGAACGGCAGCGGAACGCGCACCTGGTATTGGTCGGCGATGGTGAGCACATCCGGGAAGTTCACCGCGGCGGCGCTCACCGCCACGACCACGTTGCCCGGTTTCACCTGGGGATCGGGCACCTCCCGGAGCCGGAGTGCGGATGGGGGACCGTAGTTCTCGCATCGGACCGCCCTCATCGGCGACCTGACCGCGCGCTGTCCACTCGAGCCTCCACTCGTCGCTTGAACGGGAGATTAGCTAAATAATTCGCTCATAGCCAGGCTTAAGTGAACCCCGGAGTCCGGTTAAGCGTAGAGTGGGGACGTGAACGAGTGGACGGCAACGCCACGGATGCGCGCACGGCGTAGTGACGCGCGCCGGAACCACGACCGGATCGTCGAGGCCGCGCGGGCACTGTTCGCCGAGTGTGGCCTGGCGACGACGGTCGGGCAGGTCGCCGAGCGTGCCGGGGTGGGGAAGGCGACTGTCTACCGGTCGTTCCCGACCAGGGCCGCGCTGGTCTCCTCCATGGTCGGGCAGCGTGCCGAGTGGATGTCCGAGCGTCTCCGGCTCGCGCTGCGCGCGGAAGACGCATGGGCCGAGTTCCGCGCGATCGTGCACGACACGATGGCCCGCATCCTCGAAGACCGGATCTTCGGCCAGGTCGTCGCGCCTCCGCCGCGTCCGGACGCCGAGGTCGTGGCCGGGTTCGACGCCACGCTCGACATCCTGTGCGCCCGCGCCAAGGCACAGGGGCGGATGGCGGCCGCGGTGACACCGGGCGATGTCCGGCTGCTGGTCTCGGGCCTGGCAATGGCGCTGGCGGCCAAAGGGGACACCGATGAACGTTCGTGGCGCCGCGGCGCGGACCTGGTGATCCGTGCCTGCCGCCACGGAGAAGACGAGAAAGGACAAGGAAGACGATGACCGACACACGCGCCGAGGGAATCCGGGTGTTGCGGGACATTCTCCCCGAAATGGTCCCCGCCGACGACACGGCCGAGCTGAAAGAGCAGGGTTTCGGCGGTGAGCTCGGCGAGCTGAGCGTCGAGAACGTGTTCGGCAGGCTGTGGGCCCGGCCAGGGCTCGACCGGCGCTCCCGCAGTCTCGTCACGCTCGGCATCCTGATCGCGCTGCACGCGGGCGAGGAGCTGAAGTTCCATTTCCCGATCGCGCTGCGCAACGGGCTTTCCCGCGAGGAACTGGAGGAAGTGGTCTACCACGCGGCCGGGTACGCGGGCTTCCCCGCCGCCGCCACCGCGCGGCTGATCGCCAGGCAGACGCTGGACGCCGAGCCCTCTGGCGAGTGACCGGCGTCCGCGGCGTCACCTGCCGGTAAAGCCGGGCTCGCGCTTCTGCTGGAAGGCGGCCACACCTTCGGCGAAGTCGTCGGTACCGAACAGCTCGGACTGGCCTTTGCGCTCGGCCGCCAGCGCCTCATCCAGCCGGGACAGCGCCGTGACGTTGAACGCCTGCTTGGTGCGGGCGAACGCGGCCGTCGGGCCCGCGGCCAGCTTCGCGGCGAGAGCGTCCACGTCGGACTCGAAGTCCGGATCCGTTGTGACGTGGGAGATCAGGCCCCACTCCGCCGCGGTGGCCGCGGGCACCCGTTCGGCGAGCACCGCCATCCTGGTGGCGCGGGCGCGGCCGATGGCGGCGGGCAGCAATGCCGTGGCGCCGCCGTCCGGCATCAGGCCGACGTTGGCGAAGGCGAGCAGGAAGTAGGCCGACTCGCGGGCGACCGTGAGATCGGCCGCGAGCGCGAACGAGCACCCCACGCCGACCGCGGGGCCGTTGACCGCGGCCAGCACCGGCTTGGGCGCGTGCCGGATCGCGAGCGTCACCCGGTTGGCCGCGTCGATCGTGGCCGTGTCCGGCCGCTCGTCCAGCCGCCCGCCCGCGGCGAGATCCGCGCCCGAGCAGAACGCGCGCCCGGCTCCCGTCAGCATGATCACGCGCACGCCCGGATCCGAGCCCGCCGTCTCGACGGCCTCGGCGATCTGCTCCAGCAACTCGGTGGTCAGGGCGTTGAGGCTGCCCGGACGGTTGAAGACCACGCGCAGGATCGTGTCCTCGCGCAGGGTGAGCAGCTCGGTTTCGGTCGGCATGGTCGGCCCTTCCTTGTTGATCCGGTCAGGTCAAGAGTATAGATTCATTGCCGAATCTCTCCATTTGTGAGGTGTGCGAGTGGGCGCGGAAGCCGGAAAAGCGATGAAGCTGGATTTCACGATCCCGGTCAACGGCCCCGCCGACTGCCGTGACGTGGTGCGCCAAGCCGAGCGCGACGGCTACGACGGGGCGTGGACCAGCGAGATCAAGCACGACCCGTTCCTGTCGCTCGCGCTGGCGGTCACCGCCACCGAACGCATCGAGCTCGGCAGTGCGATCGCGCTGGCCTTCGCCAGAAACCCGATGTCGGTGGCGGTGCTGGGCAACGATCTGCAGGAGCTCTCCGGTGGCCGTGTCATGCTCGGCCTCGGCACGCAGGTCAAGGCGCACATCACCCGCCGCTTCGGGATGCCGTGGTCGCGGCCGGCGCGCCGGATGCGCGAATACGTGCTGGCCCTGCGCGCGATCTGGGCGGCATGGGAGCACGGCACGAAACTCGACTTCGAGGGCGAGTTCTACACGCACACGCTGATGACGCCGATGTTCGTGCCAGCGCCGCATCCCTACGGGCCGCCGCGGGTGCTGCTCGCGGGGGTCGGCACGGCGATGACCGAGACCGCGGGGGAGGTCGCCGACGGCTTCCTGTGCCACGGGTTCACGACGGAGCGGTACCTGCGCGAGGTCACCGTTCCGGCGCTGGCCAGGGGGCGCGACAAGGCGGGGCGCACGCTGGACGGGTTCGAGATCACCGGGTCGGTGATGCTGGCGGCGGGCCGGACGGAGGAGGAACTGGCAGGCGCCATCGCCGGGGCCCGCAAGCAGATCGCGTTCTACGGCTCGACACCGGCGTATCGTCAGGTACTGGAATCGCACGGCTGGGGCGAACTCGGCGACGAGTTGCACACGCTGTCGCGGTCCGGTCGCTGGGAGGAGATGGCGATGCTGATCGACGACGAACTGCTGCACACGGTCGCGATCGTGGGAAAGCCGGACGAGGTCGCGGCCGGGCTCCGGCGCACCTACGGCGACATCCTGACCCGGGTCTCGCTCTACACCCCGTACGAGGTCGCTCCCGGGCTGAGCACAGAGCTCGCGGCCGCGGTCCGGGACGCCGCGTGAGCGAAGTCCTGCTGGTAGAGGACGCCGGTGGGGTCCGGGTCCTCACGCTCAACCGTCCGCGGGCGCGCAACGCGTTCAGCGGTGAGCTGATTTCCGCGCTGTACCGGGAGTTGCTCGCGCTCGACACGGACGATCGGGTGCGGGCGGCCGTGCTGACCGGGGCCGGCCCGGCGTTCTGTGCGGGTGTGGACCTCAAGCAGGCCGCGCTGGAGGGCGAGCGGTACTTCCGGAGATTCACCGACGAGGACTGCATCAACCAGGTGGCGCGGGTGCGCACGCCGGTCATCGGCGCGATCAACGGTGCCGCGTTCACCGGCGGGCTGGAAACCGCACTGGGCTGCGACTTCCTCGTGGCGTCCGAGCGCGCGGTCTTCGCCGATACGCACGTGCGGGTCGGGGTGCTGCCGGGTGGTGGCCTGACCGCGCGGCTGCCCCAGCTGGTCGGCCCCGCCTGGGCGCGGCGGATGTCGATGACCGGTGAGGTCGTCGACGCCGCGCTCGCGTTGCGCATCGGCCTGGTGACCGAAGTGGTGCCACACGAGCGGCTGCTGCCGAGGGCGCTCGAACTGGCGACGGCGGTGGCCGAGGTCCCGCCACGCGACATGGTGGCGCTCAAGGACGTCTACGTCCGGGGCTCGGCGGCGGTCTTCGGCGCGGCACTGGCGGTCGAACGCGAACTCGGGACGGCCCACCGGCCGGACTTCGGCGGCCTCGCGCGGCGCCGCGACGCCGTGTTCGCCCGCAACCGCAGGCAACTCGGCAGCGAGTAAGGAGAATCGGGTGGCGGAAGAGGTCGGGGTCTCGCGGCCGAGGCCGGGTGTGGTGCGGATCGAGCTGCGGAGGCCGGACCGGCTCAACGCGATGACCACCGGGATGGTCGAGGAGCTGCACCAGGCGCTGGCCGGGGCCGGGGCGGATCCGGACTGCCGGGTCGTCGTGCTGACCGGCGCGGGGCGGGGTTTCTGCGCGGGCCTTGACCTCGGCGGTTATGGCGATCCGGCGGTGTCCGCGGGGTCACCGGGGACCGGGCCCGTGCATCACGGGCTGGGCACGCAGCGGCACATCGCCGGGCTGGTACAGCGCATCCGGCGACTGCCGCAACCGGTGATCGCGGCCGTCAACGGGCCCGCCGCGGGCGGCGGGCTGGCGCTCGTGCTGGCGTCGGACCTGCGGCTGGCCGCCACGTCGGCGGTGTTCGCGGTTTCGTTCATCAAGGTCGGGTTCTCCGGCTGCGACATCGGCACCTCCTGGCTGCTGCCCCGGCTGATCGGGGCGGGCCGCGCGCACGAGCTGATGATGACCGCGCGCCGGTTCGACGCCGACGAGGCGCTGCGGATCGGGCTGCTCGCCGACGCCGTGGTGCCCGGCGAACTGGAGTCCAGAGTGGACAGGGCGATCGACGATCTCCTTGCCGCGCCGCCGTTGTCGCTCGCGATGACGAAACAAGGCATGTGGCTGGCGCTGGAGATGCCCTCCTTCGACGCCGCGGTCGAGTTCGAGAACCGCCAGCAGGTGCTCACGATGCTCACCGACGACCAGACCGAGGCGATGCGCGCCTACCGCGAACGCACGCCGCCCGCGTACCACGGGCGCTGAGCCGGAATTGACCGGAGAGCGGCGAGCTGTCAGGCTAACGAATCTAGAGGAACCGTCACGCTATTGTGGACGGTCGCAGCCGACGTTTTCCGTGGAGGCCCGGTGGGCGCTGAAGTTGTCATCCAGGGTTTGACGAAATCCTTTGGCAGTCAGACGATCTGGCGTGATGTCTCGCTGACGCTGCCGCCTGGCGAGGTGTCGGTACTGCTCGGCCCGTCGGGCACCGGCAAATCCGTGTTCCTCAAGTCGATGATCGGCCTGCTCAAGCCCGAGCGGGGCAGCTGCGTGATCAACGGCGTGGACGTGGTGCGCTGTGGCGAGCGCGAGCTGTACCGCACCCGCAAGCTGTTCGGTGTGCTGTTCCAGGATGGTGCGCTCTTCGGATCGATGAACCTGTTCGACAACGTCGCCTTCCCGCTGCGGGAGCACACCAGGAAATCCGAGTCCGAGATCCGGCGTATCGTGTTCGAAAAGCTGGAGATGACCGGCCTTACCGGCGCGGAGCGGAAGCTGCCCGGCGAGATCTCGGGCGGCATGCGGAAACGCGCCGGGCTGGCCCGCGCGCTCGTGCTGGACCCGGAAATCATTCTCTGCGACGAACCCGATTCGGGCCTCGACCCGGTGCGCACGGCATATCTTTCGCAGTTGCTGATCGACCTGAACGCGCAGCTGGACGCGACCATCCTGATCGTCACGCACAACATCAACGTGGCGCGCACGGTGCCGGACAACATCGGCATGCTCTTCCGCAAGGAACTGGTCATGTTCGGCCCGCGCGAGGT
>Ga0164243_10009508_pt1 | contig 14142 bp, 9 predicted proteins | sample OricompcompostOP_FD_108781 | JGI IMG/M metagenome (GOLD analysis project Ga0164243, IMG submission 108781) | Organic Plus compost microbial communities from Emeryville, California, USA - Original compost - Organic plus compost (OP) | ecosystem: Engineered > Solid waste > Mixed feedstock >... | reverse complement strand
TATAAACCCTGGTTACTTGCCATGTATATGTCTAGTTTTTGAATAAAATTCAATAAAACCTCAGGTTTTTCATACATTTTTCAAAAACCTGGCAAGCAACGAATGAAATTACGAAAAAAGCAGCGAATTGTGATCGAATTATTAAATATTTTCTCACAAAGTGGTGCCGGGAGTGGAAAAGTATGACAGGTATCATTACCGGTATCGTTGTCGTGGTTGCACCGGCTGTATTGGATGGGTTGCCGGGCGCTTATTTTGTCAATTGATCCCCGGATCCGGCGGTTTTGCAAATATTTATTCGTCAATCCGCTCAAAAAAATCGTTAAAAGCCTTTATTTTTCTCGTCTTTCCTTGTTACTTCCGTAAATAGTTGTAGTTTTGCACCGCAATTCTGAAAAAACCTCCGGAGAAAGCACCACACAACCTACCTCCTGCTTAGGGAAATTGATATTGCACCGCACTTGCCATCAATGAAATTTTATTGCTGCTCCTGCAAGGAGTCAGAACCTGGGAGAAGTTGTAACTATTTGTACCGGTAACATCCATAGGAGCGAAATGTGATTGTGATCCTGTTGGGATTGGGGGATGATAGTGCCCTATAGAGAATTGGAGATAAGCATACCCTGAAGGGAGCGGGAAAGCTATACCCTGCAGGGTTAGTACAGGCAGTTTTTAATTGAAATAAATATAAAAGGTTATGAACACGGATCTAATGCCCGGCATTGTACGTTTGGGTGAAAAAGAGTTACAAGAGTTGACCCGGGAAGTGAAAGAAACCATTGCACTGAGCACCCCGGTGAGTGCAAAACCGATCAAGAAAAAATTTACAGCAGCTCAGATGTGGAGCCTGAAACGCAGCATGCGTTCTGCAAGTTTGCGGGTTCCTGTTATCAGGGTTATTGACTAAATATTTCTGATTACACTATTCATCCAAACGTCGGCGAGGCTTCCAGAAGGGAAGCCTTTTTTTATGGCTGTCTATAACGCAAAAGCCCGGAGAAGAAATGGCACCACCGGGCGAAGCGCAGCATGATGCAGCAGGTATGCCTGGATACCAGGGAAGAAAATGATTCCATACCACAAGAGACGCTTATGCAACATTTTGGGGAAGCAACGGTGCTTACCAGCAAAAGCATGAAATGATGCAGCAGGAATGCCTGCGCCGTAACAAGTGGAGATTACACCCCATCCCGGGGACGAATGTGTAGCAATCCTCCCCTACATCCCCCGGATCACCTGCGCGGGCAGCCATACATATGCTATTGCGCCTCAGGCACGGCCTTATTAGTTTTTCTGAAAAAAAAGTCATGGAAAAAACATCAGCTCAAAAAACAAAAACACAGGCGCCTGCGGGCTACAGCACCGTATGTCCCTACCTGGTAGTACCCAGTGTGGAAACAACACTCGAATTCCTGGAAAATGTTTTTCATGCGGATGTGAAAGATTCTTTCAAAGGAAAAAGTGGCATGGTTGTTCATGGCGAGGCCCGGATTGGTGATACCGTGATCATGATCGGACGCGCCAATGAAAAATGGCCGGCGCAAACCTGTATGCTCTATGTGTATGTTGACCAGGTAGAAGAAACCTATCAGCGTGCACTGCAGTTTGGCGCCACCTCCGTCATGGAACCCAAGGACCAGTTTTACGGCAACCGCGAGGCCGGGGTGAAAGATTCACAGGGCAACACGTGGTGGATCGCACGACAGGTAGAAGAAGTTTCTGCCGAAGAATTGCAACGCCGCTTGCTGGAGATGGACATGTAATGCCTGCACCGGGAAGAAGCAATGGGTGATATGCGTTTACAATTGTCAAAATAACAAATACAACGCCCGTTGCTTCTTTCTTTTTATCCTGATCAACCCTTTCTGACCACTTTCTTTCCGCGCTTTACTGGTTGGTTTTCAATGTGTCAACTTTTTTTCCTCCTCTTGCAGCTTTTCCATATTTATCTTGTCTTACCAATTGTGCACCAGTGCTCCCGCTACGGAGATACGCTGGAAATTAAGATTATAGCACACTTTACACGACCTAAGCACACCCCACACACCAGCGAAATCACCCTGTAAACCCTTTACCTGCTCTTCCGTGGAAGAGGCTGGATTAGTATGCGTTGCCTATAACACTAAAAAAGTAAGTTCATGAGAAAGATTCTACCGCTACTAACGGTGTTGGTGGTGCATGCCCTCTTTGCACTTGGCCAAACCCGTACAATTTCCGGACAGGTTCAGGACAGCCAGGGGAATCCCATTCCTTTTGCCAGCATCCGGGTTCAACGGACCAATGCCGGTGTGGCTGCCGACGCACAGGGAAATTTCAGCTTACAGGCGCAACAAGGCGATGTGCTCATCGTGAGCGCAGCCGGTTTTCAAACCATTAATGTCACCGTTGGCACAGCAGCCAGCGTAATCATTAAAATGGAAGCTGGCGGCGCACTCAGTGAAGTGGTTGTAACGGCATTGGGTATACGCAGACAAAGATCTGAGTTGCCTTATGCTGCACAACAGGTACAGGGGGAGGAAGTGACGCGCGTAAGGCCCAACAATTTCGCCACTTCCCTGTCGGGAAAAGTGGCCGGGTTGCAGATCACCAACAGCAACAGCCTTGGTGGCTCTTCCAACATTATCCTGAGAGGTTTTAAATCCATTACCGGCGACAACCAGGCATTGCTCGTGATTGACGGTGTGCCGGTGAACAACGCCAACGTGAACACCAGCCGCCAGCGAAACGGTTTTGAAGGTTTCGATTATGGTAATGCCGGCGCCGACATCAACCCGGACGATATTGAATCAGTGAACGTGCTGAAAGGCGCTGCCGCCACCGCCCTGTACGGCTCCCGTGCCGCCAACGGTGTAATCGTGATCACCACCAAAAAAGGACGCCGTGGTCTTGGGATAACCGTGAACGTTGGAGGCTCCACCGGTTTTATGGACAAAAGCACCTGGCCGAAGTTCCAGAAACTATACGGAGGCGGCTATTATGATCCTGACTACTATACCTATTCCGATTCACCACCATCGCCCAATCCCTATTTCCTGTATTTCGATGCCAACGGCGATGGCCAGCCCGACCTCGTGGTGCCTACTACGGAAGATGCTTCTTTCGGTGGCCGCTTTGATCCCAACCTGCTGGTGTATCACTGGAACGCATTCGATCCCCGCCTGCCCACCTACATGCAACCCAAACCCTGGGTAGCTGCAGAGCATGGTCCGGATGATTTTTTTGAAACACCGTGGTCAACCAATTTCAGCGCATTTGTAGACGGCGGCAGCGATCGCGGCGGGTTTAAACTGGGTTATACCCGCACAGACGATAAAGGCATTCTGCCCAACAGTCATCTCACCAAAGACCTGATCAACCTGCAGGTGTCTTATGATATCACGCCGAAATTTACTGCCAGCGCTACCGTTAACTTTTCAAAGATCAGTGGCCTGGGCCGCTACGGCACCGGCTATGGCGATGCACGCAGCCTGGCCAGTATGTTCCGCCAATGGTGGCAGATGAATGTGGATGTGAAAGAACTGAAAGATGCCTACTTCCTCACGCGTGATAATGTTACCTGGAATATGTCTGGACCGCCAGACGACGTGGGTCCCATTTACTGGGACAATCCCTACTTTGCCCGGTATGAAAGTTTTGAAAACGACGCCCGTTTTCGCACATTCGGCATCGTTAGTCTGAATTATAAGATCAACGACTGGATCAATATTCTGGGTCGCATCAGTCTTGATACCTACGATCATCTGCAGGAAGAAAGAAATGGTTACGGTTCCGTAAACATCGCCAGCTATTCCCGCTATAATCTGACGTTCCGGGAATACAACTACGATCTCATGGTCAACCTGGACCGTAATCTGACGGACAACCTCAACCTGAAAGCACTGCTGGGCGCCAACCTGCGGCAAAACCGGCTGAATTCCGTTTTTGCCTCTACCAATGGCGGACTTGCCGTGCCGGGTTTGTACAGTTTGTCTAATTCCCTCAACCCCATCACACCACCCACAGAAGAAGACCAGGACGTGGAAGTTGGCGGCGTGTTTGCCGGCTTTACCCTGGCCTGGAAAAACATGCTGATACTGGACGTAACCGGAAGAAACGACAAATCGTCCACACTGCCTGACGGTAATAATTCCTACTTCTATCCTTCTGTATCGGGAGGTTTTGTGTTCTCGGAACTGCTGCCCGATCTGCAATGGCTCAACTTCGGTAAGCTGCGCCTGAACTACGCAGAGGTAGGCAGCCCGGCGCCCTGGGATTTTGTTACCGACTCTTACGACAAGCCTACACCCTTCGGCAGCATACCGCTGTTCTCCGTATCCGGCACCAAACGCAATGAGGACTTGAAGCCGGAGCGCACACGCAGTATTGAAGGAGGTATTGAACTGAATATGTTCAATAATCGTGTAGGCCTTGACGTTACCTTATACAAAACCAACACCATTGACCAGATCATCCCGGTAAGTATTTCTGCGGCCACGGGTTTTACCACCCAAATCATCAATGCCGGTAATGTAGAGAACAAAGGCATTGAAGTGTCGCTGAACCTGACGCCCGTTAAAACAAGAGACATCACGTGGACAGTGAATGTGAACTGGGCAAAGAACAAGAATACGGTGAAAAGCCTGATCGGCGGTACACAGAATATTGTGTTGGGACAATTCCAGGGAGGCGTTTCGCTGAATGCTACCGTAGGACAACCCTTTGGCGTACTGCGCGGCAGTGATTTCATTTATGACTCCGTTTCCGGCAAACGCGTGGTGGATGAAGACGGTTATTACCTTGTATCGCAATCCACCAACAACATCATCGGCGATATCATTCCCGACTGGACAGGTGGCGTGAATACCAGTTTTTCCTGGAAACAGCTTTCTGTAGGATTGCTTGTTGATGTGCGTAAAGGCGGTTCCATCTATTCCATTGACCAATGGTATGGCCAGGGAACCGGATTGTATGAAGCCAGCGCAGGTTTGAATGAACTCGGCAATCCCGTCCGCGATCCGATAGAAGATGGCGGCGGTGTATTGTTTGAAGGCGTAACCGAAGATGGTAAGGAAAATACCACACGCGCACTCATTACCGGTTTGCGCGGATATGGTTACAACAATTTCCCCAATGCCGGTTATGTATATGATGCGAGCTATGTGAAGTTGCGTGAAGCTACAATCACTTACTCACTGTCTGAAAAGGCCGTATCCAAGCTCGGTCCTTTCAAAGGCATTGATATTTCCCTGTACGGAAGAAACCTGTGGATCATTCACAAGAACCTGCCCGATGCTGACCCGGAAGACACTTCCAGCTCCGGCAATATCCAGGGCTTCCAGGTGGGTTCTTATCCACTGTACAGGACAATTGGTTTAAACCTCCGCTTTAAATTCTAAAATCTGCGGTATGAAAACAAAACTCACCATCATATTTCTTTTTGCCATCGTGCTCGCCTCGTGCCGGAAAAACATGAGCGATATCAACCGGAATCCGAAGACGACGAGCAACGTCCCCGGCGAAACGCTTTTCACCACTGCGCAGAAAAGCTTTGCCGATATTATGACCACGCCCAACGTGAACAATAACATCTTTGAGTTTATTGTGCAGTTTTGGGCCGCTACCACCTATCCACAGGAAAGCCGGTATGATCTTGCCAACCGGAATATTCCGCAAAACTGGTGGACCATTATTTACCGTGATGTTATCCGCGACCTGACAGAAAGTATACAGATGATCAGGCAGGATGAAGCCATCACGGAAGCGCAACAGGCAGAGCAACGCAACAAAATTGCCATTGCGCAGATCATGCGTGTACATGCTTACTATGTACTGGTAACCACCTTTGGCAACATTCCCTACACTGCATCCATGAACGTTGAAAACCCAACGCCGGTATACGATGAGCAGCAAACCGTTTACTATGCTTTGACGGACTCGCTCAATGCGTCGCTCACCAGCCTGGACGACAACTACGGCAGTTTCGGCAACGCCGACCTTATCTACAACGGCGATGTGAGCAGTTGGATCAAATTTGGTAATTCACTCAAACTGCGCATGGCTATGGTGATTGCCGATGCAGACCCATCCACGGCGCAAACCATGGCAGAAGAAGCAGCGCCTTATGTGTTCCAATCCAACGACGACAATGCGCTGTTTCCCTACCTGAATACACCACCCAATACCAATCCCATCTGGACCAACCTGGTGCAAAGCAACCGTAATGACTTTGTGCCGGCCAATACGCTGGTGAACGCTATGAATGCATTGGATGATCCGAGAAGGGATGATTATTTTACTACCGATCCCAATGGCGGCTATTCCGGCGGTGTGTACGGTTCAGGCAATACGTTTGCCAATTTCTCTCACGTAAGCGACAAAGCGCTGGAGCCTGATTTTCCTTCGGTACTGATGGATTATGCTGAAGTGGAGTTCTTACTGGCCGAAGCCGTAGAGCGTGGATTCAACGTGGGCGGTACGGCTGAAGAGCATTACAACAATGCCATCCGGGCATCCATCCTCTACTGGGGTGGTTCGGAAGCTGATGCGAATACGTACCTGGCGCAGTCCTCCGTAGCTTACGCCACAGCACAGGGTCCCTGGCAGCGTAAGATCGGCACGCAGCAATGGATAGCGCAATACCTGCGGGGCTTTGATGCCTGGGTTACCTGGCGCCGGCTGGATTTTCCGGAATTACAGGCGCCGCCTTCAGCTATAACAGCCATACCTGTACGCTATACCTATCCTTCCAACGAACATAACTTGAATGAGGAGCATTACCGCCAGGCTTCGCAGGCCATTGGTGGCGATGAAGTGACCACGAGGTTATTCTGGGATGTACAATAGAGAAGAAAGAACAAGGTAAAAAGGAAAGCAGAAGTTCAACTGACTTCTGCTTTCTTTTTTTATTGACTATACCAGGTATCCGAATAAAGTATCGTCTTTGTTCAGTTCGGTGTAGTTGATATGATAGGTCTGCATGTTCTTCAGCAGTTGCTCATAGTCTTCACGATTTTTGAGTTCAATGCCTACCAGTGCAGGACCTGTTTCCTTGTTGTGCTTTTGCATGTATTCAAAGCGGGTGATATCATCATCGGGCCCCAGTACATGGTTCACAAATTCCTTCAGGGCGCCCGGACGTTGCGCAAAGCGGATCAGGAAATAGTGCTTCAGCCCTTCGTACTGCAGGCTTCTTTCCTTGATCTCCTGCATGCGGTCAATGTCGTTGTTGCTGCCACTGACAATGCACACCACTGTTTTGCCTTTGATCTCATTTTTGAGATCATCCAGTGCGGCAATGGATAATGCTCCGGCAGGTTCCGCAACAATGGCGTCTTCGTTGTACAGGCGCAGGATGGTGCTGCAAACTTTTCCTTCGGGCACCAGGCGCATATCGTCCAGCACTTCGCGGCAGATGGAAAAAGTAATGTCGCCCACTCTTTTTACCGAGGCGCCATCCACAAAACGTTCAATACTGTCCAGTGTAACCGGCTGACCTGCCTTCAACGCTTCATACATGGAGGGGGCCCCTTCCGGTTCCACACCAATCACCTTCGTGCGCGGCGAATAGGTTTTGAAATAAGAACCTATACCGGCGCTCAATCCGCCGCCGCCAACCGGTACGAACACATAATCAATGTCCGACAGGTCTTCGAGTATTTCTACGGCCACCGTGCCCTGCCCTTCAATGATGTGCAGGTCATCAAAAGGGGGAATGAAGGTCATGTTGTGTTCTTCGGTGAATTGTTTGGCAGCGGCCGCACAGTCATCGAAGGTGTCGCCAATGAGAATGATCTCAATGTTCTCTTCCCCGAACATGCGTGTCTGATTCACTTTTTGTTTGGGGGTAATGATGGGCATGAACACCACGCCTTTCACGTTGAGTTTTTTGCAGCTATAGGCAAAGCCCTGCGCGTGGTTACCCGCGCTGGCGCATACCACGCCGCGTTGCAATTGTTCCATGGGCAGGCTGCTCATCATATTGTAAGCGCCCCTCAGCTTGTACGAACGAACCACCTGCAGGTCTTCCCGCTTGAGGTAAACATCGCATGCAAACTTGCGCGACAGGTTGTGGTTGTACATAAGCGGCGTGCGTGTGACCACTTTCTTCAACCGCATGGCTGCCCTGTGAAATTCAAGACTGGTCCTCGTATTTGCTGATGTGTCCATGATGATGATGATGTTTTAAAAAAGCCACCGCCGTTTTAGTTATCAGAAAAACAAAACGCCTAATTAAAAATAATCAGGTGCGGTGGCCAGTGTCGTTATGCCGGGATTTCTTTCTTCGACTTTGCCGCTTCTTCAGCTGGTTGCTGATTTTCAGGACGCAGACTCCGTACTGTTTTGCCAGCCTGCCACATTTCGCTTTCACGCAGTTCCTTCAACTCGGCTTCCAGTTTTTCCCGGTAATCGGGCTGGCTGTTGCTGTCAATAGAGCGCTGTGATTCTTTGCCGGCGGCTACACTTTCGTACAGTTCATTGAATACGGGCAAAGTGGCGTCACGGAATTTCTTCCACCAGTCCAGCGCACCGCGTTGTGCCGTGGTAGAACAGTTGGCATACATCCAGTCCATACCATTCTCTGCCACCAGCGGCATCAGTGATTGGGTGAGTTCTTCTACTGTTTCGTTGAAAGCTTCAGAAGGAGAATGACCTTTGCTGCGCAGCACTTCATATTGTGCAGCGAAGATTCCCTGGATAGCTCCCATCAGCGTACCACGTTCGCCGGTAAGATCACTGTATACTTCTTTTTTGAAATCGGTTTCAAACAGGTAACCGCTTCCCACGGCGATGCCCAGGGCCAGTACACGTTCTTTGGCGCGGCCGGTGGCATCCTGGTATATGGCATAGCTGCTGTTGAGACCACGTCCCTGCAGGAACATGCGGCGCAGCGAAGTACCGGAACCTTTTGGCGCTACCAGGAATACGTCCACATCTTTCGGAGGCACAATACCGGTCTGGTCGTTGAAGGTGATGCCAAATCCATGAGAGAAATATAATGCTTTGCCGGGTGTAAGATATTTCTGCACGGTGGGCCATAGCTGTATCTGTGCTGCATCGCTCAGCAGGTAGCAGATGATGGTGCCGCGCTGCAGGGCTTCCTCAATTTCAAAAAGCGTTTCGCCAGGTACCCATCCGTCACGTACAGCCTTGTCCCAGGTTTTTGAATTCTTCCTTTGACCTACAATTACGTTGATGCCATTGTCTTTCTGGTTAAGGGCCTGTCCCGGTCCCTGTACGCCATAGCCTATTACGGCCACCACTTCATTTTTTAATACCTGTTGCGCTTTTGACAGGGGGAACTCTTCACGAGTAACTACATTTTCTTCCACCCCGCCGAAATTTAGTTTTGCCATTGTGTTTCGATTTTTATTTTGTTATTACCCCGCGTTACGGGATGTTGAACTGCTGTTTCAGATATTTGTGGTCAGGACTTATTTTCTACATAGTGAACACTTCGTCCTGCTTTCCCAAAAATTCATTCTCCTTCACTTCCGCACCGGGAGCCATTTTTTCAAACTCCTTGAGCTTTTCGTGAAAACCGCTGCTGGCCTTGATAATGGCCACTCTGGCGCTGCGCACAAACTCGATGAGCCCATAAGGTTCCAGCACCTGCACCAGCTTGTCTGTTTCTTCACGATGACCAGTGGTTTCAAAAACGGTATAATCTTTCCTGATCACTACAGCGCGGGCGCCAAATTCGCGCAGGAGCCGCTCCACCTTCACTTTTTCTGCAATTTCATCGGTGGGCACCTTGTACAGCGCCATTTCCTGCCATACGATTTCGTCGGTAGTGTTGTAATACGCTTTCAATACTTCCACCTGCTTTTCGATCTGCCTTACCAGTTTGCGCACCACATCTTCCATCTCGTTGATCACAATAGTAAAACGGTGGATGCCTTCCACTTCAGAAGGAGAAGTGTTCAGGCTTTCCACATTGATCTTTCTCCGGGAGAATAAGATGGCAATCCGGTTCAGCAGGCCGATATGATTTTCCGTATATACGGTAATGGTATATTCCTGCCTGCCTCCTCCCCCCGCTTCTGCGGGAGAATATTGTATGTTGTTATTACTGAAACTCATTGCACTTTATTTATGATTCGTGTTCACTCCTGTTTTTACCAATTAGCTTATCATGCGCATAACCTGGCTGTTTTCACCAACGGAGGTCGCGGATAGGAGTCCCGTCCGCAGCCACTTTTAGCGCAGCCTGATCTCAGCCACACTGCATCCCTGCGGCACCATGGGAAATACGTTGTTTTCTTTACCCACCATCACTTCCAGCAGGTAGGCGCCCTTGTGATGCAACATGGTGCTGAGCGCCGAACGCAGGTCTTCACGCGCCGCAATGCTGTTGCCGGCAATGCCATAGCCTTTGGCCACCTGTACAAAATCAGGACTGGTGATATTTACAAACGAGTAGCGCTTGTCGTGGAATAATTGCTGCCACTGGCGCACCATGCCCAGGAATTCGTTGTTCAGGATGAGCAGTTTCACATCCACTTCACTCTGCATGATGGTGCCCAATTCCTGGATGGTCATCTGGAAACCGCCATCACCAATGATGGCCACTACGGTACGCTCAGGAGCGCCCAGTTTGGCGCCAATAGCAGCGGGCAATGCAAAGCCCATGGTGCCAAGACCTCCTGAGGTGATATTGCTTTTCGATTGTTTGAATTTAGCATAGCGACAGGCAACCATCTGGTGCTGGCCCACATCGGTAACTATAATGGCGTTGCCACCGGTAAGTTCGTTCAGTTCCCTGATCACTTCACCCATCGTCATCTGCGCGGTGGTGGGATTGAGCTCCGCATGTATGCAGGCATTTACTTCTTCCTGCATACAATCTTTAAATCGTTGCAGCCACTGGGGATATACTTTCTGATCAATGAGGCTGGTCAGCAGCGGCAATGTTTCCTTGCAATCGCCCCATACCGGCACCGTGGTTTTTACATTCTTGTCTATTTCTGCGGGATCAATATCAAGATGGATCACTTTGGCCTGTTTGGCGTATTTGTCGAGCCTGCCGGTCACCCGGTCGTCGAAGCGCATGCCTACGGCAATCAACACATCGCATTCATTAGTGAGCAGGTTGGGGCCGTAGTTGCCGTGCATACCGAGCATGCCTACGTGCAAAGGATGATCGCTGGGTAAGGCGCTCAGGCCCATAATGGTGGCGGCAGCCGGTATACCGCTCTTCTCCACAAACTGCCGGAATTCATTCTCCGCTTTACCGAGAATAACGCCCTGGCCAAAGAGTATGAAAGGTTGTTTGGCTTCATTGATCATGGCAGCCGCCTGGGCAATGTATTCTTTACGCACAATCGGCTTGGGACGATAACTCCGTACATACCCGCATTTGTTATAACCGGCGTATTCAAATTGCTGCAGCTGCGCATTCTTGGTGATGTCAATCAGCACCGGGCCGGGCCTTCCGCTGCGCGCAATGTAAAATGCCTTGGCCAGCACCTGGGGAATTTCGGTGGCGTCGGTCACCTGGTAGTTCCATTTGGTAACCGGTGTGGTTATATTGATCACGTCTGTTTCCTGGAACGCATCGGTGCCCAGCAGGTGCGCAAATACCTGACCAGTGATACACACTACCGGCGTGCTGTCAATCATAGCGTCTGCCAGTCCGGTCACCAGGTTGGTAGCACCCGGACCGCTGGTAGCAAACACCACGCCTACCTTACCCGAAGCCCGCGCATACCCCTGGGCCGCGTGAATAGCACCTTGTTCATGACGCACCAGGATATGATTGAGTTTATTCTGGTAGTCGTACAATGCATCGTAGATGGGCATAATGGCGCCGCCCGGATACCCGAAGATCGTGTCCACTTCCTCTGCAATAAAAGCTTCGAGTACTGCCACTGAACCACTCACTCGCACCGCCGCTCCCTGGTTGGGTGTAGCAGCAGACGTGTTGGGTGTTTTGGTTTCCTTTCCGGACTTTGCTATTGTTGCACTATCTTTCATATAAGGTGTTTTACAATTACAATTTGATTTGTCAGTGTATCACTTCCGGTGAAATATAACCGGATTATTATTCATCGGTTACGCAACCTTCTGAGGCGTCTTTTACCTGTCTGGCGTATTTATACAGCACTCCTTTTTGCGCCCTGAGCGGCGGTTGTTTCCACGCAGTTTTGCGCTTTGCAATTTCTTCGTCGCTCACCTTAAGGGTGATGGAGTTTTTCACTGCATCAATTTCAATCACATCGTTGTCCTGCACCAGTGCTATGAGGCCGCCATCGTAGGCTTCGGGGGTAATGTGTCCTACCACAAAGCCGTGCGTACCGCCACTGAAGCGGCCATCGGTGATCAGTGCCACGCTTTTGCCCAGTCCTGCACCAATGATGGCTGAGGTGGGCTTGAGCATTTCCGGCATACCCGGTGCGCCACGCGGGCCCACATAACGGATCACCACTACATCGCCCGGTTTTACGCGACCGCTTTGTATCCCTTCAATCAGCGCGAATTCACCATCAAATACACGTGCGGGTCCTTCGAAGCGCTCGCCTTCTTTGCCGCTGATCTTGGCCACACTACCTTTTTCAGCAAGGTTACCATACAGTATCTGCAGGTGACCGGTAGCTTTCAGCGGACGTTCCAGCGGTTGAATGATCTGTTGTTTGTCAAAATCGAGGTCAGGAACGCCGGCAAGATTTTCAGCGAGGGTTTTGCCGGTAACGGTGAGGCAATCGCCGTGCAGCAAGCCTTTCTGCAATAAATATTTCATCACAGCAGGGGTGCCGCCATGCTGGTGCAAGTCCTGCATCAGGTATTTGCCGCTTGGTTTGAAGTCGGCCAGTACGGGCACCTTGTTGCTGATTTGTTGAAAATCATCTTGTGTTAGTGTAATGCCTACGCTGCGTGCTATGGCAATGAGGTGCAATACCGCGTTGGTGCTGCCGCCCATGGCCATTACCACGGTGATGGCGTTGTCAAATGCCTTGCGCGTCATGATATCTGCGGGACAGATATTCTTCTCCAGTAGGTAACGGATAGCCTTACCCGCAGCCAGGCATTCCTGTCTTTTTTCTTCGCTCAGTGCCGGGTTGGAGGAAGAATAGGGTAAACTCATGCCGAGCGCTTCAATGGCAGCAGCCATGGTATTGGCCGTGTACATACCGCCACAGGCGCCGGCGCCGGGACAGCTGTGCTTTACAATGCCTTTGAAATCGGCTTCGTCCAGTTGTCCCGCAATCTTTTGTCCCAATGCTTCAAATGCCGAAACGATATTGAGGTCTTGTCCTTTATAATGTCCGGGTGCAATGGTGCCGCCATATACCATAATGGCTGGTCTGTTCAGTCGCCCCATGGCAATTACCGAACCGGGCATATTCTTATCACAGCCGGGCAATGCGATGAGCGCATCATAATATTGGGCGCCGCAAACTGTTTCGATGGAGTCAGCAATCAGGTCGCGGCTCACGAGCGAATAACGCATCCCCTCGGTGCCGTTGCTGATGCCATCGCTCACGCCGATGGTATGGAAGATGAGGCCCACGAGGTCGTTGTCCCACACGCCTTCCTTCACGATTTTTGCAAGGTCGTTGAGGTGCATATTACAGGTGTTGCCATCGTAGCCCATGCTTACGATGCCCACCTGCGCCTTTTTCAAATCTTCTTCTGTAAGGCCAATGCCGTACAACATAGCCTGTGCTGCAGGCTGCGTTACATCCTGCGTAATTGTCTTACTGTATCTGTTTAATTCTGCCATAACCGAGGAATGGTAGGACGATAGTTATAAATAAAAAAAAGACCCGCCTTTTTGGAGGCGGGTCGCTGTATATTCAGTTTAGTTAGTTATACGTTATACACCACCTCCGTGCGTAGCAGGAATAATCACCACCACCACAATAATAATTGCAGCTATAATGGAAATAATGTTATGTACACTGCTTCTGAGCATAGAGGAGATGTGAACACAAATATACACCCGCCTTGTGTAAAAAGAACTGTAGCAAGCAACTATTTTTTTCCTGCCTGAAAGCGGGGGCTAAAAAGCTCCGCCAGGCAACAGGATGGGAATGTTATATTATCGTTGATTTTCTCAATTCAATATTGGCCTTGTTCACGTCGCCGGGTATCCGGTTAGTCACATAGTCGCACAGCAATTCACCAATAGTTGACGTGAAATAGAAATTCACCGGATCGATATCT